>Ga0164243_10000300_pt1 | contig 102797 bp, 101 predicted proteins | sample OricompcompostOP_FD_108781 | JGI IMG/M metagenome (GOLD analysis project Ga0164243, IMG submission 108781) | Organic Plus compost microbial communities from Emeryville, California, USA - Original compost - Organic plus compost (OP) | ecosystem: Engineered > Solid waste > Mixed feedstock >... | reverse complement strand
CGACGGATCGCCGCGGAAGTCCTGGCCCATCTTGTCGATCTCGTCGAGCAGGAAGAGCGGATTGGACTTCTTGGCCTTCTTCATCGACTGGATGACCTTGCCGGGCATCGAGCCGATATAGGTGCGCCGGTGACCGCGGATCTCGGCCTCGTCGCGCACGCCGCCGAGCGCCATGCGGATGAACTCGCGCCCCGTCGCCTTGGCGATCGACTTGCCGAGCGAGGTCTTGCCCACGCCGGGCGGTCCGACGAGGCACAGGATCGGCCCCTTGATCTTCTTCTGGCGGCTCTGCACGGCGAGATACTCGACGATGCGCTCCTTGACCTTGTCGAGACCGTAGTGGTCCGCGTCCAGCACTTCCTGGGCGTAGTTCAGGTCCTGCTTGACCTTGGAGTTCCTGCCCCACGGGATCGACAGCAACCAGTCGAGATAGTTGCGGACAACCGTGGCCTCGGCCGACATCGGCGACATGGTGCGCAGCTTCTTCAATTCGGCTTCCGCCTTCTCGCGGGCCTCCTTGGTCAGCTTCGTCTTCTTGATGCGCGCCTCCAGCTCGGCAGCCTCGTCGCGGCCGTCCTCGCCCTCGCCGAGCTCCTTCTGGATCGCCTTCATCTGCTCGTTGAGGTAGTATTCGCGCTGCGTCTTCTCCATCTGGCGTTTTACACGCGAGCGGATGCGCTTCTCGACCTGAAGAACGGAAATCTCCGCCTCCATGAAGCCCATCGCCTTCTCCAGCCGCTCCTTGACGGACAGCGTGCCGAGCATCTCCTGCTTCTCGGGAATTTTTATCGCGAGATGCGAGGCGACCGTGTCGGCAAGCTTGGAATAGTCGTCGATCTGGCTGGCAGCGCCGACCACCTCGGGCGAAATCTTCTTGTTGAGCTTGACGTAGTTCTCGAAGTCGGAGACCACCGAGCGCGCCAGCGCTTCGATCTCAACCTCTTCGTCGGTCGGCTCCTTCAACACGGAGGCGGTCGCCTCGTGGAAATCGGAACGGTCGGTAAACGCTTCGATCTTAGCGCGCGAGGCACCCTCAACCAGCACCTTGACGGTGCCGTCGGGCAGCTTGAGAAGCTGCAACACATTGGCGAGCGTGCCGACGTCGTATATCGCGGCCGGCTCGGGATCGTCGTCGGCGGCGTTCATCTGGGTGGCGAGCAGGATCTGCTTTTCCTGGCCCATGACCTCTTCCAGCGCCTTGATCGATTTCTCGCGGCCGACGAAGAGCGGCACGATCATGTGCGGGAAGACGACGATGTCGCGCAGCGGGAGGACCGCGAAGACGCCGTCAGCGGGTGACCTGGTAACTTTGGCCATTGTCCAACCTTTCTGTCGCGGCCGCTTCAGAAGCCGGCCACGAATCTCATATTAACGACCGCGGGTCGTTCCGCCTATCATCCTTTGTGACGGGGATTTGTCAGCACGGAATGCGGCCCATCGGCCTTCTGTCGTTAAGTGGATGCAAGGGGCGACGAGATCAAGGGGCGGCAGTCGGCAATGGGCAGTCGGCAGCCGCGGGAACAATCGCATCCGGTCCGACAACGCCCCGATGGCCGACTGCCCATTGCCGACTGCCTTGCCTCAGGCGCTGACCGGCCCTTTCTTTTCCTTGCTGTCTGCATAGATGTAGAGCGGGCGGGCGTTGCCGGAAACCACTTCTTCGGAGATCACCACCTCGCGCACGCCCTCCAGCGCCGGCAGCTCGAACATGGTGTCGAGCAGGATGGCTTCCATGATGGAGCGCAGCCCGCGCGCGCCGGTCTTGCGCTCGATGGCGCGCTTGGCGATGGCCGACAGCGCGTTCTCGTGGAAGGTCAGGTCGACATTCTCCATCTCGAACAGGCGCTGGTACTGCTTGACCAGCGCGTTCTTCGGCTCGGTCAGGATCGAGATCAGAGCAGCCTCGTCGAGATCCTCCAGCGTGGCGAGAACCGGCAGGCGGCCGACGAATTCGGGGATCAGGCCGAATTTCAACAGATCCTCGGGTTCGACCTGGCGGAACAGGTCGCCGGTGCGACGCTCCTCAGGCGAAGAGACGGTCGCGCCGAAGCCGATCGAGGTCTTGCGACCGCGGTCGGAGATGATCTTGTCGAGGCCGGCAAAGGCGCCGCCGCAGATGAACAGGATATTGGCCGTGTCGACCTGCAGGAATTCCTGCTGCGGGTGCTTGCGGCCGCCCTGCGGCGGCACGGAGGCGACGGTGCCTTCCATGATCTTGAGCAGCGCCTGCTGCACGCCCTCGCCCGACACGTCGCGGGTGATCGACGGATTGTCGGACTTGCGGCTGATCTTGTCGATCTCGTCGATGTAGACGATACCCCTTTGGGCACGTTCCACGTTGTAGTCGGCGGATTGCAGGAGCTTCAGGATGATGTTTTCGACATCCTCGCCGACATAGCCGGCTTCCGTCAGCGTGGTGGCGTCGGCCATGGTGAAGGGCACGTCGATGATGCGCGCCAGCGTCTGCGCCAGCAGCGTCTTGCCGCAGCCGGTCGGGCCGATCAGCAGGATGTTCGACTTCGCCAGTTCGACGTCGTTGTTCTTGCCGGCATGGGCGAGGCGCTTGTAGTGGTTGTGCACGGCCACAGACAGCACGCGCTTGGCGTAGGGCTGGCCGATCACGTAGTCGTCGAGGACGGTGAGGATTTCCTGCGGTGTCGGCACGCCCTCGCGCGACTTCACCATCGAGGTCTTGTTCTCCTCGCGGATGATGTCCATGCACAGTTCGACGCATTCGTCGCAGATGAAGACGGTGGGGCCGGCGATCAGCTTGCGCACTTCGTGCTGGCTCTTGCCGCAGAACGAGCAATAGAGCGTGTTCTTGGAGTCGCCGCCGCTGCCGCCGTTGCTAACCTTGCTCATCGTCCAGTCCTTTCATGGACATCGGCCGCGGCCGAACGCCATATCCACTATCTATCGCGGGAATCCACTTCCGCCAGCCTCCCGGCTCCCCAACGCATTCCGTACGAAACACAAATCAGAAGACGTGGCAACGATTCGCAGCTTCCCCGCTTGAAAGCTAAGCCGTCGAAAATCAACATAGGCTTAACGTAGGCGGTCCTCCGTCCGGAGGGAACAGCCAATTGTGGCGGAAATGCCGCAAATCCCCGCAAAAGTCGGGTTTGGCCCAAAGGCTGCGGACAATTCCGGTCAGGCTTGCGGCGCGACCGCCTCGGCCGCTTCGCGCGAGGAGATGACCTTGTCGATCAGGCCGAAGTCCTTGGCCTCGTCGGCGGTCATGAAATGGTCGCGGTCGAGCGTTTTCTCGATCTCGTCATAGCTCTTGCCGGTGTGCTTGACGTAGACCTCGTTGAGGCGGCGCTTCAGCTTGATGATGTCCTGGGCGTGGCGCTCGATGTCGGAGGCCTGACCCTGGAAGCCACCGGACGGCTGGTGCACCATGATGCGCGCGTTCGGCGTGGCGAAGCGCATGTCCTTGTGGCCGGCCGTCAACAGCAGCGAGCCCATCGAGGCCGCCTGGCCGATGCACAGCGTCGATACCGCCGGCTTGATGAACTGCATGGTGTCGTAAATCGCCATGCCGGAGGTGACGACGCCGCCGGGCGAATTGATGTAGAGATTGATTTCCTTCTTCGGGTTCTCGGCCTCGAGGAAGAGGAGCTGTGCGCATACCAGCGTCGCCATGCCGTCCTCGACCGGGCCGGTGATGAAGATGATGCGTTCCTTGAGAAGGCGGGAGAAGATGTCGTATGCCCGCTCGCCGCGGTTGGTCTGCTCGACGACCATCGGCACGAGGTTCATGTAGGTTTCGACAGGGTTCTTCATGGACCGTCCTTAAAAGATGGGATTCCGCAAGACGGAATCGGTTCGCAAGGTTGACCCCGTAAATAGGACGCCGGCTTGGGCTTGCGCAAGGCCGGGCGACCTAGCCAGGCGGTTAAGGTTGCCGCTTAACCGAACGCCTATCTTTACGGGAACTGGTTGCCGGCGGCGTTATCCCGGCCAAGCGTGCTTGGGACGCGTCTAGACTGCTTCGGCTCTCAGCCAGCGCTTCAGCCCTTCGACATCGCCATCACCGACCGCCTTGGCCACCCGCCGCCCGACCGCCGCGCCGAATTTATAGCCGTGCCCCGAGCAGGCGGAGACGACCAGGCACTTGCCATCCTCGTGCGCCATGAACTTTTCGTCCCCTGTGAAGGTGTAGGCGCATGTCACTACTTCGGTGACGCGATACTCCTCGATGCGGGCGATCGGCGGCGAGAACAGGTTGCGGATCGCCTCGCCCTCGCCTTCCACCGGTTCGCGGTTCCAGTCGGCGTCGGAAGTCTCGACCTTGTGGAGCCCGGAGCCGAACTTCATGCCGGCGCCTCTTGTCAACGGGATCATGTAGCCGTCGGTCTTGCCGCCGACGTCGAGGATCACGGGCGCGGTCTCCCACGCGGCCTTCAGGTCGGCGGGCGGGTCGACATAGGCGAGCGCGGTGCGGTAGGTGGTGAGCTCGCCGCCCAGTTCGGGAAACAGTTTCAGCACCCAGGCGCCCGCGGTGACGACGACGCGGTCGGCCTGCATGGTCGAACCGTCGACCAGCGTGATCGACCCTCCCTCGCAGTCGACCGAAGTCACCTTGCCGTTCTCATAGACATTGGCGCCGTGGGCCCGCAGCCAGCCGAGCAGGCCGGCGGCGATGCGGCGGCAATGCAACGCCCCGCCCTCGGTCGAGAAATAGGCGTAGCGGAAGGTGCCGGCGTCGAGGAACGGCCAACGGGCGACCGCCGCGTCCGGATCAACCATCTCGAAGGGAAAGCCGCCTTCGGCCAGCCCGTCGCGCATCTGCTCGGCCTCGTCGCCTTCCTCGCGCGAGACGCACAGGAAGCCGCGCGGATCGAGATGGTTTTCGCCGAGATCGGCCCATAGCTCGTCCCACGCCTCATAGGCTTCGGTGATGAGGCGCGCATAGCCACCCGCCTTGCCATAGGCGCGGCGGATGATGCGGTGATGGTCGCCGGATGCCGCCAGCGGGTTGGGGATCGGTCCCTGCTCCACCAACGTAACGTCGTGACCGGCCTTGACCAGCGACCATGCGGTTGAGAGGCCGGCAATGCCGGCGCCGACGACGATCACGTTCATGCTTTTTCTTCCCGGGTTGGCCCAATCTGTCCCGCTCTGCGCGCCAACATACGGTCTGGAACGACACCGGCAAGGCGCGCTAGTGATCCAGCATGAGTGAAACCATCCCGCCACCGCCCTATCTCAGCTTCAATCGCGAGACCCGCCGCCTCGGCCTCGACCCGCGCGAGCCGCGTTTCCATCAGGACCCTTACGAGGCCTATCGCTGGCTGCACGTGCAGGACGGCGTCTTCTTCTGGGAGGAATTCGGCCTGTGGTGCGTGGGCCGCTTCGACCAGGTCAACGCCCTGTTGCGCGACAGGACGTTCGGCCGGCAGAACCCGGCGGGTATTCCCGACAGCCGCAGCATCGACCACGACCGCACGCATCTCACCGCTTTCGACGCGGTGGAGGCCCATTCGCTGCTCGAACTCGAACCGCCCGTGCACACGCGGCTGCGGACGCTGGTCAACCGCGCCTTCGTCTCGCGCCAGGTCGAACGGCTGAGGCCGCGCGTCGAGGCGCTGGCCAACGACCTGATCGACCGCTTCCCTGCCGGCGAGCCGTTCGACCTCATCCCGGCCTATGCGACGCCGCTGCCGATCACCATCATCGCCGAGATGCTGGGCGTTCCGGTGGAGATGGGGCCGCAATTGCTCGACTGGTCGCATGCGATGGTGGCGATGTACACGCTGGGGCGGACCCGCGCGACCGAGGCCGCCGCCGACAGCGCCGCGCGCGCCTTCTCCGATTTCCTGCGCGACTATATCGGCGAGCGCCGCTGGCAGCCCGGCGACGATCTGCTTTCGGTCCTGATCGCGGCGCAGGAGGGCGACCAGAAGCTGTCGGAAGACGAACTCGTCTCGTCCGTCATCCTGCTGCTTAACGCCGGCCATGAGGCGACCGTGCACCAGACGGGCAATGCCGTGCGCGCGATCCTGTCGCAGGGCGGCGACCCGCGCCGCTTCTTTACCACGCCGGAGGCGACGGCGGCCACGGTGGAGGAGTGCCTGCGCTTCGACGCGCCGCTGCACATGTTCACGCGCTATGCCTATCGGGAAGCGAAACTGGCGGACGGCGTCACGGTGAAAGCCGGTGAACAGGTCGGTCTGTTGCTCGGCATGGCCAACCGCGATCCCGCCGCCTTCGCCAAGGCGGACGCCTTCGACCCCGGTCGCGACGATATGAAGAACGTCTCGTTCGGAGCGGGCATCCACTTCTGCATCGGCGCGCCGCTTGCCAGGCTGGAATTGCAGGTGTCGCTGAAGACGCTGTTCGACCGGCTGCCTGGCCTGCGGCTGGCGGAGGCGCCGCGTTTCCGCGACACCTACCATTTCCACGGGCTGGAGGCGCTCGTCGTCGCCTGACGCGGCGTCGGATCGGGACCGGCGTCGCTACAGCCTTATGACATATTCCTTGCGAGTCGTTTCAACCACTTCCCAGCTTCCCTTGAAGCCGGGCCTGAGAACGAAGCTGTCGCCGGCCTTTACCGTTCGGGCCTCGCCGCCCTCCTCCGCGATAACAGAAACGCCGGACAGGATGTGGCAGAATTCCCATTCGTCATAGTCGATGCGCCATTTGCCGGTAGTCGCTTCCCAGATGCCGGCAAAGAGGCCGTCGTCGCGCTCCTCGACGTTCCAGGTCCGGAACTTCGGATTGCCAGCAATGACCCGATCCGGCGCCGGAGCGCCCTCCTCCGGCTCGATACCGGCGATGTCGATCTTCAGGAAACGTGGGTCGGCCATGAAAGAAGGTTCCGGTTGCGGCGGAGCCTTCTCATGCCATGCGGTTCAGGCTTTCACCAGCGCCTGGTCAAGATCGGCGATGATGTCGGCGACGTCCTCGATGCCGACGGAAAGCCGCACCACCTCCGGCCCGGCACCGGCGGCGACCCGCTGCTCGTCGGAAAGCTGCCGGTGCGTGGTGGATGCCGGATGGATGACCAGCGACTTGGTGTCGCCGATATTGGCGAGGTGCGAGAACAGTTCCAGCGCCTCGACGAACTTGATGCCGGACTCGTAGCCGCCCTTCAGGCCGAAGGTGAACACCGATCCCGCGCCCTTGGGCGAATAGCGCTGCTGCAAGGCATGGTTCTTGTCGTCCGGCAGGCCTGGATAGGACACCCAGGCAACCTTGGGGTGCTTCGCCAGCCATTCGGCGACCGCCTGGGCATTGTCCGAATGGCGCTGCATCCTGAGCGGCAGGGTTTCCAGGCCGGTCAGGATCATGAAGGCGTTGAAGGGCGAGATCGCCGGGCCGAGGTCGCGCAGGCCGAGCACCCGCGCGGCGATCGCGAAGGCGAAATTGCCGAAGGTCTCGTGCAGCACCATGCCGCCGTAGTCGGCGCGCGGTTCGGACAGCAACGGATACTTGCCCGACTTCGACCAGTCGAAGGTGCCTCCGTCGACTATGATGCCGCCGATCGAATTGCCGTGGCCGCCGATGAACTTGGTCAGCGAGTGCACCACGATGTCGGCGCCGTGCTCGATAGGCCGCACCAGATAGGGCGAGGCCAGCGTGTTGTCGACGACCAGCGGCAAGCCGTGCTTTCGAGCGACTTCGGCGATCTTCTCGATATCTACGAACTCGCCGCCGGGATTGGCCAGGCTTTCGATGTGGATCGCCTTGGTGCGCTCATCGATCAGTTTGTTGAAGCTCGACGGATCGTTGACGTCAGCCCAGCGCACATCCCAGCCGAAGCTCTGGAAAGACGAACCGAACTGGTTGATCGTGCCGCCATAAAGCTTGCGCGCGGCGACGAAGTTGTCGCCCGGGCTCATCAGTGTGTGGAAGACCAGAAGGTGCGCGGCCTGACCCGAAGCCGTGGCGAGCGCCGCCGTGCCGCCTTCGAGGGCCGCGAGGCGCTCCTCCAGCACCGCTTGGGTGGGATTCATGATGCGGGTATAGATGTTACCAAACGCCTTGAGGCCGAACAGCGAGGCGGCGTGATCGGCGTTGTCGAAAACGAACGACGTCGTCTGATAGATCGGCGTGGCGCGCGCGCCGGTTGCGGGATCCGGCTTGGCTCCGGCATGGACGGCGAGGGTATTGAAGCCTGGTGCGCGCTGGTTCATCAAAAATCTCCCTTAGCCCGGCACGGAATTCGCGGCGCATTGTTGGCCAAGGCAGGCCGGGTTTGCAAAGGATAAAATTTCCCGAAACCGAATATTCGGGCGCCCGGAGAGCCCGCATCCCGTTCATCCGCGAAAATTCCGCCCACCCGGCTATTTCTGCCTGATGCCGAAGCTCTGGAAGCCTTGCCGCATGATCGGGCGTTTCGAGGAAATGACACCCGAGGACACGCCGGTCCAGCCGATCTCCCCCGACAGGCGACCGTATTCGATCTTGGGGCAGCGGTTCATCACCACCTTGATGCCCGCCGCTTCGGCCTTCGCAGCCGCCTCGTCGTTGCGCACGGTCAACTGCATCCAGATCACCTTGGGAAGCGGGTCGAGCTCCAGCGCCTCGTCGACGATGCCCGGCACGGCGGCGGACGCACGGAAGATGTCAACCATGTCGATAGGCGCCGCGACGTCCGCCAGCTTCGCATAGACCATGCGCCCGAGGATTTCCCTGCCGGCATGGCCGGGATTGATCGGGAACACATCGAACCCCTTGGAAAGCAGGTATTTCAGCACGAAGAAGCTGGGACGCACCTCGTTGGCGGAAGCGCCGACCATGGCAACGGTCTTCACCGAATTCAGGATGCCGGCGATATAGGCGTTGTCGTAGGCGTCGTGGTTCATGCCGGCCTTCTGCGATAGTGATAGCGGTAGAGTTCACGGCCGAAGCCGAGCGACGCGTAGAGGGCACGGGCGGGCGCGTTGTCCATCTGCACCTGCAGACAGGTCGCCTGCGCCCCCTGACCGCGCGACCATGCGATCAATGTGTGCAATGTCTTGCGCGCCAGCCCCAGTCCCCTGAATTCGGCATCGGTCGCCACGCCCTCCACCGCCAGTAGCCCGTCTGCCACGACGCCATAGGCGATCGAGGCTGCCGTGCCGTCGGCACAGGTTGCGGCAAAGACTTTCGGCAGGGCGACGGCGCGTAGCATCGCGACATAGGCCGCATGATCGGCAGGTACGTCGCCACTGGTCCGCAATCGAACGGCCAGCCAGTCCTCCGTCGGGACAGCCATGAGGACAGTATCGGAACTTGCGGCAACACCTTGTTCCAACGATTTGAAAAGCGTCGTCGTCAGGCCTTCCGCGCCATAGCCGAGGCGATCCAGTTCAGGCTCCATCTCGCCGGCGATCGTCGTCACGCGGAAAAGCGGCACCTGCCGGCAGGCATCGTAGAACGCTTCGCCGCGCGCGACAGCAGCAGGGGGATCGCCGCGCCGGCCCCGCAACGGGTTGACGCAGTTCGCCTGCCGCATCCGGCCGCCGCTGCGGCCCATCGCCCAGCCCTCGACGACGTCGCGATGCAATGCCGGGCGGGCGCCTGTGCACAGCGCCTCGACGCGCCAGTTCAGATCGTCGTCATTCATTCGGGACAGTCATTCGGGTAGTGAGATGCGGCCTTCGGCATCGATCGGGAAATCGGGATTGTGGGCGACTTCCCAAAGATTGTCCTCCGGATCGGCGAAATAGCCGTACCATCCGCCCCAGAAGGCGTTGCGCCGGCTTGACGATACGGCCGCCGGCCTTCTCGGCCTCGGCCAGCACCGCGTCCACTTCCGCGTCGGAGCGCGTATTATGGGCGAGGTAAACGCGCGGTGGCGCGGTACCGAAAGCCAAGCCGGAATCCTCTTCGGCGCTCCTGCGCGGAAACAGCCCGAGGATAGATCCTCCCATCTGGAAGAAGGCGACCCCGTCCTTGATGCGATGACGCACCAACCCCATCGCTTCGTAGAAGGCGGCCATGCGGTCGAGATCGTTAACGGCGATGGTGACGATGGAGATGCGGGGTTCCATCACTCCCCTTTCCACTCCGGCTTACGCTTGCCGACAAAGGCGCCGATGCCTTCCTCCGCGTCGCGCGCCAGCATGTTGTCGACCATGACGCGGGCGGTGTAGTCGTAGGCATCCGCCAGACCCATTTCGACCTGTTTGTAGAACGCCTCCTTGCCGATCTTCAGCGTCAAAGGCGATTTGGACGCAATGGTTTCGGCGTATTTATTCACAACCTGATTCAAATATTCGCGCGGTACGACGCGGTTGACGAGGCCGAACTCCTTGGCGGTGGCGGCGTCGATCGTCTCGCCGGTGAGCAGCATCTCCATCGCCTGCTTGCGGCTGGCGTTGCGCGACAGCGCCACCATCGGCGTCGAGCAGAACAGGCCGATATGCACGCCCGGCGTGCAGAAGGTCGCCTCGTGGGAAGCAACCGCCAGATCGCATGTCGCGACCAGTTGCAGGCCGGCGGCCGTGGCCAGTCCGTCAACCTCGGCGATCACAGGTTTGGGACACGCGACGATCGCCTGCATCAGCGCCGAGCAATCTGCGAAGGTGCGCTCGAAGAAAGCCCTGCCCCGGTCGGCGTCGGCCCGATGCGCGGTCAACTCCTTGAGGTCGTGACCGGCGCAGAACACCTTGCCGGATGCGGCGATGACGACGACGCGCACGGAAGCATCTTCGCCGGCGCGCTCGATCTCCGCCTTCAGCGCCGCCATCATGGCCAGTGACAGCGCATTGGCTGGCGGACTTGCCAGCGTCAGGCGCAATGTCGAGCCGTCCCGGGCGACGGCGACGGGCCCGGCGGGAAGCGGCAGGGTCCCTTCCTGTCGCTTCATGGCAACCACGTCCGCCATTTCCTTCCTCCAACCGCAATGCATTCGCATCGAACATAGCGGGCGCGGGCGTCACGTCCAACCGGGTTCGGCTGTACCAGAACGAGCCGCCAAAGCCGCGCTGGACGAATTGCGCCCGTTTCGTCATACACCTGCGATACCGGAGGAACCATGCCTGCACAGTCCGACCTGACACCCAAGATGACGGCGGTCGAAGTCAACGACCTGCTGGATTCGGCCTATCCGCAACTCAACGAAGGCAGCAGCGCCTATGAGGCGATCGACGTTTTCCCGGGCGGCTGCACGGTCAGGCTCAACGCCACCGAGAAGCACCTCAGGCCCGGCGGCACCGTTTCAGGCCCTTGCCTGTTCACGCTGGCTGATATCGGCGGCTATGCCTGCGTGCTCTCCCATGCCGGGCCGGACGCTCTGTCGGTGACGGTCAACCTCGACATCAACTTCATGCGCAAGGCCGAGGCCGGGCCGATCGACGGTCATTGCCGCATCCTCAAGCTCGGCAGGAGCCTGATGGTGTTCGATATAGACATCGTGGCTGCCGGTCAGACCGTGGCATACGCGACGGGCACCTATTCGATCCCGCCGAAAAGAACGGCATAGTCCATCTGGAAATTGACAGGGGAATGCGTATATAATTGCGCATCAACAGTGAATGGAACGAGACAGCCGAGAGATCGTCAAGCGTTTGAAGCAGGAAGGCTTTGAACTGATTTCCGTTCGCGGTTCGCATCACAAGTTCCGCAAAGGCGATATCGTGCTGATCGTTCCTCATCCGAAAAAGGACCTGCCCATCGGCACGGCACGGGCAATCTCAAAGCTGGCGGGCTGGATTCGATAGGACTTTGCCATGAAAACCTATTTCGCTTTGGTCGAGAAGGACAAGGACAGCGCGTTCGGCGTACGCTTTCCCGATATTCCGGGGGTTTTTTCCGCGGCAGATCAACAGGACGACGTCGTCGCGCAAGCGGTGGAAGCATTGCAATTGTGGGCGGAAGACATGCCGCTTCCGGCCCCTTCACCGCACGAACAGATCGTTGCCGACGCCGATGTCCGCGAGGCGCTGGCGAAAGGAGCCTATCTGATTTCGGTGCCTCTCATCGACAACGACAGCGCAGTCGTGCGCGCCAACGTCACTTTCGAGCGCGGCATGCTGCGCGCCATTGATGCCGCAGCCCACGATCGAGGCCTGACCCGCTCGGCTTTCCTGGCGAGTGCGGCGCGGCGGGAAATCGAAGCCAAGCATTAACCTTGTATGAGGTAAAATAATACCTCATTCCTAACGCATTGATTTCGAAACAATTCTCTCGTCAATATCATATTTCAAGCGCTTGACGTACGCTCACCTCCCCTTTATGAGCTAACTCCGAAACAGCGGCCCGAAAAGGCCGCCGTTTTGTTATTGGCGGCTTTGGCCGGCAATCCAAGCAACAAGAAACGCCTTCCGGCTTCGTACGGAAGGTCCAACGAGAGCAAAACCATGGCAACCTTTTCGCAGAAGCCTGCGGACGTGGTGAAGAAGTGGGTGCTGATCGACGCCGAGGGTCTCGTCGTCGGCCGCCTCGCCTCCATCATCGCCAACCGTCTGCGCGGCAAACACAAGCCCACCTTCACCCCGCATGTCGACGACGGCGACAACGTCATCGTCATCAATGCCGACAAGGTGGTGTTCACCGGCAAGAAATACACCGACAAGGTCTACTACTGGCACACCGGCCATCCGGGCGGCATCAAGGAGCGCACCGCGCGCCAACTGCTCGAGGGCCGCTTCCCCGAGCGCGTCGTCGAGAAGGCCGTCGAGCGCATGATCCCGCGTGGCCCGCTCGGCCGTCGCCAGATGAAGAATCTCCGCGTCTACGCAGGCGCCGAGCATCCCCACACCGCCCAGCAGCCCGAGACGCTCGACGTCGGCGCGCTGAACGCCAAGAACAAGAGGGCTTCGTAATGGCTGAGCAGCTTTCCTCGCTCGCGGAACTCGGTTCGGTCGCGCAGACCGAGCAGCCGGCCGCGCCCGTCCACGTCCAGAAGCTCGACAAGTCGGGCCGCGCCTATGCCACCGGCAAGCGCAAGGACGCCATCGCCCGTGTCTGGGTCAAGCCCGGCTCCGGCAAGATCACGGTCAACGACAAGGAATTCGCGGCCTATTTCGCGCGTCCTGTCCTGCAGATGATCCTCAAGCAGCCGATCATCGCGGTCAACCGCGACGGCCAGTACGACATCGTCGCCACCGTCGCCGGCGGCGGCCTGTCCGGCCAGGCAGGCGCGGTGCGCCACGGCATTTCCAAGGCGCTGACCTATTACGAGCCGACGCTGCGCAGCGTGCTCAAGAAGGGCGGCTTCCTGACCCGCGACAGCCGCGTGGTCGAGCGCAAGAAGTACGGTAAGGCCAAGGCCCGTCGCAGCTTCCAGTTCTCCAAGCGCTAAGTTTCGGAGCAGTTCATCGAAAAGGCCGCCTCAGGGCGGCCTTTTTTATGACTGTCAGTTGATGCTCGCCGTCGCCGTCGGCCCGGACGTACGGCCTTGACCATAAGGCACCCGCCAGCCATTCGCCGCCAGCCAGTCTACGGCCGCCGCGGGCTCGTCCGTCTGGATGATGGTCGCGCCGCGATCGACCCAGAAGCCCCAGCTTTCGGCGGGCATGCCGGCCGCCGTCGCCAGCTCGTCGCCGCGGCCGCCGGCGAGGAAGCCGCCGGGCTTGTTCACGATCGCGTAGGTGTCGGCCCAGATGTGCCAGTCGCCGCGTATGGCGGCGGCGCGCATGTGACCGCTGAAGAGCGGGCCGCCGGTGGCGGTGAGCGTTGCCGCGCCGTCGCGCCAGTTGATCATCTCCATCGCATGCGGCGCAAACCTGTCGGCCACGGCCCGCACGAAGGCGGGATCGCGCACCGCATCGTCGGCGATGATCGGCATGAACTGGAAGCCGCCGCCGGCCTCCCGCATCGCCCGGCCGGTTTCTGCCATGCGTGCCGCATTCCAGAGGTTCTCCTTGACGACGACTTGTTCCGTCATGCCGAGATCGCGCGCGACCGCGATCATGTCCGGCAGATCGGCGACGGTGAGCTTGTTGTCGATGTTGACCAATATGCGGTCCCTGGCGGCGGCAAGGAACTCACGCAAGGTGGAAACCGTCTCGCCGGTCGGCTGCCCGGTTCTCTCGACAACGAGATAACATTGGCGAAGCTGTTCGAGCTTGTACTTCACGACCTCGCCCCTGCAGGTGGTGGTGCGGTCGAGCCAGCTATCGTGCATGACGATGAGCGTTCCGTCGCCGGCGCGGCGGACATCGACTTCAACCATTTCCGCACCGGCAGCGATCGAAGCCTTGAGTGCTGCAAGGGAGTTTTCCGGGAACAGCGTGTTGCCGTGCTGGAGACCGCCGCTGCGATGCGCGACGACCATGACGTGATCGCGCCAGAGATTGGCGTGCTGGAAGCGATCGAGAATCTGTTGAGCGCGGGTCTCGCCGGCATACGCGGCGCCAAGGCCGATCGAGGCAAAGACAAGCGCGGCCAGCGCCAGTTTCATGGTCCGCATCGCGAATCGCTCCGTGCCGCTCCCCATGCGGCGGGGAATAGGCATCGGCGATGACAGGGGCATGAACGAAGCCGGCTTGGAATTCGCTGGCCCGGCGGCACATGAACCGCTTCTGCGTCCGCAAAAGAAAGGGGCTCCGGAATGCCGGAGCCTCTTGTCTGTCTGGCGGACCGCCCGTCAGGCGGGAGCGATCAGTTCGCTTCCTTAGCCTTGTCCTGCTCTTCCTTGAGCTTCTTGGCGAAGTCCTCGTTGTTCTTCGCCACGAAGTCCTGGAGCTTCTTCTGGCGATCCTCGATGTCCGACTGCTTGAGCGCCGGGCCGTCGAAGGCGTCGCTGAAGCCGCTCAGGGCGATCTTGATCGGGTTGGGCTGGTTCTGGAAATTGATCGAGGTCAGCGTGATCTGCTGGCCCTTCTTGAAGGAGGTGACGAGCTGGTCGGTCAGCGGCACTTCCGCCACGCAGCGATCAGGAAAGCAGATGACGTAGTCGAGCTTCTGCGCCTTGCCGCCGTCGACCTGCAGGCCGATGCCCGGCTGCACCAGACGCCCCGAAGGCACGGTGACCTGAAAGACCTTGCGGTTCACCTTGCCGCGCAGGTCGATGAGGCTGACGCCGGTGATGAGCTGACCGTTGCCCGCCGTCACGATGTTCTGCACGTTGCAGATATCGACGTCCTCCTGCTTCGTGCAGGCTTTGAACCAGCCCTGCGGAACCTGCTGCTGCGCGGACGCGGCGGGAACGCCGGCGGCCAGGACACCAGCTACGCCGGCGGCCATGACGGATAGGCTAAGGGCTTTGCGGGTCAGGCTCTTCATGTGGTGCATTTCCTCTGAATGGTCCCGGGCGGCGGCTGGGGCGCCGCATCACGTGCTACCTCTTGCCGAAATGAGGCAACAGCATGACTTCGCCCGGCGTGTTACACCGACCGCCCGGCCGAATCCAGCCCGGAGGCCGGATTTCTTGACTGTGAACGCCAAGCCTTGCGGCTCATGCTACCTTGCCCGCCGAATCATGGAGCCTTCCCGCAGGAAACCGGCCATGCACCGTCTTTTTTCCTGGTTGACCGCCGCTTTTGTGGTTGCGACCCTCGCGCCGTCGGCAGCCGAGCCACGCTATGCCATCTCCATGCAGGGCGAGCCGGCGCTGCCGGCGGACTACACCCATTTCGACTATGCCAACCCGCAAGCGCCCAAGGGCGGCGCGATCACCTATTGCGTGGTCGGGTCTTTCGACAACCTCAACCCGTTCATCCTGAAAAGCCTGCGTACCACGGCACGCGGCATGATCGACACGATCTTCGGCAATCTGGTCTTCGAGCCGCTGATGCAGCGCAACATGAACGAGGCCTTCTCGCTCTACGGCCTGCTCGCCGACACGGCCGATATGAGCGACGACCGCAAGTCGATCGAGTTCCATCTCGATCCGAAAGCGAAATGGTCGGACGGCGAGCCGGTCACGCCCGACGACGTGCTGTTCACCTACGATGTCTTCACCGACAAGGGCCGCCCGCCCTATTCGGATCGCATGAAGAAGGTCGCCAAGCTGGAGAAGACCGGCGACCACAGCGTCAAGTTCACCTTCAACGACCTGGCGGACCGGGAATTTCCGCTCATCATCGCGATGACGCCGATCGTGCCGAAGCATGCGTTCGACAAGGAGACTTTTGATCGCACGACGCTGAAACCGCTCGTCGGCTCTGGCCCCTACACGGTGGCCGAGGTCAAACCCGGCGACCGCATCGTTTTCAAGCGCAATCCCGACTATTGGGGCAAAGACATCCCTTCCAAGCGCGGCTTCGACAATTACGACACGATCACCATCCAGTATTTCCTCAACGCCAACGCGCAGTTCGAGGCCTTCAAGAAGGGCATTTGCTCTGCCTATGCCGGCTCGTCCTACACCGGCATGGGCCCCTTGCAGGCCGAGCGCGACTTCGATTTTCCCGCCGCCGAGCAGGGCAAGGTCATCGTCAAGGATTTTCCGCTCGGCATCCCGCCGGTGGTCACCGGGTTCATGTTCAACACCCGCCTTGAAAAATTCGCCGATCCGAAGGTGCGTCGGGCGCTCGGCATGCTCTACGATTTCGACTGGGCCAACAAGAACCTGTTCGGCGGCAAGTTCACCCGCACCATGAGCTATTGGCAGGGATCGGAGCTTTCCGCCCTCGGACATCCCGCCGGCGACAAGGAGAAGGCGCTGCTCGCCCCCTTCCCCGGTCGGGTTCCGCCCGACGTGATGGACGGCACGTGGCGGCCGCCGGTAACGGACGGGTCGGGACAGGACCGCAAGGCGCTCAAGGCCGCCTACGACCTGCTCAAGAGTGCCGGCTACCATATCGACGGCGGCAAGATGCTCGATCGGCAAGGTCACCCTTTCGGTTTCGAGATCATCACGTCCGGCGATGAGCAGGAGCGGCTGGCGGCGCTCTACCAGCGCACGTTGAGCAAGCTCGGCATCGACGTCTCGATCCGGGCGCTGGACGGCGACCAGATCCAGTCGCGCAAGCAGCGCTTCGACTTCGAGGTGATCGTCGGCTCCACCGGCTTCAGCAATTCGCTGTCTCCCGGTTTCGAGCAGGTCGGGCGCTGGGGCTCGGAATACGCCAATGTCGAAGGCTCGTTCAATCTGGCAGGCGTCGCCGATCCGGCCGTCGACGCGGCGATCAAGGCGATGTTGAACGCGCGAGCGAAGGACGATTACGTGGCGGCGGTGCGCGTGCTCGATCGACTTCTGATCTCGGGCGCCTATATGGTCCCCTTGCAGCACGCCGCCGGTCAGTGGGTCGCCTACTGGAACTATCTGAAGTATCCGGACAAGACCCCGCTGTTCGGGTTCCAGTTGCCGGCCTGGTGGCGCAAGACGCAGTAGAGTAACAGGCGCCAGTCATAGCGTCATCCCGGAAGTCGCTTGCAGCGAAGCGAAAAGCGGCTATCCGGGATCCATTCCATGATCTTGGACCGTTCCGGAATGGATCCCGGCTCCACGCTCGCAAGCTCGCTTGGCCGGGATGACGCGAGAAAGTGCGCCAAGACCAAAAGGAAAAAGTCATGGCCGCGACCTCCCTCTCAATCGACGTCGTCTCGGACGTGGTCTGCCCGTGGTGCTATCTCGGCGAAAAGCGCCTGGAGGCTGCCGTCGCGAGCGTCGACGACGTCGATGTGCATATTCGCTGGCGGCCGTTCCAGCTCGACCCGACGATCCCGCCGCAGGGCAAGGACCGGACCGAATACATGCGCGCCAAGTTCGGCGACATGGAGCGGCTGCGCGAAAGCCATGAAAGGCTTGCCTCGCTCGGGGCGGTCGAGGGCATCTCCTTCGATTTCGACGCCATCAAGATGTCGCCCAACACGCTCGACGCGCACCGCGTGATCCGCTGGGCGGGAAGCGCCGGCGAGGACGTCCAGAACCGCGTCGTCGAAGAACTGTTCAGCCGCTATTTCGAACGCGGCCAGGACACCGGCGACCGCGCAGTCCTGATCGAGGCAGCGGGTGCGGCCGGAATGGACGCGGCGATGGTCGAGGCGCTGCTGGCGACCGACGCCGATGCCGACGCGGTGCGCGCCGAGATCGCCACCGCCTCGCGTATGGGCATCACCGGCGTGCCGTGCTTCCTGATCGAGAGCAAATATGCGGTGATGGGCGCGCAGGAAACCGCCGTGCTTGCCGACGCGATCCGCCAGGTGGCGGCGGCGAAGGCGAACGGAGAGCTGGAAAGCGCCGAATAGACGGCTTCATTGCCGCCTCGATGCATGAGGACGGTCGATTCACGCCCTGGATGCCGGGCATGCGTGCTGACGAACGCGGGGTCCTAGGGCTCTAGGAGCGATGACCGGAGTCGTCGGCATCGCCGCCCATGCCCATCCCCATGCCGCCGCCCATGCCTCCACCGCCCATGCCTCCGCCCATTCCGCCGCCGCCTCCCCGAGCGCCGGAACGGCGTCCCTCCGATCCACCGCCCTTGCCGCGGCCTCCCCCTCCCGAGGGGCGGGTCGGGCCTTGCATGGGGATCGTCAGGTCGGCTGGAATCGGCGCCAGGTCGAGCGCCTGGCGGATAAAATCGCGCAGGGAGACGACGAGGTCGTGCGTGTGCACGGGGCGGCCGGCGACAAGCTCGCGCGCGGCATGCTCGGCCAGCCGCACCTGTTCCTCCGTGCCGAGCAGGATGATATCGGCAAGCGCCGCCTCGACCGCGTCGCGGATGCGGCGCGGCCGGTCCGACGCGTCCGTTCCGGGCACGGCGAGCGCGACCGTTTCCTGCTCCCCGCCGTCCGGCTCCGCCACCTCGACCGGCGGCGCGCGCAGGTCACGCAAATGTCTCGGATCGACGGCGAGCGTGCCGGTAAAGGAGCCGCCCAGCACCTTGTAGGCGGAGATCAGGGTCTTCAGCCGCTCGTTGATCTGCCGGTTCGCCCGCTCGCGGCGCTGCTGGATGGTCATCATCATGACCAGCCGCACACCCATGCTGATGAGGGTGAACAGTGCCAGGCCGAGCAGCGTCACGAGGATGCTGTGCCATGAACTGAAATCGAGATTGCGCAAGCGCTCCTCCGTGGCTGATGCGGGGCATCATCACGATCAGGAATAAAGCATTCGGAGATGCCGATCCAGCAAGTCCGCCCCCCCTCTCGAGGAGACGGATTATGCGACCGCCAGTTTCGCCAGTTGCGTCATGATGACGGCCGATCCCGCCAGGCGCTTGGTCGCCTTCGGCCAGTCGCGCATGACCACGATGGAGTGATCCGGCCGGATCTTCGCCAGCGATCCCTGGTCGCCGATGAATTTCACCAGCCCGGCCGGGTTGGCGAAGGTCTTGTTGCGGAACTGGATGACCACGCCCTTCGGGCCGGCGTCGAGCTTCTCGACATTGGCCTTGAGGCACAGCGCCTTGATGAAGACGATCTTCAAAAGATGCTGCACCTCGTCCGGCAACGGGCCGAAACGGTCGATGAGTTCGGCGCCGAAGGCGTCGATCTCCTCGGGCGTCTGCAGGTCGCCGAGCCGGCGGTAGAGCGCCAGCCGCAGTTGCAGGTCGGGCACGTAGCTTTCCGGGATCATCACCGCCGTGCCGATGGCGATCTGCGGCGACCAGCCGCTGTCCTGGGCCTCGCCGGTATGCTTCACCTCGGCCACGGCCTCCTCCAGCATCTGCTGGTAGAGCTCGAAGCCGACCTCCTTGATGTGGCCGGACTGCTCCTCGCCAAGCAGGTTGCCGGCGCCGCGAATGTCGAGGTCGTGGCTGGCGAGCTGGAAGCCGGCGCCGAGCGACTCCAGCGATTGCAGCACTTTCAGGCGACGGTCGGCGGTGTCGGTCAGCTTACGGTTGGCCGGCAGCGTGAACAGCGCGTAGGCGCGCACCTTGGAGCGCCCAACCCGACCGCGAAGCTGGTAGAGCTGCGCCAGGCCGAACATGTCGGCGCGGTGCACGATCAGCGTGTTGGCGGTCGGAATGTCGAGGCCGGATTCCACGATGGTGGTGGACAAAAGCACATCGTACTGGCCGTCGTAGAAGGCGTTCATGATGTCGTCCAACTCGCCGGGCGGCATCTGGCCGTGGGCCACGGCGACCTTCAGCTCCGGCACCTGTTCCCTCAGGAAATCATGGATTTCGGCCAGGTCGCTGATGCGCGGCACGACATAGAACGAATGGCCGCCGCGATAGCGCTCGCGCAGCAGCGTCTCGCGGATCACCAGCGGGTCGAAGGGCGAGATGAAGGTGCGCACCGCCATGCGGTCCACCGGCGGGGTTGCGATGAGCGACAGCTCGCGCACGCCCGTCAGCGCCAGTTGCAGCGTGCGCGGGATCGGCGTTGCCGACAGCGTCAGCACATGCACGTCGCTCTTCAGTTCCTTCAGCCGTTCCTTGTGCTTGACGCCGAAATGCTGCTCCTCGTCGACGATCAGCAGGCCGAGGTTCTTGAAATTGATCGCCGAACCGAGCAGCGCGTGGGTGCCGACGACGATATCGACCGTGCCGTCGGCGATGCCTTTCTTGACCTCGGCCAGTTCCTTGGCGCCGACAAGGCGCGAGGCCTGCGCCACCCGCACCGGCAGGCCGGAGAAGCGCTGCGAAAAGGTCTTGAAGTGCTGGCGCGCCAGAAGCGTGGTCGGCACCACGACCGCGACCTGGAACCCTTCCATTGCGGCGACGAAAGCGGCGCGCAGCGCAACCTCCGTCTTGCCGAATCCGACGTCGCCGCAGATCAGCCGGTCCATCGGCTTGCCGGCGGACAGATCGTCTGCCACGGCGTCGATTGCCGCCTGCTGGTCGTCGGTCTCCTCATAGGGGAAGCGCGCGGCGAACTCGCCATAGACGCCCTCCTGCGGGATCATCACGGGCGCGGACCGCATCTGCCGCTCGGCGGCGATGCGGATCAGCTGCCCGGCCATATCGAGCAGGCGCTTCTTCAGCCGCGCCTTGCGCGCCTGCCAGGCGCCGCCGCCCAGCCTGTCGAGCGGTGCCTCGGCCGAATCGGAGCCGTAGCGCGACAGAAGTTCGATGTTCTCGACGGGCAGGAACAGCCGGTCGTCGCCGGCATAGTGGATTTCGAGGCAATCGTGCGGTGCGCCGGCCGCCTCGATGGTGCGCAGACCTATGAAGCGGCCAATGCCGTGGTCGGCATGGACGACGATATCGCCGGCAGACAGCGAGGAAGCTTCCGCGATGAAATCGGCAGCGCGGCGCTTCTTCGAGCGGCGCACCAGCCGGTCGCCGAGAATGTCCTGCTCGGCCACGACCACCAGATCGTCGGTCTCGAAGCCGGTTTCCAACGGCAGCACGGCAAGCGCCGCCTGACCGACGTCCAGCTTCTCGGCCACGGCCAACGTCTCGACGCGCTTGAGGTTTTCCAGATGGTGCTCGGCCAAGATCTGAGCCAGCCGATCGAGCGAGCCCTCGGTCCAGCCGGCGACGACGACACGGCGCTTCTTCGCCCGTTCCTCGGCGATATGACGAGACGCCACCTCGAACACGTTGGCGTTCGGGTCGGCACGCTCCTCGGCGAAGCTCCGACCGGCGCGCGAACCGGCGTGAAGCACCTTGCGGCCGCCGGCCTCGGGCGCCGCGAAGGGCGTCAGTTCGACCTGAACGCGGTCGGCCGCCCCGGCTTTGACCTCGTCGGGCGAGAGATACATGAGGTTTGGCGCGACCGGCTTGTAAGGCACGGCGTCCTTCAGCGCGCCCTGGTTGCGGCGCGCCTCGTAGTGGTCGAGGATCAGCTTGTGGCGCTCGTCCAGCGCTTCGTGAGCGAGGTGATCGAACACGACCGGGACATCCGGCAGATAGTCGAAGACCGTGTCCAGCTTCTCGTAGAAGAAGGGCAGCCAGTGTTCCATGCCGGCGAAGCGGCGTCCCTCACTGACGGCGGCATAGAGCGCGTCGTCGCGCGACGGCGCTCCGAGCGCCTCGATATAGGCGCGACGGAAGCGGCTGATCGTGTCGGGCGTCAGCGCGACCTCGCTCATGGCCTGCATGACGAGTTGATTGCGCTGGCCGGTGGTGCGCTGGCTGGCGGGATCGAAGGCGCGGATCGATTCCAGCGTGTCGCCGAAGAAATCGAGCCGCAGCGCCTCGTCGGCGCCCGGCGCATAAAGGTCGAGGATGCCGCCGCGTACGGCGAATTCGCCGACTTCGCGGACGGTCGGCACGCGCTCGAAACCGGCCGTCTCCAGCCGCCTGACCAGTTGCTCCATATCGATCCGGTTGCCCGGTTTTGCGCGCAGCGCCTGCGCCTCGATGGCCTCGGCGGGCGGCACGCGCTGCAACAGCGCATTGGCGGTGGTGAGCACCAGCGCCCGATGCGGCTTTGTCGCCAGCGCCGCCATGCCGGCCAGCGCGTCGAGGCGGCGGGCGGCCGCATCCGCGCCGGGCGAGACGCGGTCGTAGGGCAGGCAGTCCCAGGCGGGCAGTTCGAGCACCGGCAGATCCGGAGCGGCGAAGGCCAGCCCGTCGATGATGGCAGGCAGGCGCTGGCCGTCGCGCGCGACGAACAGCAGCGGTCCATCCGCCGCAGCCTCAGCGGCGAGCCGAGCGAGCGCGAAGGCTTCGTAACCGTCGGCGACGCCGTCGACCAGAAAGGAGCCGGTGCCATCCTTCGGCAGGCCAATTTTGGGAATGAGACTCATCAAATCACGTCTGGAATGCGGACAGGCTCAGGCGCCTGCGGTCAGGAGCGGGCGGTACGGCCAAAGGCCAGGATTCGTTGCAGCAGCGGACACTCCAGAGTTTTCGGCACCGGGCTTTCGCCGGTCACGTACTGGAAGAACTCCGTATCCGGGATGTCGAGGAGCCTTTCATATTGGTCGAGTTCGTCGCCGGTCAAGCCATCCACCGTGCTATCGGCGAACGGGCCGAGGATCAGGTCCATCTCGCGCATGCCGCGATGCCAGGAGCGGAATCTGAGCTTCTTGCGGCGCGGATGCAGGTCGCCGGTCACGGGGTTTGCCGCTTCTGCCGTTCCGGTCATGACACAATCCTCGGTTACGAGCGCGATATAGCGTGGATAGGCGGGAGTGTCAGCCTTGCAACGCGACAGGGAGTTTCTAATCTCCCCCGATGTTCGATGCTGCTGACACGTCGCTACCCCCACCCCTGACCCCTCCCCGCAAGGGGGAGGGGAAGCTGCCGCTCGCAAAGTCCCCCTCCCCCTTGCGGGGAGGGGTCAGGGGTGGGGGTATTCGGCAGGCGCGACACTAGACATGCGCCCTTCCCTCCTCGATCCGCTGTTTGCGCCCCTCACCTCGCTGGCCGGCATAGGTGCCAAGGTCGCGACCCTGATTGAACGCGTACTGCCCCTCGATCTCGGCGGGCGCGAGGCGCGGGTAGGCGACCTGCTGTTCGTCCTGCCCAACTCGGTCATCGACCGTCGCAGCCGTCCCGGTATCGCCGGATCGGCCGAAGGCCAGATCGTCACGCTGGACCTCAGGATCGACCGCCATCAGCCGCCGCCGCGCGGCAATCGCAGCGCGCCGTACCGCATCTTCGCCCACGACGACACTGGCGAGATCGCACTGACCTTCTTCCATGCCCACGCCGCGTATCTGGAAAAGCAATTGCCCGAGGGCGCTGACGTGGTGGTCTCGGGCCGCATGGAATGGTTCAACGGCCGGCCTTCCATGGTGCATCCCGACCATATGGCGCTGGCCGAGGAAGCGGAAAATCTGCCGCTGGTCGAGCCGGTCTATCCGCTGACGGCGGGCCTGTCGCCGAAGGTGCTGCGCCGGGCCATCGGCCAGAGCCTGGAGCGCCTGCCGGCGATGCCGGAATGGCTCGACCCCGCTTTCATGAGGAAACACAGCTTCGCGCTGTTCGGCGAAGCTCTTGCCCGCCTCCACAACCCGGAAAGCCCGCTCGACGCCTCGCCGGAAAACGCGGCCTGGCGCAGGCTCGCCTATGACGAGTTCCTGGCCGGGCAGGTCTCGCTGGCGCTGGTGCGCGCCCGCGTGCGCAGGCTTTCCGGGCGACCGCTCACCGGCGACGGCGCGATCGTCGCCAAGCTGCGCGCCGCCCTGCCTTATTCGCTGACGGGATCGCAGGAGGCCGCGCTCGCCGAAATCCTCGCCGATCTCGCCGAACCGGACCGCATGCTGCGCCTGCTGCAAGGCGACGTCGGGTCGGGCAAGACGGTGGTGGCGCTGCTTGCGATGGCGCGCGCGGTCGAGGCCGGCGGTCAGGCGGCGCTGATGGCGCCGACCGAAATCCTCGCGCGCCAGCATCTCGCCACCATCGCCCCGCTTGCCGAGCGCGCCGGGTTGCGCACGGCGATCCTCACGGGGCGCGAGAAGGGGCGCGAACGCAGCGACACGCTCGCCGGGTTGGCGGACGGCTCCATCGACATCGTGGTCGGCACGCACGCGCTGTTCCAGGAAGCGGTGACGTTCCAGAACCTCGCCTTCGCCGTGGTGGACGAGCAGCATCGCTTCGGCGTCCACCAGCGCCTCGCCATGACCGCCAAGGGCGACGCGCCCGACATGCTGGTGATGACGGCGACGCCTATCCCGCGCACGCTGGTACTGACGGCCTTCGGCGATATGGACGTGTCCAAGCTTACCGAGAAGCCGGCTGGTCGCCAGCCGGTGCGCACCGTCACGCTGCCGATGGAACGGCTGCCGGAACTGGTGGGACGTATCCGCGATGCGGTTTCGGAAGGCCAGAAAATCTACTGGATCTGTCCGCTGGTCGAGGAATCGGAAGAGGCGAAGCTGATGTCGGCGCAGGAGCGCTACGACGCGCTGAAGCCAGTGTTCGGCGACCGGCTCGGCCTCGTCCACGGCCGCATGAAGGGCGCCGACAAGGATGCCGCCATGCGTGCCTTCAAGGAGGGCGAGACGCGGGTTCTGATCGCCACCACTGTCATCGAGGTCGGCGTCGACGTGCCGGACGCCACCATCATGGTGATCGAGCATGCCGAGCGTTTCGGCCTCGCGCAGCTTCACCAGTTGCGCGGGCGGGTCGGGCGCGGCTCGAAGCCCTCGTCCTGCGTCCTCCTCTACAAGGAACCCCTCAGCGAAACGGCCAAAAGGCGGCTCTCGGTGATGCGCGAGACGGAGAACGGCTTCGTCATCGCGGAGGAAGACCTGAAGCTGCGCGGCGAAGGCGAGTTGCTCGGTACGCGCCAGTCTGGCACGCCCGGCTTCCAGGTGGCGCGCATCGAGTTCCATGCCGACCTGCTGGAGGCCGCGCGCGACGATGCGCGGCTGATCCTGACGCGCGACCCGGAATTGCAATCGGAGCGCGGCGAAGCGCTCAGGCTGCTGCTTTATTTGTTCGGGCGCGACGAGGCGGTGCGCTTGCTGAGAGCCGGCTGAGGCAGCCGTCCCTCGGCCGGATTGCCGATTTCGATGGGCTTGCCGTCCGGTCCGATCGCAGGCCTCTTCACCTCCGGCGCCACCAGCCCGGCCGAGACGATCAGCTTGGCGGCATCCTCGATGGTCATGTCGAGCGCCACGATCTCGGACTTGCGTACATACATCAGGAAGCCAGTCGTCGGATTGGGCGTGCAGGGCATGAAGACGGCGATCAGCGGGTCGCCCGGCTTGTCGAGCTTCTGGCCGATCTCCGTCTCCTTCTCGCCGGCGACGAAGACCAGCGACCAGACGTCCTTGCGCGGATATTCGACCATGCCGACCTGCCGGAACATGTTGCCTTTCTCGGCAAAGACGGTCTGGAAAATCTGCTTCAGCGATCCGTAAATGCCGCGCACCAGCGGCATGCGTCCGAGCAGGCGCTCGCCGAAGCCGACGACGGCGCGGCCGACGATGTTGGCGGTCAAAAAGCCGATCAGAGTGATCAGCACCAGCGCCACGATCAGCCCGAAGCCGGGCACCGGGAACGGCAGATAGGCGTCGGGGCTGTAACGATAGGGGATATAGGGCTTCACCCAGGAATCGACCCAGCCGATGAAGGACCAGGCGATATAGGCCGTGATCGCCAGCGGCGCGCAGACGATGAAGCCGGTCAGGAAATAGTTCCTCAACCGGGTCATTCCGGAAATCTTCGGAGTCTCCGACATTACCACCGCCGCCTCATTGCAACGCAGCATAAAAGAAAAACGCGCCTCTTGCGAAGCGCGTTTTGAATTTTTCGGACGCTCCGGAAAACGGCTCGACCGTTACTCCGCCTTCTTCGCCTTCTCCACATAGGCGTTGGTGTAGGTCTTGGTGATGTCGATGTGGGCGTTGGCAATATCGGGCGATCCGGTCTCGAACACGTCCAGCACCGCCTGCGCGCCCTTCGGGTCCATCAGGCCGGTGGTCGAATACATGGGAAGCGTGTTCTTGAGCGCGGCGAGATAGGCCGTCTTGTCCGGGCCGACGAGATTGGCCGGCATCTTGTCGGCGATCTCCTCGGGGGTGTGTGAGTGGATCCAGGCGAGCGTCGCCACCATCGCGTTGGTCATCGCCTGGGTCTCTTCCGGGTGGGCTTCCATCCATTCGGGACGGGTGTAGAGCGAGCCGCCGGGATAATCGCCGCCGAACACGGCCCGCGTGTCCTTCTGGGTGCGGGTGTCGGACAGGATCTTCAGGTCCGCATGCTTGCTCTGAAGAACGGTCACGGCCGGATCGAGCAGCACGGCGGCGTCGATCTGGCCCTGCTCCATCGCGGCGATGGCCGTCGCGCCGAGGCCGACGCCCACCACCGACGCGGCCGTCGGATCGAGCCCGGCCTGCTTCAATTGGTACTTCAGGAAGAAGTCGGTCGAGGAGCCGGGCGCGCTGACGCCCACCTTCTTGCCGGCGAGGTCCTTGACCGAGGTGATCTTGCCGGTCTGACCCGGCGCGACCACCAGGACAAGGCCCGGATACTGGTCATAGACCACGAAGGATTGCAGGATCTGCTTCTTGGCGGCCAGTTCGACGGTGTGGTCGAAATAACCGGAGACGACATCGGCGCTGCCGCCGAGCACGGCCGTCAGCGACTGCGAGCCGCCCTTGAAATCGACGAGGTCGGCATCGACGCCGGCCTTTTCATATTCGCCGAGCTGCTTGGCGAGCACCGTCGGCAGGTAGCAGAGGCAGGCGGCGCCACCGATCGAGATGGTGACCTTGCCCGCCGCATCGGCAGCGCCCGCAGCCGCCAGCATCACGGCGAATGAGGCCGCCGCCAGTTTCGTGAATCTCTTCATTGTCTTCTACTCCTCCTTGGATGTTTTGCCGCAGGCCGCCTCAGCGCTTCCTGCCGGTGGATTCGGGGCGCCAGACCAGCAGGCGCCGCTCGACGAGGGTAACCCCCCAATCGATCAGAAGGACGAAGGCGGCGAGCACGAACATGCCCGCGAACACGCCCGCGACGTCGAACACGCCTTCGGCCTGCTGGATCAGATAGCCGAGGCCGGCGGCCGCGCCGAGATATTCGCCCACGACGGCGCCGACCACGGCGAAGCCCACCGAGGTGTGCAGGGACGAAAACATCCACGACAGCGCCGACGGCCAATAGACATGGCGCAGGAGCTGTCGCTCGCTCATCCCCAACATGCGGGCGTTTGACAGGACCGTCGGGTTCACCTCACGCACGCCCTGATAAACGTTGAAGAACACGATGAAGAAGACCAGCGTGAAGCCGAGCGCCACCTTCGACCAGATGCCGAGGCCGAACCAGAGCGTGAAGATCGGCGCCAGCACAACGCGCGGCAGGGCGTTCGCCGCCTTGATATAGGGGTCGAAGATCGCCGCGAGTACAGGCTGGCGCGCAAACCAGAAGCCGATGACGATGGCGGCCACGGAACCGATCGCGAAGGCCAGCATCGCCTCGACCAGCGTGATCCACAGGTGATACCAGATCGAGCCCTCCAGGAACCACCGCCAGATCTGGGCAGCGACCGCGGACGGCGTCGAGAAGAAGAAGCCGATCATGTCGGGATTGCCGACGAGATGGGTGGTGGAGGCGATCTCCCACACGACGAGGATCACCACGGCGATGGCGAGCTGGGCGAGAAGCAGCGTTGTCCGGCTCATCATCGCGCTCCTTCCGCAGTCTGGCCGTAGGCCTTGAGCACTTCCTCCTTCAGCATCGTCCATATAAGGCGATGCGCCTCCTGGAAGCCGGCGGAAAGCTTGATGTCGGCGACGTCGCGCGGGCGCGGCAGCGCGATCGGGAAATCGCCGATGATGCGCGCCGCCGGGCCGGCCGACATCACCACCACGCGATCGGCCAGCGCGATGGCCTCCTCAAGGTCATGGGTGACGAACATCACGGCCTTGCGGTCGGCGGACCACAGGTCGAGCAGCAGGTCGCCCATGATGAGGCGCGTCTGCGCGTCGAGCGGGCCGAACGGCTCGTCCATCAGGATGATCTTCGGGTCGCGGATCAGCACCTGCGCCAGCGCCACGCGCTTGCGCTGGCCGCCGGAAAGCATGTGCGGATAGCGCGTGGCGAAAGCCGAGAGCCCGACGCGCCCCAGCCAGTCGCGGGCGCGCCGCCGGGCTTCGCTTTTGGGCGTGCCGGCGATCTCCAGACCGATGGCGACGTTTTCCTCCGCCGTCTTCCACGGCATCAAGGCGTCCTGCTGGAACAGATATCCGGCGCGACGGTTCAGGCCGGAGAGTTGGCCGCCCTCGATCACCACGGTGCCGGAAGCCGGCGAGAGCAGGCCCGCCGCGGCATTGAGCAGCGTGGACTTGCCGCAGCCGGTCGGGCCGATGATCGCGACGAATTCCTGTTCGCCGACGGCGAGGTTGGTGGCGTCGACCGCCGTGAACCGGCTGCCGTCCGCCAGATCGAAGGCGATGGTGACGTCCCGCAATTCGACCGCGCAGTTGGACTGCCGAGATTTCGCCGGACGCTCTGCCTGTTCGACTGCCATTGTCAGCGATCGTCCTCGCGCGGCGCCGGATGGCCGACCCGCGCATGTCGCGCTCCGGAAACTGGGATCATCGCAATCTCCTGCCCTGTCGATGACAGCAGGACTCTCCTCCGAACTGCCCCGCCCGTCATGAATACCGGCGACACGATAGTCAAACGATCCAGTGAGGCAAATCGATTCTTCCAACCATTGACGAAGGGATGAGACACGGACTGCACCAGCGCATCGGGACAGGCTTTTTCGGGAGAACCCTGTACGACAGGATAGCTTGTTGACAAATGACCGACGGTCAGTCACTTATTTTCCCGTCAAACTGAAGAAGAGAGCTCCATGATCAGCCACGATCTCGTCCATTGGCCGATCGTCCTGACGGCAGCGCGTGGTGCCATGACGCTGGCCGATCACATCGATTTCCTCGACGACTGGAACCGCTGGTTCGATCGAGGCGAGCCGTTCGCTGCGTTCCGGGTGTTCGCGGACGACGACGCCCTCGCCCATCCGGACGGCGCGGCCCGTGCGGCGAAGACCTGGCTGCAGAAGAATTCCGGGCGCATGCAGGCCCTCGTGCTGGGCATGGCCACCGTGGTGCCGCCGGCGCACTTCGACCGGCTCAGTCGGATGGACGCGCAAAAGCTCTTCGGCGTCCCGGCGCGCACATTTGCCGACATCGGGGAAGCGCTCGACTGGCTGGAAACAGCAATCCTGAAACCCAAGGCGATCCCGCTCGATCGCGCCGCGATTCACGCGTCCCTGAAGACGCTCGGGCAAGACCTTGGCAGGTCGCGAGAACGCACATGATCGACTGCGACGATACGAACTGGCCGCTGGCGATCGCCGTCGCCGAGAAGGCGATATCACCTGCCGACCATCGCCTGTTCCTCGACAGATGGAAATGCTGGCTGGATCGCGGCCGCCCCTTCGTGCTGCTGCGCATGTTCGTTTCCGACGAGGCGGTCATCCAGCCGGAAAGCCTTTCCGGCGGATCGGCTTCATGGCTGGCCGCCAATATCGACCGTGTCCGCAGCCTCGTGCTCGCGATCGCGACCACCGTGCCGCGCCATCATCTCGAGGCCCGCCGTCTGCTGGACGTTGACAGCGTATCCGGCATCCCCTCAAAAGTGTTCGCCGACGGCGTTTCGGCCGTTGCCTGGCTCGATCAGGATATATTGCGGCCGCACGGACTGACGCTCGACGGCCTGTAGCAGCGGGGACCACACACGATTGCCAGCCATGTCAGCCAGCACGATAGACGCCGATGCGGCCGTCAAGAAGCCGCGGACAAAACCCGCGGAAATCCGCCGCGAGGAGCTGATGGACGCGGCCCGCGATCTCTTTCTCGAAAAGGGCTTTGCGGCCACCAGCGTCGACGAGATCGTCAGGGTGGCCGACGTCGCCAAGGGCACTTTCTACATCTATTTCAAGACCAAGGACGAAGTCCTCGAAGCGCTGAAGGTGCGCTTCATCGAGACATTCTGCAGGCGTGTCGAAGAGGCTGTTGAGAAAAGGGCAGCGGATGACTGGCCCGGTCGGCTCGACGCGTGGGTGGAGGCCGGCGTCAACGGCTACCTGGACCAGTTCCGCCTGCACGATCTGGTTTTCCATGAGATCCGCCCCTCTGACCGCCGCATGAAGTACGACATGCCGCCGCTGGCGCTGCTTGCCGATCTGCTGGACGGCGGCGTCGCGGCTGGCACTTTCCTCCCCCTGCCGGATACACGGCTTGCCGCGGTAATGCTTTTCTATGCGCTTCACGGCGCAGTGGACGCCCATATCGCCGCGCCGGTGATGACCCGCGAAGCCCTTCTCGCCGGCGTCAGGTCGTTCTGCCGTCGCGCGGTGATGCGCGCGTAAGAAGCGACAGCCGACGTCCTGCCCTCTCCCGCTATTCCACCGTGACGGACTTGGCGAGGTTGCGCGGCTGGTCGACGTCCGTTCCCATGAAGACGGCGGTGAAATAGGCCAGCATCTGGATGGGCAGCGCATAGACGATCGGGGCGATGATCTCGGGCATGTCGGGCATCACGATGGTCTCCATCGTCTCCACCGTCGACTGTGCCGCGCCCCTGGCGTCGGTGATGAGGATGATCTTGCCGCCGCGTGCCGCCACCTCCTGCATGTTGGAGACGGTCTTTTCGAAGATGCGGTCGTGCGGGGCGATGACGATGACGGGCATATTCTCGTCGATCAGCGCGATCGGGCCATGCTTGAGCTCGCCCGCCGCGTAGCCTTCGGCATGGATATAGGAAATTTCCTTGAGCTTCAGCGCGCCTTCCATGGCGAGCGGGAAATTGGTGTCGCGGCCGAGATAGAGCACATGCTTGTAATGCGCGAGGTTGCGCGCCAGCCTCTCGATGCGGTCGTCGAGCTTCTGCAGCGCCTGGTTGGCGTAGCGCGGCGCTTCCGACAGGCTGCGCACCAGCGCCTTTTCTTCCTCCGCCGAAATCCTGCCGCGCGCCCGCGCCGCGTTGACCGCGAGCGCGGCCAGCACGGAAAGCTGGCAGGTGAAGGCCTTGGTCGAGGCGACGCCGATCTCGGGCCCGGCCAGCGTTGGCAAGGTCACGTCACTTTCGCGGGCGATGGTCGATTCGCGGACGTTGACCACCGCGCCGATCTTCATGCCCTGGCTGCGGCAATAACGCAGCGAAGCCAGCGTGTCGGCCGTCTCGCCGGACTGCGAGATGAACAGCGCCGCGTCATTGGCCGACAGCGGCATCTCGCGATAGCGGAATTCGGAAGCGACATCGATGTCGACCGGCAGGCGGGCGTAGCGCTCGAACCAGTATTTGCCGATCGATCCGGCAAGAAATGCGGTGCCGCAGGCGGAGATCGCGAGCCGGTCGATCGCGGCGAAGTCGAACGGCAGGTCGAGCGCCTTGGCGCGCCCGGCGGTGAAGTCGAGATAGTGGGCCAGCGTGTGCGAGATCACCTCCGGCTGCTCATGGATTTCCTTTTCCATGAAATGGCGGTGGTTGCCCTTGTCGACCAGATAGGCGGTGCCGGTCGACTGCTGGCGCTTGCGCTCGACCTTGTTGCCGTCGAGATCGAATATCTCGGCCGCCTTGCGGCGCACCGTCACCCAGTCGCCGTCCTCGAGATAGGTGACGGCGTTGGTGAACGGCGCCAGCGCGATGGCGTCCGAGCCCAGGAACATCTCGCCGTCGCCGTGGCCGACCGCCAGCGGCGGTCCGTTGCGGGCGCCGACGATCAAGTCCTCGTCGCTGTCGAACATGATGGCGAGCGCGAAGGCGCCTTGCAGGCGCTTCAGCGCGCGGTGCGCCGCCTCGACCGGCGAAGCCCCCTTCTTCAGTTCGCGCGAGACCAGATGCGCCACGACCTCGGTATCGGTCTGCGAGGCGAATTCGTAGCCATCCGCGATCAGTTCGTCGCGCAGCTCGGCAAAATTCTCAATGATGCCGTTATGGACGACGGCGACGCCGTTGGAGAAATGCGGATGGGCGTTCGTCTCGTTAGGGACGCCGTGGGTGGCCCAGCGGGTATGGCCGATGCCGATCGTGCCGCCCAGCGGCTCGCCGTCCAGCCGGCGCTCCAGATTGACGAGCTTGCCTTCCGCACGGCGGCGCGCCAGCGCGCCGTTTTCGACGGTCGCGACGCCGGCCGAATCATAGCCGCGGTATTCAAGGCGCTTCAGCGCGTCCACGATCAGCGACGCGACCGGCGCACGTCCGACGATACCGACAATTCCGCACATGCCCGCTGATCCCGATTCCGTTCAAACCCGGCTGCTATCTAGGGAGCGCGGGTCCGTTGAAAAAGTCACATTGCGTTTCCGGCCGTGACGGACGCAAACGATTTCCGGCAAAGCCATAGCAGAGCCGGCTTGCGCTTCCGTTACCCGGACCGCTTGTTTTTTGCCGCATCCGCGAAACGTTCGCGCAACTCCTTGCCCTTGCCGGGAATGGTCTTCTGGCGCGCCCGTCCGAAGGCGAGCGCGTCCTCGGGCACGTCTTCGGTGATGACGCTGCCGGAGGCCACATAGGCCCGGTCACCGATCGCGACAGGCGCGACCAGCGAAGAATTGGAGCCGACGAAAGCGCCCGCACCGATGTCGGTGAAGAACTTCCGGTAACCGTCGTAATTGCAGAAGATCGTGCCCGCGCCGATATTGGCTCCGGCGCCGACACGCCCGTCTCCCAGATAGGCAAGATGGTTGGCCTTGGCGCCGCGCTCGACGGTCGTGTTCTTCACCTCGACGAAATTGCCGACATGCACGTCTTCCTGCAATTTCGCGCCGGGCCGCAGCCGCGCATAGGGCCCGACCTGGCAGCCGTCGGCGACGTCGGCCTGTTCGAAATGCGAAAAGCCGCGCACCGTCACGTTCGAACCGATCTTCACCCCCGGCCCGAACACCACGTTCGGCTCGACCAGCGTGTCCGGCCCGATCTCGGTGTCGTACGAGAAGAAGACCGTCTCGGGCGCGATCAGCGTAACCCCGTCGAGCATGGCGGCGCGGCGGCGGCGGGCCTGCCAGATCGCCTCGGCGGCCGCCAGCTCGGCGCGGTTGTTGATGCCGAGAGCATTTTCGAAGCTCGCCTCGGTGGCGACGACATCGAGCCCTTTCGCGCGGGCGATCTCGACGATGTCGGTGAGATAATATTCGCCCTTGGCATTGGCGTTGCCGACAGCGTCGAGCAGGGCAAGGGCATGGTTACCGGCCATCGCCATGATGCCGGAATTGCAATAGGTGATGCGCCGCTCCTCGTCGGTGCAGTCCTTCTCCTCGCGGATGGCGGCGAGCTTGCCGTCTTTCTCGATCAGGCGGCCATAGCCTGTCGGTCTGTCGGTTCGGAAGCCGATGACCACCACGGCCGCGCCGTTGGCGAGCTTTTCGCGCGCGGTCAGGAGCACGTCCGCGTCGATCAGCGGAGTATCGCCGTACATGACGAGGATGTCGTCATGGCCTCGCGCGATCGCCGCGCGCGCCGCCAACACCGCATGGGCGGTGCCCAGGCGTTTCTCCTGCACGAAAATATCGGCTTCGGGCGCCAGCTTCTCCGCCGCCTTGCGCATCGCATCCGCGCCGTGGCCGACCACCAGCGCGATCGCGTCGGCACCAGACGCTTCGGCCGCCTTGACCACATGCGCCACCATCGGCAGGCCGGCGACCGGGTGCAGGACCTTGGGCATCGCGCTTTTCATGCGCGTGCCTTCGCCGGCGGCAAGGATGACGGACAGACAGGTGCGAGAGGTCATGGGATGGTCCGATGAGCGAATGTCGTTTGCGAACGCCTTCTAGCATCCGCTTTTCACTTCACCAATCGGGCTGTTTTGCGGATGCTTAACCCAGTTGGCCGAGCACGGGGAAATTTTCCAGCAGCCAATAGGAGACGGCCTGCACGCCGCCGGTCAGGAAGAAGATGCCGGCCACCACCAGAAGCGCGCCGATCGCCTTCTCGACACGGCCGAGATGGACGCGGAATTTTCCGAGGAAGCGCATGAACGCCCCCGAAAACAGCGCCGCCACCAGGAAGGGAATGCCGAGGCCTAGCGAATAGGCGGCAAGCAGAGCCGCGCCTTCGCTGACCGTCTCGCGGCCGCCGGCAAGCGTCAGGATCGGTCCCAGGACCGGGCCGATGCAAGGGGTCCAGCCGAAGGCGAAGGCCAGGCCCATCACATAGGCCGCGACCGCGCTGGCCGGCTTGCCCTGGCTCTGGAACCGCGCCTCGCGCGACAGCAGCGGTATCTTCAGGATGCCGAGGAAGTTCAGTCCCATGAGAATGATGAGAACGCCGGCGGCCATCGCCAGCGGCTCCTGCCAGACCCGCAACAGGCGGCCGATGGTCGAGGCACCAGCCCCGAGCGCGACGAAGACGGTGGAAAAACCGAGCACGAAGGCGACGGATGCTACAAGCAGTGCGCCGCGCGCGCCGGCATTCGCGGCCACGCCGCGCTCGCCGCGAAAATCGTCGACCGAGACGCCGGCCATGTAGCACAGATAGGGGGGCACCAGCGGCAACACGCAGGGCGACAGGAACGACAAGGCTCCTGCCCCGACAGCGCTGACGTAGCCGATATCCAATGCCATGCCGGTCTCCAAAAAATTTCCGCCGCTTATAGATGCGGCTTTTCCGGCGTGCCAATCACCATCGCGTGGGCAAAGCTCCATCACCGATGACAGTCGCCCGGAGACTACGCGACCACGGCAAGCCGGCGCTTGCGCCCGTCAAGCAGCACGATGGCGAGCCCGCTCCCGACCACAAGCACAATGCCGCCGACAGCGAGCATGTTGGGCAACTGGCCGAACACGAGCAGGCCGGAAACCACGGCCCATACGGTGAAGCAGTAGTAAAACGGCGCGACCACCCCGGTTGGTCCGGTCCGATAGGCCATGAAGATGAAGAAATGGCCGAAGATCAGAAAGAACCCTGCACCGGCCATCAGCAACAGATGATGAGGACCCGGCACCACCCAGCGCTCCGTCAGCAGATGAGCAATCCCGGCGCCCGCGAGAACGACCAGAACGGCCGAGATCGCCACGATCATGCCGGGCGTCTCGCTTGCCACCCGGCGCCCTGCCAGATCGCGCGCGGCGGCCAGTGCGGCGTTGGCGAGGGCAAGGAGGGCATAGACCGAGATGCCCTGCATGGTCGGCTGCGCGATCATGATCGCGCCGACGAAGCCCAGCCCAATCAGGAGCATGCGCACGGCGCCGATACGCTCGCCGAACAGCAGGGAGGCACCGAGCATGACCAGAAGCGGCGTGACTTGTCCGAGCGCCGTCGAATCCGCAATCTGCATGTTGGCCAGCGCCACGACGTAGGCAAGGATCGCGCCGAGTTCCAGCGCATTCCGGGCGAGAACCCGCTTCTCCATCATCAGCGGCATCTGCCGGCCGTACCCCAAGGCGAGAAGCATGGGAATGCCCCAGAGCGTCGCGGCCGCCCCCCTCAGGAAGAGCACCTCGTAAGGCGGCAGGCCGGCGGTCGCCAGCTTCATCATCGTGTCGTTGACGATGTAGGAGCCCGTCGAAACGATCATGAAAAGCGGGCCGCGGACGGCTGCTGGAATGAACTGCATGCGACGACAGAAGCAGAGGCAATTGCCCGCGGCAAGAGACGCCCTTTCTGGCCCAATCAAGTCTCCGGCGGAGCGGTCCAGCGGACGTCGGGACGAAAAGCCGGACACATAACGTTTACCCTGAGAGGCGCATTGGCGCGCCTCATGGACGCAACGGGAGAAACCCCATGAAGACCATCGCCATCGGCTTTGCCCTCGCCACCCTTCTGGCCGGCACAGCGCTTTCTCAAGCCGCCGAAGCCTGGAAAGAAGCCAAGGTCAACGGCAAGTCGATCTTCACCGACGCAAACGGCATGACGCTCTACACGTTCGACAAGGACAAGGACGGACTGTCGAACTGCTACGACACATGTGCGGTCAACTGGCCACCCCTGAAAGCCGATGCCGACGCCGCGCCGACGGGCGAATGGATCGTCGTCGAGCGCAAGGACGGCTCGAAGATGTGGGCCTATGACGGCCATCCGCTCTATACCTTCATCAAGGACGAGAAGGCGGGCGACGCGAAAGGCGAAGGCGTCGGTGGGGTGTGGCACATCGCCGAAGCGGACTGACGCGATCCAAGACGACGGATACGACGGACGACGCGCGTCAGGCCACGTCGCGCCGCCCGTCTCCCCGCTGCTGGACGCGCGCCGGCCGCTCGCCGCGGATGATGTCCGAGGCTTCGACATAGGCCATCTCGATCAGGTAGGCGAGAAGATCGCAGCGCTCCGCCTCGGCCATCGTCCGCAACTGGCCGAGCATCGACTGCATATAATCCAGCGTCTCCGTGCGCCGTCTTGAATAGATGTGCCGCATAGGACAATAATCCTCGTCAGCCGGCCGGATTCCTGCTCTTTCGTCGGATCAGTCCTCGTTCGAACTCCAGCGAGATGTGAATTCCGGCGCGGTCGGGAAAGTGTATTAGATAAATTTAAAATTGCAACGAAATATAATTACACTTTTAAGTTGTATCTATCGTGTGAGCCGGCAATTTGAGCGCTTGCTCTTGACCGGATCGAAAAGCGCGGCCATTTGACGGACGACCTGACAGTATGCGTCGAGGGCAGCGCGGTCCGCTGCCGCACCAGCAGATCCGGACAGAACATGGACGTCGTCGTCGTCGAATCGCCGGCCAAGGCGAAGACAATCAACAAATACCTGGGGCGGAACTACAAGGTTCTGGCCTCGTTCGGCCATGTCCGGGACCTGCCGGCCAAGGACGGCTCGGTCAAGCCCGACGAGGATTTCTCGATGTCCTGGGCGGTGGACAGCGCCTCGAGCAAGCGCCTCGCCGACATAGCCAAGGCGGTCAAGGACGCCGACGGACTGATCCTCGCCACCGACCCCGACCGTGAGGGCGAGGCGATTTCCTGGCATGTGCTGGAGGTGCTGAAGCAGAAGCGGGCGCTGAAGGACAAGAAGGTCAGCCGCGTCGTCTTCAACGCCATCACCAAGAATTCCGTGCTCGACGCGATGGCGCATCCGCGCGAAATCGACGAGCCGCTGGTCGATGCCTATCTCGCCCGGCGCGCGCTCGACTATCTGGTCGGCTTCACGCTCTCGCCGGTGCTGTGGCGCAAGCTGCCCGGCGCCCGCTCGGCCGGCCGCGTTCAGTCGGTGGCGCTGCGCCTCGTCTGCGACCGCGAGGCCGAAATCGAGCGTTTCGTGCGCGAAGAATACTGGAATATCGTCGCCATCCTGGCGACGCCGCGCAAGGACACGTTCGAGGCGCGGCTGACCGCGTACGAGGGCAAGAAGCTCCAGAAGCTCGACATCAAGAACAAGGAACAGGCCGACGGCATCAAGGCGATGCTGGAGGGCGCTTCGTTCCGTGCACTGTCGGTCGAGGCAAAGCCGACGAAACGCAACCCGGCACCGCCCTTCACCACCTCGACCCTGCAGCAGGCCGCCTCCTCGCGGCTCGGCTTCTCGGCCAACCGCACTATGCAGGTGGCGCAGCGTCTCTATGAGGGCGTGGACCTCGGCGGCGAGACGGCCGGCCTCATCACCTATATGCGGACCGACGGCGTGCAGATGGCACCGGAGGCGATCGATGCCGCCCGCGCGGCCATCGGCAAGGAATTCGGCCAGAACTACCTGCCGGAGAAGCCGCGCTTCTATTCGGTGAAGGCCAAGAACGCGCAGGAAGCGCACGAGGCGATCCGCCCGACCGATTTCTTCCGCACGCCGGCATCGGTCAGGCAATATCTCGACGCCGACCAGGCGCGGCTCTACGAGCTGGTCTGGAAGCGCGCCATCGCCAGCCAGATGAACGCCGCCGAGATCGAGCGCACCACGGTCGAGATCGAGGCCTTGAACGGTTCGCGCACGGCCAATCTGCGAGCGGTCGGCTCGGTGATCCGCTTCGACGGCTTCATCGCCGCCTACACTGACCAGCGTGACGAGGATTCAGAGGACGAGGAAAACCGCCGCCTGCCGGACATCCGCCAGGGCGAGGCGCTTGTGCGCGAGCAGATCAACGCCACGCAGCACACGACCGAGCCGCCGCCGCGCTATTCGGAGGCTTCGCTGATCAAGAAGCTGGAAGAGCTCGGCATCGGCCGTCCCTCCACCTACGCGGCGACGCTGAAGACGCTGGAAGACCGCGAATACGTGCAGATCGACAAGCGCCGCCTGATCCCGCAATCCAAGGGCCGGCTGGTCACCGCCTTCCTCGAAAGCTTCTTCGACAAATACGTCGAATACGACTTCACCGCCGACCTCGAGGAGAAGCTGGACGAGATTTCCGACGGCAAGCTCGCCTGGAAGGACGTGCTGCGCGATTTCTGGAAGGACTTTTCGGCCCATGTCGACGAGACCAAGGAACTGCGCGTCACCGACGTGCTCGACGCGCTGAACGAAGAACTGGCGCCGCTGGTGTTCCCGGCGCGCGAGGACGGCTCGGACCCGCGCATCTGCCCGAAATGCGGCACCGGCAACCTGTCGCTCAAGCTCGGCAAATACGGCGCCTTCGTCGGCTGCTCCAACTATCCCGAGTGCGGCTACACCAGGCAGCTCGGCGAGAACGGTAACGGGGACGCCGAAGCGGGCGGGCTGGAGAACGGCGCGAAGGCGCTCGGCAAGGACCCTTACACGGCCGAGGAGATCACGCTGCGTTCAGGCCGATTCGGCCCCTATGTGCAGCGCGGCGAAGGCAAGGAGGCCAAGCGGTCCAGCCTGCCGAAGGGCTGGACGGCCGAGTCCATCGACCATGAGAAGGCGCTGGCGCTGCTGTCACTGCCGCGCGACGTCGGCAAGCATCCAGAAACGGCCAAGATGATCTCGGCCGGGCTCGGCCGCTACGGGCCGTTCGTGCTGCACGACGGCACCTATGCCAACCTCGAATCGATCGAGGACGTGTTCTCGATCGGGCTCAACCGCGCCGTCTCGGTCATCGCCGAGAAGCAGGCCAAGGGCGCAGGCGCACGCCGCGGCGGCACGCCGGCCGCGCTGAAGGAACTCGGCGACCATCCCGACGGCGGCAAGATCACCGTGCGCGACGGCAAGTACGGCCCCTATGTCAATTGGGAAAAGGTCAACGCGACCCTGCCCAAGGGCAAGGACCCGCAGGCGGTGACGATCGAGGAAGCGCTGGCGCTGATCGCCGAAAAGGCCGGCAAAAGCGGTGGCAGGAAACCGGCCCGCAAGGCGGCGAAGAAGCCGGCGACAAAAAAGACAGCGAAGAAGAAGGACTAGGGTCTTGGCGCGCAGGATCGGAGGAAGCCACCGCGATCCACGCGCAGCCGACACCCGCCGCGCCAAGGACCAGTACCGGCCCTCGCGCGACGAGATCCTGCGCTACATCGCCGAGAATCCCGACAGGTCGGGCAAGCGCGAGATCGCCAAGGCGTTCGCCCTGCGCGGCGAGGACCGCGTCTGGCTGAAGGACATGCTGCGCGATCTCGCCGACGAGGGCCTGCTGGAGAAGAAGCGCAAGCGCCACATCCGGCCGGGCGCCTTGCCCCATGTCACGGTGCTGGAAATCTACGGCCGCGACCCGGACGGCAACCTTCTGGCGCGGCCGGCCGATTTCGACGGCCCCGTTCCGCCCATTGTCGCCATCCGCGCCTCCCGCAGCGGCCCGGCAGCGGGCATCGGCGACAAGGTGCTCGCCAAGACCTTCCCCACCGACGACGAAACCGGCCCCGCCTATACTGCGCGGGTGATGAAGGTCTTCGAGAAACGCTCGGAAGCGGTTCTCGGCGTCTTCCGCGTATTGAAGGACGGCACGTTCCGCATCGAGCCGGTCGAGCGGCGCCAGCCGGAACTGGTGGTCGACAAGGAGTTTTCCAACGGCGCGAAGAGCGGCGACCTCGTCGAGGTCGAGCCGGCGCGTGCGCCGCGTTACGGGCTGCCCAAGGCCAAGGTCTTGCAGGTGCTGGGCTCGCTGACCAGCGAGAAGGCGGTCTCGATGATCGCCATCCACGCGCATGACATCCCGCACATCTTCCCGGCGGAGGTATTGACTGAGGCCGAGGCGCTGAAGCCCTTGGAACTCGGCGCCCAGTCACCCCCACCCCTTACCCCCCCCCGCAAGGGGGACGCCAACGTCTCAGACTCCCCCTCCCCCTTGCGGGGAGGGGTAAGGGGTGGGGGTAAAGCAAGCGAAGGCTTTGCCCGCGAGGACTGGCGCGACCTGCCGCTGGTCACCATCGATCCGGCCGATGCCAAGGATCACGACGATGCGGTGTTCGCGCGCGCCGACGAGGACGAGAAGAACCCCGGCGGCGTCATCGTCACGGTGGCCATCGCCGATGTCGCCGCCTATGTGCGGCCGGGCGCGGCGCTCGACCGTGAAGCGCTGAAGCGCGGTAATTCGGTCTATTTCCCCGACCGCGTTGTGCCGATGCTGCCCGAGCGTATCTCCAACGACCTGTGTTCGCTGCGCGAGGGCGAGGAACGGCCGGCAATGGCCGTGCGCATGACCTTTTCGGCGGAAGGCCGCAAGATCAGGCATTCGTTCCACCGCGTCATGATGAAATCGGCCGCCAAGCTCGCCTATGTCCAGGCGCAGGCGACTATCGACGGCGTGCCCGACGACAAGACTGGGCCGATCCTCGAGACGGTTCTCAAGCCGCTCTGGGACGCCTATGCGGTGGTCAAGCGCGGCCGCGATGCACGCCAGCCGCTGGAACTCGACCTGCCGGAACGCAAGATCCTGCTCAAGCAGGACGGCACCGTCGACAAGGTGATCGTTCCCGAACGGCTCGATGCGCACAAGCTCATCGAGGAATTCATGATCCAGGCCAATGTCGCGGCGGCCGAGACACTGGAGGGCAGGAAGCAGCCGCTCATCTACCGCATCCACGATGCGCCCTCGCTCGCCAAGCAGGAATCGTTGCGCGAATTCCTCCAGACGCTCAGCCTCTCGCTGGCGCGCGGCGCGCAGATGCGGCCGGCGCAGTTCAACGCGATCCTGGAGCGCGTACGCGGGGCCGATAACGAGAGCCTCGTCAACGAGGTGGTGCTGCGTTCGCAGAGCCAGGCCGAATACTCGCCCGCCAATATCGGCCATTTCGGCCTCAATCTGCATCGTTACGCGCATTTCACCTCGCCGATCCGGCGCTACGCCGACCTGATCGTCCATCGCGCGCTGATCGCGGCGCTCGGGCTCGGCCCCGGCGGCCTGACGCGCGAGGAGGAAAGCCGGCTGGAGGAGACCGCCGCGCTGATCTCGACCACGGAGCGCCGGGCCATGGCGGCCGAGCGCGAGACGGTTGACAGGCTGATCGCCGGCTATCTGGCCGGGCGCGTCGATGAACGCTTCGACGCCCGCGTCTCGGGGGTCACCAAGGCAGGACTTTTTGTCCAATTGCCGCAATACGGCGCCGACGGCTTTATTCCGGTGTCATCCTTGGGTGGCGATTACTATATATACGACGAAACGGCGCGAGCGCTTTTCGGAGAGCGCAGCGGCAAGGGCTACCAGCTCGCGGACCGTGTCGAAGTCCGTCTGATCGAGGTAGCGCCCCTGGCCGGCGCCATGCGTTTCGAAATGCTGAGCGAGCCGAAGCCCCTGCCCGGCTCGCGGCGATCGTTCCACAAGGCAAAGGGGCGTCAGCGCGCGTCCCAGTCGCGGCCGCGCGGCAGGAGACGATGATGAACGACGGCGCAGGCACGGAGACACAGGTTTTCGGCGGCGAGAACCACTCGGGACGTCCCGCACGGCCGCTATGGCCCGCCATCAAGCGCGGCCTTGCCGGGCGCTGCCCGCATTGCGGGGAAGGCAAGCTTTTCTACGCCTACGTCAAGACGGTGGACAAATGCTCGGTCTGCGGCGAGGAAATCTCCCATCACCGGGCCGACGACCTGCCCGCCTATCTGGTGATCGTCATCGTCGGTCATATCGTGGTCAGCGCCTTCATGGCCGTGGAGATGACGACTTATTGGCCGATGTGGCTGCATATGATCGTATGGGCACCGCTGACGCTGATCCTGTCGCTGCTTCTCTTGCAGCCGGTCAAGGGCGCGGTCGTGGGCCTGCAGTGGGCGCTCTACATGCACGGCTTCGGTGACGAGGCCGATACGATCGAGACGCATCCCGAACCCACCGGCTGACGTGGCCCGACGCACCGCCGCCCGCAGCCTCTTTCGCGAATCCCAAGTTTCCGCTAGGGCGATTTCATGCACGGGATGACCAAGGCGGAAATCGACAGATCCGAGAAGGCCGATATCGCCTTGGGCGACGGCCCGAAGCGCCCGCGCGACGCGGCGACGCTGATCCTCATCGACCGCAGGGACGACGCCTTCCACGTGCTGATGGGTCGGCGGCACAGCCGCCACGCCTTCATGCCCGGAAAATTCGTGTTCCCGGGCGGCCGCACCGATCCGGCCGACAGCAGGATAGAGGTGGCCGCGCCGCTGGCCGCCGAGGAAGAGGCCAGGCTGATGGCGCGCCCCGGGCGGGCAAGCGCCGCGCGGGCGCGGGCGATCGCGCTTTCCGCCATTCGCGAAACCTATGAGGAAGCGGGCCTGCTGATCGGCCGGCGCGGCGCCTTCGCGACCGGCAAGGTGGACTGGCAGGGTTTTGCCCGGCATGAGGTCCGGCCTTCGCTCGAAGCCGTCCGTTTCATTGCCCGGGCCATTACCCCGCCGGGCCGCGTGCGGCGCTTCGATACGCGCTTTCTGGCGGCCTGGCGCAGCGCCGTTGCCACCGAACTGCCCGAAGGCGGGCCAACCGACGAGCTCGAAGGACTTGTCTGGCTGCCGCTGGCCAAGGCCAGAGAGGCCGACATACCGTCCATCACCCACACCATCCTGGAGGAACTGGAGAAGCGGCTCGCCCATGATCCGCTGCTGCGTCCAGGCGGCGGCGAGGTTCCCTTCTACCGGCTCTCGCACGGCCGATTCATCCGCGACGTTCTTTAGTCTGTTCACGATCACCAAGGACCTTTGATGACGGTCGAGCCGCAGCAAGAGGAGTGCGTGCACTGGTTGTCGCTGATCGCGGCGATTTCGGCCATCAGCGTGGTCGGCATCGCCATCGGCCTGGGCATGCCGCTGCTCTCCGTGGTGCTGGAATCGCGCGGTCATTCGGCTACCATGATCGGGCTCAACACGGCCGTCGCCGGCATCGCCTCCATCGCCGGCGCGCCGCTCGCCACGCCGATCGCCAGCCGGCTGGGCGTCGCCTGGGCCATGTTGGTGATGATCGCCGCCGGCGCGCTCGCCTTCGTCGGGTTCCATTTCGCCCCCGCCTTCTGGATGTGGTTCCCGCTGCGCGTGATCCTGCATATCTCGCTGACGGTACTGTTCATCCTGTCGGAGTTCTGGATCAGTGCGTCCGCCCCGCCGTCGCGGCGCGGCCTCGTGCTCGGCGTCTACGCCACGGTGCTGTCGCTGGGCTTCGCCGCCGGGCCGTGGCTCTTCTCGCGGCTGGGCAGCACCGGCTTCCTGCCTTTCGGCGTCACCGTGCTCTTGGTGGTCATCGCGGCCATCCCAGTCATGGCGGCGCGCAGGGAGAGCCCGCCGATCCGGCCGGAGGGCGAGGAGACGAGCCACTTCCTGCGCTATATCTGGATGGTGCCGACGGCGACCGCGGCGGTGCTGGTCTTCGGCGCGGTGGAGACAGGCGGCTTCGCGCTGTTTCCCATCTACGGCAGCCGCATCGGCTATTCCGAGGCGGACGCCGCCCTTCTCCTGACCATGATCGGGCTCGGCAACGTCGTGCTCCAGATACCGCTCGGCATGATCTCGGACCGTGTTCGGGACAGGCGGCACCTGCTGCTTCTGTGCGCTGCGGTCGGCCTGCTCGGCACGCTCCTGATGCCTCAGGTGGCACAGAACTGGCATCTGATGGCGCTGCTCCTGTTCCTGTGGGGCGGCGTGGTGGCGGCCATGTACACGGTCGGCCTGGCGCATCTGGGCGCGCAACTGTCGGGGCATGAGCTGGCATCGGCAAATGCCGCCTTCGTGCTGTGCTATGGCATCGGCATGGTGCTGGGACCGCAGGTAATCGGCATCGGCATGGACACGTTCGGCCCGTCCGGCTTCGGCTGGGCCTTGGCTCTCTTCTTCGGGATCTACATGGTGCTGGCGGCGGCGCGACTGGCGTTCGGGCGCTCGGCGTCCTGAAACGCTCCGTGGTCTGCGGGCTTGCATTCCGCCCGCTTTCCTGTATAGGCACCCGCAATCTGCCGGTCCCAGCTGGGGGCTGAACGGAGGGCCGAGGGCCGTTTTCCCTGAAAACAAGCTTTCGTCGCGGCGCCATAAGGCGTCCGCCTCCCGTGTCTCCGCTCTCGACCGTCTCGTCGTGCTCCTTTCTTCTCCCGAGAAGGCCAAAAGCCTTCGGAGGATCAGAGAAGTTGCAGAGGCTTTAGCCGCCGGGAACCGGGAGAGAAACGAAGAAAGGCAAAGACAAATGGCTCTTTACGAACATGTGTTCCTTGCCCGGCAGGATCTGTCGCAGCAGCAGGTCGACGAACTCGTTGAGCGTTTCAAGGGTATCGTCACCGAGGGCGGCGGCTCGATCGGCCGGGTCGAGAACTGGGGACTGAAGTCCCTCACCTACCGGATCAAGAAGAACCGCAAGGCGTATTACACGCTGATGGATCTGACCTGCCCGCCGGCCGCGCTCGACGAGATGGAGCGTCAGATGGGCCTGTCGGAAGACGTGCTGCGCTTCCTCACCATCAAGGTGGACAAGCACGAGGACGGCGTCTCGGCCATGATGCAGAAGCGCGAAGAGCGCTCCGACCGCGGTGGTTTCGGCGACCGTGGCCCGCGCTCGTTCGGCGACCGTGATCGCGGAGACCGTGGAGACAGGGGCGATCGCGGAGACCGCGGCCCGCGTCCGCAGCGCAGCGTTGAAGGGAGCGCAGAATAATGGTCGACATCAACCAGATCCCGACCCGGCGTCCTTTCCATCGCCGCCGCAAGACCTGCCCGTTCTCCGGCGCCAACGCCCCGAAGATCGACTACAAAGACGTGCGTCTCCTGCAGCGCTATATTTCCGAGCGCGGCAAGATCGTGCCGTCGCGCATCACCGCCGTCAGCCAGAAGAAGCAGCGCGAGCTCGCCAAGGCGATCAAGCGCGCCCGCTTCCTCGGCCTGCTGCCCTACGTGGTTCGCTAAAAGCCTACGGAGCGGGCGGCACTCCGCCCGTTCCTTCCTTCCGGGTTCGGCCCGGTCGGAACAACCGAAATCCGAGTTGAGGCGGCAAACGCCCCTCTAACTGCCAGATCGGCAGGACAGCGAAACCGGCGTTACGCGCCCTTCCGTCCTGCTTGTCCCGCAAACATCCGCCGCTTACGGCGAACATGGAGACAAAGATGGAAGTCATTCTTCTCGAACGCATTTCCCGCCTCGGCCAGATGGGAGACACCGTCAAGGTCAAGGACGGCTACGCCCGCAACTTCCTGCTGCCGAAGGGCAAGGCGCTGCGCGCCAACGACGCCAACACCAAGAAGTTCGAAGGCCAGCGCGCCCAGCTCGAGGCCCGCAACCTCGAGCGCAAGAGCGAGGCCCAGCAGGTCGCCGACCAGCTCGACGGCAAGTCTTTCATCGTCGTGCGCTCGGCCGGCGAGACCGGCCAGCTTTACGGCTCGGTGTCGACCCGCGATATCGCCGATCTCCTGACCGCCGAGGGCTTCTCGGTCGCGCGCAACCAGGTCGAGCTCAACCATCCGATCAAGACGATCGGCCTGACCAACGTCGCCATCGCGCTGCATCCGGAAGTCGAGGTCACCGTGACGCTGAACATCGCTCGCTCGGCCGACGAGGCGGAACGCCAGGCCCAGGGCGAGACGCTGACCACCGCCGAGGCCATCTACGGCGAGGACATCAACGACAACGCGCGCCCCGACACCTTCTTCGACCCGAACGAGGAGTTCGAAGGGGAAAGCGAGGAATAACGGGAGTCGGCAGGTCGGCAGGCGGCAATCGAGTTTCCGATTGCCGATTGCGGAAGCCATCTTCGTTCATTCCTGAACATCTGGACCAAAAACCCGGGCGGACTGCCCGGGTTTTTTTGTGACTTGGGAACTTTTCAAGCCCTGGGGTTTTGAGGCAAGATTGTGGCAGCGGGGCTGCCATAGTGCATTATTCCCGAGGGCATCGTCATGAATATCTTCCTCCAACGCATCGTCGAACGCATCGTCCGTGTCGGCAATCTCTCGATCACCGGCCCGAGCGGCACGACCCGCCACTTCGGTGACGGGAGCGGCGACAAGGTGCATATGGTGATCCACACGCGCCACGCGGAGCGCGCTATCACCCTGCATCCGTCGCTGGCCATCCCGGAAGCCTACATGGAGCAGGAACTCGATTTCGTCGAAGGCGACGTGCTTTCCTTCCTGCACCTCGTCTACCGGAACCTCGGCATTTCCTGGATCGATTCGACCTGGGGCAAGATGGTCAATTCGCTCCGGCTCAAGGCGCGACCGTTGCAGCAATGGAACACCGAACGGCGCTCGAAGCGCAACGTCGAGCGGCACTACGATCTGTCCGGCGAGCTCTACAAGCTCTTCCTCGACGACGACATGCAGTATTCCTGCGCCTATTACGAGCGCCCCGACATGACGCTTGAGGAGGCGCAGCTTGCCAAGAAGCGGCACATCGCGTCCAAGCTCAGGATCAAGCCGGGCCAGACCGTGCTCGACATCGGTTCAGGCTGGGGCGGGCTCGGCCTCTACATCGCCAAGACGTTCGAGGCGGACGTGCTCGGCGTCACGCTGTCGACCGAGCAGCACCAGGTCTCCACCGACCGGGCGCATGCCGAGGGACTCGACCGGCACGTGCATTTCGAGCTGCGCGATTATCGCGACCTCACCGAGCGCTTCGACCGCATCGTGTCGGTCGGCATGTTCGAGCATGTCGGCGTCAACCACTACAAGACATATTTCGACAAATGCGCGCAGTTGCTCAAGCCCGACGGCGTGATGCTGCTGCACACGATCGGCCGCGTCGGCCCGCCGACCACCACCAACGCCTTCATCCGCAAGCACATCTTCCCGGGCGGCTACATTCCTGCGCTTTCGGAGGTCATGCCGCATATCGAGAAATCCGGCCTGATGGTGACGGACGTGGAAATCCTACGCCTGCACTATGCCGAGACGCTGAAGGCATGGCGCCAGCGCTTCCTGGCCAAGCGCGACAAGGTCAAGGAGATCTACGACGAACGCTTCTGCCGGATGTGGGATTTCTATCTCGCCGGCTCCGAAGCCTCGTTCCGCTGGCAGGACCTGGTCAATTTCCAGATCCAGCTCACACGCCGCAACGACGTGCTGCCGATGACGCGCGACTATATCGGCAAGTGCGAGAAGGCGCTGGAGATGCACGAGATGGGGCATCAGCCGGACCGTCCCATCAGCAAGCCGGAGCCCGCATCGAGCAGCGACAAGCCGACCGCCAGGCCGGCGCGTCGCAAGAAGGTGACCGGCAAGGACTGACGGTTGACCGTCACCGAGAGCGAGCGGCCTTGCGGGATCAACCGCGAGGCCCTTGCCTTGCGCCCGCCGACGGATCAGAAAAGATCCATTGCGCACGGGCTGTCATGACCTACTTCCTCTATATCGCCGCCGCCGGCGCGGAGATCGCCGGCTGCTTCTCGTTCTGGGCCTGGTGGCGGCTGGACAGGACCGTGTTGTGGCTGGTGCCCGGTACCCTGTCGCTCGTGATCTTCGCCTGGCTACTGGCCTTGACGCCGGCCGACGCGGCCGGACGTACCTATGCGGCTTATGGCGGCATCTACATCGCGGCGTCGCTGGCGTGGCTGTGGCTCGCCGAGGGCGTTCGCCCCGACCGCTGGGATATGGCGGGCGCGGTGCTGTGCGTGTGCGGGGCGTCTGTCATCCTTTTCGCGCCGCGCGGAGCCTGACCGATGGAACTGCCGGCAGCGCTCAGGCAGGGCGTCGACGACGTCCTCGAGAACACACCGCTGGCGACGCTCAGACAGGCGGCGCGGACGCTCTCGAACCGTTATCGCGCAGAAACCCGCGACGGACGGCTGCACATGGCCGACGAGATCGCGGTCAAGGCGTACCTGGCCGCAAGGCTGCCGGCGACCTATGCTGCCGTGCGCGCAAGCCTCGACCAATTGGCTGAGGCGCAGCCGGATTTTTCGCCACGCACCCTGCTCGACGTCGGGTCGGGTCCGGGTACGGTGCTCTGGGCCGTGGCGGATGCCTGGCCCGGCCTCGAGGCGGCGACCATGCTGGAGGCGAGCGCCAGCGCGCGCGCCATGGGCGAACGGCTCGCCGCCGGCGGTATCGCCGCACGCACGGCATGGCTGGCGGGCGACGCGACGCTCGGTCTGTCGGATGCCAGCCCCGCCGATCTGGTGACGCTGACCTATGTCCTGGACGAACTGGCCCCGGCAGCGATCGTCAAACTCGTCGACCGCCTGTGGGCGGCGACCGGCGACACGCTGCTGGTCGTAGAGCCTGGCACACCCACCGGCTGGCGGCGTATCCTCGACGTGCGCGCGCAGCTTACCGCCGCCGGCGCGCATCTTCTCGCGCCCTGCCCGCATCACGCCCCCTGCCCGCTCGCCGCGCCCGACTGGTGCCATTTTTCCCGGCGCGTCGCCCGCTCGCGCCTGCATCGCCTGAGCAAGGACGCCGACGTGCCGTGGGAGGATGAGAAATTCATCTATCTGGCCGCCTCGCGCCATCCGCCGGCCCAGGCGAGCGCAGCGCGTGTGCTCGCGCCGCCGAGGACGGGATCCGGCAAGGTCACGCTGAAACTATGCCGGCCCGACAAAAGCCTGGCCGAGCGAATGCTGACCAAGCGCGACGGCGAAACCTTCCGCGCGGCGCGCAGGGTGGACTGGGGCGACACCATCCGGATAAATTGTTCTTGATATGTTCCGACGCCCTGCTAGGGTCGCCGTTCTTTGGAGTCAATGGGATTCGGGACGACGGAATATAGTCCTGTGGACGATTCCGTCCTGCCTGTGAATCACGTCGTTTGAATCGTCGTTGATGCATTCAGGTCAACGCGAAGCCGGCGCTGTTCTGGTACCCGTGAATGGACTGGAATCGGGGACGACATGGCAGAGGCGGCTAGAAAATTCGGCGCGGCGGCGGAAACGCCGCTCTATCGCGAGGCACCGAACAATATCGAGGCGGAACAGGCGTTGCTGGGCGCCATCCTGGTCAACAACGACGCCTTCTACCGCGTTTCGGACTTCCTCAAGTCGGCCCATTTCTACGAGCCGCTGCACCGCAAGATCTTCGAGGTCTCGGCGGAACTGATCCGCATGGGCAAGATGGCCAACCCGGTGACCATCAAGACCTTCCTGCCGGCCGACGACAAGGTTGGCGACATGACGGTGACGCAATATCTCGCCCGGCTGGCGGCCGAGGCGGTCACCGTCATCAACGCCAACGACTATGGCCGCGCCATCTACGACCTCGCCACTCGGCGCGCGCTCATCACCGTGGGCGAGGACATGGTCAATATCGCCTACGATGCGCCGGTGGACATGGCGCCGTCCGAGCAGATCGAGGACGCCGAGCGGCGCCTGTTCGAGCTGGCCGAGACCGGCCGCTACGACGGCGGCTTCGAGGCGTTCTCCGACGCGATCAAGACCGCCGTGGACATGGCGAGCGCCGCCTACCAGCGCGACGGCGGGCTTTCGGGCATCTCGACCGGCTTCCAGGACCTGGACCGGCGCATGGGCGGCCTGCAATCGTCCGACCTGATCGTGCTTGCCGGGCGCCCGGGCATGGGCAAGACCTCGCTCGCTACCAACATCGCCTACAACGTGGCGGCGGCCTACGTGCCGGCGCAGCAGGCGGACGGTTCCTTCAAGGCGGCGAACGGCGGCGTCGTCGGCTTCTTCTCGCTGGAAATGTCGTCGGAGCAGCTCGCCACCCGCATCATTTCCGAGCAGACGGAAATTCCCTCCTCCAAGATCCGGCGCGGCGACCTGAACGAGGCGGACTTCAACAAGCTCGTCGCCTACACGCAGGAAAACCACAAACGGCCGCTCTTCATCGACCAGACGGGCGGCATCTCCATTGCGCAGCTTTCGGCGCGCGCGCGCCGCCTCAAGCGTCAGCGCGGCCTCGACCTCATCATCATCGACTATATCCAGCTCATGACCGGTTCGGGAAAGCGCGGTAGCGAGAACCGCGTGCAGGAAATCACCGAGATCACCACCGGCCTCAAGGCGCTGGCCAAGGAACTGGCCGTGCCGATCATTGCGCTGTCGCAGCTCTCGCGCCAGGTGGAAAGCCGCGACGACAAGCGGCCGCAGCTTTCGGACCTGCGCGAATCGGGCTCCATCGAGCAGGACGCCGACGTGGTCATCTTCGTCTATCGAGACGAATATTATCTCAAGAACAAGGAGCCGGACCGCGGCTCGCCCGAGCATCTGACCTGGGAAGAGAAGATGCGCGACGTGCAGGGCAAGGCCGAAGTCATCATCGGCAAGCAGCGCCACGGCCCGACCGGCACAGTGCCGATGGGCTTCCAGGGCGAGTTCACCCGCTTCTTCGACCTCGCCGAGGACAGCCACCTACCTGAGCGGTTCGAGTAGACCGCTGGCAAATCCGCACTTCATGCACTATATGGAATGTGCATGAAATGCAGGGAGAGCATCCGATGATCAAGGTGGGCGCAGCGGAATTCCAGCGCAATATCGGCCGCTATCAGGACCTGGCGCTGACGCAGCCCGTCGCCGTGACCCGCAACGGACGCGAGCGGACGGTAATGATTTCGACGGAGGAATATAACCGGCTGAAGCGGCGCGACCGGCAGGTGTTGGGGCTCGATGATTTCACCGAAGAGATGATCGAGGCGATCGCAAAGGCGGAGCCCCCGGAGGAAGCGAAGCAGTTCGATCACGAGCTTGATCGGTGAAGTCGACTTCGTCGTTTCCAGCACCCGTTCCCGGTCTTGTCGTTCGCTACAGCTATCTCTGGCGCTCGGAGCATCTGGCCGGCCGCGAGGAAGGCAGGAAAGATCGGCCTTGCGCGGTTGTATTGAGCTTGATTGACGATGACGCGAAGCGTCAGGTCGTGGTGCTGCCGATAACGCAAACGCCGCCGTCAAGCGGCGATCTGGCGCTGGAAATTCCGCATGACACCAAGCGACGCCTGAATCTGGACGACGATCAATTCTGGATCGTTCTCTCGGAAGCGAATCTGTTCGGCTGGCCAGGCCCCGACCTGCGGCCGGCGGTCAACGGCGACCTGACGACGGTCGTCTATGGATTGCTGCCCGATTCGCTCTTTCACCAGATTCGTGACCGTTTTGTCGCTGCCTTGCGCGAGCGGCGCGCGCGTCTGGTTCAAAGATCGTCATAATGGCCAAATCCCGCACACAGTTCGTCTGCCAGGCCTGCGGCAATGTCTCTTCGCGCTGGGCCGGCAAGTGCGAGGCCTGCGGCGAGTGGAACACGCTGGTGGAGGAAGGCACGGCCGGCGGCATCGGCTCGGGGCCACAAGCGCTGAAGAGCCCTCGCAAGGGGCGCGCGGTGGCGCTGACATCGCTTGACGGCGATATCGAGGACGCGCCGCGCATCGTCTCAGGCATCGGCGAACTCGACCGCGCCACCGGTGGCGGTTTTGTCCGTGGCTCAGCCCTGCTGGTCGGCGGCGACCCCGGCATCGGCAAATCGACGCTGCTGACGCAGGCGGCCGCCGCGCTGGCCAGGCAAGGTCACCGCATCGTCTATGTCTCGGGCGAGGAAGCGGTGGCGCAGATCAGGCTGCGCGCGCAAAGACTTGGTGCTGCCGCATCTCCAGTCGAACTGGCGGCCGAGACCAATGTCGAGGACATCCTCGCCACCATCGCCGATGGCCGGCGACCCGACCTCGTCATCCTCGATTCGATCCAGACGCTGTGGACGGACCTCGCCGATTCGGCGCCCGGCACGGTGACGCAGGTGCGCGCAGCGGCGCAGGCGCTGATCCGCTACGCGAAATCCACAGGCGCGGCGGTGGTGCTGGTCGGCCACGTCACCAAGGAAGGGCAGATCGCCGGACCGCGCGTGGTCGAGCACATGGTGGACGCCGTCCTCTATTTCGAGGGCGAGGGCAATCACCATTTCCGCATCCTGCGCACGGTCAAGAACCGCTTCGGCCCGACCGACGAGATCGGCGTGTTCGAGATGTCGGACAAGGGCCTGCGCGAGGTGCCGAATCCGTCCGAGCTTTTCCTTGGCGAGCGGCATGCCGCGTCGCCGGGGGCGGCGGTGTTCGCCGGCATGGAGGGCACGCGCCCGGTTCTCGTGGAAATACAGGCGCTTGTCGCCCCGTCCTCGCTCGGCACGCCGCGCCGTGCCGTGGTCGGCTGGGACGGTCAGCGCCTCGCCATGATCCTGGCCGTTCTGGAAGCGCATTGCGGCGTACGCTTCGGCCAGCACGACGTCTATCTCAACGTCGCCGGCGGCTACCGCATCTCGGAGCCGGCGGCCGACCTCGCGGTGGCGGCGGCGCTGGTTTCGTCGCTCACCGGTCTTGCCCTTCCGGCCGATTGCGTCTATTTCGGCGAAATCAGCCTATCGGGCGCCGTCAGGCCGGTTGCGCATGCGCAACAGCGCCTCAAGGAGGCCGAAAAGCTGGGCTTTTCAAGCGCGGTGCTGCCGTTCGGCGGCCCGAAGGGAAGCGAGGAGATCGCCGGGGGGATCGGGGCCGGCGCCTTCCAGCCGACCGAGCTTGGCGATCTGGTGGCGCGCATCGCCGGCTCCCGCCGCAGCCGCGTCCCGGATGAAGACTGATGCGGCCAAGGAAAAACAGCCGAGGGGACCGGGGACATGCCGATTACGCTGCTTGACGGAATTCTCGTCGGCTTCACCCTTGTTTCGGCGATGCTGGCGATGGTGCGCGGCCTGTCGCGCGAAGTCCTCTCCATCATTTCCTGGATCGCGGCGGCGGCCGCCGCCTTCTTCTTCTACAAGCCGGTGCTGCCTTACGTGCAGCCCTATATCGACAATCCGAAGATCGCCATGGGCGCGGCAGCCGCGATCGTCTTCATCATCGCGCTGATCGTCGTTTCCGTCATCACCATGAAGATCGCGGACTGGATCATCGATTCGCGGGTCGGCGCGCTGGACCGGACCCTCGGCTTCCTCTACGGCGCCGCGCGCGGCATCCTCGTCGTGGCCGTCGGCCTGATGTTCTTCAACTGGCTGGCCGGCGACAAGGCCCCCGCCTGGATCACCGAGGCCAAGTCACGGCCGCTGCTAGAGCAGATCGGCGGCTATATCGAGAGCGTTCTGCCGGAAGACCCGGAGAACTCCATCCTGAAGAAGCTCAACCCGGACCAGCCGGCGACGCCGGAACCGGATGCCGCGACACCGCCTGCCGCCGATGGCGACCAGGCCCTGCCCGACGGCGGGACCGACGGCGCTCCGGCGGACGGCGACCAGGCCTCCCCGCCAGCCGACGGACCGGACGATTCCGCCCCGGCCGACACGCAGCCGGCAAATTGATCGACCGTGATGTGCATTAAAGCGCCGGGCGCGTTGCGTTCCGGCCGCTTGCGCTCTATATGGCGGTTTTAGCGGATATGGGGCTCAAGAGCCATGGCAGACGCACCTGACGTTTCTCCGGGCGACGTGCTTTCCGCCGAAGCGGACGACCACTTCCACGACGAATGCGGCGTGTTCGGCATCTTCGGGCGTCAGGATGCAGCGGCCATCGTCACGCTCGGCCTGCATGCCCTGCAGCATCGCGGCCAGGAGGCGGCCGGCATCGTCTCCTATGACGGAACGCAATTTCACGTCGAGCGCCATGTCGGCCTGATCGGCGATACCTTCACCAAGCAGGCGGTGCTTGATCGGCTGCCCGGCAACCGCGCCATCGGCCACACGCGCTACGCCACCACCGGCGGCGCCGGCCTGCGCAACATCCAGCCCTTCTTCGCCGAACTCGCCGACGGCGGCTTCGCGGTCGCGCACAACGGCAACCTCACCAACGCCATGACCGTCCAGCGCACGCTGCAGAAGCAAGGTGCGATCTTTTCGTCCACGTCGGACACCGAAACCATTCTCCATCTGGTTGCCATGTCGAAGGAGCGCGACCTCAACGCCCGCTTCATCGACGCGGTCCGCCAGGTCGAGGGCGCATTCTCGCTGGTGGCGATGTCGTCGAAGAAAATGATCGGCTGCCGCGATCCGCTCGGCATCCGCCCGTTGGTCCTGGGCGACCTCGACGGCGCCTGGATCCTGGCTTCCGAGACCTGCGCGCTCGACATCATCGGCGCCCGCTTCGTGCGCGACATCAAGCCCGGCGAGATGGTCGTGGTCACCTCGAAGGGCATCGAGAGCATCTTTCCCTTCGAGCCGCAGAAGAATCGCTTCTGCATCTTCGAATACGTTTATTTCGCCCGCCCCGATTCGTCGGTGGAGGGCCGCAACGTCTACGACGTCCGCAAGGGCATCGGTGCCGAGCTGGCACGGGAAAGCCCGTGCGAGGCGGACATCGTCGTGCCGGTTCCCGATTCCGGCACGCCGGCGGCAATCGGCTTTTCTCAGGAAGCCGGCATCCCGTTCGAACTCGGCATCATCCGCAACCACTATGTCGGGCGCACCTTCATTTCGCCGGGCGATTCGATCCGCCACATGGGCGTCAGGCTAAAGCACAACGCCAACCGCCGCATGATCGAGGGCAAGCGCGTCGTGCTGGTCGACGATTCGATCGTGCGCGGCACCACCAGCCAGAAGATCGTGCAGATGGTGCGCGACGCCGGCGCAAAGGAAGTGCACATGCGCATCGCCTCGCCGCCGACGCGCGCGTCCTGCTTCTACGGCGTCGACACACCGGAGAAGTCGAAGCTGCTGGCATCGCGCATGTCGGTCGAGGAGATGGCGGAGTTCATCCGAGTCGATTCGCTCGGCTTCCTGTCCATCGACGGCCTCTACCGCGCCGTCGGCGAAGCGGGCCGCGACAACGAGACCCCGCAATTCTGCGACGCCTGCTTCACCGCGGAATATCCGACCCGGCTGGCCGATTTCGAGCATTCCGACAATGTGCGTACGCTCTCGCTGCTGGCGGTGGGCGGATCCTGATGCTCGAAGGACGAATCAGGAAAAATCAGCAGTTATCCATCCATGCCTGATCCCATTCCCGACCTCACCGGCCGCCTCGCGGTCGTCACCGGCGCCTCGCGCGGCATCGGCTACTTCATCGCCAAGCAGATGGCGGCGGCGGGGGCGCATGTCATCGCGGTCGCGCGCACCGTCGGCGGGCTGGAGGAACTGGACGACGAGATCAAGGCCGAGAACAGGCGTTCCGGCAAGGGCGAAGCTACCCTCGTGCCGCTCGACCTGGCCGATATGGAGGGCATCGACCGGCTCGGCGGCGCCATTCACGAGCGCTGGGGCAAGCTCGACATCCTCGTCGCCAATGCCGGCGTGCTTGGCGTCATCTCGCCTATCGGCCATGTCGAGGCGAAAACCTTCGAAAAGGTGATGACCATCAACGTCACCTCGACCTGGCGGCTGATCCGCTCCGTCGACCCGCTGCTCAGGTTGTCCGACGCGGGGCGCGCCATCGTGCTCTCCTCGAATGCCGCGCATTCGGCGCGCGCCTTCTGGTCGCCCTATGCGGCTTCCAAGGCGGCGATCGAGACGATGACGCGGTCCTGGGCGGACGAGACGAAGAACTATCCGCTGCGCGTCAATGCAGCCGACCCAGGCGCCACGCGCACGGCCATGCGCGCCCAGGCGGTTCCGGGCGAAGACCCCGATACGCTGCCGCATCCCTCCGAGATCGCCGCGCGCATCCTGCCGATGGCAAGCCCGGCACTGACCCGCACCGGCCAGATCTATCAGGCCAAGCACGACCGCTGGGTATCCTACCAGCAGCCCGCCTGACGCCGCGACGCGTTCGCGCAGATCGCGCAACGGCGCTTCCGCCGAACCGCCGGACTTGATAGAGTCTCGTGCGACTCTCCCATCCTGCCTTTGAGGAAACGCTCATGTCTTCGACCATCGCGCTCGTCTGGTATCTCGTCGTCGCCGGCCCGCAGGGCGGCATGGTGGTGCTGCCCAGCACGTTCGACACGCGCGAGCAGTGCGCCTCCGCGGTCACCGAATATCAGAAGCAGCCGATGCCGAACGGCTGGTCGGTGTCCTGCATCCCGAGTGCCTCGCCTTATGCCGACATGGGCGACGACGAGGGCGAGGACCCGAACGCGCCCGCCCCGCAGCAGTAAGCTTCGAAAAGGGCGAGTCGAAGCCGTCCGCGCGCTTTTTGACGGCGGGCGCGGCAATGTTTGCACCGCCCGGCTTTCCGGATCGTCTCCACTCCTGCCAACAGGCTGGCAGGAGCAGGCTGTTAGGATCATGCGGCAATGTCGGAGGCATACATGGCTGTCAGCGGCACGGTCGAGACCGAACGGGCGCTCGGCATAGGCCTCGTCATCGCCTCGGCAGCCGTGTTCGGCCTTGCCGGGGTGCTCACCAAGTCGATCCATGCCGATCCGCTCACCATCACCACCTGGCGCGGACTGGTCGGCGGCCTGCTGATCGCCGTCTACGTGGCATGGCAGAGGCGCCGTGCGCGAACCCGGCAACCTTTGCGTCTCGGCTGGCGCGGCTGGCTGATGGCGACGACCGGGGCGCTGGCCAGCATCGCCTTCATCGCCGCCTTCAAGAACACCTATGTCGCCAATGTCGCCGTCATCTACGCGACCGCGCCGTTCATCGCCGCGCTGCTCGGATGGCTGATCGCCGGCGAACGGGCAAGGACGAAGACGCTTGCCGCCGCAGTGCTTTCACTGACGGGCGTGGGCATGATCGTCTTTTCCGGTCTCGGCACCGGCCAGCCGCTCGGCGATGCGCTGGCGCTGCTGATGACCTTCGGCAGCGCCCTCTACATGGTCATGATCCGCAAATTCCGCGATACGCCCGTGGTATGGGCGGGCGCCGTGTCGGGGCTGATCCTGTTCGTCCTCGGCTGGTTCGTCACCCGGCCGCTCGCCGTGTCCGGCCACGACGTATGGCTGCTGGCAGCGTTCGGCGCTTCCTTCGCGCTCGCCTCCGTGCTGTGGACGGAAGGCGCGCGTCGCATCCCCGCCGCCGAGGCCGGCCTGCTGGGTTCCGCCGAAGTGCCGTTCGCCGTCCTGTTCGGCTGGCTGTTCCTGACCGAGCTGCCTCCCGGCATGAGCTTCGCAGGCGGCGCGGTGGTGCTGGCGGCCGTTTTCGCCCATGCCGGCCACGACTGGCATAAAGCGCGTCGGCAAGATCGATTCGCTGCGCAGAAAGCCTGAAATTATTTTTGGGCCGCCGCGGAACCATCCTCGATCCCGCGCGTTTCCTGTGCGACGGGTCTTCCCCAAGTCCCCCCAAACCCCTCGACCCGTCTCCCTCCCAGCCGACCGAAAGGTCGGCTTTTTCTTTGCCCGCCCGTCCGACCGAAAGGTCGGATTTTTCTTTGCCCGGATGCAGGCGGGTGGTCACGCTTTTCGGCGCCATGCGATTGACGCCGCAAAATCATCGTCTAGGTTTCGCCTTCAGGCGGCCGGCAAGAGACGCGACGAAACGAATACGGGGAGTGATGCGGCATGACCCTGACGCTAACCCTGCTTGCGTGCCTGGCCGGCGTGTGGCTGCTGGCCGCGCTGGCGTCGAAGGTCCGCCTCGGCCTCGGTCTGCATCAGGCCCTGCTCTACGCACCGCTCAAGCTTCTCTATCGAATCTCCGATTCGCGCGTGAAGATCGCGCGCGGCGCCGATGCGCCGGTCATCTATGCGATCGTCCACCAGTCGCGGCTGGAACCGGCGCTGATGCTGTCGCTGCTGCCGGCGGACACGCTGCATATACTGGACGAGGCGTCGGCCCGATCCATTTGGCTGGAACCGTGGCGCGAGCTTGCGCGCACCATCGCCTTCAACGCCGAGCACGTTTTCGTCAGCCGGCGGCTGGTACGTGTCCTGAAAGGGCGAGGCCGCCTCGCCGTCTATCTGCCCGACGAGGTGGAGCCGGACGTCAAGTCGTTCCGCCTCTATCGCGCCGTGACGCGGATCGCCACGCAGGCCGGGGCGCGGGTCGTCCCAGTCTTCGTTTCCGGGGCGCGCATATCGCCCTTTTCGCTGACCCCCGCCGACAAGGCACCTCGCCGCTGGTTCCCCCGGTTTCGTATCAGCGCGCTCGATCCGCTCACGGTCGAGCAACTCGTCGCCCTCAACGGCGATACGCCCGGCAGCGCCAGCAACGCGCTGTTCGACCGCGTCGCCGAGGCGCGGCTCGCCGGCACGAATTTCGACCGCAGCCTTTTTCTGGCCGTGCGGGACACCGCGGACCGCGTGGGCGCCTCCTTCGCAGCCGTCGAAGACGTGGTTTCGGGCAAGCTCACCTATCGCGAGTTGATGACCGGCGCGCGGGTGATGGGAAGCCGGCTGATGCTCTCCACCCAGCGCGGCGAAGCGGTCGGCGTACTGCTTCCGAACGCCAACGCGGTGGTGCTGACGCTGCTTGGTCTGCTGTCCGCCGGCCGGGTGGCGGCGATGGTCAACTACACCTCCGGTCCCGCCAACGTCACCTCCGCTGTCCGCACCGCGGCGATCCGGACAGTGGTGTCCTCCCGCGCCTTCATCGAGAAAGCCGGGCTGGACGATATCGTGCAGGCGGCGGAGGCCGGCGGCGCCAATTTCGTGTGGCTGGAGGACTTGAAGGCGCAGGCGACGCTGGCCCAAAAGCTTTCGGCGGCCCTGCTGTGGCGGCGCCCGCTGCAACGGCAGGATGCGGCCAAGCCGGCCGTCATCCTGTTCACCTCGGGATCGGAAGGCACGCCCAAGGCGGTGGTGCTGTCGAGCCGCAACCTGCTCGCCAACGCCATGCAGGCGGAAGCGCGCATCAGCATCTCGGCGCAGGACGTGCTGTTCAACGTGCTGCCGGTGTTCCATTCGTTCGGGCTGACCGGCGGCACCATCCTGCCGCTGGTCACCGGAATCCGGCTGTTCCTCTATCCCTCGCCGCTCCATTACAAGCTCATTCCCGACGTGGCGCGCCGGGTGCGGCCGACCGTGATGTTCGGCACGGACACTTTCCTGGCGAATTATGCACGCACGGCCAAGGACGGCGACTTCTCCTCGCTACGCTTCATCGTCGCCGGTGCGGAAGCCGTGAAGCCGGAAACGCGCAAGGCCTACCGCGAGCGTTTCCAGGCCGAGATCGTGGAAGGCTTCGGCCTGACCGAGGCGGCGCCCGTGGTCGCCGTCAACACGGCCACGCACGGTCGGGAGGGAACGGTGGGGCGCCTGCTGCCCGGCATCCGTCTCAGGCTGGAGCCGGTCGAAGGCATTGCCGACGGCGGCCGGCTCTGGCTTGCCGGTCCGAACATGATGATGGGCACGATGAGTGCCGACCGTCCGGGCGAGTTGCAGCCGCTGGACGGCTGGCACGACACCGGCGACATCGTTTCGGTCGATCGCGAGGGCTTCCTGACGATCCGCGGCCGCGCCAAGCGCTTCGCCAAGATCGCTGGAGAGATGGTTTCGCTGGGCGCTGTCGAGATGATGGTGCAGGCGCTGTGGCCCGAGGATCGGCATGCAGTCGTGTCCGTACCGGACAAGCGGCGCGGCGAGCGCATCGTGCTGGTGACGACCGCCGGCGATGCCGACGCCGAGCAATTGCGCCAATACGGCAAGGCGCATGGAGCGGCCGAACTCATGGTGCCGGGCGACATCGTCAAGGTGCCGGAGATACCGGCGCTGGGTTCCGGCAAGACGGATTACGTGGCGGCGCGTCGGATGGCGATGGAGCGGCTGGGCGCCAGCGCCGCGGCCTGACGCCGTCAGATAGCCGGGAAACAGGCCTCGGCTAATCCCTGCCGGCCGTTCCTTCGTCCACATCGGGCGGCAGCAGCGCCTCGCCCTCCTTGCGGGCGCGCTTGGAATAGGCGATCACCGAGAAGGGCAGGAAAACCAGATAGGCGGCGACCGATGCGGTCAGCGTGTACCAGGGATAGCTCACCAGCAGCAGGAAATAGAGCACGACGGCCAGGATGACCGGCAGCACGCGGTCGCCCGGTATCTTGGCGCTCTTGCCGGAATAGACCGGCAGGCGCGAGACCAGCAGGAAAGCCACAAGCACGGTGAAGGCGACGCCGGCATAGGCGACGGCCCTTGTCGGGTGCAGCCCCAGAAACGACAGGTAGAGCGGCAGCATGACCAACACCGCGCCGGCCGGCGCGGGAACGCCGACGAAATATTCAAACTGCCAGGCCGGCCTGTCCTTCTGCTCGTCCAGCACGTTGAAGCGCGCCAGCCGCATGCCGCAGGCGATGACGAACAGCAGCGTGGCGATCCAGCCGGGCGAGCCGACGCGATCGAGCAGATATGCATAGAGCACCAGCGCCGGCGCGACGCCGAAATTGACGATGTCGGCGAGCGAATCCATCTGCGCGCCGAATTTCGACGTGGCCTTGAGCAGGCGCGCCAGCCGCCCGTCGATGCCGTCGAGGAAGGCCGCAAGAAGCACCATGACGACAGCCGTCTCGAAGCGTCCCTCGAAGCCGAAACGGATGCCCGACAGGCCGGCGCAGATCGCCAGCACCGTCACCAGGTTGGGAAACATCAGCCTGAGCGGAATCTCGCGGATGCGCGGCCCACCCTGGCCGTGCGGCTCGAATTTCTTGAACGGTGCGCCCACGCTCAGGAAACCCGCACGAGCGGCGCCGCGTTCGGACCGCCGAATTCAGCGATGACCGTCTCGCCGCCGACCGCCGTCTGGCCGACGGCCACGCGCGGCATGGCCGAGGCCGGCAGATAGACATCGACCCGCGAGCCGAAGCGGATCAGGCCGAAACGCTCGCCGATGGCCAGCGTGCCGCCTGCCTCCGCCCAGCACAGGATGCGCCGCGCCACCAGGCCAGCCACCTGGACGACGGCGATGGGGCCGTTGGGGCTATCGACGACAAGGCCGTTGCGCTCGTTCTCGACGCTCGCCTTGTCCAACTCGGCGTTCAGGAAGCTGCCCGGCCGGTGCTCGATGCGATCGATGCGGCCGCGCACCGGGGCGCGGTTGATGTGGCAGGAAAAGACATTCATGAAGACCGAGATGCGGATCATCTCGCCCGCGCCCATGCCGAGCTCGCGCGGCGGCACTGCCGGGCCGACCGAAGACACCACGCCGTCAGCGGGGCTGATGACGAGACGATCGTCCACCGGCGTCACGCGCTCGGGGTCGCGGAAGAAATAGGCACACCACGCCGTCAGGATCAGGCCGATCCAGAACAGGGTGGAGGAGAAATAGCCGAGGACGAGCGTGGCCGCCGCAAACCCCGCGATGAAGGGATAACCCGCGCGGTGGATGGGGACGAACGCGTTCCTGACGGTGTCGACGAGATTCATCGGAGCCGGCTCCGTTTCGGGTCCGGCCTCTCTAGCCGAAACGCCTGCCAGCCGCAACGCACCAAAGCGGGAGGTCGGAACCCGGCGTCATTCACGACTTCAACGGCGCGCCGGGGACGTAGAGAGCGATCGGCCGGGTCTCGTAGACGGCGGTGGGATTGACGGCGCGCAATTTGCGCGCGATCTCGACCGCCTCGTCATGGTCCGCGCAATCCACGACGTAGAGTCCCAGCAACTGCTCCTTCGTCTCCGCGAAGGGACCGTCGACGACCGTCCCCTCGCCCGGTCCCCTCAAGGTCCGGGCATCCGCTGTAGCTGTCAGCCTTGCCGCCGGTCCCATCGCGCCGTCGGCGACCAGCTTGCCATGAACGGCAAGGAGGTCCTTCATGAGCGCCGCATCCTGCTCGGGCGTCCACGGTTCGAAGGCGTCGTCGGCGTGATAGGCAAGTATGGCGTAGAACATGGGCGCGGCTCACGAAGTTGCGGAAGCGCCACTATCGGCAATGACGGCGACAAAAGCCAGCCGGGAGGCTGGCATCCTGACAGAACCGGCCGACCCTTCAGTCCGCCACTTCCGACGTCCGCCGACGCACGACGACACCCAGTTCGTCGCTCTCGCGGGCGATACGCAGCCGCTCCTCGGCTTCCGTCGCCTCGCGCTGGCGGTCCCACATGGACGCGTAGAGGCCGTGCTCCTTCAACAGCGTCGCGTGGGTGCCCCGTTCCGCGATCAGACCGTCCTTCAGCACGATGATCTCGTCTGCGGAGATCACCGTGGACAGGCGGTGGGCGATGACGATGGTGGTGCGGCCGCGGCTGACCAGGTCGAGGGCCGCCTGGATCTCCTGCTCGGTGTGGCTGTCCAGCGCCGAGGTCGCCTCGTCGAGGATGAGGATCGGCGGCGCCTTGAGGATGGTGCGCGCGATCGCCACGCGCTGCTTCTCGCCGCCGGAAAGTTTCAGCCCGCGCTCGCCGACCATGGCATCGTAGCCTTCGGGCAAGGTTTCGATAAAGGGGCCGATCTGCGCCAGTTCGGCGGCGCGCTCCACGTCTTCCTCCGTGGCGTCCGGCCGGCCATAGCGGATGTTGTAGGCAATCGTGTCGTTGAACAGCACCGTGTCCTGCGGCACCATGCCGATCGCCGCGCGCAGGCTGGCCTGCGTCACGTTGCGCACGTCCTGCCCATCGATCAGCACCGCGCCCGACTGTACGTCGTAGAAGCGGAACAGAAGGCGCGAGATGGTCGACTTGCCGGCGCCCGAGGGTCCGACAATGGCAACCGTCCTGCCGGCGGGTACGTCGAAGGAAATGCCCTTCAGGATCTGGCGGTTAGGATCGTAGGCGAAATGCACGTCACGGAACTCGACGCGGCCGGCGCCGATCTTGAGCGGCTGCGCGCCCGGCCTGTCGGTGACCTCCTGCCGCACGTCAAGCAGGTCGAACATCTGCTCGATGTCGGTCAGTCCCTGCCGGATCTCGCGATAGATGAAGCCGATGAAGTTGAGCGGCACTGAAAGCTGGATCAGCATGGCGTTGATGAAGACGAAGTCGCCCACCGTCTGGGTGCCGTGCATGACCTCCCAGGCGGACATGCACATGACGATCGCCGTGCCGAGGCCGAAAATCGCGCCCTGACCGAAGTTCAGCCAGCCGAGCGAGGTCCAGATGCGGGTGGCGGACACCTCGTAGCGCGCCATCGCGCGGTCGAAACGCTCGGCCTCCATCGCCTCGTTGCCGAAATATTTGACCGTCTCGAAATTGAGCAGCGAATCGATCGCCTTGGTGTTGGCGTCGGTGTCGCTGTCGTTCATGTCGCGGCGGATCGAGATGCGCCAGTCGCTCGCCTTGACGGTGAACCAGACATAGACGGCCACCGTCAGCGCCACCACCGCCACGTAGCGCCAGCCGTAGGTGAAGGCGAATATGCCGGCCGTCAGCGCGAATTCGAGTACGGTCGGCGCGGTGTTGAGCATGATGAAGCGCACGATGGTCTCGATGCCCTTGGTGCCGCGCTCGATGATGCGCGACAGGCCGCCGGTGCGGCGCTCGAGATGGAAGCGCAGCGACAGTTCGTGCATATGCACGAAGGTGCGGTAGGCAAGCTGGCGCACGGCGTGCTGGCCAACGCGCGCGAACAGCGCGTCGCGCAGCTGGTTGAAGCCGAGCTGCGTCAGTCGGAGCACATTGTAGGCGATGACGAGGGCGATTGCGCCGCTGAGGAAAGCCGGCAGCATCGGCGGCTCGTGCCCTTCGCCGGCCAGCGCGTTGGTGGCCCATTTGAAGAAATAGGGTCCGATGACCAACACGACCTTGGCCACCACCAGAAGCAGCGTCGCCCAGGTGACGCGCCAGCGCAGGTCCGGCCGGTCCGCCGGATACATATAGGGCCACAGATTGCGCAGCGTCTTGAACGTGCCGGATTCTGCGGAAACGGTTTTGTCGGCCACTGGGTTCTGCCTTGTGGGTTCGCGCGGCTCAGCCGGCGCAGCAATCATCGACCAGCGCAGCCAGGGACGCAGAGAGGTCCTTCAGCGCATCCGTATCGAGTTCGTAGCGGGACCGCTGCCGGTCCGGCGAGAAACGGACCAGGCCGGCATCGACCAGCACTTTCAGGTGCTGCGAAACGGTGGACTGGGCAAGGTCGAGCCGCCGCACCACCTCGCCGCAGCAGCAGGCCGGCGCCCCCGAGAGATGGCGCACGATGCGCAGCCGCGCCGGATGCGACAGCGCTGCCATACCCGCCGCGAGCCTGTGCTCATCAGGCTTGGTGCAGGCAACGGGGTCAAGAATGATTTCCATCGTTTATCGGCGATAAACGATGGAAAGGTTTTACGCAAGATAGTTTGATGAGGGAATCGTTTACTCTGGCCACAAACGCTAAGTCATCCCGGCCAAGCGAGCTCGCGAGCGCAGAGCCGGGATCCATTCCGGACAGTCTCCAAGGTCACGGAATGGACCCCGGATAGCCCGCCTCCGCTTTGCGTCGACGAGCTTCCGGGATGACGACGGCAGGTTCTCCGCCGAAAACCTACTCGGTCTTGGTCGGCGGCGCGGTCGCCTGATCGCCGAGCGCCTTCAGGTCAGCCGCCTCGCCTTCCTTCGACGTCCCGGGAACGCGGAACACCTGTCCCGGCCAGATGCGGTCTGGATCGCTGATCTGGTCCTGATTCGCCAGATAGATGGTCGAATAGCGGACGCCATGCCCGTAGACGCGGCGCGAAATCTGCCAGAGCGTATCCCGGCGACGGATGATGACCGCTCCGTCGGCGTGTTCGAGCTTGGGCGATACGGTTTCCGGCACGCCGTCGGACGGCTGCGCCGCGGCGACCTCGGGCTGCTTTTGCGGTTCGGAGGCGGCTGGCGCCGACTGCCCGGCGGACGGGGCGACACCGGCGACGGGCGTTCCGTTGTCCGTCGATCCTGCCTGGGTCGGCGCGCCCGATGTCCCGGCCGAGGGATTCGCTGGCGCGGTGTCGGCGGCCTGGCTGGCCCCGCCCTCGGGCGCGGCCGCGCCACCGGGCGCAGGCGGGGCGACCGCGGCCACGGACGCCCCCGGTTCGCGCTCGAACGGCACCGTAGCCCGCGCCACCACCTTGGCGGCGCCTGCGTCGAGGGCATCGACGCGGACCGTGTAGGTGCCAACCGGCAGGTCATGCGTCGCCTCGACCAGGAAATGGCCATCTGGCGATGTCGTCGCATCGCCGAGCAGAATCTCGTTGGCGTAGGCGCGCACCTTGCGGCCGGGATCGGCCGTGCCGGCAACGAATATCTTGCTGCCGTCGATCTCGACCGCCTCGACCGCGATTTTCGGCGCGCCGGGAATCGCGGGCTGAACGATTGCCGGCTTCGGTTCTGCCGGAGCAGCTGCGGTTTGCGCAGGTGTATCGCCTGTCTGAGCGCCGGCTGCCGGCGATTGTTTCGCCGCTTCGGGCGCAGGCGCGCTCCCTGCTTCGGGGGCATCAGCCGCGGAAGGGGCAGCAGGCTGACCCGGTTGCACGGCCGGCGCGGGAACCGCCATCAGTTCGGACGCCTTGCCTGCCTCCTCCACCATGGCGAGAACCTGTCCGCCCGGCTTGTCGGGCACCGAGACGACGGCGGTCTGCTGCGAATTCGAGACGGTGTTGTCAGGCGTAGTCGAGCGCAGCAGAAGCTGGTAGTCGCCCGGTTTGAGCGGATCGTCGAGGACGATGGCGAAGGCGCCGTCCGGCCCAGCCGTGGTCGAGCCGATCACCGCCGCGCCGTTCAACAGTTCCACCCTGGCGTTCGGCGCCGCGTTTCCGGCGACGACCAGCGAACCGTCGCCCTCGACGCGGACCACGTCGAATGTGGGCAGGACGGGACCGGCCGCGACGGCCGGAGCAACGCCCTGCTCCGGCTTTTTGGCGGGAGTCGCCCCGGCGGCCGGCGCGGCCGGCTTCATGGCATCCGTACCGGATGGCACCGATGCCTCCGTCGTCGGCTTGGAGTCCTTGCCGCCCGCCGGCGGCGTCACATCATGCACGCCGGTGCCGGGCGACACCTCAGCGGGATTTTCCGGTTTGCCGGGCGGCGGATTGAGCGCGGCCACCTCGGCCGGCGGCTGCGGCTTGAAATACGGATCGAGCGCGCCCGACACGTAAGCGACCGCCGCAGCGGCAACGATGCCCCCGCCGGCGAACAGAACAGCCTTTAATGGTGTAACAGCCATGTTGATCCCGCCCCTTAGCCGCCTCACGCCGATCTAGCCTGTTTTGCGATAGGCGACAAGAAAAAGCCCCTGACAAGCCTTGACCTCACCGCCCTTCCAATCACCAATCGTCGCCATGAACACGATTCGATCCGTCTGCGTTTACTGCGGCTCCTCGCCGGGCCGCGACGAAGCCTATATCGACGCCGGCCACCAGCTCGGACGCTCGCTCGCGCAATCGGGAATCCGACTCGTCTACGGCGGCGGCACCAAGGGCATCATGGGCGCGGTGGCCCAGGGAACGCTCAAGGCCGGTGGCAAGGTCATCGGCATCATTCCGCGCTTCCTGATGAACAAGGAAGCGACCGAGGCCGCGCTGGGCAATCTCGACGAACTCGTCGTCACCGACAACATGCACCAGCGCAAGCACAGGATGTTCGAGGAATCCGACGCCTTTGTGGCGTTGCCGGGCGGCATCGGAACCGTCGAGGAGATCATAGAGATCATGACCTGGGCACAGCTCGGCCATCACCGCAAGCCGATGGTGTTCGCCAACATACGCGGCTTCTGGGACCCGATGCTGGCGCTGCTCGATCATATGGCGGAGGAAGGCTTCATCCACACCGCGCATCGGGTCAAGCCGCTGGTCGTCGACAGCGCCGAAAGGATCGTTCCGGCGATCATGGCTGCAGCGAGCGCGGACCAGACGCCGACCGAGGGTCAAGGTTCCGTCATCGACAAGATGTAGAACGCGCTCCATGAGCGCAGCCTGTTCGACCGGAGACGACGAGACCCTGACGACCGGAGCGGACGGGCTGATAGCCAGGTTCGGTTTCGGAAGCGACGGATTCGCATCCGGCGACAACCCGCTATGGAACTGGTCGAACTACTCGCTGGCCGACGTGCGGGCCAGGCGTGCGATCGAGGCGGTCGAGACCATTCCAGCCGTCGTGCGCGCAGCGCTTCTGGCGCCCGACCAGGCGCTCTATCTCGACTATGACGACGGTTGGCTGCACGGCGTCATCGCCGACATGCACCACCGCCACTACAACGAAAGCCAGGAAACCGGCCATTTTCACTTCGCCTTCAACGACACGGACATGGTCAGCGCGCGCCGCCACCCGCTTCAGTCGGTGGACGACGTGCGGCACCTCATTGTCCAGCGCAAGAAGGCTATCCACGGTCCGGCCGAGTTGCTGGAACTGATCATGCGCCATTCGCTGGAAAGGCTCTCCCGGGAATTGCTGGGAATCGGCGGCCAGCTCGATGCCATCGAAGACCGCGTGGTGGCGGACAAATGGCGTGAAGAGCAGGCAAGGCTGAACGCGGCGCGGCGGCGGCTGGTGTTCATCCACCGCCATGTCGCGGCGATCGCCTCACTGTTCCGGCAGGTGCGCCACCTGCAATATGACGACCTGCCGGAACCGGTCGCGGACATGGTGGACCGGCTGGCCAGCCGTTCGGAGGCGCTGCTCGCCGACAGCGAGCAGATCCACTCGCGAGCGCGATTGCTCCAGGACGAGCTGATGGCCAAGCTGTCGGCCGAATCCAACCGGCTGCTCTACGTGTTGTCGGTGCTGACTGCGATGCTGTTGCCGACCACGATCGTTTCGGGCCTGTTCGGCATGAATGTCGGCGGGGTTCCCTTTTCGCAGGACCCGAGCGGCTTCTGGGCGATCTCGGCGCTGGCGGTGGGGCTTGCGGCCGCCGTTCTCCTGTTCGTGCGGCGGCTAAGCGGAAAAGGCTGAGCCTACCGCGCCACTGCCACCTGCGCGCGCCCGGAAAACATCGACCAGGAATAGAGCGCCAGCGCCGTCCAGATCAGACCGAAGGCGAGCCCGTCAATCACGTCGAACGGCTCGTGGAAGATGAACACGGCGATCAGGAAGACGATCGTCGGGGCGATATATTGCATGATGCCGATGGTCGAGAGCCTCAGCAGCTTGGCGCCGAAGGCAAAGAGCAGCAGCGGCACGGCCGTGACCGGGCCGCAGCACATGAGCAGCAGCGTGTCGCGCCAACTGCCCGTGAAAATATGGCTCTGGCCCGTCGCGAACAGGAAGGCGATATAGAACACGCACGGGATCGACAGCAGGAGAACCTCCAGAAGGAAGCCCTGGCTCGGGCCGATGGGCAGCGTCTTGCGGAAGAAGCCGTAGGCGGCGAACGAAAAGGCCAGCGCCAGCGACACCCAGGGCAGCTTGCCGCCCTCGACGGTCAGCACGACGACCGCGACTGCCGCAATGGCCACCGCGGCCATCTGGAGCCTGCTCAGCCGCTCGCCCAGAACCACGGCGCCGACGACGACCGAGACCAGCGGGTTGATGTAGTAGCCCAGCGCCGTCTCGACCGTGCGCCCGACGGCGATGGCCCAGACATAGATGCTCCAGTTTATGGTGATGAGCACCGCCGTCAGCGCCGCCATCGACAGCATGCGCGGCGAGCGCAGGGCCGCCTTGAAATCGGCGGTGCGTCCAAGCCAGACGAGCACCGCCGCAGCGATAGGGACCGACCAGACGATGCGGTGCGCGATCACTTCGGCGAGCGGCAGATGCGCCACCGCCTTCATGAAGAAGGGCAGCAGGCCCCACAGGAAATAGGCGGCAAGCGCCAGGACGAAGCCTCGGCGGGAATCGGCTGCGGTGAGGTCCTGCACGGGCTGGGCGGTCATGGCGCAACGCTATGGCCCAGGAAGCCAGCCGAAACCATCGCAAAATTCTGATGGTTCATAGACTTCCGGTGATGGACCAAAGCTCCCTCCCCCTTGAGTGGAGAGATCGCGCGCGCCTACTCCGCGGCCACCAGCCCCGCCATGTCCCGGTTCTTCATCAGCTTGAAGACGATGGAATCCATCAGCGCCTGGAAGGACGCGTCGATGATGTTGTCGGACACGCCCACCGTCCACCAGCGCGCGCCGGTGCCGTCATGCGATTCGATCAGCACGCGCGTGATCGCCTCGGTGCCGCCGTTGAGGATGCGCACCTTGAAGTCGGCAAGCTGCATGTCGGCGATTTCGGCCTGATACTTGCCGAGATCCTTGCGCAGCGCGATGTCGAGCGCGTTGACCGGACCGTGGCCTTCCGCGACAGACATCTTCTCCTCGCCGTCGACCAGCACTTTCACGATGGCTTCCGAAACGGTCTTCAATTCGCCGTTGGCGTCAAAGCGGCGCTCGACCATGCAGCGGAACGAGGTGACGCGGAAGAATTCCGGCAGGCCCGACAGCATTTTTCTCGCCAGCAGTTCGAAGGACGCGTCGGCGCCCTCGTAGGCGTAGCCCTCGGCCTCTCGCTCCTTGACGGCGGCGATCAGCATGTCCAGCCGATGGCCGTCCTTCGGCACGTCGATGCCGCGCCGCTTCAGCTCGGCCAGGAAGTTGGCGCGGCCGCCCTGGTCCGACACCATGACGCGGCGGCGGTTGCCGACCGCCTCGGGCGGCACATGCTCGTAGGTGGCCGGCTCCTTGACCAGCGCGGAGGCGTGAATGCCCGCCTTGGTAGCGAAGGCGGAGGACCCGACATAGGGCGACTGCGCTTCCGGCGCGCGGTTCAACAGTTCGTCGAAGGCGCGGGAAAGGCGGGAGATACCGGCGAGTTGCTCATGCGAAATGCCGGTCTCGACCCTTTCGGCGAAAGCGGGCTTCAACAGAAGAGTCGGGATCAGCGTCACCAGATTGGCGTTGCCGCAACGTTCGCCGATGCCGTTCAGCGTGCCCTGGATCTGGCGCACGCCGGCCTCGACCGCCGCCAGCGAATTGGCGACTGCCTGCCCGGTGTCGTCATGCGCATGGATGCCCAGATGATCGCCAGGAATGCCCGCCGCGATCACCTTTTCGACGGTGGCGCGGATTTCCGACGGTTGGGTGCCGCCATTGGTGTCGCACAGCACCACCCAGCGCGCGCCGGCGTCGTAGGCGGCCTTTGCGCAGGCCAGCGCATAATCCGGATTGGCCTTGAAGCCGTCGAAGAAATGCTCGCAATCGACCATCGCTTCCTTGCCAGCGTCGCGGGCGGCCTCGACCGAGGCGCGGATGGCGTCGAGGTTTTCCTCGTTGGTGCAGCCGAGCGCGACGCGGACGTGATAGTCCCAGCTCTTGGCGACATAGCAGACGGCGTCGGACCCGGCCTGCAGCAGGGCCGCGATGCCGGGATCGTTGGAGGTGGAGACGCCGGCGCGCTTGGTCATGCCGAAGGCGACGAATTTCGCCGCCCGCGTGTGTTTGTGCCGAAAGAATTCCGTGTCGGTCGGATTGGCGCCGGGGTAGCCGCCCTCGACATAGTCGATGCCGAATTCGTCCAGCATCCGCGCGATGGCGATCTTGTCCTCGACCGAGAAGTCGATCCCCGGCGTCTGCTGGCCGTCACGCAGCGTGGTGTCGAAGAGGTAGAGGCGGTCTTTGGTCATGCACACACCGTCGAAGCCGGCGCCCTGCCGCGTCCAGCCGACCTTGTAGAACGAGCGAATTTCATACCGCCTTCCCCGCGAACTTGTCGGTGGCGTAGATCAGCCGGTCGAGGATGCCGGGTTCGGTGAAGGCGTGCCCCGCCCCTTCGATCAGGTAGAACTCCGCCTTCGGCCAAGCCTTGTGCAGCGCCCAGGCGTATTTGGCGGGACAGGGCATGTCGTAGCGGCCGTGCACGATTAGGCCGGGAATGTCCTTCAGCTTTCCCGCGTCGCGCAGGAGTTGCCCCTCCTCCAGCCAGCCGGCATGGACGAAATAGTGGTTTTCGATGCGGGCGAAGGCCAGCGCGTAATCCGCCTCGGAAAAGACGTCGCTGGTCGAAGGCTCGGGCAGCAGCGTGATGGTCTGGCCTTCCCAACTCGACCAAGCGACCGCCGCCTCGATCTGCTTGTCACGATCGTCGCCCACCAGAAGCTTGCGATAGGCGGCCATCATGTCGCCGCGCTCGGCTTCCGGGATCGGCGCCTGGAAGCGCTCCCACTTGTCGGGAAACATCTCCGAGACGCCGAACTGATAGTACCATTCGAGTTCGGGGCGCGTCAGCGTGTAGATGCCGCGCACGACGAGTTCGCTGACACGCTCGGGGTGCGTCTCGGCATAGGCGAGCGCCAGCGTCGAGCCCCAGGAGCCGCCGAACACCAGCCATTTGTCGAAGCCCGCCATCTCGCGCAGCCGCTCGATGTCGGCGACCAGATGCCAGGTCGTGTTGGCCTCCAGCGACGCGTAGGGTGTCGATTTCCCGCAGCCGCGCTGGTCGAACAGGATGACATCGTAAAGCTTCGGATCGAACTGGCGGCGCTGCTTGGGCGAAATGCCGCCGCCCGGCCCGCCATGCAGGAATACGGCGGGCTTGGCGCCTTTGGTGCCGACCCGTTCCCAGTAGATGGTGTGGCCGTCGCCGACATCGAGCATGCCTGTCTCGAACGGTTCGATCTCGGGGTAGAGGGTGCGCAGCGTGGTCATTTCTGTTCTTTCAGCGGCCAGGTTTCGGTGTCGTGGTCGGGATGCTGGTAGGAGACGAGATCGGCGAGGTAAGGCGCTTCGCCGAGGTCGGCCATGGTCTCTTCCTCCGGCAGGGCCGGGACGGCATCGACATAGGGAAGCTTCGCCTCGGTGCCCCACTGGATGACCGGCGCAATCTCTTCCGGATGGTCGAAGGCGCCGATCGTCAGCGCTGTCCCGTCAGGCGCGGTGAAGGCGAGCGGCGTGCCGCATTTGCTGCAAAAGCCCCGCTTTACATGGTTCGACGAGCGGAAGGTGGCCGGCTTGCCGCGCGTCCATTCCAGCCGCGCCCCGCGGACCGAGACGAGCGGCAGGTAGAAGTTCCCGGACGCTTTCTGGCACATGCGGCAATGGCATACGGAGCCGTCGCCCAGCGCGCCCTCGACCCGGAAGCGCACCGCGCCGCACTGGCAGCCGCCGGTGTAGACGGGCTTGTTGTCGAGGCTCATCGGCTCGCACCTCGCGGCAATTTACCCCCACCCCTAACCCCTCCCCACAAGGGGGAGGGGGATTTGGACGCGGCAATTCCTGACCGCCGCAAACCCTGACCTATGACACGACGGTCACGATGTCCTCCTCCCCCTTGTGGGGAGGGGTTAGGGGTGGGGGTAAAAAGCGCTGTCATTGGAGACCTCACTCCGGATTGTGGCAGACGGCCTCGATATTGTTGCTGTCGGGATCGAACACGAAAGCGCCGTAGTAGTTCGGATGGTAGTGGGCGCGGAGGCCGGGCTCGCCGTTGTCGCGGCCGCCGGCGGCCATCGCCGCTTCATAGAAGGCATCAACCTCGGCGCGCGTGTCGGCGGTGAAGGCGTAGTGCCGGCCGGGACCGGGCTCGTCCGCCTCATGCAGCCAGAACTGCGGCCGGTCGTAGCCATAGCCGCCGACCTTGACGCCGCCGGTGAATTCCTCCGGCACCATCATCACCAGCGACGCGCCGAGCGGCGCCAGCGCCGCATCGTAGAAGCGTTTGGAAGCGTCGAAGTCCTTCACGGCAATGCCGGTGTGATCGATCACCGCTTCACCTCCCAGGTTGTCACGCGTTCGCCCGTCGCTGGGTCCTTGCCGTCCTTGAGCTGGATGCCCTGCGCCAGAAGCTCGTCGCGGATACGGTCGGCCTCGGCCCAGTTTTTTTCGCGAATGAAGCCGAGGCGACGCGCGACAAAGTCGGCCACATCGACGTCGGTGGCCAACTCCGCCAGATCGATGCCGACCAGTTCGGCCGCCGCCTTCAGGCCGGATGCGGAAAGGTCTGCTTCGTTCATGAGGCGGAAATACAGCGCAAAATCCAGATCGTCGCTCAACGCGGCAACGAACGCGTCGTCGATCCGGCCGGAAGCGGTTCCCGCCGCCTTCCGACGCCATTTCTCCAGAAGGGCTTCCGCCTCCTCCAGCTTGCGCACCGAGAAATCGATCGGCTCGCGGTAGTGCGTCATCAGCATGGCGAGCCTGAGTACCTCGCCCGACCACCTGCGCCCGCCGAACCTCTCCGTCTCCAGCAATTCGTGGATCGAGTAGAAATTGCCGAGGCTTTTCGACATCTTCTGGCCCTCCACCTGGAGGAAACCGTTGTGCAGCCAGTAGTTGGCCATCACGTCGGTGCCGTGGGCGCAACGCGACTGGGCGATCTCGTTCTCGTGGTGCGGGAAGATCAAGTCGAGCCCGCCGCCGTGGATATCGAACACTTCTCCGAGATAGGCCGCCGACATGGCCGAGCACTCGATATGCCAGCCCGGACGGCCCCTGCCCCACGGGCTCTCCCACCCAGGCTCTTCGGGCGAGGAAAGCTTCCACAGCACGAAGTCGCCGGGGTTCCTTTTGTGTGCATCGACGGCGACGCGCGCGCCGGCCTGCTGCTCGTCCAGCGGGCGTTTCGAGAGGCGGCCGTAGTCCGGCATGGAAGCGGTGTCGAACAGGACTTCGCCTGCGGCTTCATAGGCATGGCCGCGGGCGATGAGAGATTGAATCAACGAAATCATGTTGGCGCGACCGTCGGCGCGCGGCTGCACGAACTCGGTGGCGCGCGGCTCGACGGTCGGCGGCAGGCAGCCAAGGGCGGCGACATCCTCGTGGAACTGGCCGGCGGTCTTTTCCGTCACGCGGCGGATCGCCTCGTTGAGCGAAAGCCTGCCCGCCGTGATCTCGCCACCGAAATCGCGGAGCGCCCGCGCGTTGATCTTGTCGTCGACGTCGGTGATGTTGCGCACATAGGTGACGTGGGCTTCGCCATAGAGGTGGCGCAGCAGCCGATAGAGCACGTCGAAGACGATCACCGGCCGCGCATTGCCGATATGGGCGAAGTCGTAGACCGTCGGCCCGCAGACATACATGCGCACGTTCGTCGCATCGATGGGGACGAAATCCTCCTTCGCGCGCGTCAGCGTGTTGGTGAGGCGCAAACCCCGGAAACCGGATGCGTTTCTATCGGACATAAATCTCCCTCGGCCTGCTGGCCGGGGCGTTTGTCCTGTCTGGTGAAAGATGAGGCGAAAACGTCCGGACCAGCGCGTGCGCTAGCCAATAATCGAAATGCCACAGATGGTGCCAAAGGTGGCGAACGACGTTTTCATGCGCGGCTTTATCGCCTTCGCCCGTGTTGCCGTCAAGTCGCATCTTCCGACGAAAACGCCGCCGGGTTCGGCACAGGCGCGCCGTGCAACATTTTATTAAACATGTCGGCACAGCGTCGAAACATTCGCCGGCTATTGCGCGAGCCGCCCAGATTTCGGCGGAATCGGGCATCATGCGCAGCCGCCAGAGGGGATGGCATCCCCGGGGACAAAGGGATTTCAGACATGCCTCGCACTACCAAGGACGTTCGCCCTAAGCAACCGGCGCTCGCCCACCAGTACCGCGCCATCGGCCCGGCGGCCGTCGCGGCGGCGCTTCTTCACATGACCAGGAAGCAGAAGCCGGTCCAGAAGATCATCTCGCCCCGCCCGGCTTAGGGCGATAGGGAAGACGCAAGGTCAAGCGTCATCCCGGCTCGCAGTCGCTGCGCTCCCTTGGCCGGGATGACGACGGTTTCGGCTAGAACAGGCTCATCTGACCGTCTTCGGTGCCGGGCTTCCGGCGCTTTGGCGTTTCCGGCTTCTCTTCTTCGACCGGCATATAGGGCGCCTGGATGTCCGGCTCCGTATTGGCGACCTTGTTGACCCGGTCCGAAACCGCAACGGCCTCGAAATAGCCTTCGGGCGCCGGCCTGAGCAGGTCGGCCATGTCTCGCGGTTCGTAGGTGCGGCAATCCAGCCATCGTGCGAAGTGCTCGGGCTCGATCACCACCGGCATGCGTTCGTGGATGGCGGCGATGTCGGCGCTCGCGGCAGTCGTCAGGATGGCGCCGGTGTCCATCTCCGATCCGCCCGGCTCCATGTAAGTCTCGACCAGCGCGGCGAAGGCCACCGGCCCGCCGTGCCGGGGCCGCAGCCAGTAGGGCTGGCCGCGCCGGCCGTTCGCCTGCTTCCTCCATTCGTAGAAGCCGCTGGCAGGCACCAGCGCGCGGCGATGGCGCATGGCGGCGCGAAAGGACGCCTTGGTCGCGGCTTCCTCCGAGCGGGCGTTGATGAGCAACGGAAAATTCCGCGTGTCCTTCACCCAACCGGGAATCAGCCCCCAGCGAACCAGCATCGCCTCGCGATCGGGCAGGTTGGAACCGGGCGAGCGCGGGCCGGCGGCGACCACGGCGAGGATCGGCTGCGTGGGCGCGATGTTGTAGCGGGCGGGAAATTCCTCCAGGTCGCCGAGCCCGAGAAAGGCCGCCGTCTGGTCGGTGGTCGCCGTCAAGGCAAAGCGTCCGCACATGATCGAGCCTCGCGGTGCGTGTCGGAAGAGAAACGAAGGTGGCGATGGAAGGCCGGCGCTTCAACCGCTAAAAGCGGTTTGCGAAAGCCATCCACAGTCATCGCATCGTGAGACAATTGTTGCGCATCAAGATTTTGCTGGCCTCGCTCGGCCGCCACCCCACCCCTGTCCCCTCCCCACAAGGGGGAGGGAGACGCCAACACCACCGCTCCGCTCAAGACCACCAGCGTCGACGCGACGTGGCGCTGCCGCGAAATCCCCCTCCCCCTTGTGGGGAGGGGTTAGGGGTGGGGGTGCGCGACCGTCGAAAATTTCCCCACAAAGGAAGAGACCTCACACGCGACTGATCCAGACATAGGAACGGTAATCATGAATAGCAGACCGGAACTGCCGGCGGTGTCGGTCGCCGTCGTGCGCGGGGAGCGCGTGCTGCTGGTGAAGCGCGCGCGGCCGCCTTCGCAGGGCCTCTATGCGTTCCCGGGCGGCAAGGTCGAGGCCGGCGAGACGCTGGAGCAGGCGGCGCGGCGCGAACTCATGGAAGAGACAGGGCTGACGGCGCGAGCCTTCAGGCCGGTCGAGACCATCCTGATCGACGGCGCCGGCGAAGGCCATCCGGTCGACTACCGGCTGACGGTGTTCGGTGCCGATTATCATCACGGCGAGCCCGAGCCCGCCGACGACGCCGAGAGCGCCGCCTTCTACACGCTGGCCGAGATGCGCGCGATGCCGCTCGCCGGCTCCGTCTTTACCATCGCGGAAGAATTGCTGGCTTCCGGCGGAAATGGCCTTGCCTGACGCCCCGGATGCCTTGCAGGCGACAAATTGTTTCGCCACAAGGCTTTATGGCTAGAGGTCGATCCTTGTCGGCAATCCTCATGGCGGCCGCACTCGCGGCATCGCCGCTGCCGGCGCGGGCGGCGGAAGCTCCGTTCGAGCCGGGGTTGATGCGGCTGGCAGAAATCCTGGGGTCCCTGCACTTCCTGCGCAATCTGTGCGGCGAGAAGGGCGACCAATGGCGAGTGGAGATGGAGAAGCTGCTGGCCTCGGAGAATCCCGATCCGGCCAGGCGCGCCCGCTTCATCGCCTCGTTCAACCGCGGCTACCGCTCCTTTGGCAGCACCTACACCCAGTGTACCCCATCCGCCACGGAAGCCATCAATCGTTACATGAAGGAAGGCGAAGACCTGTCGCGCGACATCGCCTCGCGTTATGGCAATTAAGACTGCGTTAACTTTTTTGCCAATGCCGAGGTGCGCTACAGCGAGGCTGTGCTAGACTCTTAACGGGACATTAAAGGGACGCTTCAGGTTTGATCCGCATTTTATGGATCGACGGTAGCAGAGGGTTTGAGTGGCAATGGAACATACCGCCAGCGATATCGACGCCCTGGTCAGGGAAGAAAAGCGCCTGACGGCGGCCGAAAGCCACAGCGAAGCCTGGGCCGAGGGGCTGTCGGCAGGCATCGAACCCGATATCATCGCCGAGGCCGCGCTGGAGACGGCGTTCGGCGAAATGCTGCGCGCCAGCGGTGAGACCGCCGCGCTCGCCCTGCTCGACAGGATGCGCGAAAAGGTCATCGAAGGCGCGTTCGAGCCGTGCCAGGTCCGGCATTGACCGGCACGCCGGGAACGATACCGACCTCGACACATCGCCTGGAAAACGCTTCGGGCAGCCTGGAGGCAGGGACCGTGGAATTGCCTGATCCATCGCGGCGGACCTATGCCGCCCTGTCGCTGCTTTTTGCTTCGCTCTTAGCAGGTTCCCTCTTTCTGGTCGGCAGCGAACCGGCCGCTGCGCTCTCGGAAATCCAGCGCGAGGAATTGCCTTCCGCGACGCCGCAGACGCCTGGCGACGAAGACCAGTTGTCGCCCGTCGACGAGGTTCCCCTGCCCAATCCGCCCAGCGCCGCCCCGTCCGCCGGCGATCAGCCAGCGTCGCCCGAAGACCAGGACGAGCCGCAGCAGGTCGAGCCAACGAAGCCCGGCCAGGGCGGCGACGTGACCAATCCGCGCGTCGATCCGGACAAGCCGCAACCCCAGGTCGTCTACGACCTGTCCCAACTGCCCGAACCGGTGCGGCGCATGCACGATCTAATCGTGGAAGCCTGCAAGAGCGGCGACATCGAGAAACTGCGGCCCCTGATCGGCACCGGCACGTCCATGACCCAGCTTTCGCTGGCCGAGATCGACGGCGACGCGATCGATTTCCTCAAAAGCCTGTCCGGCGATTCCGAAGGCCAGGAAATCCTCGCCATAATGGAAGAGGTGCTGAACGCCGGCTACGTCCACCTCGACTCCGGCTCGCCGCAGGAACTTTATGTCTGGCCGTATTTCTTCGCGCTGCCGCTGGACAAGCTCTACGCCCGTCAGCGCGTGGAACTCTTCAAGCTCGTCACGGCCAGCGACTATGACGACATGAAGCAGTTCGGCGCCTATATCTTCTATCGCGTAGGCATCGCCCCGGACGGGCGCTGGATTTTCTTCGTGGCGGGGGAATAAGAAACGGCAGTCGGCAGTCGGTTGCACCTTGGCAAGGTACTGATCAGCACGGCTGCGAGAAATTCTCCTACCGACTGCCTATTCCCGACTGCCGCTTTCCTGAAACTCCACCGCCCTGCCCTGCGCCGGCGTGACGATCTCGCCTTCCCACATGACGCGGGTGCCACGAATGATCGTGCCCAACGGCCAGCCGATGACCTCGCGTCCGTCATGCGGCGTCCAGCCGGCTTTGGAGCCCTGCTGGGCGTTGGTGATCGTCTCGCGCCGCTTCAGGTCGACAATGGTGAAATCGGCGTCGTAGCCGGCGGCGATGCGGCCCTTGCGCGCCATGCCGAAGATACGCTGCGGACCGTGGCTGGAGAGGTCCACGAAGCGCTCGATGGTAAGACGCCCCGCATTGACGTGGTCGAGCATCACCGGCACCAGCGTCTGGACCCCGGTCATGCCCGAGGGCGAGGCAGGATAGGGCTTCGCCTTTTCCTCCAGCGTGTGCGGCGCATGGTCGGAACCGAGCACGTCGACGATGCCCTGCGCGATGCCGCGCCATACGCCGTCGCGATGGCGGGCCGCGCGCACCGGCGGGTTCATCTGCAGCAGCGTGCCGAGCCGCGCATAGTCGTCCGCCGTGAAGGTCAGATGATGCGGCGTCGCCTCGCAGGTGGCGACGTCCTTGTGCTGTTCGAGGAAGTCGATCTCCTCGGCGGTCGAGATATGCAGCACATGGATGCGCGCCCGCTCCCGCTTCGCGATGCGCACCAGCCGCTCGGTGCAGGTGAGTGCCGCGATCTCGTCCCGCCAGACCGGGTGCGAGGACGGGTCGCCTTCGACACGCTCGCCGAGCCGTTCGCGCAGGCGGAACTCGTCCTCGGAATGGAAGGCGGCGCGGCGGCGCGTGTTCCTCAGGATCGAGGCGACGCCTTCGTCGTCCTCGACCAGAAGGTCGCCGGTCGACGAGCCCATGAAGACCTTGATGCCAGCAGCGCCCGGCAGGCGCTCCAACTCTCCGAGATCCCGCGCATTGTCGCGAGTGCCGCCGACCCAGAACGCGAAATCGCAATGCATGCGGCCGGTGGCGCGTTGCACCTTGTCGGCGAGCGCAGCCTCGCTCGTGGTCAACGGTTTGGTGTTGGGCATCTCGAAGACGGCGGTGACGCCGCCCAGCACCGCCGCGCGCGAGCCGGCCTCGAGGTCTTCCTTGTGCTCCATACCGGGTTCGCGGAAATGCACCTGGCTGTCGACCACACCCGGCAGGACGTGCAGGCCGGCGCAATCGATGGTTTCCTCGGCGGAGGCACGGCCGAGATACCCTATGGCGGCGATGCGGCCGTCCCTGACGCCGACGTCGCGGACGCCCTTGCCGTCCTGATTGACCACTGTCCCGCCTGTCAGGATGAGATCGAAGGTGGCTGGCATGGCGGTCCATCTCTCTTGCAGGGGAAGTGGCAGGGGCTTACGTAATGGCCGACCTTTTTGCAAGCTTCAGGCCTCTGCCGCCAATGCCCTCCATCCAGTTGAACGACCGCGCGCTGATCGATGTCTCCGGCCCGGATGCCGAGCATTTCCTGCAGAACATCCTGACCACCGATCTCGACCAGCTCCAACACGGCCAGGCGAAACCCGGCGCGCTGCTTGCGCCGCAAGGCAAGATCCTGTTCGACTTTCTGATCTCGCGCCTTGGCGACGACGGCTTCCGGCTCGACTGCCGGGCCGATGCGGCCGACGATTTCGTGCGCCGGCTGATGCTCTACCGGCTGCGCGCCAAGGCGGATATTTCCAGGCAGGAACAGCCGGTTATCCAAGTGAGCTTGGGAAATGATTCAGATGCCTCGGAGAATGAATCAACTTCTTCAGAACATGATTCAATTCGAGTCGTGGATACGCGCTTTCGATTGGAGCCGGTCTTTCGAACTTATGGCGCCGCTTTACCCCCACCCCTGACCCCTCCCCTCAAGGGGGAGGGGAACGCCAACGCCTCAGAATCCCCCTCCCCCTTGAGGGGAGGGGTCAGCGGTGGGGGTACAGGGATCGAGGGTACGGCGACAGACGCCTATACCGCCTTGCGAATCGCCAACGGCGTGGCCGAAAGCGGCGCGGATTACCAGCTCGGCGACGCCTTTCCGCATGACGTGCTGCTCGACCAGACAGGCGGCGTGGGGTTCTCCAAAGGCTGCTATGTCGGGCAGGAAGTGGTCTCGCGCATGCAGCATCGCGGCACGGCCCGTCGGCGCGTGCTTCTCGTCGAAGCGGCAGACGCCCTGCCCTCGCCCGGAACGGAGCTGACCGTCGACGGCCGCTCCGTCGGGACGCTTGGCTCCAGCGCCGGCAATCGCGGCCTGGCGATTGCACGGATCGACCGAGTGAAGACGGCCTTGGACGAAGGCAAAGCCATCCTTGCCGGCGACGTGCCTGTGTCACTGTCCATCCCGGGTTGGGCGACCTTCACTTTTCCGCAAAGTCCATCGGCGGAGGACGCCTGATGGCGCCCGACCGAGCCGGCGCGCCGGCGCGTGCGTGGCAGCGCATGCTGTCCGGCCGGCGGCTCGACCTGCTCGACCCGTCGCCGCTCGACATCGAGCTGTCGGACATCGCCCACGGCCTCGCGCGCGTGGCGCGCTGGAACGGCCAGACCTGTGGGGACCATGCCTTCTCGGTGGCGCAACATTCGCTGCTGGTCGAGGCGATCTACGCGGAACTCGTTCCGCAGGCGACGCCCGAGCAAAAACTGACGGCGCTGCTGCACGACGCCCCGGAATATGTCATCGGCGACATGATTTCGCCGTTCAAGGCGGTGATGGGCGGCAGCTACAAGGAATGCGAGCAGCGCCTGCAACGCGCCATCCATCTGCGCTTCTCGCTGCCGGCCGACACCCCGACAAGGCTGAAGCAGGACATCAAGCAGGCCGACCAGATCGCTGCCTATTTCGAGGCCACGCATCTCGCAGGGTTCTCAGCGAGCGAAGCAACGCAGTTCTTCGGCCGACCGCGCGGCTTTTCAGCGGACCGACTGGACCTTGCCCCCCGCGCGGTGACCGAAATCCAGGATGCGTTCATCGGCCGCTTCGACGAGATCGAGCGGTTCAGGACGTAGGGCCTATCGCCCCTGGCGCTCCAGCCGGTCGAGGAACCACTGGGTGAGCCGACGCCACACTTCGTCCTTCTCGCCGGTGTCCTCGCAGCCGTGATCGAGATTGGGATTGTCGTTGACCTCGATGACGAAGATGCCGTCCTTCGTCTCCTTGAGGTCGACGCCGTAAAGGCCGTCGCCAATGCAGCGCGCCGCCTTGACGGCGGTCTGGACCACGTCGTCCGGAGTCTCCTTGAGCGTGAAGGTCTTGAAACCGCCCTGGTCGGGTTTGCCGCTCGCCTTGTGGTGGACGATCTGCCAGTGCTTCTTGGCCATCAGGTAATGGACGGCGAAGAGCGGCTGGCCGCCCAGGACGCCGATGCGCCAGTCGAACTCGGTGGGAATGAATTTCTGCGCGATCAGCAGGTCGGATTCCTCCATCCACTCCGTCGCCAGCGCCTTCAGTTCCTCGAAATTCGAGCACTTCTTGACGCCGCGCGAAAAGGACGAGTCCGGGATCTTCAGCACCAGCGGAAAGCCCAGCGTCTCGGCCGCCAGCTCGAAATCGGCCGGGCCGGCGATCATCACCGTCGGCGGCACCGGCACCTTGTTGGCCGTCATCAGTTCGTTCAGATAGACCTTGTTGGTGCAGCGGATCATCGACATCGGGTCGTCGATCACCGGCATGCCTTCCTGCTGCGCGCGCCGCGCGAAGCGGTAGGTATGGCTGGAGATCGTCGTCGTCTCGCGGATGAACAGCGCGTCGTAGTTGGCGAGTTTCGACAGGTCCTTGCGGGTGATCGGCTCGACCTCGACGCCCATCTTCTCGGCGATGCGCGCCCAGTGGCGCAGCGACGAGATTTCAGACGGCGGAAGTTCTTCCTGCGGATCGACCAGCGTGGCGAACGTATAACGCGCCGGCGTGCGCGCCCTGGTGTCGCGCCATTCGCGGCCGGTGTATATTTCCATGCCGGCGAGGAAGCGCTTCTTCTCGTCCTCGCCCATGCGGGCCACCGGATGGAAGCCGATCTTGCGGATCGAGGCCCATTCGCCGCCGTCGGCGATCGCGACCTCCAGCGCCGGCGCGCGGAACCAGTCGAACAGAAGCCTGGCGAAGCGGTCCCACGCCTTCGATGGACCGATGCCGAAGAAGATTTGCACCTTGGCCGGGAAGGTGCCGCCAAGGTCCTTGCGGCATTTGTTCAGCGCCAGTTCCAGTTCCGGCAGGGCATGTTCGTAGAGCTTGCGCTCCGACAGGTCGATCATCGTCTCGACAGTCGGGATCACCCTGTGGCCGCGCGACGATGCCAGCAGCGAGGCGTAGTAGCCGCGGCTCTGATAGGCATAGCTGTTCGACAGGTTGATGACCTTGGGGCGCTGACCCTTGAACAATGCCGGATGGGCCAGATAGTCGCGATTGGTGATGATCTTGTGCGGCGTGGCCGCCGGATCGATGTCGCTAATCCTGCCGGTGAGGATGACCCAGGTCATTTGAGCGGTGTCCGATCGGATTTGCCGAGGGTGATGGCCGCGCGCAGCCCGTCGCGGCCGAACTGCGCCATGTTCATGAAGATCTCGTAGGGCACGGGAATGTTCGCGGCATCCAGCGTCGTCTCCTCCCGCTCGTCCTCGACCCAGGGATCGTGGATAAGGATGTGGTCGCCGTCGTCGCCGATGGCAAGAACCCAGTGCGGCACCTTCTTGCCAAACATCAGGAAGCCGCTGACCAGCACGAGGACCAGCTTTCCCTCGCCGAGCGCCGCCCGGATGTCTTCCAACGCGAAGGCGCGATAGTCGACCGGGATGCCGTAGTCCTCGGCGCGGCGCCTGAAATCGACCTGCGCGAGTTCCATGACCCGGCGCTTCTCCTCGCTGCGCACCGACTGCAGGAACAGCGCGCCATAGAAGGAAACGAAGATTTCCGCAGAAAGGCCGCTCTCATGCGCGGTGACGGCGAGGCCGAAAGGCTCGCAGCCGCCGGGGCCGGACATCATGAAGACGGTGGTGGCCTCGCGCCAGAGACGGATCTCCATCACCGGGTCGGGCACGAAGGACGGATCGAAATGGGCCATTGCCATCATCAGGCAGCACGGTCCGCAGGTGAAGTCGCAGGTCTGTTCATAGAAAGGAACGGCGGTGGCCACCGGGACGTCGCCGCGCAGGGTCTTTTCGTAGCGCAGCGCCGTGGCGCCGTCCTCGTAGTAATCCGGCTCGCGGCCGATGCGGCGATAGCCGGCCTTCTCGTAGATGCGGATGGCGCGCGCATTGTCCTCGCGCACTTCGAGCCTGAGCAGCAGGCGGTCGTGGTCGAAAGCCGCTGTTTCGGCGGCATCCAGAAGCAGGCGGCCGACCCCCTGCCCGCCGAAATCCGGACCCGTGGCGATCGAATAGAGCCGCGCCACGCCCGACCCCTTGCGGAAGAGAACGATGGCGTAGCCGGCAAGGCGGTCGCCGGATATTGCGACAAGCGCTTCCGCCGTCTCGCGCTCGATCAGCGCGCGAAAGGAACGGCGCGAAATGCGGTCGCCCGGAAAAACGGCAGTCTCGATGGCGGCGAGGTCATCGATGTCGGACGCGAGGGCCTTGCGTATTTCGACCGACATGAACGCCCTGGGCGACCTCGACAAGGGAGGAAAGGCTTCGAATCATGGCACGGCCACTCCGCGACCATGCACGGATCGCGCTATCGCGCCGGGATTTGGGCTGAATTGTGACGACCGCTTTCCCGGCCGTACAGAGGGCTTTGCGCCCGCGTCGCCACCGTTACAAACTCATGCCCGCGACAAGCTGGCGGTAGGCGCTGGCGGCTACGGCGTCGAGCCTCTTGTCGGGCATCGAGCCGACGACGGCGCAGCCGTAACCCTTGTCCAGCCAGTAGACGGCGCGCGGCCCGCGGCCGGTCTCGGCATAGGTTCCCTTGCCGCTGACAGCGGGCTCGGCGGTGATGAACATGGACAGGCGGTTGCCGCCGCCATCCTCGTAGAGCAGCATGGCGGCCCTGTTCTCGCCTGCCGGCAGCAGGCGCCCGCCGACCAGGTGAAAACCTTCCGGGGAAAGGTCCGGCGACACGAGCTTGAGGCCGATCCGCTTCGAAAGCCAGACCTCCATATGGTCCTTGTCGCTGGCAGGCACATCGACGGCGTGGCGCGTTTCCGCCGCGTAGATGACGTGGGCGGCGATGGCCTCCTCGGCCAGTTGGTCCTTCGCGGACGCGTCACTGTCGATGCGGTCCGCCCCGGCGAGATAGCCGCCGGCGCCTCCGACAGCCAGAAGCAGCACCGCGGCTGCAGCCATCCACCAGCGCGAAGTCCGGTGCGTCCGCTGGACCGGGGCGTCGTCAGCCAGAATCCGTGCCAGCCGCGCGGGAACGGGCTCGTCCGGCACATCCGAAAACGCATCCCGCAGCACCCTGCCGTCGGCCTCGTAGCGCGCGTTCCTGGCCTGCATCTCGGGGTTTTCAGCCAGCCACTCGTCGAAGGCCTCGCGCTCGTCCGGCGGCAGTTCGCCGTCGAGCGCCAGATGGATGTCCCGTTCGGAAAAATCTCGCCTGGTCATTTCTCGACAATCCTGATCACCCGCCGTCGCGCCGTATCGTCAAGCAGCGCGCGCAATTCCTCTCGCCCGCGCGCGATACGCGACATCAAGGTGCCCGCCGGTATTCCGAGGATGCTGGCGGCCTCGGCATAGGAAAACCCCTCGATGGCGACGGTGACGAGCGCCGCGCGTCGTTCCGGGCTGATCGATTGCAGCGCATCGATAATCTCGCGCGAAGCCACGTTCTCCGCCTGCGTGGCGGGCACCGAAAGCGCCTCGTCATTGTCGAGCGAAAGCACCGCCGTCTCGTTCCGGCGCGCCTGCCGGCGCATCCGGTCGACGAAGAGATGGTGCATGACGGTGAAAAGCCATCTCCGGGGGCTCTCGTCGCGCTGCCAGTTGTCCAGCCGGGTCAATGCGCGTTCGAGGCAATCCTGGACGAGATCGTCGGCGGAATCGCGATCGCGCAGCAGCGAGCGCGCATAGCGCCGCAGCCTCGGTATCTCGGCCAGGATGGCCGTCTTTCTGTCATCCATGTCGTTGCCCTGAGGCGACCTCGACGCTCGTGCCATCCGATCCACGACCGGCCGGATATGGTGCGAACGACCGGGAAGGCATCAATATTCCCGACAGCCGTCACGTCACGACGACTGCACGGCCTCGCGCGGTCGTGCCCTGCCCAACAGGCGCTGGTAGAACAGGCCGATGCCGATCAGCACCGCGCCGAGGCCGATGAAGGACAGCGCCCGCAACACACCTTCGAGCTCGGACATGTCGAACAGGAAGACCTTGAGCACGGCGGCGGCGATCAGGGCGGCGGAGGCGATGCGCAGAACCTGGGAGGCCAGCATCACACCAAGCAGGAGAATGACGACGCCGAGCGCCAGCCAGAGCGCGGAGTAGCTGTATGTCTCGAACTGGCCGAGACCGCTCCACAGGCCGATGAACTCGCCCTTGAAAAGCCGGCGGACCGAGAGCGTCGCATAGGCGAAGGCGAGCAGCGCGGCCATGAGTGCCAGCATGGAGGAATACCAGCGTGGCCTCTTGCCGCGCGCATAGAAAGCCAGCCCGCCCGCAGCGACCGCCGGCAGCAGATAGGCCAGGAACAGCAGGTTGAAGACGGGGATCGATCCTGTCGATTCATCCGTGAACAGCGGATTGAGCCACAGGAAATGATTGCCGACGATGACCAGCGCCGACACCACGCCGATCCCGAGCGAGCCGTAGCGCATGACCGCGCTCGGCGAGCGGCTGTCGATGGCGATCAGGATTGCGGCGAAGCCGAGCGCCAGAAGCGTGTAGATCGCCTGTTCGGAAAGGGTGAGCGTCCCCGCGTCGATGACGCCGCCGTGCATGGCATGGCGCACCAGCATGGCGACCGTCAGCAGGGCGAACAACGCCGCGCCCGCTTCCATCGCCAGGCGCGGCCTGCCCCCGGTGGTGCAGGCCAGTTGCCAAGCGGAAAAGGCGAAGGCGAGCGCCGGGATGCCGTAGCCCGGCAGCAGCCAGTTGAACACCGGCGTGCGCGACAGGAACGCGGCGCCGACGATCGTCGGATCGTAGACGACGCGGGCGATCACCGCGATCATGAAGCCGACCGACAGCCAGCCGAGCACCGGCCAGGAGCGCCGCCGCGTCGCCAGCGCGGGCAGGATTGCGGCCGCGCCGGCCAATACCGTCGTCATGCCGGAGCCGAAGGCCATGTGCAGCGCCAGGATGAGCGCCAGCCCGGAACCGATGAGAACGGCGGAAACAGCTGGCCCGCCTTTCGGCGCAGGCGTCTCGCCGCGGGAAATCCATTCGCCTGCCGCGGCACGGCCAGCAGCAGCGCGACGGCCGCATGGGCAAGATCGACGTCGATGTTACCGAAGGCGACCCAGAGCGTTGCCAGCACGAACAGCGGAACGGCCACGCCCCAGCCCGCCCACGACGCGGATTTGCGCGGCCAAGTGAGGAGGCGGCGCGCGGACCAGAACCCGGCGCAGGCGAAGACGAGGCCGAGCAGCACGCCGACCCAGGCCAGCGGAGGGCGCGACGGGGCCATCAGCAGGCCGTCGAGAGGAATGCCCGCCGGCGGGAAATCAAGCCAGTCCGTGCCGGCCGGCAGCGCATTGAGGAAGATCAGTACCGTCGCAAGGCCGGCCGCGTGAAGCAGCGGCAGAGCGCGGATACGGTAGATAGCGGCGGCCAGCATCGCCAGCACGAGGATTGCGGCGCGCGCCGTCCCGTTGCCCGTGGCAAGATAGGGGTCCAGTGCAAGGGCGCAGGCGAGCAGGCCGACGAAGACGGCGGGAACGGCGGACGGCCAATCCATGCCGGCCGGGTCTTCCCCTTCCCCGCCGCGCCGGAGCCAAGCGAAGACGAGGACGGCGAGCATGGCCAGCCCGATGAAAAGCACGATCCGGTAATCCGGCACGAGGGCGACGCCGAGATAGAACAGCGCCCACAGGCCGGTTCCGAAGAAGGCCGCCGCCATCAGGAAGGACCAACAGCGGATGCGGGCGATGACGCCGGTGGCGGCCAGCACGATGGCGAGATAGCCGAACAAGGCCCATTCGTTGTGCGACTGCGATTCGATCAGCAGCGGCGTCGCCAGCGCGCCGAGCAGGCCGATGCCGGCCAGCGCCAGACCGTGGACGAGTGCCGCCGCTACCGTTGCCACGGCAATCGCGCCAAGAAGCACGAACGCCGCCGCCGGTCCGATGAAGCCGTAGACGGCGTGGGCCGCATAGACCGTGCCGAACAGCGTGAAGGCGCCCGCCGCCGTCAAAATCGCAGGGATATAAGCCCCGGCGATGCCCTCTACGGGCACCTTGAAGCCGGTACGGCGGACGAATTCGCCGCCGCCGACGAGGAGAAGGCCGAAGGCCGCGGCCATGACCAGCCGCACATGCGGACCGAACAGGCCGGATTCGATCGTGTAGCGGACAAGGAAGAGACCGCCGAGCGCCAGCGCGACCCCGCCGACCCAGACCGCCCAGCGCGTCCCGAGGGCGGTTTCGATGTCGGGTTTTCTTGCCGGCGTTTCAGCCCCTGCGCGCCCGGGCTCGTCCGCTCCGGTTTCGGCCGCCTCTATTTCAGCCATTGGGGAAGCCGCCGCCTGCGCCATTGCCGGAACGGCCGGGATTTCTTCGATCTCTGCCCTGGACGGCGGTTCGGTTTCGTCGCGGGCATTCACGGCATCGGCCGTTGCTTCGGCCTGCTTTTCGACAGGCGCACCGCCTTCCGCGGTCTCGACCTCAACAGCCGCCTTGGCGTGCGGCTTGCCCGACAGGACCATGCCGCGCAAGGCCGCGACCTCGCGCTCGATGAGAGTGAGGCGCTTCTGCTGGCGCGACAGATAGACAAGCAGCACGATGATGACGGCAAGGCCGAACAGGCTGTCGAACATGGAGGTTCCCTCAACCGCGGGCGATCGTCAGGCGACGGTTCCCGCTATTGCACGCGACATCATGACGGCGCGCGTTTCCCCTACGCGGCCGTTTCCCCCGGGGCCGAAGCGACCGATATACGATGTTTGCGCAATGCCGCAAGGAAGGCCCCGCGCGCGTCCGGCTCCTCGATGCCGCGCGGCTCGTAGACATGACGCGAAAAGAAGAAGCCCGTGAGGCGGAAGGCGTCCTCCACCGCAACGGCATCGCCGCGCAGGCCGGAGCCACGCCTGAGAAAAGCCGGCAGCGCCAGCATCCGGTCGCGCCAGGGTTCGCCAGCCTCGCGCGAAACGGCGTTGCCGGATTTCGGCGAGACGTAGATAAGGTCGTGGCTTTGGCCGGTCGCGGCGCAACGCGACAGGTCGAGGCCGAAACCGAGCTCGTCGAGCACCAGCAGTTCGAACCGGGCGACCAGTTCGCCGGCGGCGCCGGCATCCTCCAGATGCGGGATCATCACGCACAGCGTCTCGAACAGGCCGCCATGCGGATCGCGCTCAGGCAAAAGGCGCAGGTGCGCGGCCAGAAGCTGAAGCGCATGTACGGCGAGCGCGCTGTCCATCAGCCGCGCCGCATTCATCTCCAGCGCCTCTGCCTGGAAGATGCCGAGGTGCTCGTCGAGGCGCGCGCGCCAGACCAGATCGACCCGATTGCCCGGCTGCAGCACCGGCTGTTGCTTGCGGGAACGGCCGCCGCGCACCAGCCCCATGTGCCGGCCGTGACCGCGCGTCATGGCCTCCAGGATGACGCTGCTTTCGCCATGCCTGCGGGTGCCAAGGATGATTCCCTCGTCGCGCCACTCCATGAAGGGAGCTTTGACGGCTTCGACGGCGAAATCAAGGAGCTGGGCGATCCGTGCGGCGCTTCCCGGCGATCAGGGAATTCGTATCTGCCGCCTTCAGCGCTTCGGATGGAACTCCACCTGTCGGCGCAGCGCACCCGCCTCGAACGTCCCGAACGCTTGAATGACGCCACCCCGTGGCACGGAAAGCCCGCGCGCCACACCCGCGCCCTTGAGCACACCGCCACGCCGGTCGGGGTCAGGCTCGACGTGGCTGCCGCCGTCTTCAAGCCGGCATTCCTGCATGCGGATCGGTCCGAGAACCTGCGCGCCCCGACCGATGACGTTGTTCAGTACAGCCGAGCCGCCGCCCAGCAGCCGCGCCTCGTCGCCGATCTCGATGACGACATCCGGCCTGTCCGCCTTGAGGGTGAAGCCGCCCTCCTCGCCGATCTCGGCGCGCCGGCCAATGACGACCGTCCCGCCGCGGGCGACGATGCGCGTGCCGGAATGAAGAACCGTTCCGGTGCCCACCGCCAGCGTGCCGGCGTCCAGCCGCTCCAGGGTCACGCCCGGCCATATTACGACGCCGGCCCCGAGATCGACGTCTTCGGATATCAGCGTCGAATAGGGATCGAACATCACGACGCCGCGGCCGATCAGCGCCGCCGTGTCCGCCATGGAGAGAAAGCCGTGCTGCCGGCGGATGTCGTCGAGGTCCGGGATCAAGCCATGCCCCGTGCTCAGCCCGGAAAATCCAGTCCCATCTCGCGATAGCGCTCGGGATCGTTGACCCAGTTCTCGCGCACCTTCACGAACAGGAAGAGATGCACCTTCTGCTCGATCATCTCGCCGATCTCCTTGCGGGCGGCTTCACCAATCGCCTTGATCGTACGGCCCTTCTCACCCAGCACGATCTTCTTCTGGCTGTCGCGCTCGACATAGATCACCTGCTCGATGCGGACCGAGCCGTCCTTCTTCTCCTCCCATTTCTCGGTCTCGACATGGGAGGAGTAAGGCAGTTCCTGATGCAGCCTGAGATAGAGCTTTTCGCGCGTCACCTCGGCGGCGAGCTGGCGCATCGGCAGATCGGAAATCTGGTCCTCGGGATAATACCATGGGCCGACGGGCAGCGTTTTTGCGAGATAGTCGAGGAAATCGCTGCAGCCGGAGCCGGTCAGCGCGGAGATCATGAAGGTGCGCTCGAAGGAAACGCGCTCGTTGGCGACTTTCGTCAGCTCCAGCAGCGTCTCCGGCTTGACCCGGTCCACCTTGTTGAGAAGCAACAGCTTCGGCTGGCGCACGTCGGCCAGGCGATCGAGAATGGCGCCGGCATCCCCTTTGATGCCACGCTCGGCGTCGATCAGGAGCGCCACGACATCGGCATCCTTGGCGCCGCCCCAGGCGGTCGTCACCATGGCGTCATCCAGTCTGCGGCGCGGCTTGAAGATGCCGGGCGTATCCACGAACACGATCTGCGCCGCGCCATGCGTGACGACCCCGCGCACCAGCGCGCGCGTCGTCTGCACCTTGTGCGTGACGATTGACACCTTGGCGCCGACGAGCCGGTTCACAAGCGTGGACTTGCCGGCGTTGGGCGCGCCGATCAGGGCGACGAAGCCGGAATGCGTGGGATCGGAATCGGTGGCGACGGCAACCGGGGTTTCGGAAGCATCATCCTCGGCTGTCATGGCGCGCCCTCCTGCGCTTCCCACACGCCTTCGCGCCTCAGCATGGCGGACGCGGCAGCCTCCTCCGCGGACCGGCGCGAACCGCCCGTGCCGGAGGCCGGCTCGAAGCCGGCAAGACGCACGGATACGGTGAAGACCGGCTCGTGGTCGGGGCCCTCGCGCCTGTCGATGATGTATTCGGGACGGGCATCGCCGATGCGCGCGGCCCATTCCTGCAGCTCGGATTTCGGGTTCGGCGGCTTGGCGACGACGGTATGGATGCGCGGCTGCCAGAGCCGCAGCACGAAGCCGCGCGCCGCCTCCAGTCCGCCGTCGAGATAGATCGCCGCGATCAGCGCCTCGACCGCGTCGGCCAGATAATTGCCGCCGGACCCGCGCATGCGCGCTTTCAACGCCGCGTCCGCGCGCACGAAGCGGTCCAGTTCCAGCTCGACGCCGACCTGCGCGCAGGTCCGTGCATCGACCAGGGCGTTGAAACGCGGCGCGATCTCCCCTTCGGAAGCGTCGGGGAACTGCCGAAACAGCATGTCGGCGACGATGAGGCCAAGCACCCGGTCGCCGAGGAATTCCAGACGTTCGTTGTTGGCCACGGCCCTGACCGCGCTGGAATGGGTCAGCGCGGTTTCCAGGAGACGAAGATCGGAGAAGACATGGCCTGTCCGTTCGGCGATAGCGCGCGCCAGTTCATCTCCGGTGGGGCGCTTCAGACCCATCGCCCCGGTCAATTGATGAAGTGGAACAGGCGCGACAGGCGCAGCGAACTGGGCCACTCCCATACTTCCAGCGGACTTGCCTCGTTCGCGATGGAGAAGAAGATCATGTTGGCGCGGCCGACGAGGTTCTCGTCCGGCACGTAACCGACCGTGAAGCGGCTGTCGCTGGAGTTGTCGCGGTTGTCGCCCATCATGAAATAATGGCCGGGCGGCACGACGAATTCGCGCGTGTTGTCGCCGATGGAGTTCGGCGACAAATCCAGCGTGTCGTAGGACACGCCGTTCGGCAGCGTCTCGCGGTAGACGTCGACCGGGCGGTCGACCTCCGTCACGTCGGGATTGTCGATCTGGCCGACCTTCTCGCGCGGCACGGCGACGCCGTTGATGAAGAGCTGGCCGTCCTTCATCTGGATATGATCGCCAGGCAGACCGACGACGCGCTTGATGTAGTCGATGGACGGGTTCGGCGGGAACTTGAACACCACCACGTCGCCGCGCTTGGGCTCGGAACTCCAGATGCGGCCGGAGAACAGGTCGAGCCCGAAGGGCAGCGAGTAGCGCGAATAGCCGTAGGCCCATTTGGTCACGAACAGGTAGTCGCCTTCCAGCAGGGTCGGGCGCATCGAGCCGGACGGAATGGAAAAGGGCTGGAAAAGAAAGGTGCGGATGACCAGCGCGAGGATGAGCGCCTGGACGATGACGCTGACGGTTTCGCCAAGCCCCCCGGACTTCTTTTCGGTTTTGTCGGCCACGCTCATGTCGTCCTCGTTGATGGTCTGGTTCTATAAGGGCTCGACGCGCGCGGGGCAACGCCGTTGCCCGGTGCATGGGCCGATCAAAGCGGCACTTGTGCGGCCGGCAGGGCTTCTATGATCACAAAGGCTTGAGCAAGCGGATAATCGTCCGTGATCGTGAGATGGATGGCGGCCTTGCAACCGGTCGGCATCAGCGATTCCAGGCGCGCGGCCGCGCCCCCCGTCAAGGCCATCGTCGGCTTGCCGCCGGGCAGGTTGACGACACCCATGTCGCGCCAGAAGACGCCCTGCGCCATGCCGGTCCCCAGCGCCTTGGCGCAGGCCTCCTTGGCCGCGAAGCGCTTGGCGTAGGAAGCTGCGCGCGCGGCCCGCCCTTCCGATTTCGCCTGCTCGATATCGGTATAGACGCGGCGGATGAAGCGCTCGCCGTGGCGCCCGAGCGTCTTCTCGACGCGCCGGATGTCGATCAGATCGGAGCCGATGCCGATGATCATCGGGCGGCGGTGCCGATACCGTGCCCCTGTGGAGGGGCGGCGGCGCGCCGGCTGGCGCTGCGTTCCTCGATGCGCCTGCGGCGCTGCTCGCGAAACGCACTCATGCCCCAGCGGGTCAGCACGTAGAACAACAGGCCGAACACGATGCCGAGCGGCACCGCCCCGACGACGATCGGCTCAAGGACAGGCCGCCACAGCCTGCCGAAGGAAACGTGCTCCATCATGGAGCCGAGATTCGCGGGCGTGCCGTGCGCAGGCAGATGCCGATGCAGGATGAGCTTGCCCGTCTCCCACGACGCTCCCCACAGGAAGGGAACGCTGAGCGGGTTGCCGCCCACGGCGGATGCCAGCAATCCGGCAACCAGGTTGCCGGCGATCAACCAGGATACGATCGCGGCGATGACGAAATGCGAGCCGAGCGGAAAGAAGGATGCGAACACGCCCGCGCCCACTCCGGCGGCGACCGCGTGGGGCGTGGCGTTGATGCGCAGGATGCGCTTGGAGAAATATTGCAGCGAGCGCGAAAACGAACGGCGCGGCCAAAGCCACACGCGCACGCGCTCGCTAAACGGTTCCGTCTTTCTGCGCCTGAACAGCATCCCGCCGACCGAAATTCCTTACGCTGACATCGTTTCAAATATTGCGGCTGCCGGGTTTCACCGGCGGTATGGCGGCAAGCTCCGGCGGCAGTCTGTCCGCAGGATACGCCGGAACCTCATATTCGGCGAGTGCAATCAGGGGAACCCCGACATCGGTCTTGCCGGCCGAGCGGTCGATGATGCAGGCGGCGGCCACCACCTCCGCACCCAGGTCGCGCAGGCATTCGATCGTCTCGCGGATGGACAGGCCGGTCGTCACGATGTCCTCGACGATGACGACGCGCGCGCCCTTCTCGATCTCGAAACGGCGAAGGCGGAAGACGCCCTGCTCGCGTTCGACCCAGATCGCCGGCACGCCGAGATGGCGTGAGGTCTCATAGGCGGGGATCAGGCCGCCGATGGCAGGGCCGACGACATAGTCGATCCGCCTGTCGACGGCGCCGCGGATCTTTTCGGCCAGCGCGCGGCAGAGCTTCTCGGTCTTGTCGGCGTGCATGAAGACGCGCGCCTTTTGCAGGAAGATCGGGCTGCGCAGGCCGGACGTCAGGATGAAATGGCCTTCCAGCACGGCGCCCGCCGAGCGGAAGACGTCCAGAACTTCCTGCGTATTCATACCCGTATCCCGCCCCTTGCCGTCGTTGCCGGTCATCCGTTTACACGCTTGGCGTCGCTGACGCTCGCATTTTCCTTGAGCTGCGACAGCAGCCGGTTGAGATGCTTCAAATCCCAAACCTCGAGATCGATGAGCATTTCGGTGAAGTCGGGCGCGGTGCGCACCATGGACAGCATATGGATATTGGCGTCGTTCGACGCCACCACCTGCGCGATGTCCGCGAGCGACCCCGGCGCGTTGATGGCGGTCACTGAAATCCGGGCGGGGAACCGTTCCTTGTTGTTCTCGTCGAAATCCCAGCGCACGTCGATCCAGCGTTCGGGCTGGTCGTCGAAAGCGGTCAGCGACGGCGACTGGATGGGATAGACGGTGATGCCGGAGCCTGGCTGCATGATGCCGACGATGCGGTCTCCCGGCACCGCGCCCTCGGGCGCGAAGCGCACGGGCAGGTCGCCGCGCACGCCGCGGATCGGCACCGCCGAATCCTCCAGGCGCTGGGTCTTGTCGCGGCGGGAGCGGCCGGGAATATGGAAGAGCATGCCGGCGGCGTTGCGGATGCGCGACCAGCCCTCCTCGCGTTCCTGCTTCGGCGCGGCGGTGACGCGCTCGTCCTTGTAATCGGGGAACACCGCCTTCAGCACGTCGTTGGAGGAAAGCTCGCCGCGACCGACCGAGGTCAGCACATCCTCCACGTCCTTGCGCGCCAGCCGGTGGAGCACCGGCTTGAGGTTCTCCTTGGCGAAGGTCTTGCCGTTGCGCTCGAAGGCGCGTTCCAGGATGCGCAGGCCGAGACCGGAATACTGCTTGCGAATGGCGTTCTTGGTGGCGCGGCGGATCGCCGCGCGCGCCTTGCCGGTGACCACGATGGATTCCCAGGCCGCCGGCGGCACCTGTGCCTTCGAGCGGATGATCTCCACCTCGTCGCCGTTCTTGAGTTCGGTCATCAGCGGCATGACACGGCCGTTGACCTTGGCGCCGACCGTGGTGTCGCCGACGTCGGTATGGACCGCATAGGCGAAATCGATGGGCGTGGCGCCGCGCGGCAGCGCGATGAGCATGCCTTTCGGGGTGAAGCAGAACACCTGGTCCTGGAACAGTTCCAGCTTCGTGTTCTCCAGGAAATCCTCAGGACTGTCGCCTTCGGCCAGTTGTTCGATGGTGCGCCTCAGCCAGGCATAGGCGTTGGTATCCTTCGAAATGGCGTTCGCGGCAGGCTTTCCGGAACCCTCGGCGGAGCCGAAGTCCTTGTAGATGGAATGGGCGGCGACGCCGTATTCGGCCACCGTGTTCATCTCGTGCGTGCGGATCTGCAATTCGACGCGCTGGCGCGACGGACCGACGATCGTGGTATGGATCGAACGATAGTCGTTCTGCTTGGGCGTGGAGATGTAGTCCTTGAATCGTCCCGGCACCATCGACCAGGTGGTATGGATGGCGCCGAGCGCGAGATAGCAGTCTTCGATCGTGTCGACGACGACGCGAAAGCCGAAAATGTCGGAAAGCTGCTCGAAGGACAGCGCCTTGGCTTCCATCTTGCGGAAGACGGACCAGGCCTTCTTCTGCCGGCTCTTCACCTCGGCATGGATCTTGTATTTCTCGAAAAGACTGGCGAGCGCCTTTTCGATCTCGGCCAGCACGCCCTTGTTGCGCTCGAATATCTCGGCCAGCCGCGCCGTGACCATCTGGTAGGCTTCGGGATTGATGTAGCGGAAGGCGAGATCTTCCAGCTCTTCGCGCATGCCCTGCATGCCCATGCGGCCCGCCAGCGGCGCATAGATCTCCATCGTCTCCTCGGCGATGCGCAGGCGCTTGTCCTGGCGCATGTGGTCGAGGGTGCGCATGTTGTGCAGCCTGTCGGCGAGCTTGACCAGGAGAACGCGGACGTCCTCGGAGATCGCGAGAAGCAGCTTGCGCAGGTTTTCCGCCTGCTCAGCCTTCTTGGAGACGAGGTCGAGCTTCTTCAGCTTGGTCAGTCCCTCGACCAGCTTGCCCATTTCCGGTCCGAAGAGATCGTCGATCTCCTGGCGGGTAGCGCTTGTATCCTCGATCGTGTCGTGCAGCAGGGCCGTGGCGATCGTGGCCTCGTCCATGTGCATGTCGGTGAGGATCGCGGCGACTTCGAGCGGATGCGAGAAATAGGGGTCGCCCGAGGCGCGTTTCTGGTGGCCATGCTTCTGCATGGCATAGACGTAAGCCTTGTTGAGCAGCGCCTCGTTCACGTCAGGCTTGTAGCGCTGGACGCGCTCGACAAGCTCGTACTGACGCATCATGGGCGGTTTCTCACGCAGCAGAAATAGAACATGCGCCGCAATGTATTGCGACGCATGTGATAAATAACCATGAACGCTGCGGCACGGAAGTACCGCAACCTACCGGAATCAGTAATCGTCGCTCTTCTCGGGCGGAACCAGGCCCTCGATGCCGGCCAGCAGGTCTTCTTCCGTCATGCGGTCGAAGGTGATGTTGTCTTCCGGCTCGTCGGAATCGGCAGCGACGGGCGCTGCGCCCTGATCGGCGATGGCTTCGCTCTCAGGGGCTTCCGGCTCGTCCACCTCGACGTGCTTCTGCAGCGAGTGGATGAGATCTTCCTTCAAGTCGCCCGGCGAGAGGGTCTCGTCGGCGATCTCGCGCAGCGCCACGACCGGGTTCTTGTCGTTGTCGCGCGGCACGGTGATCTGACCGCCCTGGCTGATCTGACGGGCTCGGTGGCCGGCCAGCAGCACGAGTTCGAAGCGGTTGTCGACCTTGTCGATGCAGTCTTCAACGGTTACGCGGGCCATTCAATGCCCCTTTCATGCTCTGGATTTCATGGAAAACTGGCGCGCTCCATACTCCGAACAGCAGCGAAATACAAGCGCGATGCGCCTTCTCCACCCCAGTCGGCGGCGAACGATCACAATTTCTTGCGGCAAGGGACGACGCCCTTGGATTGCCGCGAATCGGGCGTTATCTGCAAGAAACCGGCTGGCGTTCTTCTTGGGGAACCACGCTTCCGGCCGGACGTATTTACCGCATTGCTATTGCCACGAAGGATATTTTCCATGTTTGACCCACGCGAGAAGATCGCTCTTTTCATCGACGGCGCCAATCTCTACGCGACTTCCCGCTCGCTGGGCTTCGACATCGACTACCGCAAGCTGCTCGTCAGCTTCCAGAAGCGCGGATACCTGCTGCGCGCCTATTATTACACGGCGCTCGTCGAAGACCAGGAGTACTCATCCATCCGCCCACTCATCGACTGGCTGGATTATAACGGCTTCAAGGTAGTGACGAAGCCGGCGAAGGAGTTCACCGACTCGACCGGCCGCCGCAAGATCAAGGGCAACATGGATATCGAGCTGACCGTCGACGCGCTGGAGCTCGCCGATACCGTCGACCACTATGTGCTTTTCTCGGGCGACGGTGACTTCCGCACGCTGGTCGAGGCGCTGCAGCGACGCGGCCGCAAGGTCTCGATCGTCTCGACCATGACCTCGCAGCCGCCGATGATCTCGGACGATCTGCGCCGACAGGCGGATCATTTCATCGACCTCGCCTCGCTGAAGGCCGAGGTCGGCCGCGATCCTTCCGAGAGGCCGATGCGCCGGACCGAACCCTCCGAACCGGACGAGGACGACGACTATTGAGGCGGCCATGACGGCTGTCTCCGCCGAGCCTGACCGCGACTGCCCGCTCTGCCCCCGCCTCGTCGCCTTTCGCGAGGAATGGCGCGCAAAGGAGCCGGCGTGGCACAATGCCCCGGTGCCGACCTTTCTCCCGCCCGAAGGCGCGGAAAGCGTGCGTCTTCTGATCGTGGGGCTGGCGCCCGGATTGCGCGGCGCCAACCGCACCGGACGCCCGTTCACCGGCGACTATGCGGGCGACCTGCTCTATTCCACGCTGATCCGCTTCGGCCTCGCGCGCGGCCGGTTCGAGGCACGCCCGGACGACAGCCTGCGACTGGTCGGCACGGCGATCACCAACGCGGTGCGCTGCGTGCCGCCGGAAAACAAGCCGACCTCCGCCGAGATCAACACCTGCCGGCAGTTCCTGATTTCGACCATCGATCGGTTTCCAAACCTGCGCGCCATCGTGACGCTCGGCGCGATCGCGCATCAATCGACGGTCAGGGCGCTGGGCAAGCGACTGTCCGCGCATCCGTTCAAGCACGCAGGCCGGCATCATTTCGATGGGTTGACGCTGTTCTCCAGCTATCACTGCTCGCGCTACAACACGAACACCGGCGTGCTGACGGAAGAGATGTTCACGAACGTCTTCAGCGAAGTGGCGAAATTCCTGCGAAACGGTGACTGACGGCCAGATCGTCAACTGCCCTGTTTGAGCAGCCGCCCCTTCTCGCGCGCCCAGTCGCGCTGCTTCTCGGTCTCGCGCTTGTCGTGCAGCTTCTTGCCCCGGGCGATCGCCAGAAGGAGCTTGGCGCGGCCCTTGTCGTTGAAATAGATCTTCAGCGGCACCAGCGTCATGCCCTCGCGCTCGACGTTCTGCGCCAGTTTCGCCCGCTCGCGCTTCGACACGAGCAGCTTGCGGCGGCGCCGCGGCTCGTGATTGAAGCGGTTTCCCTGCAGATATTCCGGCAGGTAGGAATTGATCAGCCACAGTTCCCCGCCCTCGACCGAGGCGTAGGACTCCTGGATGTTGGCCTGCCCCTGGCGCAACGACTTGACCTCCGTGCCGGTGAGCACCAGCCCGGTCTCGACCGTGTCGAGCACTTCGTAGGAGAACCGCGCCTTGCGGTTCTCCGCGACGGTCCTGTTGTTGGGATCGGCTTTCCTGATCTGGTTCATGGCGCCCCGAGGTAGGGCCTGCCGATCAATTTATCAAGCCGGCATGCTTCATCGCGGCGTCGATCTTTTTGGCCGTCGTCTCCTCGACCGTCACCAGCGGCGAGCGCGTGACGTTCTCGATCTTGCCCAGCCTGGACAGCGCGTATTTCGCGCCGGAGACGCCGGGCTCGATGAAGATCGCCTTATGCAGCGGCAGCAGCCTGTCCTGAAGCTCCAGCGCACGCTTATGATCGTTGGCGAGCGTAGCCTCCTGGAACTCCGCGCAGAGCCGCGGCGCGACGTTCGAAGTAACGGAAATGCAGCCCACGCCGCCGTGTGCGTTGAAGCCCAGAGCGGACGCGTCCTCGCCCGAAAGCTGGACGAACTCCTTGCCGCAAGTCATGCGCTGTTCCGAGACCCGCTCCACCTTGCCGGTGGCGTCCTTGACGCCGACGATGTTCTTGAAGTCGTGCGCGAGGCGGCCCATCGTCTCCGGGCTCATGTCGATCACCGAGCGAGGCGGAATGTTGTAGATGATGATCGGCAGGCTGGTCGCCTTGGCGACGGCGGCGAAATGCTCGTAGAGGCCGCGCTGCGTCGGCTTGTTATAATAAGGAGTGACGACGAGGGCCGCATCGGCGCCGGCCTTCTCGGCATATTGCGCCAGCCCAATCGCCTCTTCCGTGTTGTTGGAGCCCGCGCCCGCCACCACCGGCACACGGCCCTTGGCCACCTCGACACAGATCTTGACGACATGGCGGTGCTCGTCGTGGCTGAGCGTCGGCGACTCGCCGGTCGTGCCGACCGGCACGAGACCCTTGGTGCCTTCCGCCAATTGCCATTCGACGAAGGCGCGAAAGGCTTTCTCGTCAAAGCGCCCGTCCTTCTGGAACGGCGTCACGAGCGCGGTGAGCGAGCCTCTCAGCATTTTTCGATCCTACTCCATGAAATTCGGCTTGATCCGGGCCTGTCCCGGATGCCGGGTTCTAGCCCAAGGCGGGGCTGCGCACCATAGTCTCGACACCGTTTCGGAGCAAGAAGAGCCATGCTTTGAGCGAGAGTCCGGCGCTAACCTTTTGTTCACGCTGCCTTCATCGACCATAGCTACGATCAGAATCCGGGTTTTCCGCCCAAACGGGCTTGACGAAGCCGGGAACGGAGCTTTCGGATCAATGACCGCGAAACGGTCGCATCGCCGCCTTGCCGCCTGCCTGCTGCTCGCCTCCCTGTCGGGGGTGGCGATCGCGGCGGGCCTCGACGCGCGGCCGACGGCGGCGATCGTCATGCCGGAGCGGACGGACGCCACCGGCGTCGCAGGGCTGAAGAGCGGCCTTGATGCCCTCTCCGGCGGGGATATCGACGCGGCGCGCCGGCAACGCGACGGCCTCGCGGCCGGCACGCTGGACCACGATATACTGGCATGGGCGATCGCGCTCTACGGCGGCGACCGTGTTCCGAGCGCCGAGATCGCGGCGACCGCCGAGGCACTGCCCGGCTGGCCGGGCCTCAAGACGTTGCGCCGCAACAGCGAGCGCGCGCTCTCGCGGGAGAACCCCTCGCCCGATGCCGTGGTGATGGCCTTCAAGGGAAGCCAGCCGCTGACCGTGGAAGGCACGATCCTGCTTGCCCGCACCTATGTGACGCTCGGCAATATCGAGGCCGCGCGGTCGGTTCTCGTCCCCTTCTGGCGTCGCGAGAAGCTTCAGACCAGCGACGAGGCGGCGATCATTGCCGAATTCGGCGGCATCATCCCGGCCCCCGACCATCGTTTCCGCATGGAGCGCATGTTCTATTCGGATCGGGTCAACTCCGCCAATCTCGTCGCCGCGCTGGCCGGTGCGGGCGACCTCGCGAAGGCATGGACGGCGGTGATCCGGGGCGAGCCCGGCGCGGCAAAGCTGCTCGATGCCGTGCCGGCCGCGCAGCGCTCCGCCGGCTATCTGTTCGCCAGGGCAGAATACCTGCGCAAGCAGGGCAAATACCAGGAGGCCGCCGCAGTCATCGAGAAAGCGCCGACGGATCGCGAAGCCCTGGTCGACGGCGACGCCTGGTGGGTGGAGCGGCGCGTGCTCTCACGCGAACTCGTCGACATCGGCGACATGCGGGCCGCCTACGACCTCGTCGCGACCCATGCCGCCGAAAGCCCCGCAAACGCAGCGGACGCCGAATTCCACGCCGGCTGGTACGCGTTGCGCGGGCTCAAGGACCCGGGAAAGGCCGAAACGCATTTTCAGCGCATCGCCACCATCGCCGAGGGACCGATCTCGCTGTCGCGCGCCTATTATTGGCTTGGCCGCGCCGCCGAGGCGGGCGGACCTGGCGACGCAAAGGACTTTTTCGCCAGGGCGGCCGCCTACGGCACCACCTTCTACGGCCAGCTTGCCGGCGAGCGGATCGGCCGCAGCGTTCTCGATCTCGCGGACCCGGTGCCGAGTGACGCGGACCGCCGGAATTTCAGCACGCGCGAGGCCGTCGGCGCGATCTCGCGGCTGCAGGAGGCCGGATACGAGCGCTACGCCGACGCGCTCTATATCGATCTCGCCGGGCAATTGACCAGTTCGGGCGAAGTGGCGTTGCTGGCCGCGATGGCGGAACGGCAGGGCAATCATTTCCTCGCGCTCAAGGCCGCCAAGATCGCGGCCGGCAACGGCGTCGATGTCGGCGGACTGTCGCATCCGCTGGGCGCCATTCCCGAAACCGCCGATATTTCCGGGTCCGGCAAGGCGCTCGCCTATGCGATCGCGCGCCAGGAAAGCGAGTTCAACACAGGCGCAGTCTCACGGGTCGGCGCGCTCGGCCTGCTCCAGCTGATGCCCGATACGGCGAAGCAACTGGCCAGAAAGGCCGGCCTCGACTTCTCGCAGGCGCGGCTGACCAGCGACGCCGGCTACAACGCGACGCTCGGCGCCGCCTTCCTGAGCCAGCAGCTCGACCGCTTCGACGGCTCCTATATATTGACGTTCGCCGGCTACAACGCCGGGCCGCGCCGGGCCGCCCAATGGGTGAAGAAATACGGCGATCCCCGCGGCAAGGACATCGATACGGTCGTGGACTGGATCGAGCGGATTCCCTACACGGAAACGAGGAGCTACGTGCAGCGGGTGATGGAGAACTATGAAGTCTACCGGATGCGGATCTCGGGCCGGTTCGACATCGTCGGTGACCTTCGCAACGGACGCGGATGACGGGCAGCGGGAACCGTGGCGGCTAACCCGCAAGCCGTCATCCCGGAATTCGCTTTCGAGCGAAGTGAGAAAGGAATATCCGGGACCCATTCCGTGACCTTGCCGATGTTCCGGGATGGATCTCGGCTCTCGCCTCGCGGCCTCCGCCGCTCGGCGGCGGCCGGGATGACGAAACGACGATCGGGTTGACGCAGGGCATCGACAGCCGATCACGGCGAAGCCGGAGACAGCGATACGAATGACCAGCGACAGTGGCTTTTCCGATTTCTTCTATCCGTCCCGCGACGGGCTGCGCCTGCATGCGCGCGTCTACGGAGAGGCCGTGGCCGGCCGTTGGCCGGTCATCTGCCTCGCGGGCCTGACGCGCAACGCCCGGGATTTCCACGACCTCGCGCTTTTCCTCTCGCGGCGGGCCACGACGCCGCGGCAGGTGGCCTGCTTCGACTATCGCGGCCGCGGCGGATCGCAATATGACGACGACAGCGCCAACTACACGGTCGCGGTCGAAGCCGAGGACGTGCTGGAGGGACTTGCCAGGCTCGGCATTTCCGAAGGCTGCTTCATCGGCACCTCGCGCGGCGGGCTGATCGTCCATCTCATCGGCGCCGTGCGGCCGGCACTTCTCAAGGCTATTGTCCTCAACGACATCGGCCCGGCGATCGAGCCGGCCGGGCTGGAGCATATCCGCTCCTATCTAGACCCCGCGCCCGTGCCGAAGCCGTTCAAGGCGGTCGTGGAATCGCTGCGTGACGTGCACGGGACGGACTTTCCGGCGCTCGGCGACCGGGACTGGCAATCGATGGCGCTTGCGCTCCACCGCGACGATGGGACCGGGCGATTCATCCCCGATTTCGATGCGAAGCTGGTCCGGACCCTTGCCGGTCTCGACCTGACGAAACCTCTGCCGGCGCTGTGGCCGCAATTCGATGCGCTTGCGCGCGTGCCGATGATGGTGGTCCGCGGCGAGAATTCGCGCCTGCTCTCGGCCGCCACGGTGGACGAAATGGCGCGGCGTCATGCAGCCTTGCGTGTCGTCACCGTCCGGGGACAGGGCCACGCGCCTTTCCTCGAAACCGGCGCGCTGCCGCAGACGATCGCCGCGTTCTTCGACGAAGCCGAAGCGGAAGGCGGGACGGCCGCCTGATCCGGTTCGCCCGCGCCCAAAAAAAACCCGGGCGCTTTCGCGCCCGGGTCTTTTTGTTTCAAGCGAAACGTCGCTTAGAAGTTGCGCTGGAAGCGGATGATGCCGCCCCAACCGTCTTCGCCGCGAAGATCGGGATCGTTGTACTTGCTGTCGCCGATCTTGTTGTAGTTGAGTTCCGGCTTGATGACGAAGCCGGG
>Ga0164243_10000299_pt1 | contig 103143 bp, 97 predicted proteins | sample OricompcompostOP_FD_108781 | JGI IMG/M metagenome (GOLD analysis project Ga0164243, IMG submission 108781) | Organic Plus compost microbial communities from Emeryville, California, USA - Original compost - Organic plus compost (OP) | ecosystem: Engineered > Solid waste > Mixed feedstock >... | reverse complement strand
CAGTTCACGTCCATGACCGGCGAACCACTCCCACCACGCTGCCCGACCGCCGCCGAAGCATTGAGTGCCGGGACGATCGGCGCCGACCACGTCACCGAAATCTTCAAAACCATGCAGAAGATCCCGCACGCGGTCGACGTCGACCAACGCGCACGCGCCGAACGGGACCTGACCGCCGCCGCCGTCACCCTGACCCCGGAACAGACGCGGATGGTCGGGCACCGTCTGCTCTCCCTCCTCGACCCCGACGGCGAACTCGCCGACGACACCGACCGCCAACGCCGCCGGTCCGTCACGTTGTCGCCGCAGGACCATCAGTTGATGACCACACTCCGCGGCGCGATCACCCCAGCCCTGCGCGGGCTCCTCGAAGTGGTCCTGACCAAATGGGCCGCACCCGGGATGAACAATCCCGACGACCCCCACAGCCCCACCGGACCGGTCGACACCGACGGCCTCGACCCCGAACTCCTCGACGCCGCACGCCGGCGCGACCTACGCTCAGCCGGGCAACGGAACCACGACGCCCTAGTCGCCCTGTGTCGCTTCGCGCTCGGGCATGGGGCGCTCGGCGACCCGTCGCGGTTGCCGGCCGAATTCGTCGTCACCATCGACCACCAAGATCTGGCCGAGTTGGCCGGGACCGGGTACACCGCCACCGGCACCCACATCCCCGTCCCCGACCTGATCGACATGGCCGCCGACGCCACCTGGCACCTGGCCGTGTTCGCCCACCACTCGGCGGAAGCGCTCTACCTCGGCCGGTCACGGTTCGCCAACAAAGCCCAACGCCTCGCCATGTTCGCCCGGGATCGCGGCTGCACCAGACCCGGCTGCACCCGCCCGTTCGCCCAATGCGAAGCCCACCACGCCGACCTGGACTACGCCGACGGCGGCACCACCGACATCAACACCATCGGCGGCGCCTGCGGCGGCGACAACCGCCACGTCAGCACAACCCCCGGCCACTGGGAAACCACCATCATCACCGACGGACCCCACCAAGGCCGGGTCGGCTGGCGCATCACCGGCACCAGACACGACTACACCGTCAACCCCATGCACCACATCGGACGCCGCACACCACACAACCCCCACTCACCACCAGAGGGTGCGTGACCTCATCGGAGGTCGACGACGGCGATCGCCTTTCCGAACACCCGGCGACCGTTGTGCACCGCGGTCAGGGCCAGCTCGGCCCGCTTGCGACCGGCGTCGAAGGTCTTGACCTTCCCGCCGAAGGTCACCTCGGCCGGGGCATCCGGCTGCACATAGATCGGGTTGGAGAATCGCGCGCGGTATTCACGGACCGCCGACGGATCGCCCACCAACCGGGTCAGGTAGCTGCCGCCCATCGCCATGGTGAGCATCGCCTGGGCCACCACGGTCTCCAGGCCCGCCCGACGCGCCATCTCATCGCTGAAGTGGATCGGATTGGGGTCGCCGGCCACACCGGAGTACGCCACCAGGTTGCCGCGGCTGATCTGATACGTACGCTGATCCAGGATCTGGCCGGCCGCAAGGGTTGCAGCGTCGGCCACCGCCGGCCCCGGCGGCAGGTCCTCCGACGGCAGATGCACGGCCGACGGCTCGGGCCCCGCCGTCCTGCCGGGATCGACGGACGGCACCACCAGCATCACCTTCTCCGCGGCGGCCGCGACAGCGGGGTCCGCGGCACCGGCCCGGGCGAGCAGCGTCACCCACACCTCCTGCAGGACCTCCCCCGATTCGTCCACGAAATCGGTTTTGATCACCAGCTGATCGGCCCGGTCCGACGGCCTGAAGGACTCCAGTCCCGACACCCGCCAGATCCGTGCCCCCACATACATCGGCCGGTGATACACGTTGCGCTGCTCCACGTGCAGTACCTGCGAGAGCGAATACTGCGGCGGGAGCAGCCCGTTCTGGGCCATCGGACCGCCCATCAGCGCCGCGAAGGTCAACGGCACCAGCGGCGCCGGATGCCCGGCCGCCCGCGCCTCCGCCGCATTCCAGCACAGCGGGCTCGCCTCACTCGCCGCCTGCGCGAACTTGCGCGCCTCCTCCCGGCCGATCTGGAAGGAGTCGTCCGAGGTGGTCCGGACACCGACGAGGTCCTGCGGATCCACCAGGGAGACAGTCGCGGAGTTCGTCACCGTTGTCGCATTCACCCGATCAATGTGCCACCGGCGGTCCCCGTTCGCCAGGGCAGAGTGACCACTCTCATCTGCGCGTTCGGTCACATCGGCACTGCGCGCCGATACGACCGATCTCCTTGCCCGCCAACGCCGCCGAGGCGTGAACGCACCCGGGCTCACAGTGCGCGTTTGAGTCCGACGTGGTCGGTCCGGTAACCGAGCCCGGTGTAGAAGCCGCGGGCCCGCTCCCGCACCTCGTCGGTGGTCACCTGCGCCAGCGTGGCACCGTGCACCCGGCCGTGTTCGTGCGCCCAGTCGAGCATCGCCGTGCCCAGGCCCTGCGAACGGTGCCCCGTGGCCACCCGCAGTCCCTCGATCTGCAGCCGGGTGGTGCCTCCGCGGCTCAGTCCGGGCAGCACGGTCAGCTGCATGGTGCCCACCGCGGCGCCCCCGTCGTCGTGCACGATCGCCAGGTAATGCGAGTGGTCCCGGGCCACCGCGTCGAAGGCTGCCTCGTAGGGCCCGTACTCGGCCACCTCCCGGTCGCCGCCCACCTCGTCGTCGGAGAGCAGCGCGACGATGTCGGGGACGTCGGTGCGCACCGCCCGGCGCAGCTGATACCGCCGGCCGCCGGCGGTCAGCCGCCCGCCCACGGACGATCGTGCACCCGCCCGCAACCGGGTCACCAGCAGATCCAGCCAGCCGCCGACCGCCTCGCGCGCCTGCGCGGTGTCCGGGTAGCGGCACCGCAGGTGCAGGCCGGCGCCGTCGAGAATGAACCACAGCATCACCCCGTTGGTGCGGATCGCCGCCCCCACGTACTGGGCGTCCATGCCGTTCGCGTCCACCCGGACCGGCAGCCGCCGCAGATCCAGCCACGACACCGCGAACATGCCGGGCGCCTCCGGCATACCGCCCCACGGGGCGAGGATGTCCTCGAGCGGCCACGAACCGAGTTGCACCGCTTCCCTGACGGCGGCCGCGGCCGCCGCCGGCCCGGGCACCTCGCATTCGATCACCGAATTGGTGATGAACCAGCCGACGCTGTCGTGCCAGCGCTCGTCGTAGCGGCTGTGCACCGGTAACACGGCGCGCAACGGCACCCCGGCGAGCTCGTCGGTCACCTCGGTCATCGTCGAGATCACCAGGGCCAGCGTCGAAACGCCCTCGGAGCGGGCCTGTGCACCGAAGGCGGCGCTGTCGTCGACGTCGAAGACGTCGCGCACCTCGACCCGTTCGAGCTGGTCCTGTGTGGGCCCGAGCGGCAGCGGGAAACGCGGCATCACCTCGCCGCTGTCGGCGAGGACCTCCGCCCAGCGGCGGCGCACCGTCTCCGGCGCCGCCGGGCGATCCCGGAGCGCACGGGTGTGGTCGACGAACGGCGGCACCGGCGCGGCCGGCAGCGAATCGGACAGTGCGGCCCGCAGATCACGCAGAATCACCAGCATCGACCACATGTCGACGTGGGCGTGATCGGAGGCCACCACCACGGTGGGGCCGGTGGCCGTCTCCAGCACGCACAACCGGTGCGCGGGCGCCGAATACGGTGAGCAGGCCTCGTCGAGCACCTGCTGCAGCGCCTCGTTGACGGCCTGCCCCGCGGCGACGGGATGTTCGCGCCAACTGCCGGAGCACACCGTCGTCTCACGCAACCGCGGCTGCCCGTCGTCGCCGAGCGAGAACGCGGTCCGCAGCGTACCGTGACGTCCGACCACCGCCAGCCACGCCTGCGCGAGCGCCTCCCGCGGCACCGGTTCGGGCAACCGGAACGACAGCGCCATCCAGGATCCGGGCCGGGCCCCCGCACCGACGTGCCGACGCTGGTCGAAGGAGATCGGCAGGTCGGGGCCGGTGGGCTCGACGACGAGGTCGTAGCCGTAGAGCCGTCCGAAGTCCAGGCGCAGGTGCGCGACGTTGGTGAGCCGCATGGCGGTAATCTAGCGGCCTAAAATTTCCGCGCTGTTACACGTGAGGAGTCGACGATGAGCCGGTTCGCGGTCCCCGGGGCGGTACTCGACACCGAGTTGAGCGACGAGGGCGGGCAGGCCGTGGTGCAGTTGCACGGCCTCACCTCCAGCCGCGCCCGCGACCGGGTCCTGGATCTGGACCTCGGGCTGGGTCTGTCGGGCACCCGGCTGCTGCGCTACGACGCCCGCGGCCACGGCCGCTCCACGGGCCGGCCCGTTCCCGGCGACTACCGCTGGCCCGCCCTCGCCGACGATCTGCTGGCCCTGCTCGACGACCGCTTTCCCGGCGAACGCGTCTACGGGGTGGGCACGTCGATGGGCTGCGGCACCCTGCTGCACGCGGCCGCCGCCCAGCCCGGCCGGTTCGCAGGGCTCACGCTGCTGCTGCCGCCCACCGCGTGGGAGTCGCGGGTGGCGCAGGCGCAGGACTATCTGGCGTCGGCCGAGCTGGTCGAACGCGAAGGCATCGAGCCGTTCATCGAGGCCGGCCGCGCCGCACCGCAGCCGCCGGCGACGATCGGACGGCCCGAGACGGTGCCGGAGATCTCCGCGGACCTGCTGCCGTCGGTGCTCCGCGGCGCCGCCGCCAGCGACCTGCCCGATCTCGGCGCCCTGACCGGCATCGACGTGCCGGTGCGGATCCTGGCGTGGATCGACGATCGGTCCCATCCGCTCTCCACGGCCCGTGGTCTGGCCGGTGCGCTGCCGCAGGCGCGGCTGACCGTCGCGACGACCCGCGACGACGTGGCCGGCTGGCCGGCGCTGCTGCATCGGGACGTGCTGCAGGTCGGGACCGAACCGACCCGATAGGCTGGCCCACCATGACCACGGGCGCGAGCATCGATGCCGCGCCCGCCGCCGGCCCGGCCGGGCGCAGGCTTCCCGTCGTTCTGGTGGCGCTGGCCGCGCTGGCCGCGCTCGGCGCACTGGCGATCAACGCGGTCATCACCCCGCTGTCGCGTCCCGGCCACCTGTTCTACGTCGCGATCGACGCCGAGGTGTACCGGGCCGGCGCAGAGACTCTCTGGTCCGGCCGGCCGCTCTACGACGCGGCGGTGCTGGTGGTGCCCGACATCGACATGATGTTCACCTATCCGCCGTTCGCCGCGATCGCCTTCCTGCCGCTGCTCCTGCTGCCCACGTCGGCGACCTTCGTACTCTTCTACGCCGGGAACGCACTGCTCGCCGCCGGGCTGATCGGGATGTCGCTGCGGCTGCTCGGCTACCGGCGCGACCGCAACTTCTGGGCGTTCACCGTGCTCGGCGCGGTCGGCCTGCTGCTACTCGAGCCGGTGCGGACCACGTTCGCGCTCGGGCAGATCAACCTGCTGCTCGCGGTCCTCGTCGTCGCCGATCTGGGCCGGGCGCGGCGCTGGAGCGGGATCGGTGTCGGCCTGGCGGCCGGCATCAAGCTGACCCCGCTCGTCTTCGTGGTGTACCTGCTGGTGGTCCGCCGCTTCCGCGCGGCAGCGGTCGCCGTCGGCACGTTCGCCGGCACCGTACTGCTCGGCCTGGCCGTGATGCCCGGCGACGCCTGGACGTACTGGACCGACAAGGTGCTCAGTTCCGGGCGGATCGGGGTGACCGACGCCTGGTCCAACCAGTCGGTGAACGGCTTCGTATCCCAGCTGCTCCGGATCGCCGACGTGCAGCGCTACCAGGACCCGGCGACCGGGGTGTTCGCGGCGCCCGGCTGGATGTGGCTGCCGCCGGCCCTGGCGGTGGCCGTCGCCGGGCTGTGGGCGGCCGCTCGCGCCCACCGTCGCGGACAGGAGCTGCTGGCGGTGTCGCTGACCGGTATGACCGGCTGCGCCGCCTCCCCGTTCTCCTGGGGGCACCACTGGGTGTGGGTGGTCCCGCTGCTGCTGGTGGCGCTGGACTACGCGGTGCGGCGCGGCCGCTGGTGGGCGTGGGCGGCGCCGCTGACCGTGGCCGCCCTGACCTTCGTCTGGTGGTTCCCCGACGGCCGCGGCGGCCGGCAGTGGGGTCTGTTCATGATTCCGCGGCCCGCCGATCCGGACGGCTGGCACACCGCGGCCATCGTCGTGGGGGCCGGCTGCTATCCGCTGCTGCTGGTGCTGACCGTCGCCTGCGTCGTCCTCGGCGGCCGCGGCGGGCTCAGCCCGGCTGGGCCGCCACCAGCGCCGTCAGCTGCCCGAGCAGGGCGTCCACCTCTCCGTGATGCCGCTCCTCCGGAGTGAACTCGCCGTCAGCCCAGTGCACGAACATGTTGAAGTTCACCTCGGCACGCACCACCGGCATGGAGAAGTTCACCACGATCTGCCGCCACTGCTCGATGGCGCGGACCCCGCCGACGGAGCCGTGCCCGACGAAGGCGACCGGCTTGCCCACCCATTCGGCGCCGAGGCTGTCGACGGCGTTCTTGAAGCCGCCGGGCACGCCGTGGTTGTACTCGGGAGTGACGAAGACGAAGCCGTCGAGCGCATCGATCGCCGACGACCAGCGCTGCACGCCCGGATCGTCGTAGCTCTTGCCCGCCGCCATCGGATGGACCGGGCTGGTCAGCACCGGAATGTCGTAGTCGGCCAGCTCGATCAGGGAGAACTCGGCGTCGGTGCGCCGTTCGGCGACCTGCTGAACGTAGCCGGCCACCGCGCTGGTGACCCGCTCGGTACGGACTGAACCACAGATGATGCCGATCTTCACTGCACACTCCTCGTCGCTGTTGCCGGTACGGGATATCCGCGGATCCGACGCTACCGGAGCGGCCCGGCAGCGTCCGGGCGGCGCCGCAGCACCCGTGCCATTGCGCGCAGCATCGCCGCGAAGACCAGCACCCAGACCCCGAGCGCCAGATACAGCGCCACGACGCCGATGTTCTCCACCAGCGGCAGCGCATCCACCCGGCCGAGCTGAATGGACGCCACCGCGAACATGCCGATCGGGAAGACCATCGACCAGAGCGTGGGCGTGTAGGTCAGCCGAACCCGGTGCACCACATGCCGCCACACCCCGGCGCCGACGAGCATCGGGATGAGCCACAGGCAGAAGCTCCAGAAGACGGCGATGGTGCCGCCGATCAGCGCCCGGGTGGCCTCGACCATCGGCGTCGGCGCCATGTCGACGATGTTGCTGCCGGCCACCACCGCGATGGCCATCGCCCCCATCGCCACCCAGTACGGCGGCTCGAACTCCTTCGGGGTGATCCCGAAATGCACGACTCGCAGCAGCACCAGGATGCTGGTGCCGGCGTACAGGGCCACGCCCACCGACCAGGACAGCACCGCCAGAATCCCCACCCACGGCCGCCCGGTGGTGACGTGCGGCTGAATCATCGTCATGCCGATGGCCAGCGACTGGCTGGCCACCGCCCAGATGAACCAGGTGCCGTTGGTGCGGGCCAGGATCGGCTCGCCGTCGCGGGTCATCAGCACCTGCCAGGGCAGCACGTAACCGAAGACGAACCAGAGCAGCGCCGCCAGCAGCACCAGCACCATCCCGATGCCGACCCGCCCGTCCACCAGCAGCCGTACCGCCAGCACGTCGGTGCCTGCCACCACTGTGAAATACGCGAAGGCGATCTCGGGCCGGCGCAGATCGTGGACCACCGCCGCCCGGAAGCGGACCGCCCGCCAGACGAAGAGCACCCACAGCACCGGGTACGCGATCGCCGCGATCACCAGCAGCGCCCGGGACAGCACCTCGCGGCCGGCCTCGTGCAGACCGATCGACACGATCCCGGTCGCCATCACCAGCGCGAAATAGCCGGGTGAGAGCTGTTCGAGCGCCCCCGCGAAGCCTGTCCGGCCGCGTTCTCCGGTCCCCGATTCGGCCTGCGCGCACATGCTCACCACCGTAGGCCGCGCCGATGCGCGACTCACCGGCCGTGTCGCCGCACGCGGCCGCGGCCTCGGCCCCTGCCGGCTGAGCGTTGACTTCGAGTGCACTCGAAGTCCTAGCGTTGTCCCCATGACCGCTCCCGAGAACCTGTCGATCGCCGAAGTCTCCGCGCGCACCGGACTCACCCGCGACACTCTGCGCTGGTATGAGGCCGAGGGACTGATCCCGGCCGTGCCGCGCAGCGCGTCGGGGGTCCGCCGCTATGACGAGGCGACCGTCCGGATGATCGATCTGCTGGTGCGCTTGCGCCGGACTGGGATGTCGGTGGCGCACATGCGCGACTTCGTGACCATGGTCGACCAGGGCGCCCGCAGCCACGGCCGCCGGATGCGGCTGCTCGAGGATCACCGCGACGAGGTGGAGTCACGGATCCGTGAACTCATCGACGACCTGGCCACGGTCGACGAGAAGATCGCCCACTACCGCGCACTGATCGACGCCGGACTCGACTGCACCGGCGAGCGCGTCACCGATCCCGAGGTGCTCGCGCAGCAGCAGCGCACCACCGCCGCCCCCGACTGATCCCCGGCGCCCGCACCGCCGCACACTCCCCACCCCACAGAACGGACCCCCATGAGAAGTCTCCCCCTCGGCGACGGCCTGACCACCTCCGCCCTCGGTTTCGGCGGCATGGCCCTGACCCACGTGTACGGCGGCACCGACGACGATGCAGCGCTGGCCGTACTGCACGCGGCCGTCGAGAACGGCATCACCTTCCTCGACACCGCCGACGTCTACGGCGCTCCCCGGCCCGGCGCCGACGGCCCGGCCGGCACCAACGAGGAGCTCATCGCCCGGCTGCTCGCCGACCGCCGGGACGAGGTGACCGTCGCGACCAAGTTCGGCATCACAGGACGGGTCGGCCCGGCCGGCGAGGACGGCGGCAAACGCACCCGCGGCGACGCCGCCTATGTGCGCTCCGCCTGCGAGGCCTCTCTGCGCCGGCTGGGCGTGGAGACCATCGACCTGTACTACCTGCACCGCCGGGATCCGGACGTGCCGATCGAGGACACCGTGGGTGCGATGGCCGACCTGGTCCGGGCGGGCAAGGTGGCCCATCTCGGCCTGTCGGAGGTGACCGCACCGGAGCTGCGCGCCGCGCATGCGGTGCACCCGATCACCGCCGTGCAGAGCGAGTGGAGCCTGTGGTCGCGGGACGTCGAAAACCATGTGGTGCCGGCCGCCGCCGAACTCGGCGTGGGCTTCGTCCCCTACTCACCGCTGGGCCGCGGCTTCCTCACCGGCACCCTCACCCGCGAACAGGTCGCCGGGGACTTCCGCGGCCAGACCAGCCGGATGGGCGACGGCTGGGACGCCAACCAGCGCGCGCTCGACGTGATCTCCGGGGTCGCCGGCGCGCACGGCGCCACCAACGCCCAGGTGGCTCTGGCCTGGTTGTATGCGGCCGGAGAACGGGCCGGCCTGCCGGTGGTGCCCATCCCCGGCACCCGGTCGGCGTCGCGGGTCGCCGAGAACGCCGCCGCCGTGAACCTGCGTCTGAACGATCAGGACGTCGCCGCCCTCGACGCCGTCGCCGGCCTGGTCAGCGGCGGCCGCAATATCGCCGCCGATCCGTCCTGGATCTCCGCCGGCCGGGAATGATCCCGGCACCATCACGAAAGGCCCGACGATGATTCCCGACAGTCACCTCGATCTACTGCAGCGCCCGCTCTACGCGCACCTCGCCACGATCCGCCCCGACGGCACTCCGCAGGTCAACCCGATGTGGTTCTCCTGGGACGGCGAACACCTGCGCTTCACCAATACGACGCTCCGCCAGAAGTACCGGAACGTCACCGCCGAGCCCCGGGTGGCGATCTCGATCAACGACCCCGATCAGCCGTACCGCTATCTGGAGGTGCGCGGGGTCGTCGAGCGGATCGACGCCGACCCTCGCGGCGTCTTCTTCCTGGAACTGGCCGACCGGTATTCGCTGCCCACCGACGGCCCTCCCGGCGATGCCGCCCATCGGGTGGTCTACGTGGTGCGGCCGACGGCGACCAGCTCCCAGTAGGACGCCCGCCTCGACGCGGCCGCCCCGGCGGCGTTCAGTCCACCGCCTCGGTGAACAGATGCCGCTGATCGATCCGCTCGGCCACCCCGGCCACCCGCAGAATGTTCTCGTGGTCGTAGCCGGTCCACCGCTGGCTGCGCTGGCGCTGATACTCCGACCAGGACGGCACGACGAACTGCTCGACGTATTCGCCGGTCGTCTCCCCGCTGCGGTACAACCGCCAGGAGCGTCCGCCGGTGCGCCGCCGGGACCGCGCGAGCGCCTCCATCGCCGTGATGAACGCCGCGGTGTTCTCCGGTTCCACCCGGTAGCGGACGTTCACCTGCACCGGCCCGTCGGAGGGTTCCGGTTCGAAGACGATCGTGGGCACCGGCCAGGTGACGAACAGTGTGCGGTCGAGCCGCGCGGTGAGCGGATGCATCGGGACGACGACCGCGGCCAGCGCGTTGAGCAGCAGCGCACCACCGGCGATACCCAGCGCCGGCCCCACCCCGATCGCGTCGCCGACCAGACCCCAGGCCAGGGCCCCGATACCCTGCAGGCCGGAGAAGACGAGCAGATACATCGACATGCCGCGGGCCCGCACCCACTGCGGCAGGGTCAATTGCAGCGCCGCATTGAGGGTCGACAGCTGCGCGGTCCAGCCGAAGCCGGCCAGCGCCAGCGGGGCCACCGCGGCGGCGAAGGGCAGGAAGCCGGCGGCCAGCGCACCGCCGGCGAACAGAATCGACGAGCCCACCAGCAGCACCTCGTCGGAGAGCCGGCTGCGGAAGGACGGCAGGATCAGCATGCCCACCACCGCGCCGCCGCCGACCACGCCGAGCACCCCGCCGTATCCGGTCGAGTCGAGGTGGAACCGGGTGCTGGCGACCACCGGCAGCAGCGCCCACACCGCCGAGGCCGGCACGGCGAACAGCGCCGCCCGCAGCAGCAGCCGCCGGACCACCGGGGCCGCGGCCACATAGCGCAGGCCCACCCCCAGCGACATGGCGATGTGCTCGCGTTCGACGTCGGCGGGGCCGGTCGTGCGATGCCAGCTCAGCAGGGCGGCGAGCACGGCGAGGAAGGACGCCGCGTTGATGGCGAAGACGGTGCCGGCACCGCCGAAGGAGAACAGGAATCCGGCCAGTGCCGGTCCCACCGCCCGCGCGGTGTTCATGGCGACGCTGCCCAGCGAGGCGGCGTCCGGGATCTGTTCGCGCGGAACCAGTTCCGGCTGGATCGCCTGGAAGGCGGGGGCACTGAGCGCGGAGCCGGCGCCGAGCAGGAAGGTCAGGCACAGCATGGTCACCGGCGTCAGGTGCCCGCTCCACGCCAGCCCCGCCATCAGACCGGCGACGACGATCGCATAGCCGGTGAGCACGATCAGCAGCCGGCGCACGTTCAGCACGTCGGCGAGCACCCCGGCCAGCAGCGAGAAGATCAGCGTCGGCGCCAGGCTGGCGGTCTGCACCAGCGAGATCACCAGGGCACTCGAACCGGCGTCGACGAGGAACCATTGGGCGCCGACGGTCTGCATCCACAGACCGATGTTGGACACCAGCTGGGCCAGGAAGATGTTCCGGAACGCCGTGATCTTGAGCGGCTCGAGCCCCATCGCCATCAATGGCTCCCGGGACCGCGGTGACGGGGCGGCATGGTCATCGCTCCATCATGACCGACCGCGCGGTTCGTGACGGAGCCGCCGGCACGGCAACCGGTCGAACAGACGATGACTACGGTGGTGTGCAACGCCCTCGAACGAAAGGCCGGCGACCATGGTGATGGCAGACAGAGAAGGGGTGAAGACCGCCTCCGGTCCGGTCACCGCCCTGACGATGCTCGGACTCGTCGGCACCGTCGGCAACGGCCTGGCCCGGCTCCCCTTCGTCCACCCGTTCCGCGGCCCGGGCGGTTTCGCCGACAACCTCGGACAGTCCGCGACCCGGCTCGCGGTACGCGCCTTCATGGGTTACACCATGTCGCTGCCGATCCCGGAGTTCCGGTCGATGGAGCGCGTGCTGGACCGTCTGTGCCGGGTCGTCATGCCGCCGGTGGTCGGCGGCATCGGCCGGGTCGAGCTCGAGCAGGCCCAGGTGGGCGGCATCGACGGCGTGTGGTGCCGCACCAAGGCCGAGGCGCAGGTGGACGACGACGGGAATCCGGTCGCCACTCAGGGCACCATCCTGTATCTGCACGGCGGCGGATACATCGGCACCACCCCGATGATGTACGCCGCCTTCGCCGCGGCCCTGGTGCGCATCTCCAACTGCGAGGTCTTCATGGCCGACTACCGGATGGCCCCGGAGTTCCCCTACCCCGCCGGCGTGCTCGACGCCGCCGACGTCTACCAGGCGCTGCTCGACCGGGGCATCCCGCCCGAGCACCTGATCATCGCCGGCGACTCGGGCGGCGGGGGTCTGGCCACCTCCCTCATCCACCATCTGCACGAGCAGGGCCTGCCCCGGCCCGCCGCGATGGCCCTGTTCTCTCCGGAGATCGACCTGGACCTGAATCAGGAGTCGATGACGGCCAACGCCGACACCGACGTCCTGCCGTGGAGCATTCCGGTCGCGCCGTACCTGCACGGCCTGCAGCCCAACGACGACCGGGTGTCGGCCATCTACTCCACTCCCGAGCCGGACTGGTTCCCGCCGACCTTCATCTGCTGGGGCGGCGCCGAGATGTTCCGGGACAGTATCCGCACCTTCGGCGAACGGCTCGACGAATCCGAGGTCATCGTCCGGCTGATGGAGGAGGACGGCATGTTCCATGTCTTCCCGATCCTGATGCCGTGGGCCGAGTCGTCCAAACGCGTCTTCAAGACCCTCACCGCGCTGGCGGGCGTCCATGTCGCGCCGGAGCCGCGGACGGATGCGCCGGGCACCGCCGGCGCGGACACGCCCGCGCAGGCTGCGCCGGTCCCGGCCGGCGAGACCTGATCCGGTCCGGCGGTTCAGGGCATCCGGCGGTTCAGGGCATCCGGCGGTTCAGGGCATCCGGCGGTTCAGGGCAGCAGGCCGTCGCGCCGGGCGATCACGACGGCCTCCAGCCGGCCGGAGGCGCCGAGTTTCCGCAGCACCGACTTCATATAGCCCTTGGTGGTGTGCACGCCGATGCCGAGCTCATCGGCGATCCGGGGGTTGCTGTAGCCCAGCGCCGCCAGCGTCAGCACATCCTGTTCGCGGCCGGTCAGTTCCACCGCGGGTGCGGCGGCGGCACCGTCGAGCAGGTCGTCGGTGATCGCGGTGATCGACGCGGCGAGCGCGGCATCGTCCACCGACCGGGCCAGCGCGCGCAGCTGCGCATAGGCCTCGGTGACCCGCACCCGCAGCGCGTCGCCGGCGCCGTCGGCCGCGACGCTCGCGCGGGCGGCGATGATCTCGTGTTCGAGGGTGCGCGCCTCGAGCGTGAGCGCGTCGAGGGTGCGTGCGCCCAACGGCGCCGCCACCCGCAGGGCGCCGTAGATCACCGCCACCACCCGCCGGTCCACGATCACCGGTGCGGCGGCCATCGCCCGCACCCGTTCGGCGGCGATGACGGCGTTGTACCGGTGGGTGATGGTGGGACTGCGCAGATAGTCGTCCACCACGATCGGCCGGTTGACGGTCATCACCTTGCCGCCGAGGCCGTGCCCCACATCCACGGACACTCCGTCGATCACCCCGGCGGTCCGGCCGGCGAAGTGATCGAGCCGCAGCCCGCGCTCCGCGTCGACCACCGCCCCGATCGCCAGCGGGACGCCGCTGCGGCCGCGGAACCGGTGCAGGGTGTCGTCGATGCGGGCGGCGAGCGACGCCTCGGGCATCCCCCTCTGGCTCATCAGCGCTCACCTCACCGCGTTCCCCCCTCTTCGGGGGGTGGCACCGTTCCGTCATGGGCCGCCACACTGACGACCAGTTCTGTGACCCACGTTACCCATGCTGGAGGACCCCGTGCCGACCACCGTCTATCCCGTCGCCGAGACCGGCGTCGCCGAGCTGCTCGCGCGCTACGGAGCGCCCGATGCCGATGCCGCTCACCTGCTCGTCGACCGCCACGACCCCGCGGCCGTCGCCTTCACCACGGTCTCGCTCGACGGCGAGGCCCTGGTGCGCACCGACGTGACCTACGGCGAACTCGCCGAGCAGTCCCGGCGGCTCGCGTCGGGGCTGGCCTCGCTCGGTGTGACCCGGGGCAGCCGGGTGGGCGTGCTGATGGGCAAGCGCACCGAGCTCGTGGTGACCCTGCTGGCGCTGGCCCGGCTCGGCGCGGTCTACATCCCGCTGTTCACCGCCTTCGCCACCCCGGCCATCGAGATGCGGCTGCGCGGCGGCGACGCCACTGTCGTGGTCACGCAGCGCGACCAGGCGGACAAGCTCGACCCCATCGACGGACTGACCACGGTGGTCGCCGACGGCGACGGCGATCTGGCCTTCGACCGGCTGCTCGCGCAGAACGCGCCGATCGCCGAGTCGGTGGCCGTCGGCGGCGACGGTCACCTGATCCTGCTGTTCACCTCCGGGACCACCGGCACCCCGAAGGGTGTGCCGGTGCCGCTGAAGGCCCTCGCGGCCTTCGAGACGTACATGCGCAGCGGCCTGGACGTGAACGACGACGACGTCTTCTGGAACGCCGCGGATCCGGGCTGGGCGTACGGGCTCTACTACGGCATCCTGGGCCCGCTGACCATCGGCCGGCCCAATGTCCTGCTGCAGGCCGGCTTCACCCCAGAGGTGACCGCTCGGGTGATCGACGAGCTGTGCGTGACGAACTTCGCGGCGGCGCCGACGGTGTACCGCTCGCTGAGCAAGAGTCCGGCGATCGACGGCTGCGTCCTGCGCCGGGCGTCGTCGGCCGGCGAGCCGCTCACCCCGGACGTGATCACCTGGGCCGAGGGCGCCCTCGGCACACAGGTCCGCGACCACTACGGGCAGACCGAGCACGGCATGTTCATCAACAACCACTGGGCCGACGCCCTCCGGCGCCCGCTGATCCCCGGTTCGATGGGTCAGCCCATGCCCGGCTACGCCGCCGGCATCGTCGAGGGCGAGATCGCCATCGACGTGGCCGCCAGCCCGCTCTTCTGGTTCCCCGGCTACCTGGATGCTCCGGAGAAGACCGCGGCGCGCTACACCGGCGACGGCGCCTGGTATCTCACCGGCGACACCGGCCGGGTCGACGACGACGGCGACTTCTTCTTCACCGCGCGCGACGACGACGTGATCATCATGGCCGGCTACCGGATCGGTCCGTTCGATGTGGAGAGCGTCCTGATCACCCATCCGTCGGTGGTCGACGTCGCCGTCGTGGGCCGCCCGGATGCGCTGCGCGGCGAGGTTCTCGAAGCCTTCGTGGTGCTCGCGGACGGAGCGGACGGCGGCGCGGACCTCGAGGCCGAGCTGCAGCAGCTGGTCAAGACCGGTTTCGCCGCGCATGCCTATCCGCGGACCGTGCACTTCGTCGACTCGCTGCCGAAGACGCCGTCGGGCAAGATCCAGCGGTTCCTGCTGCGGCGGTGACCGATCCGCGCAGAACTTCGGCACTGAAGTGCGGCCCTGGTGCGCACTTCAGTGCCGAAGTCTCCGGCGATCAGGCCACCGGGAGCCGGCGCCGCAGGAAGTCGAGCTGATCGGTCACGTTGACCTCGAAGTCGTCGCCGACGTAGATGTCGAAGTGTCCGGCGTCGTAGAGCTTGATCTCGGCACCGGGCACCTGCGCGGCGTACCGGCGGGTCGGCCCCGGCGGGGCGATCGTGTCCTGCTCGCAGACGGCGAAGAACGCCGGGCAGGTGATGTGTTTGGCCTTCCGGCCCGGGAACGCCCGGATGATCTCGAAGGCGAAACGGGCCGCGACCTCCTGCGGAAAGGTGGTGCCGGGCGGGTTCAGCCGTTCGATACCGGCGACCGAGTCCGGCGAGGTCATCAGCGCCACCGAGCCGGGCCGGCCGGAGGTCGCGACCATCACCGGCGGACGTCCGACCAGACTGCCCGCCAGATCGGCCAGCGCCAGGCCGGTGAGCCTGACCGAGGTGAGCGGCGGGATCGCACGTGAGGAGGCCAGGCCGTCGGTGAAGGGGCACTGGGCGATGACTGCGGCGATGCGCGGATCGTCGGCGGCGGTGGCGATGACGTGGCCACCGCCGAACGAGGTGCCCCACACCGCCACCCGGTCCGGGTCGGCGCCGTCGATCGTCCGTGCGAAGGCGACGGCGGCCTTCCAGTCCGCGCGCTGCTTGGCGATCGACAGCAGCTGACGCGGCTGGCCGCCGCTGGCGCCGAAGTGCCGGTAGTCGAAGACCAGGCACAGGTATCCCGCGGCGACGAACCGTTCGGCGAAGGCGTCGAGCCGCTGCTCCCGCACTCCCCCGAGACCGTGCGCCATCACGATGATCGGGCGGACTCCGACCGCACCGGACTCGTCGGGCCGGTACAGCCAGGCCGCGCAGTCGGCGTCGCCGGAACGGAAGGTCACATCTGATCGACTCATGCCGACGACTATATGGAATCGGTTCCACATTTGGAAGTGGTTCCAACTATGGAATGAATTACACTAACCGTATGACCACGGCACCGAAGGCGGCCACCACCCCACCGGCGGCGACGCGGACCCAGCGGCGGGCCGCGGAGAATCGTCGCGCCGTCGTCGACGCGGCACGCGAGATCATCGCCGAGGTGGGCGTGGATGCGCTCAAGCTCGAGGCGGTGGCCGAGCGTGCGGACGTGGCCGTGCAGACCATCTACAACCGGGTCGGCGGGCGGTCGGCGGTGCTCACCGCGGTGGCCGAGCAGGCACTGGAGGAATCGCGGGTCTACATGGATGCCGCCTACGAGACGCCGGGCCGGCCCGACGAGCGCATCCTCGCCGTGGCCACCACCTACGCCCGCTTCGCCCGGGAGCGGCCGCACGAGTTCCGGATCCTGGTGGAGCCCCCGGACGAGCCGGAGGCGCTCGCCCGCATCGCCGAGCTGACCCGGCACCAGAACGCGAAGCTGGCCACCGCGCTGCGCGAGGCGATGGACCAGGGCATCGCCCGCCTCGACCTCGACCCCGACGCCGTGGCCACCGCGGCCTGGGCCGCGATGAACGGCATCCTCGCCCTGGCGTGGCGCCCCGGCGGACTGCGGGTCGACGGCCCCGATCTCGACCGGCTCATCGCCGCGCACATCGGCGCCCTCACCGACGGCATCCGCCGGCCCGCATCGACGGCGTAGCGCCACACCCGACCGCCCCCGGGCACACATCGTCGGCGTCATCGGAACACCGATGCACAGGACTGGGACGCCACACTGTCGACCTTCCCGCATCCGCACTACGAGCTCATCGCGCAGATGCTGGTGCACGACGGCGACGAGGAGGTGCGCGGCTACTACACCGACACCCGCGTGGCCTTCCCCGACCAGGACCACGAGATCATCGCCTTCCGGCACAGCCCCGATGCGGTGATCGTGGAGTTCTGGCTGATGGGCACCCACCGCGGGAACCTCGGTACGATCCCGCCGACCGGCGGGCGGCACCGGACCCGGATGACCGCCTACTTCATCTTCGACGAGAACGAGAACCTGGTCACCGAACGGATCTACTTCGACCAGCTCACGATCCTCAAACAGCTCGTCGGCAGCCTCGACAAGCGCAAACCCAGGGACCTCGCCACCCTCGCCGGCGTGCTCAAGGGCGCGCTGGCCATGGCCGGATCCGAGCCCGATCCGCGGCTGTCCGACACCACCCCGCCCCGCCTCGACGACTGACAGGAATCCGGACATGACCACCTCCCCCGACACCGTCCCGACGGACACCGCCGCTCCGGCCACGATGCGCGCCCTCATCGGCGGCACCGGCGAGACCTGGAGCCTCGACGAGGTGCCGCTGCCCGATCAGCTCGGCGCACTGCGGATTCAGGTGCATGCGGCCGGCCTCAACCGGGCCGACCTGTACGCCCTGGAAGGCTCGTACACCGCCAACTCCCAGGGCGAGGGTCCGTTCACCGCCGGCATGGAGATCGCCGGCATCGTCGAACGCGGCAGCCTGCTGGCCCCGCAGCTGCCGACCGGCACCCGGGTCATGGGCATCACCACCGGCGGCTTCGCCGATTACGCGCTCGGCCACCCGCGTCTGCTGGTCCCGATCCCGGATTCGCTGTCGTTCGAGGAGGCCGCGACCCTTCCCGTCGGCCTGATCACCGAACACGACGCGCTGGTCACCCAGGCCGGGTTCACCGCCGGTGAGAGCGTGCTGATCGTCGGCGGCACCAGTTCGATCGGGCTGATCGGCATTCAGATGGCCAAGGCGCTGGGCGCGGGCACGGTCATCGCCACCACCACCAGCGCCCGCAAACGCCAGGCCCTGCTCGATGCCGGCGCCGACGTCACCGTGGACACGAGCGACGAGGATCTGGTGCAGGCCGTCCTGGCCGCCACCGACGGCGCCGGCGCCGACGTGGTCCTCGACCACGTGGGCGGATCGTCGTTCGGATCGCTGCCGAATGCGACCGCGATCGGCGGCCGGATCGTCAGTATCGGCCGGCTGGCCGGTCCGGCGACCGATCTCGACCTGGACACGATCGCCTTCCGCCGGCAGAAGCTGATCGGCACCACCTTCTCCATCCGCACCCGCGCCGAACTCGGCGACGTGGTGGCCGCGCTCGCCGAGCAGGTGCTGCCGGCCGTCGCGGAGGGAAAGATCACCCCGCGGCTCGACAGCGTCTACCCGGTGGAGCGGGCCGACGAGGCGGCCGCCAAGCTCCGCGACAACGCCGCGACCGGAAAGGTGGTGCTGTCCTTCGCCGATGCGCACACCCGGGATCCGGAGCCGGCGCCGATCGCGAACTTCTTCGGGACCATCCGGCAGATCGGCTACGTGGTCCGCGACATCGAGGCGTCCATGCACGGCTTCCTCGACGTCGGCATCGGGCCCTGGTTCTATCTGAAGGGGGTCGCACCCGGCGACTTCACCTATCGGGGCGAGCCGTCGGACATGGTGATGGACGTGGCGGTGGCCAACAGCGGCGACATCCAGATCGAACTGATCACGCCCACCAACGATGCGCCGTCGATGTACAAGGACTTCCTCGATGCCGGACACGAGGGGGTTCAGCATATCGCCTACTGGGCGGAGGATTACCAGGGTCTGTACGACCGCGCCCGCGCCGCGGGCTTCACCGTCGGCCAGGAGGGCCGGATCGGCGGTGCGGACGGCCGCTTCGCCTACCTGGCCACCGAGACCCATCCGGGAACGGTCGTGGAGATCAGCGATCTCGGCGGCACGAAGGCCTTCGTCTTCGGTCTGATCAAGCTGGCGGCCGAGAACTGGGACGGTTCCAATCCGATCCAGGAGATCGACGCCGGCCTGCTCAGCGGCGATCCGGAGGCGGCCGCCGCCCTGATGGCCGAGTTCGGGTGAGCGCTGTGCGGGTCCACCACCTCAACTGCGGCACCATGCGTCCCCGATTCACGCCCGGCGGACTGGTCTGCCATGTGCTGCTCATCGAGACCGCGAACGGTCTGGCGCTGATCGACTCGGGTCTGGGCACCAGCTACGGCAGGGCCCCGGGCGACACCTTCGGGCCGTCCCGCTTCTACGTGCGGCCGGACTACGACGAGGCGCAGACGGCCGTGCGGCAGGTGCGGGCGCTCGGCTACGACCCGAAGGACGTGCGGGACATCGTGCTCACGCACTTCGACGCCGATCACGTCGGCGGGGTCGCCGACTTCCCCTGGGCGCGTGTGCATCTGACCGCTGACGAGGCCGATGCCGCGCTGGCGCCCAGGACGTTCGTCGAGAAGTCCCGTTACCTGCCGGCCAATCACGAGCCGCTGCCGAACCTGGTCCGCCACGACCCCGCCCGCGGGGATCGCTGGCGCGGCTTCGCGGCCGCCACCGAGCTCACGCAGATCGGTGACGGCATCGTGCTGCTCGCCCTGCCCGGGCACAGCCGCGGTCACGCCGCGGTCGCCGTCGAGACCGGCGACCGCACGATCCTGCATGTCGGCGACTCGTTCTATCACCCCGGTCAGATCGACGGCGGCCACGCGCCGCGTGCGCTCACCCTGATGGAGCGGGTGATCGCCTACGACTGGCCGCAGGTCCGGGAGAACCATGCGCGCCTGGCCGAGCTCTGGTCGGCCGCCGATCCCGACCTGGTGCTGGTGAATGCTCACGATCCGAGCCTGCTGGCCCGGGCACAGGAAGGGTGAAGTCGATGAAGATCGCAGTACTCGGAGCGACCGGAAACCTCGGTACCGAGGTGGTGAACGAGGCGCTGACGGCCGGTCACACGGTGCTCGCCTATGCGCGCCGGCCGGAGGCGATCACCCCGCGCCCCGGCCTCGAGGTGGTCGGCGGGCAACTCGACGACGTCGATGCCCTGTCGGCGGCCCTGGCCGGGTCCGAGACGCTGATCGTCAGCGTCACCGGACCGATGAAGGATCACACCTTCTGCCGCAGAACGCTTCCCGGCATCCTGACGGCGGCTCAGCGGGCCGGGGTGAACCATCTGGTGCTGGTCTCGGCGTTCGGCGCCGGCGACACCGCCGGAAAGGCCTCGCTGGGCGCCCGGCTGCTCTACCGGACCGTGCTCAGGGGCTTCTTCGACGACAAGGCGGCCGGCGAGGAACTGCTGGCCACGGCGGGGCTGGCCGCCACGGTCGTCTTCCCGGTGAATCTGAAGCAGGCACCCTCGGGCGCCGGAGCCGCGGTGGAGCCGCTCGAGAACGTCGCGCGGGTGCCCGGCCTGCCGACTCTGCCGTTCGTGGACGCGGCCCGCGCGCTCGTATCCGTCGCCACAGATCCGGAGACGACGGGCCGGCGCCTGCTGATCACCACGCAGAAGGGCTGGCGGGCGCGCGGCTGAGCACCGCTCCGAGCGCCAGATCCATGGCGTACTCGAACTCCAGATCGGCGTCGAAGGCGGCCAGGTGCGGTGCGGCGGCGGCGACGGCGGGCAGTCCGCTCTCCGCCAGCGCCGCCGTCCGCTGCTCGATGCCCACCGCGTCGCCGGTCCCGTAGGTGGGCCCGGCGTTGACCTCGCGCAACAGGGTGCCGATCAGCGCGGCCAGGACGGCGCGCAGCAGGTGCACCGCCTCCTCGGCGGCGTAGCCCGCATCGCGCAGGACGCTCAGTACCGCATCGACCGGCGCCAGCCCGTCGAAGGAGGCGAGCTGGCGGGTGAGCACCAGCGATGCGGCCTCCGGGTGCGCCAGGGCGCGCTGCCGGAACGCCCGGGCGATCCCGCGCAGATCGGCCCCCGGATCCCCGGTTCGGGCCGGCAGCTCGACGGCCCCGAGCAGGGACTCGGCGACCGCATCGAGCAGGCCGTCCTTGCCGTCGACGTGGTTGTACAGGCTTTTGGGGTCGACGCCGAGCACCCGGGCGACCGCCCGCATGCTGACCCCGGCGATGCCGTCGGCGTCGATCACGGTGAAGGTGGCGTCGACGATGAGGCCCTTGGACAGCGTCGGCTGGCCCTTCGGCGGACGACCCCGGCGGGCCTTCGGTTCAGATGTCACACTCCAATCCTGCCATAAATCCACGCAGTGGGTATTTTGGCTGGACGTTGTGCCGGCCGCCCGGCGCGCAGGCTCAGCGGCGGTACTTGGACAGCAAAGCCGCGGGCAGATGGCAGGAGTCACCGGGGAACCGCGCGAGCCGGTCCTGGTGCTCGTCGGCGCTGCGCAGATAGTTCACCAGCGGCCGGACCTCCACCGCGATGCGGTCGGCGTCCTCGCGGGCGGCGATGAACGACCGTGCCGCCGCCAGGTGCGCCGGATCCCGCGAGTAGACGCCGGTGCGGTACTTGCGGCCCACGTCCGGCCCCTGCCGGTCGACGCTGTACGGGTCGATGATCTCGAAGAGGTGCGCCGTCAGCTGCTCGACGCACAGGACCGCCGGGTCGAAGCGGGTGCGTACGCATTCGGCGTACCCGTCGTACTCCCCGCTCAGGGAGCGGCCGGTGCCGTTGGCGCGGCCGGCCTCGGTGAAGCTGACCCCGGGCAGGGTCGCGACGAACGCCTGCACACCCCAGAGGCAGCCGCCGGCGAGGTAGATCTCCTGCATTCCCTGCTGCGCCTCCACGGGCCGATGGTATCGGCCGCGCCCGGCCAGAGCTGCGCCCCGGGTGTCAGGATGCGCGCACAGTGCGCCCCGGGGCGCGCCGGGCGACCGACTCGGCGACGGTGCGTCACCGACCAGCAGCATCTGATCGTTGACGGTCACCGCACTGGCCGTCGTGCACCACAGCGTGGTCAATGCGGACGGAAGCCACAGCACGCCCTCCGGGGAACGCTCGGCGCCGGCGCCGGTCAGCGCCGACGCCCGCTGCGCGGCGGTGGTCTCGCCGGTCAGCTGCTCGACGAGACCCCGGTGGTCTGACTGCAGGACCGAGACGCACCACCGGCCGCCGTCGAGCATCGCCGCCAGTGCCGGGCGCCGCCGGCCGACGGAGACGGCGAGTGCGAACGGGTCCACCGATGCGGTGAGCACCGAGGCGGCGACGAAGAAGCGGTCCTCGTCGCCGTCGCGGACGCTCACCAGCACCACGCCGCTGCCGTACTGCGCGAAGGCGTCGTACATCCGCCGGCTCGCGGCCTGCCCGGGCGTGCTGGTCACAGCAGCACGCCCCGGCCGCCGACGGCCGCCTCGAACCGCTGCTGGGCGTCCGCCCAGTTCGCGATGTTCCAGAAGGCTTTGACGTAGTCGGCCTTGACGTTGCGGTAGTCGAGGTAGAAGGCGTGCTCCCACATGTCGAGCTGGATGATCGGCACCAGCGAGGCGGGGATGTTGTTCTGCTGGTCGTAGAGCTGGATCATCAGCAGCTTCTGCCCGAGGGCGTCCCAGGCGAGGATCGCCCAGCCCGAGCCCTGAATGGTCAGCGCGGTCTGCTCGAAGTGAGCGCGGAAGCGGTCGAACGAGCCGAACTGGTCGTCGATGGCGGCGGCCAGTTCGCCGACCGGCTTGTCGCCGCCCTCCGGGGAGAGGTTCCGCCAGAAGATCGAGTGGTTGATGTGGCCGCCCAGGTTGAAGGCGAGGGTCTTCTCCAGGCCGACCACGGCGCCGTAGTCGTCGGTGGCCCGGGCCTGCTCGAGCTTGCCGAGGGCGGTGTTCAGGCCGGCGACGTAGTTGGCGTGGTGCTTGGAGTGATGCAGCTCCATGATCGTGCCGGAGATGTGCGGCTCGAGCGCGGAGTAGTCGTAGGGCAGTTCGGGGAGCGTGTAGTCGGCCATCGGGGTTCCCTTTCGTCAGTGGTGAACACCGTCGAAGCTACGACCTCAAGTTCACTTGAGGTCAACGGTTAGAATTGAGACATGGACCACGACGGGGCGACGCACGACGCGAACGAGCTGCTGACCGTCGGCGAGATGAGTTCCCGTACGGGAGTGGCCGTCTCGGCGCTGCACTACTACGAGACGCTCGGCCTGATCGCCGCCGAACGCACCGCGGGCAACCAGCGGCGCTACCCGCGGCACATGCTCCGGCGGGTGGCGCTGATCGCGGTGGCCAAGCGGCTGGGCATTCCCCTCGCCGACGTGCAGGACGCCTTTGCCGAGGTGCCGCTGGACCGGCGCCCGAGTCAGAGCGACTGGGAACGCGCCTCCCGGCGCTGGAAGACGACGCTCGAGCAGCGCCGCCAGGCCATCGAGAAGCTGGAGAACGAGCTGACCGGCTGTATCGGCTGCGGCTGCCTGTCGATGAAGGCGTGCAGCCTGCTCAATCCCGACGACGAGCTGGCCAAGACCGGCCAGGGTGCGCGCCGCGTCGCCATGTGAGCCGGCCGGTCCCGCCCGGCGGACTAGTATGCGGACATGGCCGGCCCGCACGTACTCCAGATCGGCATGAACCCGGACGTGATCGACTTCACTCCGTGGCCCGGACAGTCGGCCGAGGATCTCCGCGGCCGCATCGAGCAGGCACGCACAGCACTGCACGAAGCGGGGTTCAGCGTCTCCACCTGCCTGCTGCCCGACGACGCCGACGCGGCGGCGAGCCTTGTCGCGGACGCTCTCACCGCCACGGATGTCGACGTCGTCGAGATCGGCGCGGGTTTGCGGACCTCACAGGCGTACACGCCGATCTTCGAGCAGGTGATCAACACGATCACCGGGCTGCGTCCCGGCGCCCGGCTGTGCTTCAACGATTCACCGGAGACCACCCTCGAGGCGGTGCGCCGGGCGATACCAGCCCGCGTGAACATCGAGCGCATCGTCCCCAATCTCGTGGTGTCCGACCTTCCCCGGGCCGTCCACGACCACGTCGCGGTCCTCGGGCTCGAGGTGGTGATGGACCACGGCTGGATCGTGACCCTCGCGCAGAGCGGCGGCCGGCAACTGAGCCTGCTCACCCAGGACGCCACCGCCCCGGTGAATCCGGACGTCTCCGTCTTCGTCGACGACGTCGCCGCGGCGTACGAGCGGGCCACTGCGGCGGGGGTTGAGATCATTCATCCGCTGACCGCGGAGGAGTGGGGTGTGACCCGATTCTTCTACCGCGACGCGTCGGGGAATGTGATCAACGTCGGGAGCCACTCGGCCTAGGGCCCGGCGCCGAGCCGGCGATGTCAGAGACTCCCGGCACACTCTCCGCATGAGTGTTGAACTGCGCGGCACAGACCTCCGGCACTGGATCATCGGCGAGGCGCGAAAACAGTCGCCGATCTCCATCCGGATGATGATCGCTTCAGCTGCGGACCAGGGATTCTCATTCGCAGGCCGCCCGTCCAAAGTGATCTCGGACGCGCTGCGCTGTGAGCGCCGGCGTGGCCGAATCGTCAAGACCGGTCGCGGCGAGTACACGCTGGGCACGATTCCACGAACGAGCGGCAGACTGATCGATCAACGGTTGTCGCAGCTCGCCGCGGCCGCTGCGAGGTCTGGTCGACAGGAGCGACCGGCAGCCTGATCGGACAGCTATACGACAACTCTGAGCGACAAATCCTCTTACCGCTCGCGCACGGGGCGAAGTTGTCGCTCAGAGTTGTCGCATTTACTCCACTCAACCTGTCTACTCCACTCAACCTGTCGCGATGTGTGAGCGTCTCGCGACCCGGTGCCCCGACGGGCGTCAGCCCACCCTCCGGCTCCCGGAGGCGAAGCCCAGCCAGGTGTGCCGGTTGTTCCACCAGCACCAACCCAGCTTCACGGCCCCTCGTCGCTCCCGGCCGTCACGGCCGGTGCCGTTCGAGATCCACAGAGCAGGCGTACGCGAGTCGAATCCCTTCTTCTTCTGTCGGCGCGAGCCGATCATCATGAAGCAGGCGTTGCGGTCGATCACCTCGGGAAGCTGCAATGCCCAGTGCACGCCTTCAGCGACGGTGAACGGTGTTCGGGACTCGGCACCGATGGCTTCCGACGCCTCCGCAGTGAGGCCGGCTTGCCTCATGTTCGAGCACGCCGGTGGCGATCAACCGTTCCGCCTGCACCGACAGCGACGGCAGTGCAGGGACTTCCTGCCCTGACGCCGCCTCAGAAGTCATCACACGTTGAACCGGAATTCCACCGCTTTCAGTACAGGCCTTGCGTTATGAGCACTCCGACTCGCCTGCGCTTGACAAGGTTGGTAGGATCGCTGCAAGTCTTTGATGATCGCGATCGCAAGATCACCAGGGAGGGATCACCCCGAGGGTGGAGGCGAACCAAAGCATCGCCCCACGGTGTAGCGCACCGAACCGCGAGCAGCGGGCAAATCCTCCGACAGGACGTGAAACGGGTAACGGCCTCGCATGGCAGGCGAGGTACCGAATAGGGATTGGGTAGGGAGTTAGCGCTCCCGTAAAGCAACTGACGTCGTAGACGTCGACGGAGCACGGCACCTGCAGGCCGCCCAAGTAGTAAGCCGGTAAACGAAACCCCCTCCGGACAGTTACAGCTGTCTGGAGTTTCTGATGGGGTACACCCCGCCTCCTGCGTCCGATCAATCTCACTACCTCAACCTCACCGGGGCCGTCGCGCTGGGCTACGGTGCGTACCAGACCCTTCGCAAGTACATCGCCGATGGGAAGCTGCCAGCGGTCAAGATCGGCGGGCGCGTCAAGGTCCTCCGCGCTGACCTCGACGCCCTCGCTGTCCCGAAGCGAGCCACCACGTTCGAGGACGTCGAGTCCGCGATCCAGCGCGTGGTGGCCACCGCTCCCCCGCTGACCGACGCCCAGGTGCGGCGTCTGTCCTCGCTGCTGGGGAGCGCCTGATGGGCGCGCGCTGCGCTGACTGGGATGACAGCGATGTCGAGTACCGGCGAGTCCGGGAGGGTGTCGCCGGTACATCCTGGACGGTCGATCGCGAGCTCGTCAGTGGCGTCGAGACCGCCGTCCTCGTCCGTCGCGTTGAGCGGCCTCTGAGGACGTCGGAACAGCCCTCTGTGAAGGTCGTTTCTGACAACATTCCCGGGAACGTTGTCAGCGAGAAGGCCGAGAAACAGGGCCCGAACTGCGACGATGCTTTCAGGCCAAAATCCCCTATGGGAACGGCAGACTGGCCTGGCCGGAACGGCCAGGACAGCGTGCCGTCGCCGGAACCCGATCAGGCCTCGTTCGGTGACCTCGCGACCGTGCGTGCGATGGGCACTGACCAGACCGCCCCGGTCATCGGCTACGACACCGAGTTCACCTACGACGCCGACGGTCGCCGGACTATCGACAGCTACCAGTTCTCGGTCTTCGATCCCGAGGACAGCGGTCACCGTTTCGACATCGTGCTGCTGCCGCTGGCCGACGGAGCGGTTCGTCATGCCGACGGTGGCGGTAGCTACGGTGGTCCGCTGGCCATCGTCGACTGCCTGGCGGTGGTGATCCGTGAGAGCGGTCTGTGGCGTTCGGCCGGTCTTCCCGATCCTCGCGGAGTGGCCCGGCGGAACTTCTGGATCGGCGGTGACTACGTCGCCAGCATGAGCGCTCTCTACGGCCGTCACGGTATCGGTGTGGTGCTCGCCGGCCACTACCTGCCGGCCGACCTGACGGCGTTTGCCCGGCCGCGTCGGCGCCGGGGCGACGGTCGTTACGACGACATCATGCGCCGGGTGACGTCGGCGTCCGGTGGGCTGGTGTCGCTGAAGCCGATCCGTATGGCGGCTATTTCCGGTCCTCGCGGTTCGAGCCAGCGGTACCTGCCGCTGTCCATCACGGTCCGGGACACGATGGGTCAGGCCGCCGCCGGCTCCAACAGCCTCAAGTCGCTCGGTGAAGTGTGCGGGGTGCCGAAGCTCCACGTCGGCGAGGCGATCGAGGACATGACCTGGTACCGCCGCGACCACCTCGTCGACTTCCTGGAGTACGGCGTGAACGACGCCGCGATCGTTCTGGAGTACTCGACGGCGCTCTGGGGAGTCAACGCCGTGCCTCCGGTGACACTCTCAGGCGGGGGTGCTCATGCTCTGCGGGCGGGCGTCAAGGGCTACCTGGGCGTCTCCAGCAATGCGGAGTTCTCGGCTCGCTTCCAGGGCCTGGTGTCCGTGGACGAGGGGCAGGAGGTGAGCGACGACGGTCTGAGCTACTACGCCGTGCGCTCGCAGACACCGGTCGACGGAGACGCCAACCAGGTCCACTCCGCCTTCAAAAAGTCCTTCCACGGCGGCTGGAACAGCTGTCTGAAGGTTGGGTGCTTTTCGACGACGACGTACGACCACGACATCCAGTCGGCGTACCCATCGGCGATGGCGGCCGTGGTCGACGTCGACTTCGAGAATGGATGTATCGAGGAAGTCATCAAGGACCGGGCGCTGTCCGTCGACGACTTCCCGCTGGGGTTCACCACGCCGTTGGTCGCCTACGTCGGTTGGGAGTTCCCCGAGGACGTCGAGCCGTGCCTGCCGGTCCAGGTTGGTCAGTCAATCATCTACCCGCGCACCTCTGACGGCATCGGCGCCGCGCAGGGCGAGGGGATGGCCGCTGTTGATTTCGACTCGTTCGAGGGGGCGTGGTGCTGCGGTCCCGAGCTGCTGCTGGCTCTCAGGCTCGGCGCTCGCGTCGATGTCCAGATCGGTTATCGATTGCGCGTGCTGGAGGACGAAGACGGGCCTTCCAGATCCATGCGCTCGGCTGTGCAGCAGATGGTCGCCGATCGTGCTGCGGCCAAACGGATCTGGGGCAAGGGTTCGCTTGTCGAGCTGATGATCAAGGTGGCCACCAACTCCTGCTACGGCAAGCTCGCGCAGGACGTCGCCGAACGACGTGGCTGGAACTCCTGGGCCGAGGAAATGGAATCGATCGGCGGGTCTGCTGTGACATCGCCGTACCACGCCGCGATGATCACCAGCCTGGTCCGTGCGTTCCTGCTCGGCATGGCCAATCAGGTCGACCTGTTGAGCGTGACGACCGACGGATTCATCACCCCTGAAGCCGACGTCGAGCGCTGCGATGCCTTCGGACTGGCTGAGGTGTTCCGTTCGTCGCGTGAAGCGCTGGCCGGTGACCCGTCGGTCTGGGAGGTGAAGCATCGGCAGGATGACCTGGTCAATCTGACGACTCGCGGCAACGTCAGCCTGTCGCCGGGTGGCGTACTGGCCAGGGCCGGGCTGAAGACGCCTGACGGTATCGAGCGTGGCGGGTCTGTCGCTGAGCGCGAGTGGTTCCTCGACGCTGCTGTCTCCCGTGACGGGAAGGTTCTGAACGCCTACACCTCGTTCCCGTCGTTCCGGGAGTTATCTCGCACCGTCGACCGTCTCGACTTCGGCCCGGTCCACCGGACGCCCGCTGTGTCGCTCGACTTCGACATGAAGCGTCAGCCGCTGCTGGACGATCTGCGGGTCGACGAGGTCCGTGGGCATGAGGTGGCCGGTTACGGCACCGCCGCGTGGGGGACGGTCATCGACTACTCGCGTGGGCGCGACATCGCCCGTCACATCGCCGCTATGCGCCCCGGCACTACGGGCGAGGATCGGCCGACCGGAACCCTGCGCACCGTCTCCGACATGAAGACGTGGAAGCGCCGCTACGACAGCGCCGTCGGCCGGCGTATCCGGACGGTCGAGTCCGCGCTTCTGACTGAGCTGGTGGCCGCGCACAAGGAAGGTCTGATCGCCGTCCCTGTGCTGGCATCGCGCGTCCCGGTGGTTCAGAAGATCGCCTACCTGTCGTCGCTCGGGCTCGGTGATTTCACACGCGCTCAGTGGGAGCACATGAGTAAGCGCGACCGTAGGGCTCGGGTGCTGTCCGACGCCGATCTGAACGCGCTCGCTGAGGTCGTCGACGGCCTCCCCGACTGGTGATCGGGGGCTATGACCGTGCCCAACGCGCCGCCTGAAGTCCTCGCGCCGTACCACCAATCCCGGCCGGGAAGCACCCGGCAACCAATGAAGAGGAAATCTGATGACCGACAACAAGAACACCCGTAAGAACCTCGACGAGCTGCTGGCCGAGGCCGAGGCCCGCGTGACCGAACTGAAGCAGAAGCAGAAGGCGAAGGACGCCCGCGAAGCGGCCAAGCTCGGTAAGCGCCTGCACTCCAAGATCGGTGACGGGCGCGCTGCCTTCACCGCCGAGTTCAAGCTGATCCGTGACGAACTGTTCGGTGACAATGACACTCCGGGCGACGGGTCGGCGGCGACGGTGGAGCCGCCTGCCACGGCATCGGCCGGGTTCGGTGAAACCGGTTGGGGCGGTGCTGGTCATGTCCAGTAGTACCGCTGCCCGCATGGCGGGCGAAGAAGCAGAGACCCCGCCCGGACTGAGCGAAGCGAGGGAGGACGGGGTCGTGGTAATTGGAGGACGGCGCGAAGCGTTGTCCGACAATTACCCTGCTGGCCGTGGGGGAAGCCGTGGGGGAAGTGTCGCAGATCCCGCACGCACGTCGGACCGGCTGTCCGCCCGCGTGACGGTGCGCTTCAGCGCTCCGGAGCGGGCGGCCATCGACGCGCGCGGCGCGGCGCTGGGCGTCAAGCCCGGCGCGTGGTTGCGCGCCCTGGCGCGCGACGGGCTCGACGCTCGGCGCGATGAAGTCGCTCGGCTTCATCGTGCGGCTGCGCTACGTCCGGACCCGGTCCGCGCCGAGCAGGTGGAGCAGCTCCGACGCGCCGGCTCGGTGCTCTGGCGTGAGCGTCGGCGCGACGAGCTGGCGGTCAAGTTGCTCGCCGAGATCCGGGGTCTGCTGCGCGACGGTGGCCAGCTCGACGAGAAGCGCGCGGCCGCGCTCGACGATGCCCTGGCGGCGCTCACCGACCCCGGCCGGGAGATGGCTCTCACTCCGGTGATCGCTGCCGTCGAAGCGCTGCGGGCTGACGCCGGGGATCGGACTCGGTTGTGAGCACCGTCAACGTTCGGTCGTCGCACTCGGCACAGTCCAGCGTGGACTATGCCCTCTACGGTGACAGCGGCCAGCAGAAGGAAGAGCACCGGCGGCGCGGCACCAGCCGCGCCGCCGCGCTCTCGTCTTCCGTCGACAACCCTGACGAGTTCATCGCGCGGTGTGAAGACCACGGGCGCAAGGTCGAGCTGTACAGCTACACGCAGAACTTCAGCCCCGACGAGTTCGACGTGAACAACCCCGTCGACGTCAAGCGCGTGAACGAACTGGGCCGAATGCTCGCCGAGGACATGCACAGCGCGGACTATCTCGTGGTGACCCATGCCGACAGCAAGGGCGGTCATCTCCACAACCACATTTACGTGTGCAACAACGACCTCCTGACGGGTAAGTCGCTGCAGCGAAACACCTCGTGGGCGAAGGGAGTCCATCAGGCCAACGACGCCCTGATGGAGCGTGAAGGGTGTCAGGTGCTCGACTCTCCCATGCAGGCGAGGGTCGACTGGTCGTTGCAGCGGGAGCAGTACGAGGCCGGTGGCTTCGAGCGGGCCCTGGGCGACAAGATCGCGGCGTCCCTGCGTGATCCGCGCTCGACCGACCGCGAGGCATACAAGGCCGTGCTGGCTGAGCACGACGTGACGTTCAGCGTGGCCAAGAGCGGTGAGCACCGCTACAAAATGCGCCACCAGAACGGGAAACTCCTGTCGAAGTCTGGCAAGGCGCTCTCCCCCGACTTCAGCGCGAAGAGCGCTGGCGAGATCTTCAACTACCACGCAGAGAACAAGACGAAGGAGCAGACTAATGCCGCTACTCAACGACATGAAGAACGAGGACCAGGCCGCGCAGACGAGCGCCGAGAACTCGGAGCTGTTGCGCGAGTTGATGAGTCGCCAGGGCCGCGTCGAGGAACACGTCGCCGGGCTGACCACTGCGATCAACAAGCTCATCGAGAAGCAGAGCAGCGACGCGCCGAGCCTGTCCGGGCGGCTGACGATGATGGAGCAGCAGCGGCCCAGCAGTCCGCCGCCGTCCAGCGCGGCATCCGTGATCGAGCCCGTACGGCAAAGGCTCGACGAGATCGAGAAGACTCTGAGCGTGCTCGCCGACAGCGTGAGCGGCAACGATCTGCGCTCGGCCACGAAGGCCCTCAGCGCCGAGACGAAGGGTATTACTTCGGCCAGTAAGCAGGCGGCTGCCGACGCCCGGAAGGCCGCCGACGCTGCCGAGAAGGCCGCCAGTGCCGTCGATGGTGTGAGGGCTGCTGCCGCGAAGGAGATCCGCGGGGTGGCCAACGCGGTCGTCAACAAGGCAGAGAAGGCGATGGACGATGGCGAGAAGGCGAAGGCCGCCCGTGTCGAGAGGCTGGTGGCCGCTGCCGACAAGGTGGCTGCACGGAGGTACTGGGACGCGTTGGGCGCATTCGTCCTGACGCTGGTCCCAGCGGCTGCAATGCTGATGGGCTGGACGGTTCTCGTGGGCGGCGTCTTTTATGCCTGGGAGCTGGTCACCACCGACGGTTCCAAGCCTGAGCTGATCTCGAAGGGGCTGCTGTTCGTCATGGCTGTGGGCGCTGCTCTGTGGGGTGTGTGGCGCTCGCTGGTGTGGGCTTACGGCGTCGTGGGCGACTGGCGACGTCGGGACCGCGTGTAGCGATCAGTCCATCGGCCTACTGCCTGCCGCCGGCCAATGGGTTCCTCGTCAACCTGCTACAGCGACTTCCAGACGATCTCGACAGAAGCTGGGTCGAAACCCTTCCGCCCGCGCGGCTGCGGTTGCAGCGAGACAGTGGCCAGCGCGTCGATGACCTGCCGCCGTAGGTTCAACGATGCCTCCCGAAACGCATTCGCCGGGTCGCCGGTGCCCAGTACCGGAGCCAGTGCGCCCGATCGTCCTTGCAGGAGCCGCTGCGCTTCGAGTTCCTGGATGGCCGCTTCGGCTGCGTCCCTGACCCGTTTGAGGTCGCGGCCCTCGATGATCTCCTCGTCATAGTCGTGCTGGGCTCTGCTGATCTTGGCCCGTTGCGCGCTGATCGCCGCGTCGATCGCCTGGGTCGCTGCACTGTCGGTAGTGGCCGGGACCTGGCGCACCGCGTCGGGCTCGGCCAGACGAGCGCTGATGACACCGGTGACGAAGTCGTCGATCGCGGGACCGGACCTGACCATGTGGCCTGGGCACGTGTAACCGCGTGGCGCGCCGGTGACCTTCTTCCCGCATGGTTGGCCAGTCTCCGGGTCGCTGAGACCGCACCGGTACAAACCACTCCCGAGGCGCTTCCGCTTCGTCGAGCCGCTGGTGTTCGTCACACGTTTTTTGTCGTCGAGGATCTCCTGGACCTTCCACCATGTCTCGTCGTCGACGATGGACTCCCACTGTCCTCTGATCGGCTCTCCGGCATCGTCGCGGAGGATCTGTGCGCGCCAAGTGCGGCGGCGGTTGCCGTCTTTCTGGAACTCCTTGGGCGTGTAGGTGGACATGCCGGCGTAGCGCGGATTTCGCAAGATGCCGAGCACTGTGGACGGAGACCACGGGCCGTCGGCCTTGGGTTCCCGGGCTTCGTAGGGCCTGTTCTCTTCTTCAGCACGTTGCTTCCGCGCCGCCTCGCGCTCAACCGAGACTGTGTGAGTGTGCTTCGGCAGTGCGTCGATCCCCTTGATGACGTCCGTGCCGCTCAATGCGCGGGCGAGAGACCTGAGGGACTCGGGATTCTCAGTCTTGGTGAACAGTGCATAGATGGCGCGGACGGCGGTCGCCTCGTGCTCGATCACATCACCGTTTGTTGCGTATCCGAGTGGTCGCATGCCCTTCGGCGCGCGACCCATCGCGGCTCGCTGCTTCTGTGCGCGCGATTGGCGCTTGCTCTTGCGCACCACCTCGGCTCGGGCTACCTGGATCTTGATTCCCGCGATGAGAAGACCGTTCTCATTGGTCAGATCGACATCGCCGGACACCGACTTGAGCAGCAGCCCGCGGAATCGTGCCGCGTCTACCCAGTCCTCCATCTGCCGGGGCTGACGGGTCAGCCGGTCGAGGTCCCAGCAGACGATCGCGTCGAAAGCTCCGGCCTCGTAGTCGGCGACCATCCGGTCGTAGTCAGGGCGTGACTTGGTGGCGTCCGTGGCGCTCTTGGACTGATCGATGTAGGTCTCGACGATGGTCCAGCCTTCACGTTCGGCGAGGCGCTCGCAATCCTCCCGCTGACGCTCAATGGCGAGGCCGTCCATCTCGCGGTCAAGGGAAATACGGAGGTAGATAGCAGCATGACGAGACGCTGTTGCAGGCATTGTCATGCCCTCAGCCTAGCGCTCTAACGTCAGCCCTGTACGAAACCGAGATCCGAGGCGGTCAGAACAATCTTGCTTGGCGCGTGGTGTCTGTCCTCCTCAGGCGTGCGTAGTCGAGCAGGTCTGTCACGGTGGCGTTCTTCTTGTGCCATTCGTCGACGATGGTCTCGCCTAGCAACACGTAAGCCCAGGCGCGGCCGTCCCGCTCTTCCTCAGGCAGTTCGTTGATCTGCTCACACCATGCCAGCGCGGCCTTCTGCTTGCGCTGGACGTTCTCGTCACTCAGCGCCGACTGCGCCTTGGTCTCAACGACATAGACGGTGGACGGTGTGCGGATAAGGAAGTCCGGTGAATACTGCGCCGGCATGCCGTCAGCCTTCAGGTACGGACGACGAAGGAACTCATGGCGGTACTCATGCACCTTGGCGAGGGCCTCGACACCTGAGTCCTTATCGGCCCAGCGGATGAATCGCCGTTCAAGCCCACCGCCCTGGGATGGGATCGGCAGTTTCGGGTAGATGCATTTGTTGACTTCTTCGGCCGTGCTGCTTCGAACCGGGATCGTGGTCACCTCGGAGAGTGAACGATGCTGCACCTCAGCAGAAGCGACAACCTGACTCTCCTGCATCTCGACGAGCTTGGTGACGAAGGTTCCGGCAATGTTGTGCGCGACGTCGTCGAGCAGAAGCACACGCCAGTTCTCCCCGGCCAGCGGGTCAAACTCCTGGTCGAAAAGACGGTGTCGAATGTAGGTGTCGAGCCAGCCGGTGAGGAGTGGGCGGTAGGCCTGCAGTATCGGGAACTTGGCGTTCTCGTTGTACTTGCTCTGGCTCTTCGTCATCGTGCGGCCGAGCGCTTCGGTGATTCGCGTCGTCATACGGGACAGGTAGTCGTTGTAACCGGTAGCAGTCAGCACACCACCGTCAACCCGGTAGTCGCCGTACTGTGTGCCCGTCTGAGCGTCATGCGAGACGAATCTGTCACCCTTCCCGATGCTCTTCAGCAGCAGTTCCAGCGGATACGGAGACGCCGACAGCGTCAGCGGGTCAACGCTTGGCTGTCGCAGTTCCTCGTCGGCATCCCGGAGGATGACCGGAATCTCAAAGTCGTACGCCTGATAGCCCGGCCGCAGGTCCACATGCTCCAGATCGCCAGTCGCGCCGGTCGTGTCCGAATCCTCACCGGTCTCGACCATGAGCCCACCGCTAAGCAGTTCATCGTAGAAGTCACTGAATGCTGGGTGCTCGACGATGAACAGCACGTCGAAGTAGTTGGTCGGCTCCAGCCCCTCGCTGATCCGTTTGCGCGTCTCCGCCTTGAGCTCGTCGATCGACGGATCACCGCGCCACATCAGGCGAAGGCCACGTCCGATCGTCTGCTCCAGCAAGATTGACGCCTGGGATGATCGCAGCGGCACGATTACTGCGATGTTGTTGACGTCGAAACCTTCACGAAGCATAAGGACAGAGACGATCGCCTTCGGCTGTTTGTGACGATCGACGTCGAACAGCTTCTCTCGAATCGGCTCCCAGTCTTTCAGGCCGAGTTCAGCCTTTCGGCCAGAGTCGACCCGAAGGATGTCATCCTCGGAGAGGCCGGTGCTTTGCAAGTACTCAACGACGTGCGGCGTTACGGTGGTGTCCTCGCAGACGACCAGCAACTTCGGATGCTTGTTCGGATCTGCTTCAGCGAACTGGTCTTCGAGGATCTGGAGCTTCTTCAGGCCGGCCTGGAGCATGACCCGCTGACCGTTCGACAGTCCAGTGACCCGCTTCTGCTCGTCGCGCTCCGCCTTGAAGTCCAGCGGCAACGCCGCGATCTCCTTGCGCTTGTCCAGAGCAAGTGACTTCACCAATCCTGCACGCATGGCGGACTTGAGATCGAAGTCAACCACAATATGTGGGAAGTAGGCCTTCCCCTTGGTGCGACCCGACCCGACCTCGTTGTACGGGGTTGCGGAAAAGTCGATTTGAGTGAAGCGTCGTCCCTTCGTTGAGGCTATCTCACTCAAGCTCTTCTGCCACTCAACGTCGGTGACCTCATCCGCCTTGCGTACCTCATGGATGTGGTGCGCTTCGTCGTTGAACACGACCAGGTCTGGTAGATCCTTCAACGCCTGAAGTGGGCCACCGCGCAGGAATCGGCGATCCAAGACATCGAGCGCATTGCCGGCACTCGTTCCCGGGGTGAGCGGGAAGAAGCTCTCGACCGCTGCCTTGGGGTCGATCTCTGCTCCGGGTGCTTCGATCTCGCTGTCATCGAGGAAATCAGGGTCTTCCTTGCCCGCGAGCAAGTGCCAGTTAGTGATTGCAACTATGCCCGAGCCTGTCACCTTTCGGCCGATCTCGGCCTTGGTCACCACCGATGACTGGAGAAAGGCGAAGACTTGGGTGCGATACGTGTCAGGGATGAACAGATCTTGCTGACGGTAGATATCGCTAGTAGTGAAGTCGCGCTCACCGTTGAGCTCCTTGCCCTGAAACGAGTCGAGAAGCCGCTCGTACACGATTAGGCCGGGTGCTACGAGCAAGAAGTTGCTTGAGAAGCGCGGGTCCTGCGGATTGGCGAGATTGTTCAAGTGCTGCCAGACCAACAGTGCATTGAGCACCCAGGTCTTGCCCGTGCCAGTCGCCATCTTCGCCGCGTACTTCGGGTGGTCGTGACGTTCGCGGACGACTTCCCCAAGCACGCCGCCCTCGAGCATTGACTCGGCTGCGACTGCCTCGTACAGGTCACGTAGTCGGGTCGTCCCGAGTACCTCATGTGCGTAGATGACGTTAAGGATCGCGGCGCGCTGTCCGATGTGGAAGTTCAGTTCGCGAAGATCGGAGTAGTCCTGCTGGAACCAGAAGCGCAACAGCTCGGCTGTCACCGGTGTGACATGATCGAGTAGCTCCGACCCGGTGCCGTCGACAATGCCGGGGACCAGCGGATCAACGACCGCCGCGAGCCCCTTGGCGAGTGGGAAGTCAGCGAAACCGCTCACGACCGAGCCTCCACTCCCGAGATGACAACCTCAGACTCGAAACCGAAGACATCGACCGCTCGAACGCAGACCGTACGCGGACGTTCAACGCGCGATATGTCAAACTCGGCCGCCGTGACGACACGCAGTTCGTCGCCATCATTGTCGGTGTTCCCTCGATAGTCCTGCCAGACGGAACGGAATACCTCGCCGTCGTAGTCAGGATCGACAGCCCAGTACTCGATAAGCGCCAGCGGCTCGGTATTCATGACGGCCTGAAGCTTGGCACGATTTGCCTGATCGAGATTGATTGCCTCCGGCGAGAGCAGTACGTAGTTCTGAAGGTTCACCACCAGCGAGTCATGGTCGGAGTCCATCGTGTGCACCGCGACATCCGCCTGGAGGTACTGGAGGCTGGAGAAGCGCACCTCAGTGGCGAGCTTGTCCGCCCCCTTCTTCTTCAGTCGGTCGAGAAGATCCGGTGGAATCACCAATACTTCGAGGCTCGGATCGTTGAGATCGGCGATATCCTGGCCAATACCGGCGGAGAAATTCCATCCGAGAACGACGACCTTGTCGAACCCGCCCATCTTGGCCTCGCGGTAGCCCTGCGCCCGCTTGAGCGTCGAGATGGTGGTGAGGCGGGACGGACTGTCGGCGAAGACTAACGTGCGGGTGCCCGGAAGCCTCCCGAGACTCGCATTAACGTTCTCCTCCGGAGGCAGTGGCAGCGCGCCATAGAGGTCAAGCACCACCTTCGCGAGGTCGCCGACACGGAACGAGCGACCGAGCGTCGATCGAGCCTGCTCCACCTGATAGTCACCGATTGCCTGGTAAAGGAAGGGTTTTGCGTCTATGTCAATCAGCCTCTTGCGCATAACCATTGTCGAAGGCTTCCCGAGATCAGTAGTGACCCATCGCCGCCCTAGCGACTCCGCTACTGCCGCAAAAACTCCAGATCCTCCGAAGAAGTCCGCCACAATGGCCCCCTCCGAAGATGAACCCTTGATGATCCTCTCGATAAGCGGCCAGGGCTTCTCCGTCGCGTAGCCAACTCGCTTCTTGCCGTCGACTGGATATCGCCCGGCGATAGCCATAACCCACCAGTCCTCGGGGATCTTCCCTTCAGCCAGTGCGTAATCGTCCGCGATGAACCCTGAACCGGCGAGGCCGGTCTTGAAGTTTCCTTTCGTCTTCTCGCTATGAGCTTGGCGGATGTCGCTGTCGTTGAAGATCCAGTTGTCGGACTTCGAGTACCAGAAGACCATGTCATGCTTGCGGTTGTACTGCCGCATTCCCGGACTCCCCGGACCGTGATATGCCCAAACAATCTCGTTGCGCAGGTTTTGCTTGCCGAACACTTCATCGAGAAGCAACTTCACATAGTGCCCCACGTGCCAGTCCAGATGAACATAGATCGAGCCGTTCTCCGAAAGGAGCTCTCGCATAAGGACGAGCCTCGGCATGATCATCGCAAGGTATGAAGCCGTTCCATCCGACCACGTGTCCGAATATGCAAACTGCTCAAGCACAGTCGGTTTCTGATCGATCGTCGTTCCCGGAAGTTTGATCTTGGTCCGGTAGTCCGCCTTGGAATCGAATGGGGGGTCGATGTAGATCAGGTCGATCTTGCCACGAAGGCTCGGAGAGTCCTCGTCGTCGGCCAAGAGCGCGGCCATCGCCAGCAAGTTGTCGCCGTATATCAGGCGGTTGGGCGCGTCGGGCGCCTGATCACCATCGCTGCCCCAGAAGTTGAAGCCTGCTCGATCCTTCGACGGGATGACGAGCTCACGAGTCTGCAGGCTGACCCGGTTGCGCCCCTCCAGTTGCTCCAGGACCTGAGCCGCTTGACGCTTGCCTGCGGCGACGATGCCGGGCAGCTGTTCCAGCAGTGACTTGCTCATGTCAAGACGCCCTCTCGTGGCCGCTACTTCTTGTTCCCAGACGTGAGTCCGGTTCTAAACTCAATCAATTGTTCGTCGAACTTCTCGCACAGTCGGGTCACGAAGTCTGCCCACGATCGCACGCCCTTGAGGTTGAGCGCGCCCGGCGTCGTGCCTTTGTGGACGATCTCGCCGCGAATTTCGACGAGATCCGACACGTCGCGACGGACCATCTCATTGGACCGACCCCGCCACTTCACCGCGTAGATCGGCGCGATTCCAAGCACCTGCTGATACAGACCCTCGACGTTGCCGACACTCGCGGTATTGAAGCCGAACCGCCCTTTGCCGTCGCCCTCGATCCGGGCTCGCACGAGGGCAACGGCCTCATCGCGCCAACCGTCGCCTACGAATGCCCAAGGGCTCGGTTTGGCGGTGACCACCCACTCGCGGAACGTCTCAGGCAGTTCAGCGGGTGACACCGTTTCCGTCAGCAACTCGACAGTCTCAACGAGCGCCTCCTCGACGTAGACCTCCCACGCTGTATAACAGAGCGCCACCCCCGATCGGAGCAGGTGGCCGTACCCAGCTCCGGCGGGTCGACCTGGCTTCGGGTCACCCTGCGCAGGGTGGTGCTCAATCAGGGATTCCACATCTGCGAGCACCAATTTCGCCCGTTCGACAGCCTTCGAGGCGCTCACTTCTTACCGCCAGACGTCAGACCCGTGCGAAACTCGACCACGTCGCCGTCGGCCATCACGTAGTCCTTGCCCTCCATGCGGACCTTGCCGGCGGCCTTGGCGTCGTTCATCGAACCGGCCGCGTCGAGGTCCTCGAAGGAGACGATCTCCGCCTTGATGAAGCCCTTCTCGAAGTCGGTGTGGATCACGCCGGCGGCCTTCGGGGCGGTGTCGCCCTGCCGGATGGTCCAGGCGCGCGACTCCTTGGGGCCGGCGGTCAGGTAAGTCTGCAGGCCCAGCGTGTGGAAGCCCGCCCGGGCCAGCTGCCGCAGGCCCGGCTCGTCCTGGCCGATCGAGTCGAGCAGTTCCTGCGCGTCCTCCTCGTCGAGTTCGAGCAGCTCCGACTCGACCTTGGCGTCGAGGAAGACGCAGTCGGCCGGTGCCACGGCGTCCCGCAGCTGCTGCTTGCGCGCCTCATCGGTGAGCACCGACTCGTCGGCGTTGAACACATACAGGAAGGGCTTGGCGGTCAGCAGGTGCAGCTCGCGCACGCCGGCCAGATCGAAGGAGTCCTTCGCGGAGAACAGCGTCGCCCCCGAGTCCAGGATCTCCTGGGCCTTGCGCGCCGCGTCGAGGGTCTCGACCAGGTCCTTGTTCTTCTTCGCGTCCTTCTCCAGCCGCGGCAGCGCCTTCTCCAGGGTCTGCATGTCGGCCAGGATCAGCTCGGTCTCGATCACCTCGATGTCGGCCATCGGATCCACCCGGCCGTCCACGTGCACCACGTCGTCGTCGGCGAAGACCCGCACCACCTGGCAGATCGCGTCGGCCTCGCGGATGTTGGCGAGGAACTGGTTGCCCATCCCCTCGCCCTCCGACGCGCCTTTGACGATGCCGGCGATGTCGACGAAGCTCACCGTGGCCGGCAGGATCCGCTCACTGCCGAAGATCTCGGCGAGCCGGGTCAGCCGCACATCGGGCAGCTCCACCACCCCGATGTTGGGTTCGATGGTGGCGAACGGATAGTTCGCCGCCAGCACATCGTTACGGGTCAGCGCGTTGAACAGGGTGGACTTGCCGACATTGGGCAGGCCGACGATACCGAGGGTCAGACTCACGGGAGATCAGTCTATCTTCCCCGGCTCCGGCCCCGTACCGCCGGAGTCGTCGACGACGACGGTCTCGTGCAGGACTCCCGCCGCGGCGTCCTCGGCCTGGATGGTCTCACCGGCCGCCATGCCGATCTGCTCGAGCACGTACCGCAGCAGCACGGTCAAGCACGACGCGGCCGGCACCGCCAGGAATGCACCCGTGATCCCGAACAGGGTGCCGCCGAGGGTCACCGACAGCAGCACCACCACCGCATGCAGTTCCATCGCCTTGGACTGCAGCCACGGCGAGAGCACGTTCCCCTCCAGCTGCTGCACCACCAGGATGATGCCCAGCACGATCAGCGCCGTGGTCAGGCCGTTGACCAGCAGCGCCACCAGCACCGCCAGACCACCGGCGACGAAGGCGCCGACGATCGGCACGAAGCCGCCGAGGAAGGTGATCACGATCAGCACCGCCGCCAGGGGCACGTCCAGGATGATCAGGCCCAGACCGATCAGGCTCGCGTCCACCAGGGAGACGATCGCCTGGGTCCGGATGAAGCCGCCGAGGGTGTTCCACATCCGGGTCAGCACCTCGGAGATGTGCGAGCCGGTCGGTGCACCCACGGTCCGGTTGACCCACGGCAGGAACCGCGGGCCGTCCTTCATGAAGAAGAACGTGATCACGATCGCGGTGAACGCGGTGATCGCCGCCGAGGTGGCCACGCCGACACCGCTGAAGACACCCGAGGCGATGGTGGTGGCGCTCGACTGCAGCCGGTGAGTGATGTTGTCGACCAGCGTGGAGAGCTGGTCGTCGTCGATGTTCAGCGGCGGACCCTGGATCCAGTCCTGCAGCCGGTGCAGACCCTCGATCGCCCGGTCGGCCAATTGCGGCGCCTGGTCGATCACCGACGGCACGATCCAGGCGATCACACCGGCGATCACGCCGAACGCGGCCAGCAGCGAGATGAACGCCGCCAGCGCCGGCGGCACTCCCTTGCTGCGCATCCAGCGCACCGGCGGCCACAGCACCGTCGAGAGCACGATGGCCAAGAGCACCGGCAGGATGATCACCCACAGCGCCCCGAGCAGGATCTTCATCGCCCACAGGAAGGCCAGCACCAGCAGCACCTGCAGGCACACCATCGACGTCGAGCGCAGTCCGGTGAGGAACACCCGGGACCGGCTCGGGTACGGCTGCCCGGTCCGAGGATCGAGCAGCACGCGCTCGGTGACGGTGGCCATGTCCTCGGTCAGCCCGTCGGCATCGCGGACTGCTCTCCCCTCCGGCCCGTGCTCGGCAGAGCGCTTCCGGCGCCAGTTGATCTTGCTCACCGGCTCATGGAAGCACAGAAACCGCCCACTGTCGTAGGCACACGCCATGATGTCGGCATGAGCACAACGCTGGCACTGACTGCCCTGGTCTGCCTCCTGCTCGGCGGCCTCGCGGGCTGGCTCGGACACGGCCGTTTCACCCGGTCGGCCGCGGTCGACGAGGAGCGCAGCAGCGACGCCCTCGGCCGGCAGGTCGACGACCTCGTCGCTCCCCTGCGCCAGACCCTCGATCAGCTCTCGGCACAGATGCATCGGAGCGAGAGCGGCCGCATCGCCGCGCAGGCCGGCCTGTCCGAACAACTCCGCGGCATGACCGTGACCGCCCAGCGCCTGCAGGATCAGACCGCCCGGCTGGCCGGCGCGCTGCACGCCCCGCAGATCCGCGGCCGCTGGGGCGAGGTGCAGCTCGAACGCATCGTCGAACTGTCGGGCATGTCCCGGCACTGCGACTTCACCACCCAGCGCAGCTACGCCGACGACGACCGCACCGTGCGTCCGGATCTGACGGTGCATCTGGCCGGCGGCCGCTCCATCATCGTCGACGCCAAGGTGCCGCTGCAGGCCTGGTCCGATGCCGCCGGACCGGCCACCGACCCGGACGCCGCGCGGCAGCGGCTGCGCCGGCACGCCCAGGCCGTCCGGGCACACGTCACCGCACTCTCGGGCAAGGCCTACTGGGCCAGTCAGCGGCAGAGTCCGGAGTTCGTCGTCCTCTTCCTGCCCGGCGACGGCGCGCTCGAAGCCGCCACCCGGGCCGACCCGGCCCTGCTGGACTACGCCTTCGCCCGCAACGTCGTCCTGGCCACCCCCAGCACCCTGATCGCGCTGCTGCGCACGGTGGCGCTCGGCTGGCGACAGCACGCGCTGGCCGAGGACGCGGCCGTCATCCACGACCTCGGACGCCAGCTCTACCAACGGCTCGACGGCGTACTCGGGCACCTCGACAAGACCGGAACCGCGCTGCGCCGTGCCGTCGAGGCCTACAACGCGACCATCGGCGCCGTGGACAATCGACTCGGGGTGACCGCGCGCCGGCTCGCCGAACTGGAGGCGCTGAGCACCGTCGAGACCTCCGGAAACCGGCTGCGAGACCGTCCCGCCGCCATCGACACCACGGTGAGAGTTCCATCACGCGCCGACTGAGAAATCGATGAGCCACCGGCCAGGCGTCGCGGTGCACCCGTCTGGACCCGGTACCGTTGACGTGTGTTTTCCCGCATGCGCAACGGAGCTGCCGTCCCCGCAGACCAGCAGTCCGTCATCCCCGCAGTGCGCGGCGTGCCCTGGTGGGCAGCGGTCGTCATCGCGGTGGCGATCACCGCGATCGGAGCGGCCATCGACGCCGACGCCCGCGGTGCGCTCGGCACCTCGTTCAAGGCGTGCTACCTGATCGGCTGCCTGCTCGCCGCGCTCGCCGTCCGTCGCCGCGCCATGTTCACCGCGGCCGCCCAGCCACCGCTGGTGGCATTCTTCGTCGGCATCATCACGCTGTACACGCTCAACCGGGACGAGGCCGAGGGCCTGCGGTCGGTGGTGCTCAAGGTGGTGCTGCCGATCGCCACCAGCTTCCCGTGGATTCTGCTGACCTTCCTGCTGACCCTGCTGGTGGTGGTGGCCCGCTGGTACTTCTCCCGCCGGGCGGTGAACGCCCAGCACGCCGCCGAGAACGCCGTCTCGGCCACCGCGAAGAAGTCCGGCAAGGCCCGCACGCGCACCTCCTCGGCGAAGTCCGGAGCGGCGGCGAAGTCCGGCGGCCGGCCCGCACGGCGTGACCAGGACGGCGACCGCGCCGCCCGGACCGTCAAGACCGGCGCCGTCGGCGCCGGCGCCGGGGAGACGCGGACCCGCCGGTCCACCGGCACCGCCACCGCGGAGAAGCCGCGTCGTCAGGCCTCCGGCCGACAGAAGACCGCCGCCGACGAGAAGCCCGTCGAGAAGACGCCGGCCGGGAAGAGTCCTAGCCCGAAGAACTCGGCCGCGAAGCCTGCGGCCCAGAAGACCGCAACCCCGAAGAACTCGGCCCCGAAGACTCCTTCGGCCCAGAAATCTACAGCCCCGAAGTCGGCACCGGTATCGCCGGAGAAGCGGGGACCGGCCGGCGCCGAGGCTGCAGCCGGATCGGCATCATCGTCGGTGCGTAAGGCGCGGACCGCCGTCGGCGAATCGCAGGCGCGGCCGGCCCGCCGGGCGCAGCCGCAGACGGTGCCGCCGCGCCAGCCCGCCGGCCGGCCCGCGCGCACCGCCGGTCAACGGCTCCGCGAGCAGGGGGCGATCGAGGACCTCACCCTCGGGGTGGACGACCTGGAGTCTGGCTCCCCGAGCTGATCTCGCCGTTCGCGGCCCCGGACACCTTGCTGATCCGCGCGAGGTGATCGAAGCGGTTGTTGGCGATGCGCATGGCGATCTCGTACGGCAGCGCGAACTTGCGCGCCCACCAGTAGCCGAACCGGGTGTCGAACGAGGTGTAGACCATGAACTTGTTCTTCTTCACCCCGCGCAGCACTGCGGCCGCCGCCTGCTCCGGCGTCACCGCGATCTTGTGGAAGCCGTCGACCTGCTTGGCGACGGTCGGGTTGTCCCGGTCGAGCCCGGCGATCTCCACGGTGTTCACCAGCGGCGTGGACACGGCGCCCGGGCACACCAGCGAGACACCGATGCCGTGCCGGCGCAGGTCGAAGCGCAGTACCTCCGAGACTCCGCGGATACCGAACTTGCTGGCACTGTAGGCGGCGTGCCAGGGCAGCGCGAGCAGCCCGGCCGCCGACGAGACGTTCACCAGCTGACCGCCCCGGCCGCGCCGGACCATCGGCGGAACGAAGCACTCGATGATGTGGATCGGCCCCATCAGGTTGACGTCGACCATCTTCTTCCAGTGCCGGTGCTCGAGATTCTCCACCGTCCCCCAGGCCGACACCCCGGCCACGTTCATGACCACGTCCATCACGCCGACCTCGGCTTGGACGTCCCGTGCGAAGGCGGCGACCCACTCGTAGTCGGAGACGTCGCCGGCCCGGTGGTAGACCACCGACTCGCCGGCCGCGTTGAGCTGATCCACCCACGCGTCGAGCGCGGACTGCTGCAGATCGGTCAGCACCAGGCGGGCGCCTTCGTCGGCTGCGGCCTGTGCCACCGCCCGGCCGATGCCGCTGGCGGCACCGGTGATCAAGACGGTGCGACCGCGCAGCGTGGGCACCGGAGTCGGCATGTAGACCAGGTCGCGGAGCGTGGAGAACGAAGGCAGGAATCCCATATCCCGACTCTAACCGCCGGAATGTCGGATGGGCAGCATGTCAGATGGGCAGCTTGCCGCCGAAGACCGTGTAGACCACCGAGAGCATCGCCTTGAGCACCTCGGCGGACACGTCCGGTCCCAGGCTGGCCAGCAGACCGGCCGCCTCCTCCGGGCTCTTGGCGGAGGCGAGCTGGTCGAACAGCGGCTCCACCGCCTTCAGCGATGCCAGGTCGGTCAGGCCGGTGCCGGGCGCGGGCGCCTCGGCGCCGGGCGCGGCCGCTGCGGGCGCACCGGCCAGGTAGCTCTTGATCCCGTTGGTGATGGCGACGGCGTACTTGGCCTCACCCGAGGCCGAGCTGAGCGCGTTCGCCTCCTTCTCGTTGGACAGGTTGCCCATCTCCAGGAACACCAGCGGCACCTTGGTCAGGTTGGCCCCGGCGATGTCCGAGCGGGTCTGCAGGCCGTTCGACCCGGTGTAGTTGGACGGCTTGAAGCCGGCCTGCACCATGGCATCGCGCATGGTCGTCGACGCCTTGCGGCCCTCGCCGGACTGGACCGAGTTCACCTGAGCATCCGGGATCGGCAGCTTGGGGACGATCAGGTGGAAGCCGGACTTGCCGTTGTCGGGTTTGCCGCTGGTGGAGTCGGCGTGCACGCTCACCGCCAGATCGGCGCGTGCTGCACCGGCGGCGGCGGCCCGCTCGTCCACGCAGCCGCCCCATCCGGTGTCGTCGTTGCGGCTGAGCACCACCCGGGCGCCCTCCCGTTCCAGGGCGGCCTTGACCAGCTGGGTCACCTCCCAGGTGATGGTGTGCTCCTTCTTCTTCTCACCGAACAGAGAGGTGGCGCCGGAGGTCTGGCAGTCCTTGGTGCCGCCGCGCCCGTCCGGGACCTGCTGGTTCAGCGCATGCCCGGCGGACGAGCCCTGATGCCCGGGATCGAGGAAGACCGTGCGTCCGCTCAGTGTCGCCGGCGCCGGGGCGGGATCGGCGAGAGCCGCTCCGGTTCCGGTCAGCGCACCGGCGGCCAGGACCGCCGACACGACGGTGCTCACTGCAGCACGCGAGGTGCCCCGCGAACGAAGAACGGATGTCATCTGGTTTCCCCTTACAGCACAAACACAACAGCAATCACACTGATCACTTCTGTAACAGTGAATCAGTGCTTTCCCGGTTCCGGCAACCCGGAGGCCGATGACCAGCGCCGATCGTTAGGAAGGTGTGACCAGGTGGCGCGTCAGGTGCGCGATGCCGTTCTCGTCGTCCGCAGGCGCCGGGGTGCAGACCTCTTCGAGCGCCGCCCGCGCTGCGGTCTCGTCGAGCCCGGCACCGATCACCACCAGAGAGGTCCGCGGCCCGCCCGCATCCCAGCGCCGCACCGAGACCTGCACGAAGCCGCCCACGGCATGGACCTCGTAGGCGTGCCCTCGATGTCCGGGCAGGTCCACCCGCACCAGCCCCTTGCACCGGTACGCCCCCGCCGGCGGCCGCTCGAGCAGGGCCGCCAGGCGGCGCGGGTCCACCGGCCGCTCGGTCTCCAGGGCCACCGAGGCGAAGGCGGCGTGCAGGTGGCCGGAGTGGTCGTCGTGCCCGTCGCACTCCTCGGCGATCAGGTCGCTGAAGCTCAGCTGGCGGGGCCCGGAATCGTCGACGACGGCCCCGGCCGGGTCGAGCAGCAGCGCCGGGTCGATCGCCGCCCGAACCACCGGCAGCACCGGAGCCGTCGGATTCAGCCCGGCCAACCGCTCCCGCAGACGGCGCGCCGCAGGCTCGTCGATCAGGTCGATCTTGTTCAGCGCCACCAGATCCGCGACCCCGATGTGCCCGGCCACCGACGGATGGTCGGCCAGCACCTGCTCGGCACCGCCCGCGTCCACCAGATAGACCAGGCCTCCGTAGCCCAGGCGTTCGTCGCGCGCGGCGACCACCAGCCGGATCAGGGCCCGCGGTTCGGCGATCCCGCTCGCCTCGACGACGATCGCGTCGACGCCGGAATCGGCGAGCGCGCGCATCGATTCGCCCAGCGAGTCGGCGTCGGTCACACAGCAGATGCAGCCCCCGGGCAGGCTGACGGTGCCCGCCGCCGTCCCGGACACCAGCAGTGCGTCGATGTTGACCGCCCCGAAATCGTTCACCAGCACACCGAGCCGGCGGCCGTCGGCGTGCGCCAGCAGGTGATTGAGCGCCGTCGTCTTTCCGGACCCGAGGAAACCCGCCAGAATCACCACCGGAATCATCGGTCCACCACCGGATTCATCGGCACTCCGGACACAGGACGGCCAACTCCCGCCCGGACGAATCGGGGTGATTGCGCACCCTATTGGTCGGCGCCCCGCATTCGCTGCAGCGGCCGATCACCGCAGCATGATCGGAGAAGTCCACCGACATCCGCCGATCGAACACATAGAGCGACCCCCGCCACAATCCGTCGTCACCATAACGCTCGCCATAGCGCGCGATTCCACCGTCGAGCTGATACACCTGGGAGAAACCACGATTACGCAGCAGTGCACTGAGCACTTCACACCGCACACCGCCGGTGCAATAGGTGACCACCGGACGATTCTTCAAATGATCCAGCGCGCCGCTGTCGATCAGCGGCAGAAAGTCACGGGTGGTGTCCACAGCCGGAACCACCGCATTTCGGAATTGTCCGATCTGCGCCTCGATCCGATTTCGCCCGTCGAAGAAGACCACCTCGTCGCCGCGCTCGTCGACCAGCTCGTGCACCTGTTCAGGAGTGAGCCGGCGGCCTGATCCGACCACGCCGTCGGCATTCACCTCGACCTCACCGGGCGCCCCGAAGGTCACCAGTTCGGGGCGGACCTTCACGCTCAGTTTGGGGAAGTCGTCACCGGCACCGTCGGACCATTTGATGTCCGCATGCTTGAATGGCAGGTATTCACGGGTGGCCCGGACATAGCGTTTCACCGCACCGATGTCGCCGCTGACGGTGGCGTTGATACCGTGCGGCGAGACGATGATCCGGCCGCGCAGTCCGTGAGACCGGCACACCGCGAGCTGCCACAGCCGGATCGCCTCGGGGTCGGACAGCGGCGTGAACACATAGAACAGCACGATCTTGGGAGTGGCCACGATGCAAGCGTACGGACACTGGGCCCGGCTGATCGTGACGGGCCTGTGCGCCGTCGCAGCGCTCGGGCTGACCGGCTGCGGCCTGCTCGACGAGCCGGGAAACTCCAGCCCCATCGTCATTCCTGGCACCGACGAGCTCTCCACCGAACGCCCGGCCTCGATCAGCGCCGCCACGTCGGCGACGCGTTCGCCGGACCGCACCGAGGTCTCCCCCGCCGACAGCCTCGACCAGGCCATTCGCCAGGCCCGCCGGGTCAGCGTGAGCAACTTCCGGATCGGGGCGGTGACCGCGACCGGCGAACGCGAGGACGGCTTGTCCGGGGTGCACTTCTCCACCCCGGACCGGGCGGTGCGCTGCTCCACCGGCAATAACGGCTCCGACGCCCTGGCCTGTGTGGGCCGCAAAGTGGACGGCCCGCGCCGGGCGCCGTCCGATGCGCCCGGCGGCTGCGACTGGGATCCGGATCTGGTGACCCTCGACGCGGAGAACATCGGTCGCGGCGGCTGCGCCAATCTTTATCCGGTGCTGTATCGATCCCGAATTCTCGAATTCGATTCCGCACTCACCGCGAATCGATTCTCCTGCCTGAGCCGGGCCGCCGGCCTGTACTGCCTGGAATCGAGTTCCGGCGACGGTTTCGCCATCACCCGCGACGGATTCGAGGAAATCAATGGCGATGATCGAGCCCCCGGAGCTTCCTCATCAAGCGCTGAATCCAGCGCGGTTCCTTCCCGTTGATGGATATGTAGAATAGGCTGGCAAAAGCACAGCCGATCATCCGATATCAGCGAGAGGCAGCCCCATGGCAAAACGCACCGTCATCAAGATCGTCGACGACATCGACGGCGCAGAGCTCGACGAGTACGAAACCGTCCGTTGGAGCCTGGACGGTAAGAGTTACGAATTCGACACCTCCCCCGAGCATGCCGAAGAGTTCCGCAACGTACTCGCCGAGTATCAGAGCATTTCCCGGTCGGTGGGCGGCCGCGCCACCCGCCGCAGCTCCGGCGCCAAGGCACCGAACACCCGGGTGGTCCGGGAATGGGCCAATGAGAACGGCTTCACCGTGAGCGACCGCGGCCGTATTCCGGCCGACGTGCTGTCGGCCTACGAAGCCGCACACTGATCGACCTGCACACGCGGCCCCGGGAGTCCCGACTTCCGGGGCCGCGTCGTATCCGGGGTCGCTGTATCCACTGCATCCGGGGCGCACCGCCGCCGATACTCCCGCCCGCAAGGATTCGACCGCGCTGATCCTTATTTTTGCGGCGGGGCCCGCCGCGCCGGATAGGCTGACCGGTCATGACGACGAGATCCGTCCGCCGCCGCGGACCGGCACTGCTGCTCCTGCTGATCGTGGGGCTCGCGCTGGCGCTCTCCGGCTGCAGTTCGTCCGGCGACGGTGACGGCGATTCGGGGATGTGCGCCCCGCAGGGACTGGCCACCGCCAGCACCGCGCCGACGAATCTGGAGACCTCTGCCACCGCCGTCGACAAATACACCACCGACAGTGTCACCCCGCTCGAGTCGATCGACGTGAGCCGGCTGAACCTGGTCGAACCCGGCACCCTGACCGTCGGCACGCTCTCCGACGCACCGCCGAGCATCTGCCTCGACTCGGCCGGCACCTACACCGGCTTCGACAACGAACTGCTGCGGGCGGTGGCCGGCAAGCTCGGCCTCAAGATCAAATTCGTCGGCACCGAGTTCTCCGGCCTGCTCTCCCAGGTGGCCAACCACCGCTACGACGTGGGCTCGTCGTCGATCACCACCACCGACGACCGCCGCAAGACCGTCGGCTTCACCAACGGCTACGACTTCGGCTACTTCTCCCTGGTGGCCCCGGTCGACGGCGCGGTGCAGAGCTTCTCGCAGCTGAACGACGGCATGCGGGTGGGCGTGGTGCAGGGCACCGTGCAGGACGACTACGTCACCAACACCCTGCACCTGGATCCGGTGAAGTTCCCGGACTACGCCACCGCCTACGCCAATCTGCGCACCGGCCAGATCGACGCCTGGGTGGCCCCGAGTCAGCAGGCGGAGGGCTCCATCCGGGACGGTGACGGCACCGCGATCGTGGAGAACACCTTCAGCGTCAACAACTTCGTCGGCTGGGCCACCGCGCTGGGCGATCAGCCGCTGATCGACGCGCTCAACAGCGGCCTCGACGCGGTGATCGCCGACGGCACCTGGTCCGAGCTCTACACGGACTGGGTGCCGCGCGAGCTGCCCGACGGATGGAAGCCCGGCTCCAAGGCGGCCCCCGAACCGCAGCTGCCCGACATCGCCGCCGCAGCCGCGGCGCATGCGAACGACGCCGCCCCGGCGGCGGCCGCCCACCAGAACACCTGGCAGCAGCTCGGCCACACCTTCTTCGACTGGGAGTTGTACCGGAAGGCCTTCCCCGATCTGTTCAAGACGGGTCTGCCCAACACCATCATCCTGGCGCTGGTCTCCGGGGTGATCGGCACCGCGCTGGGCATGCTGCTGGCAGTGGCGGGCATCTCCCGCTCGCGGTGGCTGCGCTGGCCCGCCCGCATCTACACCGACATCTTCCGCGGACTGCCCGCCGTGGTGGTGATCCTGCTGGTGGGTCTGGGCATCGGCCCGGTGGTCAAGGACCTCACCGGCGGCAACCCGTACTGGCTCGGCGCGGTGGCCCTGGCTCTGCTGGCCGCCGCCTACATCGGCGAGATCTTCCGCTCCGGTATCCAGAGCGTGGAGGCCGGGCAGCTCGAAGCGTCCCGGGCGCTGGGATTCTCGTACCGCAGCTCGATGCGCCTGGTGGTGGTGCCGCAGGGTGTGCGCCGGGTGCTGCCGGCCCTGATGAACCAGTTCATCGTGCTGATCAAGGATTCCTCGCTGATCTACTTCCTCGGGCTGCTGGCCAGCCAGCGCGAGCTGTTCGCGGTGGGCCGGGATCTCAACGCGCAGACCGGCAACCTGTCTCCGCTGATGGCCGCCGGCCTGGTCTACCTGCTGCTCACCGTGCCGCTGACGCACCTGGTGAACTACATCGACAAGCGGCTGCGCGTCGGAAAGGCCTCCTGATGACTACTCCTGACACCGCCGCGCCCGCTGCCGTCTCGCTCACCGGCACCGGCCTGGAACTGGCCTTCGGCAGCAATCAGGTGCTGCGCGGCGTGGACATCCAGGTCGACGCGGGCACCACCACGACGGTGATCGGCCCGTCCGGGTCCGGCAAGTCGACGCTCCTGCGGGTGCTCAACCGGCTGCACGAGCCGCAGGCCGGCGACATCCTGATCGACGGCCGGTCGGTGCTCAAGGACAACCCCGATCAGCTGCGCCGCCGCATCGGCATGGTCTTCCAGCACTTCAACCTGTTCCCGCACATGACGGTGGCCGCCAACATCGCGCTGGCGCCGCGCAAACTGCTGGGGCTGAGCAAGGACGAGGCCCGGGCCGCCGCCGAGGAACAGCTCGAACTGGTCGGGCTGCGGGAGAAGGCCGATGTGCGCCCGTCCACGCTCTCCGGCGGGCAGCAGCAGCGGGTGGCGATCGCGCGGGCGCTGGCGATGAAGCCGGAGATCATGTTCTTCGACGAGGCGACCAGCGCCCTGGACCCGGAACTGGTCAAAGGTGTGCTGTCGCTGATGGCCGATCTCTCGCGGGCCGGGATGACGATGGTCGTGGTGACTCACGAGATGGGTTATGCGCGAGGCGTTTCCGACAACGTCCTGTTCATGGACCAGGGGCTGGTGGTCGAGACCGGCACCCCGGAGCAGATCTTCGACGCCCCGGAATCCGAACGGCTGCAGAACTTCCTGTCGGAAGTCCTCTGACGTCCTCGGCAGCCGCGCCGCCGTCCGGTCAGTCGCCGGCGAGTGCGGCGCGGAACTCCGGAGAGTCGTAGAAGGGCGCCAGCCTCCGGCGGACGGAGGCCTCGAGGAAGCCGGCGGCGTGCAGCCGCTCGATCACCGGAGGCCCGAAGCGCAGCGCCTCCTCGATCAGGTCCTCGCGGTGGATCCCCAAGTCGGCCAGCACATCCGCGAGCGGGGTGCCGCCGTAGGTGTCGAAGACCTCGTCGATCCCCGCGTCGAGAAGCACCTGGAAGTATTCGGTGTGCCGGAAGGTGCGCCAGAACTCGAAGACGAGTACCACAGTGTCCTCGACGTCGTCGTCGTTCACCGATTCCCGAAAGCCCTCGATGTTCTCCTGCGCGTGACCACGCCAGAATTCGCGGGCGGCGTCGAGGAGCAGCACGTCGGAGTCCTCGCGGGCCGCGTCGAGCACCATGCCCGCACCCCAGCGGGTCATCCGCTCGAGCCGGGCGTCGAGCACCCGGCGCCACCGGCCCCGGGACGCGCCGAAGCGGTGCTCGACGGCCCGCTGGGCCATCTCGGCGGCCAGGTCGACGGTGACCGGGCTCTCGAGCACGGTGCGCACGGCCCTCCGGGAGAGGGGCATCTCGGCCAGGGTCACCGCCAGCTCGTCGAAGCTGCGGGTGTCGAGGACGTCGGCCAGCCGGGTGCCGCGGTTGACGTCGTGCCGGTAGAGGCGGGCCGCGACCCTGCCCACCAGCTCCGGGATCGCGCCCTCCACCGGAAACTGGACGGTGTACTTGGCGGCGACCGCCTTGATCAGCGCCCGCGGCATGGCCTGCTCGAGCGGCATCGTGCCGGCCTCCGCGTAGAAGCCGTCGATCTCCTCGTCGACCAGCCGGCGGAAGGTCTCCGGCCGGAGCAGCTCGTCGACGGTGTGCCGGGTATGCGCCTGCAACAGGCGCCCGGCCAGAGCGTCGGCGGAGTCGGCGTCGCTGGTCATGCGCCCCAGCATAGGCGACGGCGCCGGCGCCGCTAGAGGACCTTGATCTCCCGCTCGGCCAGCGCGGTGCGGGCGGCCGGACGGCCGAAGACGCCGCGGCGCCTGCGGCTGACGGCCGTGCCGCCGGCGGCGCAGGCGAGCAGCGCGGCGGCGATCCACATCGCCGCCGCCGCGCCGAGGCGCCAGTAGACCGTCGCGCCGATGGTCCCGCCCAGCAGTAGCGCCGCCCACAGCGACAGGTGCCGCATCCACAGCAGCGGCGGGCCGCCCTGGAACCGATCCACCAGGCGCTGACCGGATTTCACCAGTGCGCCGGTCATGTACGTCAGGCCGATGCTGGCCTCGCCGGCGGTGAGGAAGGTGGCGTTCATCGCGCCCATGGCCAGCGGCAGGCCCACCAGGACCGGTACGTCGGAGTCGATCAGGGTGGAGAGCAGCGCGGTGATCGCCACCAGCGCGGTCGTGGCGGTCAGCACCGTGGTGCGCCCGTCCCAGAACCGCACCAGCACCGCGCCGAGCACCACCCCGCAGAAGAAGGAGCCGAGCAGTGCGGCCGCGAAGCCCACCTGCCCCCACATGCCGTCGCCGAGGTGGGTGGCCAGTTCGGTGGTGTTGCCGCTCATGAACGAGACGAACCAGCCGCCCAGCGCCAGATAACCGACCGCGTCGAGGTAGCCGGCCACCGACGACAGGCCCACCGCCAGCCCCACCTCGCGCCGTGCGATCGCCTTCACATTCAGTCCCCGAGCATCGCCGACAGCACCGTGAGCACACCCTGCTCGCGGTTCGGCGGGGCCTGGAAGCGGGCCCGGCGGCGCACCTGCTCGTTGCCGTCGGCCATCGCGTACGACCAGTCGGCGGCGTCGAGCATCTGCAGATCGTTGAGGTAGTCGCCGAAGACCACGGTCTGCTCCGGGGTCACCCCGAGCTGCTCCTGCAGGATGCGCACTCCGGCGCCCTTGTCCACGCCGAAGGCCATCATGTCGATCCAGTTCCGGCCGGAGACCACCACCTGGCACCGCTCGTCGAGTCCGCCGAAGAATCCGGTCGCCGAATCCGCCGCGTTCACCGGGTCGAAGACGGCCAGTTTGAGGATCTCGTCGTCGACGGCGAGCAGGTCGTCGACCGTGCTCAAGCGCAGGTAGTACTTGGCCGATTCGGTCGCGAAGTCGTCGGTGTCCCGTTCCTCGACGTAGCCGCCGGTGCGTCCGCAGACCACCAGATCCAGATGGGCGCCGTCCTGGCGCGCCCCGCGGACGGTCCGCACCACCTGTTCGGTGATCGCCGGGTCGATCGTGCGGGCCACCCGGGACCGGCCCTCGTGCACCACCAGGCCGCCGTTCTCGGCGATATAGGAGATCTGCCCGGCCACCCGGGCGAACAGCGCTTCGAGGGTGTAGTACTGGCGGCCGCTGGCCGGAACGAACCGGATGCCGCGCTGCTCCATCCGCTCGAGCAGCGGCCAGAATCCGTCGGGCACCGAACCGTCGGGATCGAGCAGAGTGCCGTCCATGTCGGCGACGACCAGCCGGGGGTCGCGGGGAACGTCGAACTCAGTAGTCACCGGACCATCGTCTCACTCGCCGCGCTCACTCGGCGGCCCGGCGGCGCCGAAGCGGGAGCAGGTCCTGCAGGCTGTGCAGGACGACGACGCTGCCGCCGGTTCCCGGGTCGGGATCGGGGATCACCTGATCGGGGTCGATGAGGAAGACCTCGTGCCCTTCCAGGCTGAGCCGGCGGATCACCTCGAGCACCATCCGCCGGGCGACGTCGTTGACCGACTGCACCCGCACCAGGGCCAGCGCGATCCGATGCTCCTCGATCTCTTTGTCGGCGAAGTAGCGCACCACCTGTTCGGCACCGGAGAACTGGAGGGCGCCCTGCAGGGAGACCACGCGCACGTCGCCGGCCGGGGCGTGGTGGACCCGGTCGCTGCGGATCACCGTGGTGGTGGCCGGCGGCACCTCCATCAGGTGCATGCCCATGTCGGCGGTGAACCGCTCGAACAGGTCCAGGCCGCGCACGCTGTTGCCGTGCCGGTCCAGCCGGGGCGAGAAGGTGGAGATGCCGACCTGCCCGGGCAGTGCACCGATCAGACCGCCCGAGACCCCGCTCTTGGCGGGCACGCCCACACGTGTCATCCAGTCGCCGGCGCCGTCGTACATGCCGCAGGTGGCCATCACCGAGAGCACCTGCCGGGCCACCGCCCGGGAGACCACCGGTGCCCCACTGACCGGGTGCACACCGCCGTTGGCCAGGGTCGCGGCCATCACCGCGAGGTCCTCGGTGGTCACCGACAGCGAACACTGCCGGGTGTAGGCGGCCACCGCGACGATCGGATCCTCCTCGATGATCCCGTTGGCACGCAACAGATTGGCCAGTGCGCGGTTGCGGTAGGCGGTGTTCATCTCCGACTCGAAGACGGCGTCGTCCACCGAGAGGCGGCGGCCGGCGAAGGCGCTCAGGCCGTCGACGATGCGTTCATGGCGGGCCGCCGCATCCATCTCGGGCGCACCGGCCAGCGAGTTGGTGGTGATCGCCCCGGCGTTGATCATCGGGTTGAGCGGCCGGCTGGTCTCCGGGTCCAGGGACAGTTCGTTGAAGGCGTCGCCGGAGGGTTCCACCCAGACCTTCTCCAGAACCGCCTCGAAACCGCGGTCGGCCAGGGCGAGGGCATAGACGAAGGGTTTGGAGATCGACTGGATACTGAACTCGACGCCGACGTCGCCTGCGGTGTACCGCGCACCGTCGATGGTGCAGACGGCCACGGCGAGCCGGTCGGGGTCGGCGCCGGCCAGTTCGGGGATGTAGTCGGCGGGCGCACCGGATTCGTCGGCCGCCACCGACTGGAGGGCGCCGTCGAGGTAGTCCGGGATCGGGGATCGCACGGCCTCACCCTATCCGGGCCTCCGGGCCCGGATCACCTCAACCGAGCCGGTAGGCGCTGTCGGAGACGGTGAAGAAGTGCTCGCGCACGCCGCAGGTGACGCCCTCGGTCTCATCGATCGCGCAATTGAAGGCACCGGCGCTGATGATGGTCCCGTACGGCAGCACCTGCGCGTCGGGGGCGTCGAGGCTCGCGTCGCTGACGAAGACGAACCGGGCCGGGCCGTCACCGGTGACGGTCACCGCATTCGGGGCGATGTCGGCGACACCGCCGCCGGAGACGTGCGGCGCACCGGCCGGCACCGGCCCGCGGCAGCCCGCCGAGGTCTGCGGACCGTCCGGCGTAATGGCGCAGTGCCACAGGCCCGACGGCGAGACGAAGTAGACGGTGGAGTCGCCGGTGCCGGCGGCGGCCTGCGCGGCCAGCGGGGGCGCCCCGGCCAGGGTGAGGCCGGCGAACGCGGAGGCGGCGACGGCGAGGAAACGGCGCAGAGAGCGGGCTGAAGTGTTCATGTCTCCACTGTGAGCCCCGGAAACCGCTCTGACCATGGGGAGAACTCCCCATCATCGATCAGATCACGGATCGATCGAACGTGACGAACTGCACCCGATTCCGCCAAACGTTCGACAGAGCGGCCCGTCACGCGTAGGTTCGCCTACTGCCCAGTCAACACTGGCACCGACCTTCCACCGCGGTGGTTCGGCGCCCGCAAGAGGAAGGCAACATGACTGCTCACCAGGGCGAGACAAGCGGCTACGAGGAGCTCGCACCGGATCCGTACACCGGCGAAGGCCGGTCGACGATCCGCAAGGCGATCGCCGGATCGGCCATCGGCAACGCGACCGAGTGGTACGACTACGGCGTCTACGCGGCCACCACCACCTACCTGACGCAGGCCTTCTTCCCCGGGGACCTCGGCGGCGTCGGCACCATGCTCGGTTTCGCGATCTCCTTCGCACTGCGGCCGCTCGGCGGCATGGTGTGGGGACCGATCGGCGACCGCGTGGGCCGCAAGGCCGTCCTGGCGATCACGATCCTGCTGATCTCGCTGGCCACCGCGCTCATCGGCCTGTTGCCGACGCATGCGGTCGCCGGGATCTGGGCGCCGATCCTGCTGATCGTGCTCCGGGTGATCCAGGGCTTCTCCACCGGTGGCGAGTACGGCGGCGCGGCCACCTTCATGGCCGAGTACGCCCCGGACAAGAAGCGCGGCGGACTCGGCTCGTTCCTGGAGTTCGGCACCCTGGCCGGACTGTCGGCCGGCACCGGCATCGTGCTGCTGATGGACCTGGGGCTGAGCGACGACCAGATGCAGACCTGGGGCTGGCGCATCCCGTTCCTGCTGGCACTGCCGCTGGGTCTGGTGGGCCTGTACCTGCGCTCGCAGCTCGAGGACACCCCCGTCTTCCAGGAGGTCGCCGAATCGACCGAGTTCGAGGCGATCACCGACGATGTGCTGAACCGCTCCCCGCTGAGCCGGCTCGGGCACGCCATCGCCTCCGGCGCCGGCGAACTGGTGCGTCTGTGCCGCGAGTACTGGCAGCCGCTGCTGGTGATGGGCGGCATGGTGATCGCGCTGAACGTCGCCAACTACACGCTGCTGGCGTACCAGCCGACGTATCTGAAGACCACGATCGGGATGAGCGAGACCACCGGCTCGGTGGTGATCCTGATCGGTCAGCTGGTGATGATGGCGATGATCCCGTTCTTCGGCGCCTTCTCCGACCGGGTGGGCCGCAAGCCCATGTGGTGGGCCTCGCTGGCGGGCCTGTTCGTCTTCGCTCTGCCGCTGTACTGGCTGATGGGTCAGGGCATGGGCTGGGCGATCGTCGGCTTCGTGGTGCTGGGGCTGCTGTATCTGCCGCAGCTGTCCACCATCTCGGCGACTTTCCCGGCGATGTTCCCCACGCACGTGCGCTACGCCGGCTTCGCCCTCTCGTACAACCTCTCGACGGCGGCCTTCGGCGGCACCGCGCCGCTGGTGAACGAGGCGGTCGTCGACAACGGCGGCTGGAACCTCTTCCCCGCCGCCTACATGATGGGCGCCTGCGTGATCGGCATGGTCGCATTGGCCTTCCTCAAGGAGACCGCCGGTGCCTCCCTGCGCGGTACCGAGATCCCCGAGCAGCACGCCGACTACTCGACGCTCGAAGAGGTGGATGTGACCGCCTCCCGGTGACCCGCGTCGGTCGCGTGCGTGCCTGTTGTCGGTAGCGGATGGGACACTGATCTCCGAGTTCCACGACCGGAGGTTCCCCATGCCGCGCCAGCACCTGATCGCCGTTCTCGGCACGATCGCCGCCGTTCTGGCGGTCGCCCTCGGGGTCGCCGTCACCCTGGTGCTGGTCGGCGGCGACGACGAGAGCACGACGGCGGGCCCGGCCACCCGCACCGTCACGAGGTCCGCGATCGCGCCGGCCGATCCCGCGGCTCCGGCCGCCCCCACCACTCCCACGACCACATCAGACCCCGCGCCGGTTGCGAGCGGATCGGCCGTCGTCGCCGGCGGCCCCTGCCTGGAGTCGGAGGCGCGCAGCTTCGGCACCGATGCGGCCGGCCAGAGCCTGGTGTGTATCTACCTCGGCGCCGGCGGCGGCTTCCAGTGGGTCGGCCACGGGGACAACTCCGGCGAAGTACACCGGATCGGCGAGCCGTGCGATTCCACCGTCGACAAGGTGGCGCAGGATCCCGACGGCCGGGCGATCATGTGCGGCGGCCAGACCTGGGTCGCCGGTCCGTAGCGGCCGTAGCCGAGGAAAGGCCCACCGACGCAAGATGGAAGATAGGGTAGCCTAACTTCATGTCTGCGGAGGATGTCCAGGAAACGCTGTTCTTCCCATTGCTCGGGCGCGCGGAGGCCTCGCACCGCTGGCCGGCCCTCTTCCATGACGAGTGGGCGCACACCGCGGAGGAGATCGCGGCCGTGGAGGGCACAACGGCCACGTCGATGGGCACCATTCCGGCCGTCGTCTACGGGCTGCGCCGCAGACTCACCGTCGCCGAGATCCTCCGCTACCTGGACCGTCGCCCGGGTGCGGCCGTGGTCAACATCGGCTGCGGACTCGACCGCCTCGGCCCCGACCTCGGTGACGCCGGGGCGGCGTCGACGATCTACAACCTCGACTTCCCGGAGGTCCTCGCCACCCGGGAACGCTGGATCGGCACCGCCCCCAACGAGGTGGACCTGCCCTTCTCGGTGACCGATCACGCCTGGATGGATCGGGTCGACGCCTCCCGTGGGCTGATCGCCGTGGCCGCCGGCGTCTTCTACTACCTGGAGGTGGACGCTGTACGCGCGCTGATCGCGGCGATGGCCGAGCGCTTCCCCGGCGGCCGCCTCGTCTACGACAGCGAATCACCCCGGGTGATCCGGCGGAGCGAGGCGTCGGTGCGCAAGAGCGGCGTGGCCGATGCGCCGATGCCGTTCAAGGTCGACGATCCGCTGATCGTCCGCGACTGGAGCGAGCGCATCAGCGAGGTGCGGGTGGAGTTCGACTTCACCTCCTACCTGCCCGCCGGCGCCCGCCGGTCGCTGCCGCTGGGCGCTCGCGCCTTCTTCGCGACGATGCGGCGCATCCGCGGAATGTACGTCGTGGTGGTCGATTTCGTGCCGGACTCGTCCGCGCCACACCGTCGCGCCGAGGACTGAAAGCCGGATCGATCAGTGCGGTGGGCGACTGACCGGGCACCCTCGACGCTCGCGCTCCACGGCGGTCACTTCACGATGATCGCGCCGGCGCGCTGCCGCGATCGCCGACCAGGAGCGGCGCGAGTCGCACCAGCGCGACCATGACCAGCAGCTCGATCAGCGTCTGCGTGACCACGACCAGCGGGGCCAGATCGTAGGCCGCGGGCAACGCCAGGACCAGCGGCAGCACCACCAGCGAATTGCGGGTGACGCCACTGAAGACCACCGCCCGGCGACCGGGCACGTCCAAGCGCGCGATCCGGCCCGCCACTGCGCCGACGGGCACCATCACCGCGGCGAACAGGAGGTAGACGGGCACCGCGAGAAGCAACGAGCCGAACCGCTCCCCGACCCCGGCGATCTGCGAGGCCACCACGACGCCCAGCGTCACCACCATCAGCGGCACCATCGCATCCGTCACCGCCTGTGCCACACGGCTTCCCACGACGCTGCGGGCGGCGGCGAGCTGCGTGAGGCCGGCCGCCGCCAGCGGCGTCAGGATGATGACGACGAACGCCTCGACGAAGGGGCCGAACTCCACCGTCGAGACGAACTCGGAGCCGACGAAGAGCCACAGATACAGCGGCAAGGCGACCATCTGGGCGAGCATCAGCACCGGTGCAGCCGCCAGCAGCCGATTGGCGGATCCACCGGCGAGTCCGCAGAAGACGATCACGTAGTCCACACACGGGGTGAGCAGTACGAACAGCACCCCCACGAGCAGCACCCGATCGTGCGCCACGATCCGGGACAGGCCGAACACCACCGCGGGCACGACGAGGAAGTTCACCACGAGAACCGTGCCGAGGAACCGCCAGTCCCGCAGCGCACGGGCGATGCTGGCGAACGGGATCCCCAGGAACGTGGCGTACAGCAGCACCGCCAGCACCGGCAGAATGGCGTGCTCGGCCGGGCCCGCCACCGCGGGAACGGTCAGCCCGAGCACGCCGCCGACGGCCAGGCCGGCGAGGTAGAGCGGGACCTGACGGCGCTCCATCCACGCCACGGCGGCACGCACAGCGCGCTCCTTATCGGTCGGCATTCAGCCAGGCTCCGATGGCCGGCGACGTCCCGCTCCGCGAGCGGCGACGTCGACGGCGCCCGCCTGCTTCCGCGTTGATCGCCGACATGGCGCCCATTCTCGCGCATATCCCTCCGGAGCACACACAGTGAGTGTGCACGGCAGACCCGACGCGGCCCAGCAGACCCGTCGGCGGTCGCCGCCTCGGCAGTGATCGCCCAGGTCGCCACGACACCGGTCCGCCCCGCCGAGTGCTTACGCCTCGGGGATGTCGCGGTGGAAGTCGTGCAGGGTCACCGAGGCTGGGTCCGGGCCGCCGCGCACACCGGTGTCCAGGCCGTCGATCCTCGCCAGCTCGTCGTCGGTGAGTTCGAAGTCGAAGACGTCGGCGTTGGCGGCGATCCGCTCGGGCTTCACGGACTTGGGGATCGCCGAGCGCCCTTCCTGCAGGTGCCAGCGCAGCATGATCTGCGCCGGGCTCTTGCCGTGGGCGTCCGCGATCTCGCCGATGACGGGGTCGTTGAACGTGGAGCGGCTGGAATCGCCACGGTAGCTTGTGATCCCGCCGATCGGCGACCACGCCTGGGTGAGGATGCCGTGTTCCGCATCGGCCTTCTGCACCTCGGGCTGGGTGAAGTATGGGTGGACCTCGATCTGGTTGACGGCGGGGATCACGCGGGTCTGCTTCAGCAGGTCGGTCAGCATCTCGGGCATGAAGTTGCTGACGCCGATCGCGCGGACCCTGCCGTCGGCCAGGAGCTTCTCCAGCGCCGTGTACGCGCCGACCGTCCTGTCGAAGGCGGTCGGCAGCGGCTGGTGCAGCAAGAGCAGGTCGATCGTCTCGACGCCGAGCTTGCCCGCCGACTTGTCGAAGGCGTGCAGGGCGTCCTCGTAGCCGTAGTCGGAGATCCACAACTTCGTCTCGATGAAGACCTCGGATCGGTCCAGTCCGGAGGCACGGATGCCCTCGCCGACCTCGCGCTCGTTGGCGTACGACGCGGCGGTGTCGATCAGTCGGTAACCGACCTCGAGCGCCTCGGTCACGGACGACACGGTCTCCTCGGGCGGAGTCTGGAAGACGCCGAAGCCCAGTGCTGGGATCTCGACGCCGTTGTTCAAAGTGATGTTCGCAGCCATGCGGTCCACGCTAAGAGCAGGTGTTTCGGCGAGGAAGGAACTGCCAGTACACCCCTGGGCACGTGAGTCCGGCTCAGTCGGGCTCGGCCCTCGCGGGTGTCTCGGCTCTAGGGGCGCGAGCGGACGCCGGCGTCCTGCTCCGTGGCGGCGAGGCTCCCCAGGAGCTTCATCCGCTCGTCGGTGACACTTCCCGCCTCTGCCGTGTAGGCGAACATGAACCAGTCCGGGTCCGAGGGAAGGTCCATCGCCTGGTAGGAGAACTCCAGCAGACCCACCACAGGGTGGTGGATGCGCTTGATGCCGGTGCGGTGATGCCGAACGTTGTGCTTGGACCAGCGGAAGCGGAACCCGTCGCTGCGGGTCACGAGCTCACCGATCAGGTCGGTCAGCGGCTTGTCGTGCGGGTTCTGACCGGCATAGGTGCGCAGTGTCGCGACGATGTCGTCGGCGTTGCGCTCCCAGTCGGGAAAGAAGTTCTGCGCGGCCGGATTCAGGAACGTGAACCGGGCCGTGTTGCCGCGACTGGCCGGGTCGTCGAGCACCGGAGCGTAGAGAGCGCGGCCCAGAGCGTTGGCGGCGACGAGGTCCATCCGGCGATCGCGCACCCACATCGGGGCGCCGGTCACCGCGTCCAGGAACCGTTACAGTTCCGGCTTCACTTTCGGCGCCGCGGCCCGCGAGTGGCGGCGCCTCGGCGGCGGAGGTCCTGCGGCCTGGGCGAGATCGCTGAGATGGTCGTACTCCGCGTCGTCGAGCTGCAGTGCGCGGGCCAGCGCGTCCAGGACCTCAGGAGACACACCCCGGAGATCTCCTCGTTCCATGCGGGCGTAGTACTCGACGCTGACGCCGGTGAGCATGGCGACCTCTTCGCGCCGCAACCCGGGCACGCGACGACGACCGCCACCGATGAGGTTCGCCTGCTCCGGTGTGATCCGGTCCCTGCGCGAGCGCAGGAAGTCCGACACCTTCGCTCGTTGATCCATGTCGTCAACGCTAACCCTGACGTCTGCAGCCGGGGAGGAACTGGCAGTACACCGATCAGGTGGTCGTTCTCCGTCCGCCGCCGCGGGCGCCGACCCGTGGCATGACGGGAAGGACCGCTGATCCACCAACCACTGGTTCCTCCCTCGCGCCGGCATTCAGTGGTGTGCTGGTGGTCGAGTAACCGCCCAGCTGTCCGACTCTGCTCCGTCCAGGAGCAGCCACCCCAGGAGAATCACACATGAGTGCAACCCAGAATTCCGGCCGCGTCGCGGTCGTCACCGGCGCGTCGTCCGGCATCGGCGCCGCGACCGCGCGTGCCCTCGCCGCCGACGGCTACAAGGTCGCGCTGCTCGCTCGCCGCCGCGACCGCATCGAAGCCCTCGCCCGGGAACTCGGAAACGGGTCGATCGCGATCCGTGCCGACGTGACCGACCGCGACCAACTGGTCGCCGCCGCCCAGCGCGTGCGAAACGAGCTCGGCGGCGCTGATGTCCTGGTCAACAACGCCGGCGTGATGCTCCTCGGACCGTTCTCGTCGGCGCGCCACGAGGACTACCGGACCATGGTCGAGGCGAACCTGCTCGGTGCGATCACTGCCACCGAGGTGTTCCTGGACCAGCTCACGCACGGCGGCGGAGATCTGATCAACATCTCCTCCGTCGCCGGCCGCACCGCCCGCGCCACCAACGGCGTCTACGCGGCCACGAAGTGGGGTATGAACGGATGGTCGGAATCGATGCGGCAAGAGCTGCTGCCCGACGTGCGCGTGACGCTGATCGAGCCGGGTGTGGTCGACACCGAACTGCCCACCCACATCACCGACGAGGCGACCCGCGAAGCCGTGCAGAAGGGGTACGACGCGGCAACGGTCACGCCCGAGGAGGTCGCGGAGATCATCGCCTTCGTCCTAGCCCGGCCCCGCCACCTCGCCATCAACGAGGTCCTGTTGCGCCCCGCCGACCAACTCGGGTGACGGGCCGCTGGCTGATCCGACGCCCAGAACACGAAGAAACCCGCTCCGACCGAAGTCAGAGCGGGTTTCTTGGTGGAGCTAAGGGGACTCGAACCCCTGACCCCCACACTGCCAGTGTGGTGCGCTACCAGCTGCGCCATAGCCCCGTATTCAGTTCTGCAGCTCTCAACGAGTGCGTTAGCTAACCTACCGTATGCCGATCAAGGCGGCCAAATCGGCTGGTCAGGCTACTTCCCGGTGGTCGGCTGCAGGACCGGCTCGAGCCAGTGCGAGCCGCTGATCTTCTCCACCAGTTCACCGTCGCGAAGCACGGTGGGCGTCTGCGCCCGGCCGCGGTGCACGTTGCTGAGCTGTTCCTGGCTCGCGTCGGCCCGCGCCCGCGCCTCGTCGACCTTCTCCCCGGCCGCGATGCACGCCCGGGCCGCCTCGCTCGCCCCGGCCTGCTCGGCGAGTCCGGCCAGCGCGGCATCGTCGGGATCCGCGTCGGACTGGGCGAAGATCGAACCGTGCAGCGTCGCCAGCACCCGGTCGTCCTCGCCGGCGGCGCAGAGCATCGCACCGGACCCGCGGGAGGAGAAGCTGCCCGACGACGACTCACCGTCCAGGAAGTGCAGCATGTGATAGCGCACCTGCGCCCGACCGGCCTGCGCCGCCGCCAGCAGCGCATCGTCGGACTCGGCGGCGAAGGTCTTGCAGTGCGGGCAGTGGAAGTCCTCGAAGACGTCGAGCACCACCGGCGCGTTCTCCGGCCCCAGGGTGAAGGTGGCGTTCTCGGCCAGCACCTGCTGATCGGCCGGCGGGTAGTCGCGGTTGTTCAGCCACACCACCACCCCGATCACCGCGGCGATCACCACCACTGCGATCCCGCCCAGGATGTACGTCGTCCGGCTCGACGTGGCGCGGGGCGTGTAGTCGGGGTTCTCGCGGGGCGCAGCGGTGGATTTCTTACTCACCTGCACGACTCTAGCGATCGGCCCCGCGCGGCCGTGTGCGTCGAATGACTGACGAGCGCTCCCCTTTCCCGCCGCGCGGGCGTAGCTTGGCGCGAAGATCACCGAGCCGAGAGGACACCGCCGTGACCGTTCCCCGTTCGCTGCCCTGGTCGCCGTGGACGCTCGGCAGCGTCGAGACGGTGGCCCGGCGGATGGCCGCCTTCGGTTCCGCCGCCGCAGCCGCCGGCGTCGACGATCTGGTGTGCTGCACCTCCGGCGAGCTGCGCACCGACGACGGCGGCGGGAACTGGGTGCGGCTGGCCCGCGACGGCGACAGCGTGACCGTGCTGTCCTGGGATCGCGACGACGACGAGCTGCCCCCGGATCTGGTGCGCGCGGCCGTCTCCTCCTGGCGCCCGCGGGTGCGCACCGACGAGCCGGTCACCTTCGTCGGCGTCGCCACCCTGAACGGCCCGCAGGCCTGGCATCTGGTCGATCACGGTCCCGGGGAGGCCATGTCGGCGTTCCTGTCCGACGACGCCTCCACCCTGGAGATGGACGACTTCCTGTCCCAGCGCAGCGACGACGAGGGTATCGACTTCTCCACCATGCGCCCGCTGGTGCGCGAGCTGATCCGCCGCCCCTTCGGCGACGGCTCACCGCTGGCCGGGATCGCCGGCCAGTTCGGCCCCGAAGGGGTGGCCGCCGCCCGGCGCAAGCTCGCCGAGCTGGCCCAGTGGTGGCCCAGCACCACGGGCTGAACCGCCCTCGTCGCCTCCCGGCCGGCTCAGCCGAGGACCCCGTCCACCAGCTCCTGCGCCGCGGACTGCACCTGAGCCAGATGCTCGGGTCCGCGGAACGATTCGGCGTAGATCTTGTACTTGTCCTCGGTGCCCGACGGGCGCGCCGCGAACCAGGCGTTCTCGGTGGTCACCTTGAGCCCGCCGATCGGCTGGCCGTCGCCGGGCGCGGCGGTGAGCACCGCGGTGATCGGCTCGCCGGCCAGCGCATCGGCGGTCACCTGATCGGCGCTCAGCGCCGCCAGCCGGGCCTTCTGCTCCCGGTCGGCCGGCGCATCGATCCGGGCGTAGGCACTCGAGCCGTACGTCTGAGCGAGCTCGGCGTAGCGCTGCGACGGCGTCTTCCCGGTCACCGCGAGGATCTCCGCAGCGAGCAGATCCATGATCAGCCCGTCCTTGTCGGTCGACCAGGTGCCGCCGGCCCGGGTCAGGAACGACGCCCCCGCGCTCTCCTCGCCGCCGAAGCCGAGCGAGCCGTCGAGCAGACCGTCGACGAAGTACTTGAAGCCCACCGGCACCTCGAACAGCCGCCGGCCGATCCCGGCCACCACCCGGTCGATGAGCGACGACGACACCAGGGTCTTGCCCACCGCGGTACCGGCCGCCCAGTCCGGCCGGTGCGTGAACAGATAGTCGATCGCCACCGCCAGATAGTGATTCGGGTTCATCAGGCCGGCGTCGGCGGTGACGATGCCGTGCCGGTCGGCGTCGGCATCGTTGCCGGTGCCGATGTCGTACTCCTCGCGCGCCGCGATCAGCGAGGCCATCGCATGCGGCGACGAGCAGTCCATCCGCACCGCACCGTCGGTGTCGAGGGTCATGAAGCCGAACTGCGGATCGACCACCGGATTGACCACGGTCAGCCCGTCGAGCCCGTAGTGCTCCCTGATCGCGCCCCAATACGCCACCGACGCCCCGCCCATCGGGTCGGCGCCGATGCGCAGACCGGAAGCGGCGATCGCCGGCATGTCCACCACCTGGTCGAGCGCCGACACGTAGGCGTCGATGAACGAGTAGTCGTGCACACTCGGCCCCGTCCGGGCCCGCTCGAAACTCACCCGGTCGATGCGCTCGAGGCCGTCGGCGAGCAGTTCGTTGGCGCGCGCCGCGATCGCCGAGGTGATCGACGAGTCGGCCGGCCCGCCGCTGGGCGGGTTGTATTTGAAGCCGCCGTCGGCCGGCGGATTGTGCGACGGCGTCACCACGATGCCGTCGGCCTGCACGCCCGGGTTGGCGGCGTTGAACTCCAGGATCGCCCGGCTCACCGCCGGCGTGGGAGTGTACTGGTCGTCGGAGGCGGTGAACGTGGGAACGTCGTGCGCGGCAAGCACTTCCAGCGCAGTCCGCCACGCCGGCACGGACAGCAGGTGGGTGTCGAAACCGATGAACAGCGGCCCGGCGATGCCCGCGGCCGCCCGGTGTTCGACGATCGCCTGGGTCATCGCCGCGACATGGGTCTGCGTGAACGCGCCCGTCAAACTGCTGCCCCGATGCCCCGACGTGCCGAAGACCACCCGCTGATCGGGGTCGGCCGGATCGGGCACCAGCCGGTAGTACGCGCGCTCGACCGCGTCGACGTCGATCAGGTCCTGCTGCTGCGCCGGCGTACCGGCCCGGGGGTGCACCATGACAACGATTCTGCCACCGCTCGCTACCCTGGCGGTCATGTCGCTGCCCACGCTGTCGCTGCCGAAGCCGCCGCTGCTCACCCCGTCGTCGCCCGCAGTGGCGGTCCTGGTGCTACCCGGCGGCACCGACTTCAGCTATCAGCCGTTCTCCCGGTGGCAGCCGTCGGCGCTGCGCATGTACCCGTTCACCGCCTCCATCCAGGCGCGTTTCGGGGCGGCCGTGCGCGTGCACCAGGCCGGCTACCGGGTCCGCGGCTGGAACGGCGGTCAGGCCAGCCCGCTCCCGTACGCCCGCCACGCACTCGACCGGCTCACCCGGCGCTACCCGGACACCCCGGTGGTCCTCGTCGGCCATTCCATGGGCGGCCGGCTGGTCGCCCAGCTCGGCGACGACGAGCGGGTCACCGACATCCTCGCGCTGGCCCCCTGGTGGCAGTTCGCGGACTGGCGCCGAATCCACGACGGCGCCCGGGTGCTCGCGATCCACGGTGAGAGCGACACCGTCACCCGGCCGGCCCGCACCGCCAAAGGCATCGCCGAACTGGCCGCCCGCGGACTGCAGGCCGAGTACGTCGCCGTCCCGGGCGGTGGGCACGCCATGCTCGATCACGTCGGCCTGTGGCAGGGCGCCGCCCTGCGCTTCGTCGGGCAGGCCCTCGACCGGCGCCTCTGACCCGTCCGGACCGGGCCGGCACCGCTGCGGCTCAGCTGACGAGCATGCCGCCGTCCACCGGCAGCGTCACCCCGGTCACGTAGCTGCTCGCCTCACTGGCCAGGAACAGCAGCGCCGGATTGAGTTCCCCCTGCTCGCCCAACCGGCCGAAGAGGGTGCGCGGCACCACATACCGCGACATCGCGTCGTCGCCCATCTCGTCGGTCATCTCCGAGACGAAGTAGCCGGGCGCGATCGCGTTGACGCGGATCCCCTTGCGCGGCGTCCACTGCTGCGCCAGATCCTTGGTCAGCGCGATCACCGCGGCCTTGGAGGCGCTGTAGGCGGCCTGCGGCATCAGGACGCTGGTGAGGCCGAGCACGCTGGCGATGTTGACCATGGTGCTGCCCGGCGTCATCACGCGGGCGCAGGCCTGCGCCATCCACATGGTGCCGTTGAGGTTCACGTCCACCACCCGGCGGAACTCGTCGGGCTCCTCGCGCAGCGCGGGCACCGCCGAACCGATGCCGGCGTTGTTGACCAGCACGTCCACCCGGCCGAACTCCTCCATCGCCCGGGCCACCGCGTCGGTGCACGCCTGCGGGTCGACGACGTCGCCGCTGACCGCCAGTGCCCGGCGCCCGAGCGCCTCGACGGCGGCGGCGGTCTCGGCGAGCCGGTCGGCGCGCCGGGCGACGAGGACCACGTCGGCGCCGGCTTCGGCGAGCGCCGTGGCGAATCCGACACCGAGCCCGCTCGAGGCGCCGGTCACCACGGCCACCTTCCCGTCGAGGCGGAAACTGTCCAGAATCGTCATCGTCGCTCCTTCTTCAGCAGCCGGATGGCGCGCACTGCGCCCCGCCGAGCACGATAGTTGAGATAATGGCCTCGCTCACATCGACCCCGGTGTGAGCTGCGTACCACCGCGCCGAAGGAGCCAAGAAGCAATGATCCAATCCACCATGCAGACCGGGCCGCTCACCATCTCGAGTCTCGTCGAACACAGCCGACGGGTGTTCCCGGAGGCACGGGTACGGACCTGGACCGGCTCCGGGCTTCGGGACCAGAGCTTCAGCGAGATCGGCGACACCGGCGCCCGTATCGCCCACGCACTGGCCAAACTCGGCATCGGGATCGGCGACCGCGTCGCGACCTTCATGTGGAACAACAACGAACACCAGGCGATCTACGCCGGCGTCCCGGCGATGGGAGCGGTGCTGCACACCCTGAACCTGCGCCTGTCCCCCGAGCAGGCCACGTTCATCATCAACCACGCCGACGACCAGGTGATCTTCGTCGACGCCACCGTGGCCCCGATGCTCAGCCAGTACCTGCAGGGCACCCCCGGCGTGAAGCACGTGGTGGTGGTCAACGGCCCCGTCGACTCGCTGACCGCCCCCGAAGGCATCAGCGTGCACGCCTTCGACGAGCTGATCGCCGGCGAGCCCACCGAGTACGACTGGCCCGAACTGGACGAGACCGCCGCCGCGGTGATGTGCTACACCTCCGGCACCACCGGAGACCCCAAGGGCGTGGTGTATTCGCACCGCAGCATCTACCTGCACTCGCTGCTGGGCACCTCCACCATGGGCCTGGCCCTGTCCAACCAGGACAGTGTGCTGGCCATCGTGCCGATGTTCCACGTCATGAGCTGGGGCCTGCCGTACGCCGCGATGATGGCCGGGGCCACCATCATCAACCCGGACCGCTTCCTGCAGCCCGAGCCGCTGCTGGCCATGCTCGCCGAGGCCCGCTGCACCCTCGCCGCCGCCGTGCCCACCATCTGGGCCGGGGTGGCCGCGCAGCTCGACGCCGCCCCGCAGGACATCAGTCATCTGCGCGAGGTGATCGTCGGCGGCGCCGCGGTGCCGCCGGCCATGATCGAGAAGTTCGACGACTTCGGCGCCCCCATCACCCACGCCTGGGGCATGACCGAGACCTCGCCGCTGGGCAGCATCGCCCGCGTCCCCGCCGGCGTCACCGATCCGGAGGAGGCCTTCGGCTACCGGGTCACCCAGGGCCGATTCCCCGCCCCGGTGCACGCCCGCATCATCGGCGACGACGACAAGCCGCTGCCCTGGGACAACGAGGCGGTCGGCGAGCTCGAGGTGTCGGGGCCGTGGATCACCGGGGCCTACTACGACCCGGCCGGCAACGTCTCCGATCCGGCCAAGTTCCACGACGGCTGGCTGCGCACCGGTGACGTCGCCAAGATCAGCCCCGACGGCTACATGACGATCGTCGACCGTGCCAAGGACCTGATCAAGACCGGCGGCGAGTGGATCTCGTCGGTGGAACTGGAGAACGTCATCGCCGCCCACCCGAACGTGGTGGAGGCCACCGTGGTGGGCGTCCCCGACGCCAAGTGGGATGAGCGTCCGTTCGTGCTGGTGGTGCTCGACGACGAGGGTGCCGCCGACGTCGAGACGATGCGCTCCTTCCTGGCCGAACGGCTGCCCAAGTGGCAGATCCCGGAGCGCTGGTCGTTCGTCACCGAGGTGCCGAAGACCTCGGTGGGCAAGTTCGACAAGAAGCGTGTGCGTCAGGCCTACGCCGACGGGGTCTACGAGGTGCTCAACGCTCTCGACAACGTGTGACCGGCGAAGACCGGGTACAGTAGTGGTCGACCGAACGTACTACCCACGATGGAGGCCTGCGTGTTCGATCAGATTCTCTGGACCGCGATCCAGGACAACGACGCCGTACTCAATGCTCTGCTGCACGTCTTCTCGGGCGTGAAGTAACACATCTCCACTCGGCCCCCGCACCGGTCAGGTGCGGGGGCCGAGTGCATCCCGGTACCGAGTTGACGATTCCGCTTGGTGCGACGGGCCCGGCGGGGCAAGATTCTTAACCATGCCGGACAACAACGCATCCGCCATCATCGAGAGCGTGGGCGGCGCCGGGAACGTCGCCAGCCTCACCCACTGCGCCACCCGTCTGCGATTCGAGTTACGCGACGGATCGCTGGCCAGCAAGGAGGCCGCCGAGGCAGTGCCCGGGGTGCTCGGCGCGGTCGCTCAGGGCGACAACCACTTTCAGGTGGTGATCGGCGGTGCGGTCCAGGACGTGTACTCGAAGATCATGGCACTGCCCGAGATGGCCGCGCAGGGCGGTGACGCCGACGCGGTGAAGGCGGCGGCCCGGGCCAAGGGCCCGCGCGGCAAGAGCGCCTGGCTCGACTCGCTGTTCGAATTCCTGTCCGACTCGTTCCGGCCGATCCTCGGCGCCCTGCTCGGCGCCTCCCTGTTCATCACCTTCATGTCGCTGATGGCGACGCTGGACGTGATTCCGCAGTGGAACAACCCGGACCCCAACGCCCCGCAGCTGAGCCCGTCCTGGCAGTTCATCAACCTGGCCTGGCAGTGCATCTTCGTCTTCCTGCCGCTGATGATCGCCTACAACGCGTCGAAGAAGGTCGGCGCCGATCCGTGGGTGGGCTTCGGCATCATGGCGGTGCTGATGCTGCCCGGCTACATGGACCTCAGTGAGGCCGACGGCGTGACGAGTCACTCGATCGCCGGTTTCGACGTCAAGACCATCGACATCTTCGGCATCCCGTTGACCCTCAACGACTACAGTTCGCAGGTCTTCCCGCCGCTGCTGATGGCCGCGCTGCTCGGCCCGCTGTACAAGGGCCTGAAGAAGATCATCCCGCCGTCGGTGCACCTGGTCTTCGTGCCCTTCTTCGCCATGCTGGTCATGATCCCGGTGACCGCCTTCCTGATCGGTCCGATCGGTGTGTACGCCGGCGCCGGTCTGGGCGATCTACTCAAGTCGATCAACGACTTCTCGCCGTTCATCTTCGCCATCGTCATCCCGCTGGCCTACCCGTTCATGGTGCCGCTGGGCCTGCACTGGCCGATCAACGCGATCATGCTGCTCAACATCCAGACCCTCGGCTACGACTTCATCCAGGGGCCGATGGGCGCCTGGAACTTCGCCTGCTTCGGTGCGACGGCGGGTGTGCTGCTGCTGGCCTGGCGGCAACGCGACTCCCAGATGCGGCAGACGGCCACCGGCGCTCTGGCCGCAGGCCTGTTCGGCGGCATCTCCGAACCCTCGCTCTACGGCATCCATCTGCGTTTCCGGCGGATCTATCCGCGGATGCTGGTGGGCTGCTTCGTCGGCGGCCTGATCATCGGTATCGGCGGCGGCGTGAAGACCAACGCCTTCGTCTTCACCTCGCTGCTGACCATCCCGGCGTTCGACAGCGTGGTGCTGTACGCGATCGCCGTGGCGGCCGCCTTCTTCACCGCGATGTTCCTGGTGGTCATCAGCGGCTTCCGCACCCCCGAGCAGCAGGCCGAGTTCGAGGCCGCCCGCGACGCCGCGGAAGCCGCTGCGGCCGCGGAGGCGGCGGACGAGCCGGCCGGCGCCGACGACGCCGGTTCCGGCGCGGCGCTCTCCGGCGGGGCCGGCGACGGCGACGGCGCGACGAGTGCCGCCGCCCCGGCCGCGGCCACCGCCGTCCTCGACAAGCCCGCCGAGGCCATCGCGATCGGTGCGCCGCTGGCCGGCGAGGTGATCGCCCTGGCCGACATCCCCGATCCGGTGTTCGCCAAGGGCACCATGGGCGACGGCGTGGGGATCCTGCCCAGCGGTGACACGGTGGTGGCCCCGGGCGACGGCATGGTGGTGGCCGCGCAGGCCACCGGTCACGCCTTCGGCATGGTGCTCGACGGCGGCGTCGAACTGCTCATCCACGTCGGGATCGACACCGTCCAGATGCAGGGCGACGGCTTCGACGTGCACGTCAAGGCCGGGCAGAAGGTGACCGCCGGGACCCCGCTGGTGACCTTCGACCGGGACAAGATCGAGGCCGCCGGCTATTCGATGGCCACCCCGGTGATCGTCATGAACACCAAGAAGTTCGCCTCCGTCGAGCAGGTCGCCGACGGCGACGTGGCGATCGGCGATCCGGTGATCGAGGTGCATCCGACATAGCCGCGAACCCGACCTCCCCCACCGCCCCGGCCGGCCCGCGGCCGCTGTGGCAGCGGGCCATGATCGTGATGGCCGCCATCGCGGTGCTGCTGATCGTGATCGAGGCGATCGACGCGGCCGGCGACTACCGTCTCGACCGGTACGGCATCGTCGCCCGCCGTGTCGACGGCCTCGACGGCATCGTGTGGGCGCCGTTCCTGCACGCCGGCTGGGAGCATCTGTTCGCCAATCTGGTGCCCGGCCTGGTGCTCGGCTTCCTGGTGCTGATGACCCGGCAGTTCCTGGTGGTGACCGCCGTGGTCTGGGTCTGCTCCGGGCTGGGCGTGTGGCTGATCGGTCCGAGCAGTGCGGTGACCGTCGGCGCCTCCGGCATCGTCTTCGGCTGGCTCACCTTCCTGCTCGTGCGCGGGGTGTTCAATCGGGCGTTCGGGCAGATCCTGCTGGGCCTGCTGGTGCTGGCCGTCTACGGTTCGGTGCTCTGGGGCGTGCTCCCGCGTGACGGCTCGGTGTCCTGGCAGGGCCACCTGTCCGGGGCGCTCGGCGGCCTGCTGGCCGCGTGGCTGCTGCGCCCGCGGCCGAAGGAGGATGCGGCCGGGCCGGCGACGCCGTCGCTGCCCTGACGGCGCGGACCGCGCTTTCGCGCCAGCCGTCCGTCAGATCATGCCCGCTCCCGGGCGAGCGGCCCCGGCGCGGCGGCCTCCGCAGTAACGTCCACTCGACGGAACTATCGAAAGGCCTGCCCTGATGCGAGCGCTCCTCGCCGCCTTCCTCTCGGCGGCGGCGGTTCTGCTGGTCTGTGCGCCCGCGGCGGCCCCCGCCCGGCCGGTGACCGGCCCGACGCTCACAGCGACGCCCGCCACCGGTCTGACCACCGGCGACGAGGTGACGGTCCGCGGCAGCGGATACCGCGCCCACCAGCAGCTGTACGTCTTCGAGGGCATCAAGCTCCCGGCCGTGGGCGTGCCGGTGGGGCATGTGGGCAAGAAGCGCGTGCAGACCGACGGCACCGGCGCCTTCCGCACCAGCATCACCGTGCGCCGGACGCTGCCGGGCGTCGACTGCGTCCGCACCCGCTGCTACATCAGCACGCTCGCCGCCCTGCCGAACGGGGCCGTCGACCGCAGCCAGGATGCGTCCGCGCGGCTCACCTTCACCGGCGGGTCCGGCGCGACCGATGCGGCCGCCCCGAAGCTGTCGGTGAAGCCGGCAACGCAACTGCGCCAGGGCACCGTGATGAAGGTGGCCGGCACCGGCTTCGTCCCGCGCAGCCGGCTGCACGTGGTGCAGACCGTCGCCGAGCCGCAGAACTCGCGGCCCACCGAGCACACCGCGCCCGTGACGGTGACCGCCGACGAGCAGGGCCGGTTCGCGGCCGAACTCAAAGCCCAGCCGATCTTCCGGGACACCAACTGCCTGCAGACCCGGTGCTTCGTCGCCGCGTACAGCGAACGCCCCGAGACCGGCGGCACGGTGAATCACGCGTGGACGCCGATCGCCTTCGACCCGAGCGACCAGACCACGCTCGCCCTCGACGAGGAGAACATCGAGCAGGCCGGGACCGCGGTGATCACCGTCGACGGCGCCCAGCCGCACGATCTGTACCGGGTCGCGGTGGAGGGCCCGGACTACCTGAGCGCCCAGCCGTGGGTGCGGGCCGACGCAGACGGTCACGCCCGCGTGCTGGTGATGACCGACTTCGACCAGGGGCTCGGCACCTACCGGGCTCGGCTGACCACCGAACGGACCGGCGCGGTGACCGAGGTGGACTTCAACGTCGGCACCAATGCGCTGTTCAATCCGGCGCAGAACTCCGGCGAGGAGATCGCCGATCCGACCGAGATGCCGTCGCCGCCGGCCGTCGAGATCGCCGAGCCCGCTCCGCCCGCCGACGACAAGTCGTTCAACACCCTGTGGCTGCTCCCGCTGGCCGTCCTGATGATCGCCGTGATCGCCTGGTACTCCCGCGACGAGCCGGACCCGGCCCAGGCCCACCGGCCCGACGCTCCCTGACCCTCCGCGGTCCATACGCGACATGCAGACTGGTACGCGCGTGTGCGTACACGCGCGTACCGGTCTGCATGTCGCGTTCTCGCCGGAAGGCCGCATTCCGGCCACATATCGACGAGAAAGGCCCCCGACCTGACGGTCGGGGGCCTTCGCCTTGTGGAGCTGCCGGGAATTGAACCCGGGTCCTCCGTCACGGCGGCAGGGCTTCTCCGTGTGCAGTCCGCTCTGTCTCTACTCGGATCTCCCGGTCACGCGAACAAGCCGAGATGACGATCCCAGTCGCTGTTGGGTGTCCCGCCCGTCCCCGCGACCGGGGCGAACGGTAAGTCCCTTAGCTGATGCCGGCATCCGGGTTCAGGGACGAAAACCCGGGCCGACAGACTAGCCTCGCTGATCAGGCAGCGAGAGCGTAGTCGCGCTGATTGGAATCGGCGCTTAATTGGTTGCTGCGACGCTCATACGGTGGTCTCCAGCCTGCACCGACACGCTTCCCCTGCGTTGGTGGACGTAGTCGAAACCGATCAGCCCCTTGCAGGTGCCCGCTGTTTCCAGTGGACACTTAAGTTTAACCGACGACGGCGCCGGAATCATCCCGGTTTCTCCGCAGCCGCGCCAGCCGGCCCCACAGCAGGTGCCACGGCGCATAGACGACGGCCATCGCCACCGCCAGCACGACCATGATCGCGACGACGTCGAGCAGATAGTGATTGGCCGTGGCCATCACCACGAAGACCGTGGTCATCGGATAGAGGATGCCCAGCACCCGCAACCAGCGGCGGCGGGCGTACAGGGCGATCATCATCCCCGCCCAGATGGCCCAGCCGCAGTGCAGCGACGGCATCGCGGCCACCTCGTTGGTGATCGACTCGGGCCCCGGCGACCCGGAGATGCCCCACCAGCCCCAGGACGAGGTGTAGCTCATGGTGTCGAGGTAGCCGTCGAACATCCGCGGCGGCGCCGTCGGGATCAGGTAGAAGCCGACCAGCGCGATGATCGTGGTCAGTGCCAGCACCAGCGAGGCGCGCCGGTAGCCGGGCCGGTTGGTGCAGTACAGCCACACCGCGACGCCGATCGTCACCCACCAGTGCAGCGTGTGATAGTGCAGCGCGGCCAGATTCTCCAGCCACGGATTGTCGTGCAGCCACCGGTTCAGCGTCAGTTCGACGTCGATGTGCAGCGCCTTCTCGATGTCGAGGATGTGCTCGCCGTTGAGCATCGCCGGCGCGGTCTCCTTGCCGCCGAGATTCCGCACATACGAGTACGCCTGGTAGATCGACCAGACCAGCAGGATCTCGATCCACCAGTGCGGCCGGGACAGGTAGCGGACGAGCCGGGCGGCGAGTACAGAGATGCGTTCCCGGAGACCGGCGGCCACCGCGCCGCCCGCGTCGCGCGCAGCCGTGGCCGCCGGCGGTGTCGTCGTGATCGCCGTCGCAGAACCCTCACCTGTGGTTGCGGCCATACTCACCCTTAGGGTTACATCAAAGGAACGTAGATATGTAGAATACACATCTTGGAGATGTCTCGACGAATCACGGGGGTGAGCGGTGTGGCACGACTCCCACGGGTGATGTCGACGGCGCACGGCGAGACCGCCGCCTACCTGATCTTCGGCGCCGGGGCCTTTGCACTCGCGGCCACGTCGGCGCTCGACGCGCACATCATCTGGGCCCGCTCGGCCGCTGTCGGCTATGCGGTGGCCGCCTACATCATGCTCTGCCCGCTGCCGCCCGGCCGGTTCGCGCTGCGCCGCTTCGGGCCGGCCGCACCGGCCGGACTGCCCACCGCGCTCGGCTGGTTCAGCACCGGTCTCTGCGCTCACCGCCGCACCCTGGCGGCCCGGCTGGCGGCGCTGACCGGCGCCGTCGTCATCCCGTTCTTCGACCTGCTCACCGACGGATCTCAGCTGCAGAACGAGATCAACGTGGTCGCCGACTCGGGCCGTCAGCTGCTGACCACCGGAGTCCCCTACCGGCCCGGCGCCACCGACATCAACGACATCGACCCGTATCTGCCGCTCATGTCGGTGTTCGGCTTTCCCCGGGCCATCCTCGAACGGATCGGCCTGGACTCGTCGACCTTCTGGCATGTGGTCGGCGATCCGCGGATCTGGTGTGCCCTGGCCGCGGTGGTCGCCGTGGTGATCTCGCTGCGCGTGCTGGGCGCGCACACCTCCCGGGCGCAGGGCATCGTCCTGCTGCTGATCGCCTCCCCGACAGTGGCCCTGGAACTGTGCGCCAGCGGCGTCGACCTGCCGTTCGCCGGCTTCCTGCTGCTGACCCTGGTGTGCGTCTCGGTGCGCCGCATCGCGACCGGCGCCGTCTTCCTCGCGGCCGCGTTCGCCATCAAGTGGATCTCCCTGCTGGTGCTGCCGGTGGTGCTGGCCTACCTGATCGCCGTCTACGGACTCCGCTCCATCACCCGGTTCCTGATCGCGTTCACCGTCGCGGCCGCGGTCTTCACGCTGCCGGCCATGCTGGCGCTGTCCGATGCGATCTCACAGGTCTTCCTATTCCCCACCGGCAACGGCGACGTGCCCACCCCCGCCCGCAGCCCGATGCCCGGTGTCCTGCTGGTCGAGTCCGGCCGGGCCGGCACGCTGGTCGCCTACGGTCTGCTGGCCCTGTGCGCGCTGGTGATCGCGGCCCTGCTGGTCCGCCGGCCGCCACGCACCTTCAGCGCGCTGGCCTGCTACACCGGCGGCGGGCTGACCGTGTTCTTCCTGCTCGCCCCGGTCGGCCGGTTCGGTTACCTGCTGATCCCGATACTGCTCTTCGGCTTCGCCTACATCGCCGCCCGCGCGGTGCCGGCCGCTCAGCCGATCCGCAGCAGTGCCGAATCCGACGCGGCCAGCCGCACGGTCAGCAGGCCGTCGGCCGAGACCAGCCGGGTCCCGGTCCACACGTCGTGGGCGGGCACCGAGTCGGCCCCGGCCAGGTTGAGGGCGGCGATCGGCACACTGCGCTCGGCCTCCCCCGTGCCGCCGTTGGTGAGGGACACCAGCAGCCCCTGATCGCCGATCGCGCGGCTCCACAGATCCGGGTCGCCGTCGATGGCTGCGCCGGGCGCACGGCGGTCGTCCAGGCTCAGTTCGATGATCTCCCGATTGGCGACGTCCGCCAGGACCTCGTCGGTCATCTCGGCCACCGGACCGCTGTAGAGCAGCGGGCCGGCGGCCATCAGCCGCCGGGTGACCGCCGTCCGGAAGGCTGCGGCCCGCGGCATCCGGGTCGAGATCACCTCGGTCAGCGGCCACTGCCCCTGCGCGCGGACTTCCAGGCGCAGGCCCTCGGCCGCCAGGTCCCGGCGCAGCCCGACGTCACTGCGCAGCGACGTCCCCGGACAGCCCAGGTACAGCGTCGTGAAGCCCAGCTCGGTCAGTCCCCGATCGACCAGCGCCGCGGCCTGCTCGCGGACCTCCTGCGCCGTGGCGCCGCACGCCTGACCGTCCCGGACCAGCCAGCCCATCACCGCCCGGTGCGCCGGGGTGGTGGGCGACGGCGGATCCGCGCAGCCGGCCAGAATCGTCAGCCCCGTCGCCGCCGTCACCGCGACGGCGAGGAGGCGGCGCCGCAGGGCTCGGCTCACATTCCCTTGACCCGCCGGCCCAGCTCCCGCTCGACCTCGCGTTTGGCGGTCCGCTCGGCGATGTCGCGGCGCTTGTCGTGCGCCTGCTTGCCGCGGGCCAGCGCCAACTCCACCTTGACCCTGCCGTCGCTGAAGTACATCTTCAGCGGCACCAGGGTCAGGTTCCCGTCGCGCAGTTTGCCGATCAGGTTGTCGATCTCCCGGCGGTGCAGCAGCAGCTTGCGCTTGCGGCGCACCGCGTGATTGGTCCAGCTGCCGTTGCCGTATTCGGCGATGTGCACCGCGTGCAGCCACACCTCGCCGTCGTCGACCGTGGCGAAGGCGTCGACCAGCGAGGCCTTGCCCTCACGCAGTGCCTTGACCTCGGTGCCCTGCAACACGACCCCGCACTCGTAGGTGTCGAGGATCGTGTAGTCGTGCCGGGCCTTGCGGTTGGTGGCGATCACCGACTGGCCCTTCTCCTTGGGCACCTGACCACTCCTTCACTCTCGGACGTAGACGCGCAGGGTGCCGTAGGCGGTGACCCCGGCCAGCACGATGCCGGTCACCAGCAGCCACGGCGCGACGAACCACACATCGGTCGTCGTGATGCGCGCCAGAATGTTCACACCGTAGAGGTCGCCGAGCGCTTTGTCGAAGAAGAATATCTTCGACAGGAACAGGCCGCCGATGGCCAGCAGCGCACCGATCACCGCGGCGACCACCGCCTCGAGCAGGAAGGGCAGCTGCGTGTACCACCGGGTGGCGCCCACCAGCCGCATGATCGAGACCTCCGTGCGGCGGGTGTAGGCGGCCACCTGCACGGTGTTGACGATCAGCAGGATCGCGGCGATCGCCAGGACCGCGGCCACCGCGAAGGCGGCGTTGCGGGCGCCGTCGAGCACGCTGAAGATCCGTTTGACCAGTTCACGCTGATCGAGCGCGCCGTCGATCCCCTCGGCGGTCCGGAACTTGTCCAGCACCGCACCGAACCGGCCCGGCTCGTCCATCCGCACGCGCAACGCCGCCTGATAGGAATCCTCGCGGATGTACTCGGCGATCTCCGGCGAGTCCTCCGCCCAGGCCGCCTTGCCGTCCTTGTAGGCCTGGTCGCGGCTGATGAAGGTCACCGAGCCGACCCCCGGCTCGGCCTCCATCTCCTTCTTGACCGCGGCGCACGGATCCTGGGTGCAGTTGGCGTCCCGGGCCGACACGTCGTCGTTGATGAAGAACTGCATCTCCACGCGGTCCATGAAGATGTCCTGGCTCTTATCGGCCATCTGGATCACCAGCAGCCCGCCGCCGAGCATGCCCAGGGTGACGGCGGTGGTCAGGATCATCGCGACGGTCATCGTGATGTTCCGGCGGAATCCGTTGAGGACCTCGCTCAGGATGAAACTCGCTCGCACAGTACTCGCTTCCTTGTCCCGGCCGGCGTCAGCCGATGCCGTACACCCCGGTCTCGTCGTTGCGTACCAGTTTCCCGTTGTCGAATTCGAGTACCCGCCGGCGCATGGCGTCGACGATGTGCCGGTCGTGCGTGGCCATCACCACGGTGGTGCCGCGCCGGTTCACCCGGTCCAGGACCTCGACGATCTCCTCGCTGGTCTCCGGGTCCAGGTTGCCGGTCGGCTCGTCGGCGAGCAGCACCGCCGGCCGGTTGACGATGGCGCGGGCGATGGCCACACGCTGCATCTCGCCGCCGGAGAGCTCGGTGGGCATCCGGTCGGCCTTCCCGCTCAGGCCCACGTAGTCGAGCACCTCGGGCACCGTCTCGCGGATCGTCGAGATCGGTTTCCCGATCACCTCCAGCGCGAAGGCCACGTTGTCGGCCACCGACTTCTGCTGGAGCAGCCGGAAGTCCTGGAAGACGCAGCCGATCGACTGCCGCAGCTTGGGCACCTCGCGCGCCTTCAGGGTGTTGACGTGGAAGTCGCCGACGAAGACGTCGCCGCTGGTGGGCTTGTCCTCCTTGAGCAGCAGCCGGAAGAAGGTCGACTTGCCGGATCCGGACGGGCCGATGAGGAAGGCGAACTCGCCCCGGTCGATCTCCAGGCTCAGGTCGTTGAGCGCCGGACGGCTCGACTTGGGGTACTGCATCGTCACATCGGTCAGCGTGATCACAAGCAGTCAGTGTATCGACGGGACCTGAGAGCCTTCTGATCCGTCCTGTGGCGCGCGTGTTCCGGGCTCGTCGGTCGTGGACGTCTGATCCGGGGCGGTCCGCGGCAGATACCAGGGCGGCGTCGACGTGCTGCTCTCCGATGCAGCGGGGCCGTCGCTGCCGGTCGTCGACGTCTCGCTCGGCGATTCCTCGCTGGTGCTGCTCTCCGGCGTCGAGGTCTCCTCGGTGGGCGTGGACCGGACGGTCTGCTGCTGCACCGGTGCCACGTCGGGCGCCGGATCGGAATAGCGCTGCGAGGTGTAGCAGTACAGCGGGATGCCCACGAGGAACAGGATCACCAGGATCACCGTGGTGGTGCGCACCCGGGTCTTGTAGACGTGGCTGACCCGATGCCACAGCCGCTCGATCCGCGGCTCCTGCTCCGGCGGCGCCGATTCGTGTGCCGTCTCGGTGCCGGCGTCCTCGGGTTCGGTGTCTGGGTGCTCAGCCATCGGCGTGCTCCGCTCCGGCCGGTTTCGCCGTCGCGACGGCGGCCGGCACGCTGACGAAGATCCCGCTCGAGGCCAGCCCGCGCACCACCGCCGCACGCAGCGCCCGGCTCACCTCGAACTGTTTGCCCGGCAGGGTGCGCGCCACCATCCGCATGGTCACCGCATCCAGGTTCAGTTCGGTCACCCCGAGGGAGGCCGGCGGGTCGAGCAGCAGCCGGTTCCAGCGCGGGGTGTCGTAGAACTTCTCGCCCACCCGGTCGAGGACGTCGGAGACCACCGACAGGTCGGTGTCCGGCGGCAGCGGCACGTCGACGACGGCCCGGGCCCACTCGCGGGACATGTTGGAGGCCTTCACCACCTGGCCGTTCGGCACGATGATCGCCTCGCCGTCGCTGGTGCGCAGCCGGGTGACCCGCAGCGTCACATCCTCGACGGTGCCCTCGGCGGTGGATCCGCCGGTGAGCGAGAGCAGCACCAGATCGCCGTAGCCGTACTGCCGTTCGGCGACGATGAAGAAGCCGGCGAGCACGTCCTGAACCACTCGCTGCGCACCGAAGCCCAGCGCGGCGCCCACCACGGCGCCCGGTCCCACCAGCGAGGCGAACGGGATGTTGAAGACGGTGAGCACGTGCACCGCGACGATGATCACCACGATCGCGATGAGCGTCCAGGTGACCACGTCCACCAGTGCCCGCTTGTGTTTGGCGTCCTCGGACTGGACGATCGCGTCGGAGTCGGAGAAGCGCCGGTCCTCGCGCAGGTCGTAGCGTCCCGACAGCCAGCGGATGAAGCGGATCACCAGGAAGGCGCCGATCACCCAGAGGGCGATCTCCAGACCTTCGACGGCCAGCCACTTCTCGATGGGCCAGGTCCAGTCGGGCCAGCCCAGCCGCTCGGTCAGGTAGCGGTCGTCACTGGTCATCGTCATTCATGCGCCAGCGGATGCCGGCCTCGATGAACTGGTCCAGGTCACCGTCGAGCACATTGCCGGGGTTGTTGTTCTCCACCCCGGTGCGCAGGTCCTTGACCATCTGGTACGGGTGCAGCACGTACGAACGCATCTGATTGCCCCAGCTGGCGCCGGTGTCGGACTTGAGCGCATCCATCTGTGCTCGCTCCTCCTGCCGCTTGCGTTCGAGCAGCTTGGCCTGCAGCACGCGCATGGCGGAGGCCTTGTTCTGCAGCTGACTCTTCTCGTTCTGACAGGTGACGACGATGCCGGTGGGGATGTGCGTCAGCCGCACCGCCGAGTCGGTGGTGTTCACCGACTGCCCGCCCGGACCCGAGGACCGGTAGACGTCCACCTTGACGTCGTTCTCGTCGATGTCGATGTGGTCGGTCTGCTCCACCACGGGCAGCACCTCCACCTCGGCGAAGGAGGTCTGGCGGCGGCCCTGATTGTCGAACGGGCTGATGCGCACCAGCCGGTGCGTACCCTGCTCCACCGACAGAGTGCCGTACATGTAGGGGTCCTTCACCGCGAAGGTGGCCGACTTGAGCCCCGCCTCCTCGGCGTAGGAGGTGTCGTAGACCTCCACCTTGTGGCCGTGCTGCTCGGCCCAGCGGATGTACATGCGCATCAGCATCTGCGCCCAGTCGGCCGCGTCCACGCCGCCGGCACCGGCCCGGATGTTGACCACGGCCTCGCGGGAGTCGTACTCCCCGGCCAGCATGGTCTTGACCTCCATCGCCTCGATGTCGCTGCGCAGCTGCTCGCGTTCGGTGTCGGCATCGGCGAGGGCCTCGGTGCGGGCGGCGCCCTCCTCGGCCTCGGCCAGCTCGTAGAGCACCGGCATGTCCTCGAGGCGTCCGCGCAGCTCGGTCACCTTGCGCAGCTCGGACTGGGCGTGCGAGAGCGCGCTGGTCACCTGCTGCGCGTGGTCCTGGTCGTTCCACAGATCGGGGTCGGAGGCCTGCATCTCCAGTTCGCTGATGGTCCGGCGCAACTCGTCGAGATCCATCACCTTCTCGACGGTGGTGAGGGTGGTGTTCAGCGATTCCAGATCAGCGGAGACATCGGGGTGCACAGTTGCCGAGCGTACCTGTTCGCGGAGGCGCCAAGAGCGCCGGAGGGCACGCGAAGACCGCCGGAGGGCATCAGTGCGCTGCGCCGAAACGCCAACTGGTGGCGGTCTTGCCCGGCTTGTAGCTGACCGGGATGTCGTCGCCGATCACCGGCTCGCGTTCGCCGGCGGCGAGCATGAGTGTGCCGTAGACCTCGGTGGGGGCCGTCTGGTCTCCGGTGATGGTTCCCGAGACGGTGAAGTAGGCGTTGCCGTTCTTGTCGGCGGCACCGCGACCGCTCACCCCGGTGACGGTGAGGATGCCGGGCGCGAAACCGGCACCGGCCGGCCCGCCGCCCAGACCCCCGCCGCCCAGGCCTCCGCCGCGGCGCTGCATGACCATCATGATCACGGACGCCACGATCAGCACGGCGAACAGAGCGAGGATCCAGGACGGCATAGCAGTACCCTAAGCGATCATGGCCTCCCCGCACGACAGCGCAACCGTTTCCGACGACCTGGCCCTGGCCCTCGACCTGGCCGGCGCCGCGGACACGCTCACCACCTCCCGGTTCGGGGCACTGGATCTGCGGGTCGATGCCAAGCCCGACTTGACGCCGGTGAGCGATGCCGACCTGGCCTGCGAAAGACTGCTGCGCGAGAAGCTCGCCGCAGCGCGTCCCGGCGATGCCGTCTTCGGCGAGGAGTTCGGCGGCGAGGCGGTGCCGGGCGGACGGCAGTGGGTGATCGACCCGATCGACGGCACCAAGAACTTCGTCCGCGGGGTACCGGTGTGGGCCACCCTGATCGCCCTGCTGGTCGACGGCGTACCGGTGGTCGGAGTGGTCAGCGCCCCCGCCTTGCATCGGCGGTGGTGGGCCGCGCAGGGCGCGGGCGCGCATATGACGGTCGACGGCGCCGAGCCCCGCACGCTGTCGGTGTCGGCGGTCGGTGAGCTGGCGTCGTCGTCGCTCGCGTTCTCCAGCCTGTCCGGGTGGGCCGACCGCGGTATCCGCGAGAAGTTCATCGACCTCACCGACGCCGTCTGGCGGGTGCGCGGCTACGGCGACTTCTTCAACTACTGCCTCGTCGCCGAGGGCGCGGTGGACGTCACCGCCGAACCCGAGGTGTCGCTGTGGGACCTGGCCCCGCTCGACATCCTGGTCCGCGAGGCCGGCGGCACGTTCACCGATCTCGACGGCGTGCCCGGCCCGGCCGGCGGCAGCGCCGTGGCCAGCAACGGTCTGCTGCACGACGCCGTGCTCAGCGCCCTGCGCTGACCGCCGCCGCTCAACGGCTCTAAGTTCGACGGGGCCTCAGAGTTCGACGGGGCCTCAGAGTTCGACGGGGCCTCAGAGTTCGACGGGGATCCCGGCCTCCAGCAGCAGGAACTCGGTGCCCTCCGGCTTCATCTCGTCGATGCGCGCGTTGTGGATGGTTCGGCCGGCGTCGGACTGCACGCCCTGGTGGATCGGGAAGGCCACCCGGGGCGCCACCGCGCGCAGATAGTCGACGGGTTCGCTGATCTTGAGCCACGGGGCCGCGGCCGGCAGCGCCAGCACGTCGACGTTCTCGAAGGGGATGTACAGACTGTCGCCCGGGTGCATGAACGCCGCACGCCGGTCCGGGGTGTCGATGAGGTAGACGGTGTTGTCCACCACCGGCAGTTCCGGATGGATCACCGCATGCCGGCCGCCGCTGCCGCGCACGGTGAGCCCGCCCAGCGCGATGCCCTCGCCGGGAGCGAGCACCGACCACTGCCCCGCCGCGCCGCCCGCATTCCAGATCGCCGCGGTCTGCGGGTCGGCGTAGCGCACCGCATCCGGGTTGGCCGCGACCAGGGCGGGCAGACGGTCCGGGTCGGCGTGATCCGGATGCTGATGGGTCACCAGGATGGCGTCCAGGCCGGTCAGACCGGTGAAGTCGCCGGCCAGGTTGCCGGGGTCGAAGAGGATCGCGATGCCGCTGACCTCGACCAGTACGCAGGAGTGTCCGAAAGATGTGATCCGCATGGATTCAGGATGCCACGTGACAACCTTCTTACCGCGGAGTAAGGTTTCTTCTTACTGCGGAGTAAGAATCCGCTCTCAGACAGTCCATCCCGTCGAGAGATCGAGGCCATGACCGAAAAGACCGCACCCCGCGACACCTCCTCCGTCGGCGCCCAGCCGCATAAGCGCAGCCCCATCGGCGCCGCCATGCGCGCGCTGTCGACGCTGACCGGTTCGGAGTTCGCCGACAAGTACGGACTGCGCGAGCCCATCAACCGGGTGGCCTACGAGGCCACCAAGACCGGCTTCAAGAGCCTCGGTGCCGCCAACCGCGCCTTCAAGCAGGTGTCGAGCAGCGGCGCACCGCAGCGCCCGGCCGCCTCGGACAAGGGCTACTTCAACCTGAACCCGGACGACGAGCAGGCGATGATCGCCGAGACCGTCAAGGACTTCGCCACCGAGATCCTGCGGCCGGCCGCCTACGACGCCGACAAGAACGCGACCGCGCCGGAGGACATCGTCGCCCGCTCGGCCGAGCTCGGCATCACCATGATCAACGTTCCGGAGGCCTTCGACGGCGCCGCCGCCGATCGCGCGGTGGTGACCAACGCCCTGGTCGCCGAGGCGATGGCCTACGGCGATATGGGCCTGGCCCTGCCGCTGCTGGCCCCGTCGGGTGTGGCCACCACGCTCACCAACTTCGGCAGCGACGGCCAGCAGCGCACCTACCTGCCGGACTTCGCCGGTGAGAACGTGCCGGCCGCGGCCGTCGTGATCGCCGAGCCGCGCCCGCTGTTCGACGCCTTCGACCTGCGGACCAAGGCCAGCCGGGTGCCCAGCGGCTACCGGCTCAGCGGCATCAAGTCGTTCGTGCCGTGCGCGGGCAGCGCCGAGCTGTTCCTCGTCGGCGCCTCCCTCGACGGCCGTCCGGCCCTGTTCATCGTCGAATCCGACACCGCCGGCCTGTCCGTCGAGGCCGACCCGAGCATGGGCCTGCGCGCCGCCGGCATGGGCCGGCTGGTCCTCGACGACGTCTCGGTCCCGCCCACCGCCCTGCTCGGCGAGGTGGAGGGCGAGCAGGCCGCCGCCGACTACGCGAACGTCGTCCGGCTCTCGCGGCTGGGCTGGGCGGCGCTGGCCGCCGGCACCGGCAGGGCCATGCTCGACTACGTGGTCCCCTACGTGAACGAGCGCGAGGCCTTCGGCGAGCCGATCTCCAACCGTCAGGCGGTGGCCTTCATGGTCGCCACCATGGCCACCGAGGTGGATTCGATCCGTCTGGTGACCCTGCGCGGCGCCTCCCGCGCCGAACAGGGCCTCTCCTTTGCCCGCGAGGCCGCCCTGGCCCGCAAGCTGACCATCGACAAGGGCCTGCAGATCGGCCTGGACGGCGTGCAGCTGCTCGGCGGCCACGGCTTCACCAAGGAGCACCCGGTGGAGCGCTGGTACCGCGACCTGCGCGGCGCCGGCATCGGCGAGGGCATCGTCGTCCTCTGACGGACCGCGAAGAACGCAGGAGAGAACACTCATGGCAATCAATCTGGAACTGCCCAAGAAGTTCGACGCGAACATCGATCAGGCCAAGCAGGCGGCCCTGCAGGTCTTCCGGCCGATCTCGCGCAAGTACGACCTCGCCGAGCACGAGTACCCGGTGGAGCTCGACACCCTCGCCGCGCTCTACGACGGTCTGGCCGACGCCGGTGCGGCCGGTGCCGGCGCCACCGGCGGCCGCGGCGACGAGAAGAAGGAGCGGCCGGAGGGCGTGGTCGCCAACGGCGGCAACATGTCCGCCATCCTCAACGCGCTCTGGGCGTCGTTCGGCGACGTGGGCCTGATGCTCTCGATCCCGTACCAGGGTCTGGGCAACTCGGCGATCGCCGCCGTCGCCACCGACGAGCAGCTCGCCTCCTTCGGCAAGGTGTGGGCCGCGATGGCGATCACCGAGCCCAGCTTCGGCTCGGACTCGGCCGCGGTGACCACCACCGCCACCCTCGACGGCGACGAGTACGTCCTCAACGGCGAGAAGATCTTCGTCACCGCCGGCTCGCGGGCCAGCCACATCGTGGTGTGGGCATCGGTGGACCGCAGCCTGGGCCGCGCCGCGATCAAGAGTTTCGTGGTGCCGCGCACGCACCCGGGTGTGACGATCGTGCGCCTCGAGGAGAAGCTCGGTATCCGGGCCAGCGACACCGCGGTGATCCGCTTCGAGGACTGCCGGATCTCCAAGGACAATCTGCTCGGCTCGCCCGAGGTGGACGTCCAGAAGGGCTTCGGCGGGGTCATGCAGACCTTCGACAACACCCGTCCGCTGGTGGCCGCGATGGCCGTCGGCGTGGGCCGGGCCGCCCTCGAGGAACTGCGCACACAGCTCGAGGAGGCGGGGCTGGAGATCGACTACGACCGGCCCGCCGCCGATCAGCCGGCCGCCGTCGCCGAGTTCATCCGGCTCGAATCCGACTGGGAGGCCGCCTATCTGCACACCCTGCGGGCGGGCTGGATGGCCGACAACAAACAGCCGAACTCGCTCGAGGCGTCGATGAGCAAGGCCAAGGCCGGCCGCACCGTCACCGATGTGACCAACAAGGCCGTGGAGCTGACCGGCACGTACGGCTACTCCGAGCGCTCCCTGCTCGAGAAGTGGGCGCGCGATTCGAAGATCCTCGACATCTTCGAGGGCACCCAGCAGATCCAGCAGCTGATCATCGCCCGCCGGGTGCTGGGCAAGTCCAGCGCCGAGCTGAAGTGATCCCCCGGCGCTGAGCGTCGGCCGGCCGACGGGCTCGACGGCACCGCCGCCGGCATGCCCTAGCCTGACAGGGTGAACTCTGCACGCGTCTACGCCGGTCAGGATCTGACCGATCGCCGCCGCCAGCGCCGGGAACGGTTTCTGGCGGCGGCGATCGCGTTGTTCGGGACGCAGGGCTACGCGGCCACCTCGGTGCCGGCCGTCTGCCGCGAGGCCGGACTCTCCTCACGGCAGTTCTACGAGGAGTTCTCCAGCCGTGAAGACCTCCTCCGCGAGCTCTACGATCAGGTGACCGAGCAGGCCATGGCCGCCGTGGTGGCCGCCACCACCCCGGCGATCGAGGCGGGGAAGGACTTCGACGCCACCGTCGAGGCCGCGGTGCGCGCCTTCGTCTCGGTCTACTTCCCCGACGACCGGCTCACCCGGATCAGCTTCGTCGAGGTGGTCGGCGTCAGTCCGGCGCTCGAGGAACACCGGCACCGGACGCGGCAACGCTGGGCGGAGCTGCTCGACGGCGCGGTGGCGAGCGTGGCCGCCAACGGCCTGCCGGTCGGGGCGACCAGCCCGTTGCAGTGGGCCGCCTACATCGGCGCGGTGAACGCGGCGATCGTCGCGCGCACGCACGACGCCACCATCACCGAGGAGGACGTGGTGCACACCATGCTCTCGCTCCTCCGCCCCGGCATCCTCCCGCGCGCCGGCGAGTAGACCGCCCCGGTCAGGGATCGCTCCTCTCAGGGATCGTTCCCGTCAGCCGCCCAACTGCTCGATGAGGGCGTCGAGGACCGTCGGATCCTCGATCGTCGACGGCACCGAGTAGTCGTCCCCGTCGACGATCTGCCGCATGGTCTTGCGCAGGATCTTGCCCGAACGGGTCTTGGGCAGACCGGCGACGACGGTGACGTCCCGGAAGGTGGCCACCGCGCCGATCTCGTCGCGCACCATCGCCACCAGTTCCCGGCGCAGCGTGTCCTCGTCGACGTCGGCACCCGATTTCAGCACGATGTAGCCGCTGGGCCGCTGCCCCTTGAGCTCGTCGTGAATACCCACCACGGCGCATTCGGCGACCGCCGGGTGGGCGGCGACGACCGCCTCGATGCTGCCGGTGGACAGCCTGTGCCCGGCCACGTTGATCACGTCGTCGGAGCGGCCCAGGACGTAGAGATAGCCGTCCTCGTCGAGATAGCCCGAGTCACCGGTCAGGTAGTAGCCGGGGAAGGCGTTCAGGTACGACGAACGGAAGCGCTCCTCGTCCTCCCACAGCCCGGCCAGCGTGCCCGGCGGCAACGGCAGCCGGACGACGATGGTGCCCTCGGTGCCGGCCGGCACCGGTGCACCGTCGGCCGAGATCACCTCCACCCGGTAGCCGGGCACCGGCACGGTCGGGGACCCGGCCTTGAGCTCCATCGGCTCGAGGCCGCGCAGGTTGGCGGCGATGGCCCAGCCGGTCTCGGTCTGCCACCAGTGATCCACCACCGGCACCCCGAGGGTCTCGGCGGCCCAGAAGAAGGTGTCCGGATCCAGGCGCTCGCCGGCGGCGAAAAGCGTTCGCAGACTGGAGATGTCGTACTTGGCGAGTTCGGCGGCTTCGGGGTCGGCCTTGCGGATGGCGCGGATGGCCGTCGGTGCGGTGAACAGCGCGGCCACCGAGTACTCTTCGATGATCCGCCAGAAGGCGCCCGCGTCCGGGGTGCCCACCGGTTTGCCCTCGTACATGACGGTGGTCGCCCCCACCAGCAGCGGCCCGTAGACGATGTACGAGTGGCCCACCACCCAGCCGACGTCGGAGGCGGTCCACCAGACGTCGCCGGCGCCGATGTCGTAGACATTGCGCATCGACCAGGACAGCGCCACCGCGTGGCCGCCGTTGTCGCGCAGCACGCCCTTCGGTTTTCCGGTGGTGCCCGAGGTGTAGAGGATGTAGAGCGGATCGGTCGCGGCCACCTCCACCGGCCCGGCCGGATCCGCCGCGGCCACCTGCTCGTCCCAGTCCAGCCAGCCGGCGTGGTCGGCGGCGCTGCCGGGCACCTGCGGCCGGTCCTTGACGATCACCGTCGCCGGGGTGGCCTGTGCCTGCGCGATCGCCACGGCCACCAGCGGCAGGTATTCGACGGTCCGGCCGGGCTCCTTGCCGCCCGACGCGGTGACCACGGCCACCGGGCGGGCGTCGTCGATCCGGGTGGCGAGCTCCGGGGCGGCGAATCCGCCGAAGACCACCGAGTGCACGGCGCCGATCCGCGCGCAGGCGAGCATGGCGATCGCCGCCTCGGGGATCATCGGCATGTAGATCACCACCCGGTCGCCCTTGCGCACCCCCTGAGCGGCCAGCACGCCGGCGAAAGCGGCCACCTCGTCGAGCAGCTGGGAGTAGGTGTAGCTGCGCTTCTCGCCGACCATCGCCGAATCCCAGAGCAGCGCCGGCTGATCGCCCCGGCCGGCCGCCACATGCCGGTCGAGCGCATTGACCGAGGTGTTGAGGGTGGCACCGGGGAACCATCGGTAGATCGGGGCCTGCGAGTCGTCGAGCGCCCGCTGCGGAGGAGTCAGCCACTGCACCGCGTCGGCGGCGTCGAGCCAGAAGCCCTCGGGGTCGGTCGTACTGCGTTCGAACTGCTCGATGTATGCGCCCACGGCGTCACCGTAGCCGCCGCCAGACGTGGCCCGAGTCACTTTTGGGCTGTGTACCGCCTCACATTCGACCGATTTTCGATAACGGAATGATCACGGCCCGATGGTCGCCGCGAGCAGCGAAAACGGCCTGAATCACGTGCTTGCAATTGCGAGCGCACTGTGGCACAGGCCACAAATCGCGGCGTGACCTTTGGGTTTTCCAACCCGTATGGTCGCTCCCGACCCGAAATCACCCGATCCGAAAGTCCCGGGTGAGCAAAGGAGAAGTACCCGAATGAGCATGAAGAAGATCGTCATCCGCGGTGCCATCGCCGGCGCCCTGACCGTCGCGCCGCTGAGCGCCGTCGCCGCGACCGCACACGCCGACTACCACAACTGGGATGCCGTCGCGCAGTGCGAGAGCGGTGGCAACTGGTCCACCAACACCGGCAACGGCTACTACGGCGGCCTGCAGTTCAGCCCGAGCACCTGGGCCGCCAACGGCGGCTCCGGCATGCCGCACCAGGCCAGCCGCGAGGAGCAGATCCGGGTGGCCGAGAACGTGCTCGCCAGCCAGGGCGTCGGCGCGTGGCCGAGCTGCGGCGGTCTGCTCTACAGCTGACCCGCACCGTCAGTCACCTCCGGCGCCGTGCGCGCGGGGATAGTGTGAGGCCATGTCCGGACTCACGCTCACCTCGCTCGGCGGCGCCGGAACCGTGACCGGCTCCAAACACCTGCTGCAGTCCGCCGGCACCTCGGTGCTGGTGGACTGCGGCATGTTTCAGGGGCAGAAGCAGTTGCGCGAGGAGAACTGGCGCCCGCTGCCCATCGACGCCGCCTCCGTCGACGCGGTGGTTCTCACCCACGCCCACCTCGATCACACCGGCTATCTGCCCCGGCTGGTGCGCGACGGCTTCCGCGGACCCGTCTTCTGCACCGAGGGCACCCGCGACGTCGCCGAGATCATCCTCCGCGACAGCGCGCACCTGCAGGAGCGCGATGCCGAGCACGCCAACCGGGTGGGCTCGTCCCGGCACCGGCCGGCACTGCCCCTCTACGACGCCGACGACGTGGAGGCCGCCCTGGCACTCTTCCGGCCGCGGCCCCTGCACGCGCGCATCGAACTGGTCGACGGCGCCGCCGCGACCTTCCACGACGCCGGGCACATTCTGGGTGCCGCCACCGTGACCGTCGACTGGCGCGAGCGCGCCGTGGCCTTCACCGGAGATCTGGGCCGGTACGACGATCCACTCATGCACGATCCGGAACCGATCCCCGGCGCCGACTTCCTGGTCACCGAGTCCACCTACGGCGACCGGCTGCGCCCGGACACCGATCCGGCGGCCGAACTCGAACGGATCGTCACCACCACCGTCGCCCGGGGCGGGACGGTGGTCATTCCGGCCTTCGCCGTGGGCCGCAGTCAGCTGATCCTCTACCACCTGTGGCAGTTGCGCCGCACCGGCCGGCTGCCCGACGTCCCGGTCTACCTCGACTCCCCGATGTCCATCGCCGCCGGCGAGCTGCTCACCCGGCACCCCGACGCTCACCGGCTCACGCCCGCCCAGACCGCGGAGCTGCTCGCCGTGGCCACCTGCACCCCGGACGCCGAGCAGTCGAAGCTGATCTCGGCCGATCGCAGCCCGAAGATCGTGCTGTCGGCCAGCGGGATGGCCAGCGGCGGCCGGATCCTGCACCACCTGGCGGCCTTCGCCCCGGACCCGCGCACTACGGTGGTGCTGGCGGGCTACCAGTCCGTCGGCACCCGCGGGCGATCCCTGGCCGACGGCGCCGAATACCTGAAGATCTTCGGCGAATGGGTGCCGGTGCGGGCGCAGGTGGAGGACCTGCACATGTTCTCCGCGCATGCCGACGCCGGCGAGCTGATCCGCTGGATGCGCGGAATGGGACGGGCCCCGAAGCAGTCCTTCGTGGTGCACGGCGAACCCCAGTCCGCCGAGTCCCTGCGCGCGCACATGCGTCGCGAGCTGGGCTGGACCACGACGGTCTCGGTGCGCAACCGGGTCTACGCGCTCTGACCGCGGCGCCCGCTACTTCTGCTGGGCGGCGGTGAGGGCCTTCTCCAGCTGATCGAGCATGTAGTTGGCCTGCGCGTACGACGAGATGGTCGCCAGCCCGATCGGCTGCTTGATCTTGTCGCTGCGCGCCAGCAGCGGATTGTCCAGCAGTGCCTGCTGAAGCTCGTTGAAGCCGCCGTCGAAGTTCGAACCGACCAGGATGATGTCCGCGTCGAGGAAGTCGCCGAGCTTCTCCGCGGAGGCGGTGAACTCGCCCGGGTTGTCCGAGCCCCCTCCCCGACCGCTGACCGACGGTGCGAACCGCACCCCTGCCGGGGTGAACAGGTCGCCGACCATCGACTCGGTGCCGGCCGCGAAGACATTGCCGCGCTCGTAGGAGTCCAGGAAGACCACCGTGTTGGCAGCGAGCACATCGGCGTACTTCTCGCTGATGTCCTTCTGACGCTTGGTCAGCGCCTCCTTGAGTTCCTTCGCCTCATCCGGGACGTCGAGGATCTCGCCGATCGTATCGGTGCGATCCTGCCAGTCCGCACGCTTGTCGCCGTGGGTCTGCACGACGGCCACCGGGGCGATCTTCCCGAGCTCCTCGTTCACACCCTTCTCGGCACCGTTGAAGGAGAAGATCAGGTCCGGGTCGAAGGGCACCAGCTTCTCGGCGGGCGTGTTGTACGCCACCTTGTTCGGCACCGCCTCGTAGGCGGCCCGATTGGCCGGCGGAACGTTGGCCGCCGGCATCGTCTGCACCGCCACCAGCCGGTCCGCGGCACCGAGCTCGATGATGGGCTGGGTGGACGCGTTGAAGATCGACGCGATCCGGTCCGGATGGTCGGGGATCACCAGTTCGTGCCCCTGGACGTCCACGGTGCGGTCGCCGGCTGCCGCGTCGTCGCCCGAGCTGCAGGCCACAAGGCTCACGGTGAGCGCACCGGCGGCGACCAGTGCACCCCAGCGACGCCGGCTGCGCCCCGTCCTGTTTCCGGTGCTTCGCGACGGGTGGATCATGGTGTGGCGCATGTTGTGCTCGCTCCTCACTGGCCGACGTCAGGTCGTTTGTAAGGTTAGGCTAATGTTTCATTGATGCCTACTCACTCCGGGTCGCGACGCGCTCGCCACGGCACGGGGGTCATCGTGCTCGTCGTCGTGGTCGCGGTCCTGGCGGCCGTGAGCCTGTGTGGGAGCGGTGAGCACCGGCCCCGTCCAGACCTGGGAGATCCTGCGGCACGGACTGTCCGCCCAGCCCACCTCCCCTGAGGTCGCCGTCCTGCACTACCGGGTACCGCGCACCATCGTCATCGCCCTGGTGGGGCTGGCCCTGGGACTGGCCGGCGCGCTGATCCAGGGGCACACCCGCAATCCGCTCGCCGACCCCGGGCTGCTGGGCATCTCGGCCGGCGCGGCCACGGCCGTGGTCTCCGGTCTGTACTTCCTGAATGTCACCTCCACCCTGGGCATGCTGTTTCTGGCCTTCGGCGGTTCGGCGATCGCCGCGGTGGGCGTCTTCCTGCTCGGCGGGGTGGGCCGGCGCGCCGCCGATCCGATCGCCCTGGTGGTCGCCGGCGCCGCGGTCAGCGCGCTGCTGACCGCGATGACCACCACCATCGTGCTGCGCAGCGCCAGCACCGCGGTGATCGACAAGTACCGGTTCTGGACGGCCGGCGCCGTCTCGGTCACCGAATCGTCGGCGTACGTCCCGGCCGTCCCCTTCCTGGCGGTGGGCGCCCTGCTGGCCCTGGCCTCGGCGTCGGGGCTGAATCTGCTGGCCATGGGCGACCGGTCCGCGCAGTCGCTCGGCCTCAACGTGGCCCGCACCCGGCTGGTGGGGATGGTGGCCGTCACCCTGCTCGCCGGCGCCGCCACCGCGATCGCCGGCCCGATCGCCTTCCTGGGCCTGATCGCCCCGCACCTGGCCCGGGCCCTGGTGGGCACCGACTATCGCTGGGTGCTGCCCACCGCGGCGCTGGCCGGCGTCGCCATCCTGTATCTGGCCGATGCGCTTGGCCGGGTGGTGGCCACCCGGGAGGTTCCGGCCGGAGTGATGCTGGTCCTGGTCGGCGTGCCCTTCTTCCTGTTCGTCGTCTGCCGTTCGAGGTTCGTCACGCTATGACCGTCCACGAATCCGGCCACCGCCCGCCGCTGCCCCCGTCGATCCGCCTCGGCGGCCTCTCTTTTCAGTACCGCCCGCGGGCGCTGATCGTCGGCGTCGTGCTGGTGGTCGCGCTGGTGGCCGCGATCTTCGCCGCACTGATGCTCGGCGACGGGGTGGTCTCGCCCGGCCAGCTCGTCGAGGTGCTCTCCGGCGGCGGCCGCCGGGCCGACCGCCGGCTGATCCTGGATCTGCGGGCCAACCGGGTGCTGGTGGCCGCGCTGGCCGGCGCCGCCCTCGGCGTGGCCGGCGCGATCATGCAGACCGTCACCCGCAATCCGCTGGCCAGCCCCGACATCCTCGGTATCACCGGCGGCGCCTCGGTGGGCGCGGTCGCGGTGATCGCCATCGCCGGCGGCGACCTGTCCGACAAGCCCTGGGCCACCCCGCTCGGCGCCCTGATCGGCGGTATCGCCATCGCCGTGGCGATCGCCGTGTTCGCCGCCTCGATGGATCCGATGCGCATGGTGCTCTCCGGTATCGCCCTCGGCGCACTGTGCGGTGCGGTGATCACCTACATCCTGGCCACCGTGAACAGCGATGTGGCGAGCACGGCGTTCGCCTGGATGGCCGGTTCCCTGGAGGGCCGCGGACCCGAACACATCGTGCCGGTCGCGATCACTCTGGCGGTCGGGGTGATCGTGGTGGTGGCGCTGCAGCGGGCGTCCGCGCTGCTCGCCCTGGGCACACCGCGGGCCCGGACCCTCGGCGTTCCGGTGGCCGGGGTGGAGCGCACCCTGCTGCTGACCTCGGTGCTACTCGCCTCGATGGCCACCGCCGCGACCGGACCGATCGGCTTCATCGCCTTCGTCGCCCCGCAGATCACCGTCCGGCTGGCCCGCACGCCGTCGCCGCCGCTGATCACCTCCGGCCTGACCGGCGCCGTGCTGGTACTGCTGGCCGACCTGTTGACCCGTTCGGTGATTCCATGGACCGCCCCGATCGGTGCGGTCACCTCGGTGATCGGCGCCCCCGTCCTCATCTATTTCCTGTGGAAGGCGAGTCGTGTCTGACCAGTCCCCCTCACCCGCATCCGTCCGGCTGCGCGCCGACGCGATCACCGTCGGTTACGGCGACCGGGTGATCCTCGACGGCCTCGACGTGGCCGTGCCCGACGGTTCGCTGACGATGATCATCGGGCCCAACGGCTGCGGCAAGTCCACGCTGCTCGGTGCACTGGCCCGGCTGCTCAAGCCGTCGTCGGGGACGGTGCTGCTCGACGGCGTCGACGTGCATCGCCGGCCGGCCAAGGAGATGGCCCGCGAACTCGCACTGCTGCCCCAGGGCGCGGTCACCCCGTCGGGCATCGACGTGGCCACCCTGGTCTCTCGCGGGCGCTATCCGTATCAGCGTCTACTGCACCAGTGGGGGCCCGAGGACGAGGAGGCGGTGCTCTCGGCGATGGCCGCGACCAACACCGTCGAGCTCGCGGACCGCTTCGTCGACGAGCTGTCCGGCGGCCAGCGGCAGCGGGTGTGGCTGGCCATGCTGCTGGCCCAGCAGACCGACATCATGCTGCTCGACGAGCCCACCTCGTTCCTGGACATCGCACACCAGTACGAGCTGCTCGAACTGATGCGGACGCTGCGCGAGCAGGGCAAGACCCAGGTGGCGGTGCTGCACGATCTCAACCAGGCTGCCCGGTACGCGAGTCATCTGATCGTGATGGCCGACGGAAAGATCGTCACCACCGGCGACCCGGAGACGGTGGTCACCGCGGAGCTGGTGCGTGAGGTGTTCGCCCTGGAGTCGATCGTGGTTCCCGACCCGGTCACCGGGACGCCGACGGTGGTTCCCCTGGACCCCCGCAGCTTGTCTTAGCCTATCCTCCGACTAATTAGCGGAGGCTATCGTTGCTGGTCAGAGCCCTTTCGTAGGCGTACTGTCGACAGCATGAAGATGACAGAACAGCTCGAAACCGCATTCATCAACCAGATCAATCTCGAGATCGAATCCTCGCTGCTGTACCGGCAGCTGGGCATCGAGATGGAGCTCATGGACCTGCCGGGCATCTCCGCATGGTTCATCAGCCACGCCGCCGAGGAGCGCGGCCACGCCGACAAGCTCATCGCCCACCTGACCGACCGGGACAACCACCCGGTGCTCGGTGAGATCAAGGTGCCCGAGGTCAAGGTCACCAGCATCACCGAGGCCTTCGACATCGCCCTCGAGGCCGAGCGCGGCGTCTCGGAGTCGATCCGCAACCTGTACCGGCTCGCCGAAGAGGTCGGCGACCTGGATTCGCGGCCGCTGATCGACTGGTTCCTCACCGAGCAGATCGAGGAGGAGGAGACCGTCAGCCAGATCCTCGGCCGCGCCCGCCTGGTGGGCCAGGACGGCTCCGGCATCCTGCGCATCGACGACGAGCTCGGCGGCTCGGCCGGCGCCTGACGCCACGCGAACACGGTCTCTGCAGCCCCGGAGTCCCTATCGCCCTGAGGCACGGCGTCCGACGGCCCACGTCGTCGGTATGCGCCGTCTCGCATAGGAATCTGTCATAACGCGAAACACCGCCCGCGGTACCTCCCGGTACCGCGGGCGGTGTGCATCGGGCCTGTCGATCACCGGGCCTGTCGATCATCGGGCATGTCGATCACCGGGTCCGTCGATCACCGGGCCCGATCACCAGGTTCTGGCCTGCTCGACGATGAAGCCGGCCAGGATCAGCGCGCTGCCGCCCACCTCGGCGATGATCAGCGCGACCATGAAACCCGTGGTCGACGGGTGCAGCGGCTGCAACTGGTTGGTGGTGTCCTGCAGCGCCCCGTGCCAGCAGTAGGAGGCGATGGCGGCGACGAAGAAGAAGACCACCACCGCCAGGGCGGTGATGTTCAGCCACGTCGGCCACGCACTGAACTGCACGAAGACCGCGAGCAGAGCGGTCGCGAAGGAGTACATGAGCGCCGCCCGATGGGCGATGTCGACGTAGACGTGGGCGTGCCCCTCCGGACTCGCGGCGATCTGCGCGAACTTCCACACCCCGAGCAGCAGTGCCCAGAGGAAGATCAGGCCGGCCAGGATCAGAGCCACCTGGGTCGCGAGGTTCAGTTCCACCGACTCACCGTATCCCCGCTGCGATTCCCGATTCCGGACATCCCCGTCAGCGGCGACTCAGCCGCCGGGCGAGGCACCGCCCCAGCGGCGGCGCCCGCCCCGTCGTCGACGCCGGCCGCGCGCCCCGACCCGATCCGCGGACGGCTCAGCCGCGGCGCAGGCCGGGCTTGCCGTACCGGGTGTGCCAGGCGAAGCCCAGACGCACCGCGCTGCTGCGGCGCAGCACGTCGTCGACGAAGTAGTAGCGCATGCCCGCGGTATCGCGGGTCACCTCCAGCACGCCGTAGCCGTGCCGGGTCAGCTCCACCTGCTTGATCCACGGATCGGCCACCGGCAGCGCCTGTTCGGCGGCGGTGGTCGCGGCGGCGGCCGCCGGCGCCAGCGCCCGGCTGGTGGCGATGGTGTCGTAGACGCTGGCCGAGGTGATGCTCGGGGCGACGAACTCGCACGCCGCCACCCGGCCCCGCGCATCCCGTCCGTAGTGACCGGCACTCAGCGGCAGCTCCGACGCCCACGAGCTGTGGATGTCGCCGGTCACGAAGACCACGCCCTTGCGGCCGGCCTTGTCGATGGCCTTCAGCAGCGACCGACGTTCGGCCGGGTAGCCGTCCCACTGATCCAGGTTGAGCGCCACCCCGTCCTCGCTGATGCCGATCTGGTCGCGCAGCAGCGCCGAGACCTGCGGGTCGACGGTGGTGGGGATGACCAGCGGAGCGATCATCACGCTGGTGCCCACCACCTGCCAGCGGGCGCCGGAGGTGGTGACCGAATCCTCGAGCCACCGATACTGCTGTTTGCCGGTCATGGTGCGGTTCGTGTCCTGCTGCTCACGGAAATCCGTCATGCTGAGCTGCTCGTCCCGGTACGAGCGCAGGTCCGGGACGATGATCTCGGCGAGCGAGCCGAAGCGCAGCCGGCGGTACAGATGCTGGCCGCCGCGTATCGCGTTCGGCCGCACCGGCATCCATTCGAAATAGGCCTGGGTGCTGGCCGCCTTGCGGGCCCGCCAGCTGCCCTGCTTGGCCGGGTCGTGGTTCTCGGCACCGTTGCGCCAGGAATCGTTCGCCGACTCGTGGTCGTCCCACATGCACAGGAAGGGCACCCGGGCGTGCAGCAGCGCCAGGTCCGGATCGCTCCGGTACCGGCCGAAGCGGATGCGGTAGTCGGCCGGAGTCACGGTGTCGTGATCGGGCGCGGTGCGGCGGACCGTGGTCCCGTAGACGCCCGGATACTCCCCGGTACCGTACTCGTAGGTGTAGTCGCCCAGGTGCAGCACCAGATCGAGGTCGTCGCGCTGGGCCATGGCCCGGTAGGCCTGGAAGTAGCCGGCCTCGTAGTTGGCGCACGAACACACCCCGATGCGCAGCCGGTCGACGGCGGCCGCGGTGGCCGGCGCGGTCCAGGTGCGGCCGGTACGCGAGCGCTGTCCGGCACGCGGACCGTCGACCAGGGTGAATCGGTAGTAGTAGCGGGTGCCGGGCGTCAGGCCGGTGACGTCCACCTTGACGGTGTGGTCGCGGTCGGCGGTGGTGACCACCGTGGCGCTGCGGACGATGCGGCTGAAGCCGGAGTCCCGGGCGATCTCCCAGCGGACCGTCGCCGACGGTCCACGCCCGGACCCGGGGTCGGCGCCGGCGACCGGGGTGACCCGGGTCCACAGAATCACCGCCTCGGGCAGCGGATCGCCGGAGGCCACCCCGTGGACAAAGGCCTGGTCGTCCCGGGCGGCGGCGGGGGCGGCGAAACGGGTGGCGGCGGCACCGGCCAGGCCGGCGGCGGACACATGAAGCAGTCGACGTCGATCAATCACCCGAGGGAACTTATGGGCCGCAGGTGAGCATTCGCTGATGCGCATGCTGCGCGGAGGTGAACAGCGAGTACGGGGAATCCGTCGTTCACCCACGCGTCACCACTGCGTCGCCCGGGCGTTCGGGAATGCTCATCCGGATCGGGTGAACTGATCGCCTGTGACCGGATTGCGTACCCTCGTCCCCCTGCTTCGTTCAGTGCTGTCGCTGACCGTCATCGCCGCCGTCACGGCCGGCTTGCTGCTGGTGCCCGCACCCGCGGGCGCCGCCCCGCGCAAGCCGACGCCGGCGCCGTTCCCGGCCGGCGCCATCGCCACCGTGTACTCCTCGGACGTCAGCTCACACGGGCTCGTCTACACCGACGTGGTGGACGGCTTCACCGAACTGCAGAAGAACCATCCCGCGGTGATGCGGCAGAACCTGGACACCGTGATCGCGGTGAACAACGCTGCGGCCGGCGACCGGGCGCTGGTGAACCGGGCGCTGGCCGATGAGCACGACGATCTGCTGGTGACCATGTCCGATGCGCTCGGCGAGGAACTCGGTGAACTGTTCCGCAAGGCGCTGGCCGACGGCCGGCTGCCCAAGACCGAGCAGCTGCTGTCCGGTTCGCTGGCGCGCGGCGGCGGCCTGGCATCGTCGACCTTCGCCGAGAAGCTGATCTTCGACTACGACCGGCCGTTCGTCGTCGCCCCGAAGAAGATCAACGAGTACCACCGCGCCGGCGAGGAGGGCCCGTACGACGACGATCCGCTGAGCAAGGCCTTCCCGTCCGGGCACACCAATCAAGCCACCTGGAAGGCGATGCTGTGGGCCCTGGCGGTGCCCGAGTTCGCCGCCCCGCTACTGGTCCGCGCACAGGAGGTGGGCTACAACCGGCTGGTGATGGGTGTGCACTACCCGCTCGACGTGATCGGCGGCCGCATGACCGGCCTGGCCGCAGCCGCCGACCGGTGGAACGATCCGCGTTTCCGTCCGCTGATCCTGGCCGTCGGCGACGAGATCCGGGCCGAACTGCAGTGGCGCTGCGGCGCGAAGCTGGCGGTCTGCATCGCCGACGACACTCCGTACCTGGGTTCGGCGCAGCGGCAGGCGGCGGTCTCGGCGCAGCGGATGAACTACGACTTCACCCGCATCCATCGGCCCGCCCCGATGGTCGTGCCCGAGGCGGCGGTGTCGTTGCTCGAACGCAGCCGGCCCGAGCTGAGCGCCTCCGCGCGCCGGACTCTGCTGCGTGAGAGCGCACTGCCCGGCGGCTACCCGCTCGATGATCGTTCGGCGCGCGGCAGCTGGCAGCGTCTGGATCTGGTGCGCGCGCTGCTCGGTTCCTGAACCGGACGGTGAGGATTCGCCGGCCCGGGTACGGAGTGCCGCTTTCGAGGCGAGTCCGGGTGCTGCTGGCCGCCGGCGACGAGCAGGTGCAGCAGTCCCGGGCGTCAGGGCGACGGTCTCGGCGTGCTCTTCTTCGATCTCGACCACCTCAAGGCCATCAACGCCCGGTTCGGCCAGGCCGCCGGCGACGCGGCGCTGCAGTCGCTCGCCCGCGCGATCCGTTCGGCCCACCGGCCGGTGGGGTGGCGCGGTGGCCGGCCGCTGGGGCGGCGGCGAGTTCGTGGTGTCCGTCGCCGGCCTTCGCCCCCTCTCGGATCCCGCCGGCGATGAAGACGCGGGGAGCCTGATGCGCTACCGTCTCCACCAGACATATATTTGATACGAGAGAGATGAGCGCCCTCATGGACATGAGCTGGTCCGACGCCGACATCGCCTTCCGCGACGAGGTGCGAGCCTTCCTCGAGGAGAACCTGACGCCGGAACTGCGTGAGGCCGGACGGCTCGCCACCAGCGTCTATCCCGATCATTCGGCGTCGATGGCCTGGCAGGCGATCCTGCACGAGCGCGGCTGGGCCGCCCCGGCGTGGGCGGTGGAGCACGGCGGCTGCGACTGGACGCTCACCCAGCACTACATCTTCGCCCGCGAGTCGGTGCTGGCCGGTGCTCCCCCGCTCTCGCCGATGGGGATCCGGATGGTCGCGCACGCCATCGCCGCCTTCGGGACCGACGAGCAGAAGAACTTCTTCCTGCCCGGAATCCTGGACGGCAGCATCTTCTTCTGCCAGGGGTATTCGGAGCCGGAGTCCGGCTCGGACCTGGCGTCGCTGTCGATGGCGGCGGTACCGGACGGCGACGATCTGGTGGTGACCGGTTCCAAGATCTGGACCACGCATGCGAGCGAGGCGAACTGGATCTTCGCACTGGTGCGCACCTCGCGGACCGAGCGTAAGCAGCAGGGCATCACCTTTGTGCTGATCGACATGACCAGCCCGGGCATCGAGGTGCAGCCGCTGGTGATGGCGTCCGGCGAGGAGGTGCAGAATCAGGTCTTCTTCGATCAGGTGCGGGTACCCAAGAAGAACGTCCTCGGCGCGATCGACGAGGGGTGGACCGTCGCCAAGTATCTGCTGATCTTCGAGCGTGGAGGCGGCGCGATGGCGCCGGCGCTGCAGGTGGAGACGGAGACCCTTGAGGCCGATGCGGCCACCGTGACCGGACCGTCGGGCGGACCGCTGATCGAGGAGCCGACCTTCGCCGCCCGGCTGGCCGAGCTCAAGATCCGCACCAAGGTTCTGGAGGTTCTCGAGTACCGGGCGCTGTCGGAACTGAGCGGTGCCAAGGCGGCCTCGCTGGCGTCGATGCTCAAGATTCTGGGTACCGAGCTGAGTCAGAAGATCACCGAACTCGGAGTGGAGGCGGCCGGGCTGCACGGCCGCGTGTATCAGCCTCATGCCACCCGTCCGGGCGGCCCGGTGGAGCAGTACATCCCGCCGGCCGACGGCTACATCAGTGGTGAGCCCTGGCAGGCCGTCGCGCCGCTCTGGTACCTGAACAACCGGGCCGGCTCGATCTACGCCGGCTCCAACGAGATCCAGCGCAACATCCTGGCCAAGGCCGCACTCGGTCTGTCCTGACCGCCCCGAACCGCCACAGCTTCAGCAGAATTCGAGAGAGTTTCCCGATGGACTTCACACGCACTGACGAACAGCAGATGCTCGCCGAGGGGCTCGGCAAGTACCTGTCCGACCGCTACGATCTGACGGCCAGCCGGACGGCGGCCAAGGTCGGTGCCGGCTGGCAGCCGGAGATCTGGCGGGATTTCGCCGGGGAGCTCGGGATTCTCGGCGCCACCCTGCCCGCCTCGGTGGGCGGCGACGACGGCGGACCGGAAGAGCTGATGGTGATCAGCGAGGCGCTCGGGCATGCGCTGGTCATCGAACCCTTCGTCGACTCGGTGGTGCTCGGCGCCCGGTTGCTGGCCCGGATCGGCGGCGAGCAGGCCGACGAGCTGGCAGCCCGGATCGGCCGCGGTGAAGCACTGACCGCGTTCGCCGCCCTGGAGGACGGCTCCGGCGGTAACCCCGTCCATCAGGCGACCACCGCGCGCCGCGAGGGCGACGAGTGGGTGCTCGACGGCGCCAAGGCGGTGGTCACCACCGCCCCGCTGGCCGATCAGCTGATCGTCGTCGCCCGGGTCTCCGGTGAGGTTCGCGACGCCGACGGGGTCGCACTCTTCCTGGTCCCGCTCGGTGTGGATGCCCCGGAGGGCCTGACGCTGAAGGAGGTGCGCACCGTGGACGATCGACGGGCTGCCGACATCACGTTGGCCTCGGTGCGGCTTCCGGCGAGTGCGCTGCTCACCGAGGACGCCGGTGAGCTGATCGCGTACGCCTGGGACGAGGCGACGGCCGTGGTGGTCTCCGAAGCGGTGGGCGCGATGCGCAAGGTCTTCGACGACACGGTCGAGTACTCCAAGCAGCGCGAGCAGTTCGGCCAGCCGATCGGCTCGTTCCAGGCGCTGCAGCATCGGATGGTGGACATGCTGCTCGAGCTCGAGCAGGCGGTCGCCGCCCAATACCTGGCCACGCTGTCGTTGTCTGCGCCGGCGGCCGAACGCGCCGCGGCGGTGTCCGCGGCCAAGGTGACCATCGGCCGCGCGGCCCGGTTCATCGGACAGAACTCGGTGCAGTTGCACGGGGCGATGGGCATGACGGAGGAGCTGGCGATCGGCCACTACTTCCGACGGCTCACGGTGATCGAGAACGAGTTCGGTTCGGCCGACGCCCACATCGCGCGCTACCGTCAGGCCACCACGGTCTGAGCAACCCTCCAGTTCGGTCGCGGCCGGGTGGCCGGCCCGCGAGGCGGGTCAGGGGTCGGTCGGTGGTGAGTGGGGACTGTGGGTGGTCCGGCGTCCGATGTGGTGCATGGGGTTGACGGTGTAGTCGTGTCCGGTGCCGGTGATGCGCCAGCCGACCCGGCCTTGATCGGGTCCGTCGGTGATGATGGTGGTTTCCCAGTCGCCAGGGGCTGTGCTGACGTGGCGGTTGTCGCCGCCGCAGGCGCCGCCGAGTTTGTTGATGTCGGTGGT
>Ga0164243_10000298_pt1 | contig 103537 bp, 83 predicted proteins | sample OricompcompostOP_FD_108781 | JGI IMG/M metagenome (GOLD analysis project Ga0164243, IMG submission 108781) | Organic Plus compost microbial communities from Emeryville, California, USA - Original compost - Organic plus compost (OP) | ecosystem: Engineered > Solid waste > Mixed feedstock >... | reverse complement strand
GGCCTGGCAAAATAAGGAAAATGGTATTGGATCAATTTAACCTGCAGGGAAAGACCGCATTGGTCACCGGTTGTAAAAGAGGCATTGGCATGGCCATGGCCCTGGCGCTGGCTGAGGCCGGGGCGGACATTATTGGCGTTTCCGCCTCGCTGGAGCAAGGCGGCAGCCAGGTGGAAAAGGCCGTGACAGCGCTGGGCCGCCGCTTTCAGGGCTACCGGTGCGACTTTGCAGACCGTACTGCCCTGTATGATTTTATTCAGCGGCTGCAACAGGATGTTCCTGTGATCGACATACTGGTAAACAATGCCGGCACCATCATGCGCAAGCCCGCAGCCGAGCACCCGGACGAGTACTGGGACAATGTGATCAACACCAATCTCAACGCACAGTTTATCCTTACCCGTGAGATCGGGAAGGGTATGCTGGCCCGGGGCAGGGGAAAGGTGATCTTTACCGCCTCCCTGCTGACCTTCCAGGGCGGCATCAATGTGCCGGGGTATGCAGCCAGCAAGGGCGCGGTAGGATCCCTGGTAAAAGCCTTTGCCAATGAATGGGCGGCAAGGGGCGTGAACGTGAACGCCATTGCGCCCGGGTACATTGCTACGGACAATACCGCTGCCCTGCGTGCAGACGAGCAGCGGAGCCGGTCCATCCTGGAACGCATACCCGCAGGGCGCTGGGGCGAGCCGGATGATTTCAAAGGCCCTGCCGTGTTCCTGGCATCGGCGGCATCGGATTATGTACATGGCACTATCCTGACGGTGGATGGCGGCTGGATGGGTAGGTAGCAGCAGGCGCCCGGTAGTTGGCAGTATGTAACTACAAACCTACTTTTGTAACTTACTGACACTAAACTGCTACTACCGGCTGCAAAACAATTATATGGGCAAACGATCAGAAAAAACCATCGTGGATATTGCGGAAGAGCTGCGGCTCTCCGTGTCCACGGTTTCCCGGGCGCTGAATGACCATCCTAACATCAGCGCCACTACGAAAGAGAAGGTGAGAAAGATGGCGCGTAAGCTGGGTTACCGGCCCAATGCGCTGGCAGCAGGGTTGCGCAATAACAAAAGCAAAACAATAGGGCTGATCATACCGCGTATTTCCATGTTCTTTCCCGCAGCTATCAGTACCGTGGTACAGAACAAGCTGCAGGAGCACGGCTATCACCTCATCATCTGCCAGTCCAACGACTCGTATGAGCAGGAGGTGGCCCTGGTCAATACCCTGTACTCTGCCCGGGTGGATGGCCTGGCCGTATCTACCACGCTGTTCACAACAGACTTTTCGCATTTCGATATTTTCAGGAACCATCATATTCCCCTGGTGTTCTTTGACCGGGTGCCGCTGGCGCACAATATGAAAGTGATAAAGGGGGATGATTTCCGCGGCGGCTTTACCGCTACGGAGCACCTGATCCTGAAGGGCTGCAGGGACATTGTGCATATTTCAGGGCCGCTTAGCTGCAGCCTGTATATTGAACGGGTGGCCGGTTACAAGAGCGCCCTGCAGCAGTACAAGCTGCCGTTTAAAAGATCGCGTATCTTTTACCAGGAGCTGAGCCGGGAAAACGCGCTGCGGGCCTGTAAGCAGATATTTGCCCGCCGGCCTTACCCCGACGGCATCTTTGCAGCCAATGACACCACGGCCATTGCCATACTGGAATACTGCCGCCAGCTGAACCTGCGGGTGCCGGAGGATATCAGGATCGTGGGGTATTCCAATGACCCGAGAAGCCAGATCATTACGCCCTCCATTACTTCAGTGGACCAGTATCCTGAAATGATGGGAGAGCGGGTGGTAGCGGCGCTGATAGAACTGTTGCACACGCCGCCGGCAGCCCAGCACCGGTATTCGCAGGAGATCATCCCGATACAGCTGATCGAGCGGGCTTCCTCCGCAGGCCGGGATGTGGTAAAGGCCCGGCCGTCGCTGAAAAAAGGGGGAAAGGGGAACAAGTGAAGAGTGAAAGGTGAAAAGTGAATGGTGAATAAAGTAATGGAAGCCACTTTTCACCTTTCACTTTTCACCTTTTCACTTTTCACTAAATAAAATACTTACTGATGCAAAAACTGAAACTACTGGCCAGCGGCATTATGCTGGCATGCCTGGCCTGGGGCGCACCAGCCTATGGCCAGTCGGCCAGGCCGGAGCTGGCAAAGGCGGCTAACCAGGCCCTGGACCGGGCTGTAAAGCAATACAGGTTAATGGCGCAGCACCTGCCGGACACATTGCTGCCCCGCTCCACCAATCCCAAAGACGGCAGCCTTGTTACCTCCGGTTCCGGCTGGTGGTGCAGCGGCTTTTATCCCGGCACCCTGTGGTACCTGTATGAATACACGAAGGATGAAGCGTTGAAGGCGGAAGCGGAAAAGCGGATGGCGCTGGTGAAGAAAGAACAGCACAACACGCGCACCCACGACCTGGGCTTTATGATGTACTGCAGCTTCGGCAATGCGTACCGCCTTACCAAAGATCCCGCCTACAAAGCGGTGCTGCTTACCAGCGCACGCTCCCTGTCCACCCGCTTCAACCCCACCGTAGGCTGCATCAAATCCTGGGATCACGGGAAATGGAAGTTCCCAGTGATCATTGACAACATGATGAACCTGGAGCTGCTGACCTGGGCCTCCCGAACCAGCGGCGATCCTTCCTTTAAAAAGATCGCGGAAACACATGCCAATACCACCATCAAAAATCATTTCCGGGAAGATTACAGCTCCTACCATGTGGTGGACTATGATCCCGCCACCGGCGCCGTACTGGAAAGAGTAACGCACCAGGGCGCGGCCGACAGCTCCGCCTGGGCGCGCGGCCAGGTATGGGGCCTGTACGGCTATACCATGATGTACCGGGAAACCAGGAACAAAGCCTACCTGAACCAGGCTAAACATATTGCGGACTTTGTGCTGAACCATCCCAACCTGCCAGAAGATATGGTGCCTTACTGGGACTTTGATGCGCCCGGCATCCCTGATGCGCCGCGTGATGCTTCCGCCGCCGCCGTGGCTGCATCAGCCCTGCTGGAGCTGAGCCGCTATGCTTCCGGCAAAGACGCCACCCGCTACTGGCAGGCCGCGGAGCAGATGCTGACCAGCCTTTGCAGCCCGGCCTACCTGGCAAAAGAGGGCACGAATAATGATTTTATCCTGATGCATAGCGTAGGGTCTTTCCCGCATCATTCTGAAGTGGATGTACCACTCACCTATGCGGATTATTATTTTGTGGAAGCATTGTTGCGGTATAAGCAGTGGGCGAAATAATGTGCAAATATGCGGATGTGCAAATGTGCTGATGGATGGGAGCCATTTCATCAACACATCAACGCATCAGCACATCAACAAATGAACATTGCATAGACGAAACTTTATTAGAATAGCCGGCATGGCCGGTGCCCTTCGGCCGGGTGATGTACTGCTGCCGGCAGGCATTGCCGCATCATACACGCCCGGCCAAACGGACCGTGCGTACTGGACCGCCCTGTTATCCCGCATTGCTACACCGGTATTGCTGCACCTGAGCAAAGGGCAGCTGAAACAGCAGATGCCCCTAGAGGTAGCGCCGCATTATGGCAAGCCGGTAGAAAAGGTCACTTACCTGGAAGCCTTTGGCCGCACCCTGGCCGGCATAGCGCCCTGGCTGGAGCTGGGGGCAGACGGTACAGCGGAAGGGCAGGAGCGGGAGCGGCTGATACAGTATGCCCGTGCTGCCACAGCAAAGGCGGTGGACCCGGCTTCCCCGGACTACATGAACTTTACCGGGAAGTACGACGCGCAGCCGCTGGTGGATGGCGCTTTCCTGGCCCATGCCTTTATCCGTGCGCCGCAGCAGCTGTGGATGCCCCTGCCGGCAGCCGTGAAGGCACAGGTGGTGGCTGCCTTTAGAAGCCTGCGGAGCATTAAACCGTACTTCAGCAACTGGCTGCTGTTTGCCGCCATCATAGAAGCGGCGCTGCTGCAGTTTGGTGAAGAATGGGACCCCATGCGGGTGGACTATGCAGTAAGGATGCATCAGGAATGGTATAAAGGAGACGGCATGTACGGCGATGGCCCGCATTTCCACTTCGACTATTATAATGCGTTTGTCATACACCCCATGCTGGCGGATGTGCTGAAAGTGCTGACCGCCCGTGGCAAGGCGCCGCAAAAGGAGTATGAGCAGGAGCTGAAGCGTATGCAGCGCTACGGGGTGATACTGGAAAGGCTGATATCGCCGGAAGGGACTTTCCCGGTGGTGGGACGCTCCATGCCTTACCGCAACGCCGTGTTCCAGCCCCTGGGGCAGCTGGCCCTGGAAGGCCGCCTGCCTGCAGAGCTGCAGCCGGCGCAGGTGCGCTGCGCTTTAACCGCGGTCATGAAGAATATTTTTGAAACACCCGGCACCTTTAACGGGCAGGGCTGGCTGCAGATAGGCTTTTGCGGCCATCAGCCGGAGATAGCGGACACCTATACTTCCACCGGCAGCCTGTACCTGTGCACTACCGGTTTCCTGGCGCTGGGCCTGCCTGCGGAACATCCCTTCTGGACGGCTGCCCCGCAGGAATGGACCGCGCAAAAAGTATGGAAAGGCCAGCCGGTAAAGAAAGATCATGCAATGGATGAATAATTAGTAATTAGCTGTTAGCTTTTAGCCATGCATTAATTGCTAATATCGATCAGTCCATATTTAATTCCGAAAATAACCAGGCCTACCCTTGTTTTCACTTTCAGCTTTTCGCAAAGGCTGCTTTTGTAGTCATCAATGGTGCGCGGGCTTACGTACATCTTCTGTGCGATCTCTTTGTAGGAAAGCTCGGTGCACAGCAGCTGCAGGAAATATTTTTCCTTGGGCGTAAGGTCTATTTTCTCGCTTACGGACAGCACATCTTTCTGCAACCCGGAGATCACTTTGCCGGAAATATAGTCGGGCAGGTAAAAATCCTTTTTAATGATGGAGTCAAAGGCGTCCCGCAGGTCGTCCGGTTCTACATTCTTCATGATATAGCCTTTGGCACCGGATTTCAGCATTTTTATGATCACGGATTCGTCGTTGAGCATGGAAAGGGCCAGCACTTTGATCTGGGGAAAGTGATTGTTGATCCAGGTAGCGGTCTCATAGCCGTTCATACCGGGCATGTTCACATCCAGTATCAGAATATCAGGCAGTTGTATCTCACGGCTGTTGATGATCTTTATTACTTCCTCACCATTGCTGGCTTCAAACAGCATGAAATAGTCATTGAACGTATTAATCAGCCGGCCAAGCGCTTTACGTACCAGCACGTGGTCATCGGCAATCGCCACACTATATTTGGCTTTCTTCGTGGTGCTCATGGAACGAGTGTTTATTTACGGGTATGGTTATACGAATAGTGGTTCCGCTGTTCTTTATACTGTTGATGATACAGGTACCTCCGATAAGGGTAGCTCTTTTACGGATATTTCTGAGTCCTAACCCCTTTGAATGTTCTTTCCCCAGCAGGGCGCCGGGGTCGAACCCGATCCCGTTATCCCTGATCTCCAGGACAATGGTCTCGTAGTCGTGGGTTAAAGATACTTCCAGTTCACTGGCCCGGGCATGCTTCACAATATTGTTCAGCATTTCCTGTACGATCCTGAACAGGATGGTTTCCGTCTGGTGGTCCATCAGGTTCCGGACATCCGTAAAATTAAAGGAAGTTTTGTACAAATTGGTCCTTTCCAGCCGCTGCAGCTCAAATTCAATCGATTTTGCCAGTCCTATTTCCGTAATACGCTCTGTTTGCAGGCCTTTGGAAAGGTCCCGCAGCTCGGCAATGGCTTTCTGCAGCATTTTGCGGCTTTCCTCGATATATAAATGCGCCTCGCTGCCGTTCTCTACAGGCACGGTCAGCAGGGAGAGGGATACAAAGGTGAGCGACTGCCCGATATTATCATGGATCTCCTGGGAGAGGTTGCCGAATATGTTCTCCTGAATTTCCAACTGGGTCCTTAACAGCTCCTGCTCATATTTTTCCTTCATCAAACGCAGTTCCTGCACCTGTGCCAGGCGGCTTTTCTGGTTCAGGATCAGCATAATGACGATGAACCCCACCAGGAAAAGCAGCAGGATGGTGGTGGTGATGATTACGATGGCAACTTCCGGAAATTCAGACTGCATAGCGATGATATACAATACAATGAATAAAGAATGATATTGATGATGGCATTTATATTAAAGAACGTTTTGTAGGCATATTGCGGGATGTTGGATATGAAATTTACGATCCCCAGGTACGGCACGCTGATGGAGTTAAAGAAAAGCAACCCGGTTGCGATCCAGAAGGACGGGTCGCGGAGCAGGTTCTGCCTGCCGGGATATTTAATGCGCTGGTAAAAATAACAGATACAGCATATCACCACCATAACGGCCCCTACAATATAGCTATAAGTGGCGAAATGCTGCAGGCTCTTTTGTATAAAACCGATGTTGATCAGTGCGATGAACGGGTAGGCCAGCATCAGCCAGCCGAACACGTGTTTGGCCTTTCCCTCCAGCAGGAAGGAGCGCAAAAGGTAGATGGAATACACAATATTGATAATACCATACAGGTTGTAGAAGGTCAGGTTGTTCTTCCCGTGGATGGTATACCACCAGCCGATGGATTCCACCACCAGGGTCAGGATCATATAGAGCGTGAAAAGTTTCAGGTAGGAGGGCGGCTGTTTCTTTGCAAGGGATACCAGGCTGATAACGACACAGAGCGAGATGACGATGATATAAAAGGGAACTGGGTACGAGAGATCTAGTAATAAAACCGGGCGCATATTGATAGTTAAATACGGGATCAAATTAGGAAACTCGGGGGGAATTACCCACATGCCCAAAAAAAACTGCCAGACAAGCGCTTTGTCTGGCAGTTTCTTTGCAGAAATAATTTGCGGTTGTTCACGACTGTTTTGCGATGATGAATGTCGGCGTGTCTTTCGTTGTGCCGCCGCCACCAGGGCAGGTTGGAGGGCAAATGCTGCCAAAGTTGAAAGCTACCACTTCCGGCCCCTTGGGTGTGGAAACATACAGGTCTTTATTTTCGGTTTTGCCCGTTTGGCTCTGCTTTTGCTGTGTAGCTACGAACACAATGGTCTGACGGCCCTCCAGCAGTATGTTATCAGGGTATGTGGACGGATAAGCGCCGAAGTATACGCGCACGCCATCTGCGCCGGCTTCTGCAGCAGTTTCCAGGTAATGTTTCAATTCATCCAGGCTATACCAAACACTTAAAGAATCGGGTTTACCAAGATGTTTTGAATTCTCAATCCACCTTTCCTGGCGATAATTTTCGCGGAGTTCATTCACGTGACGAGCATCCACGAACTTGCCCGCTTTATTGATTTGTTTAGTAGAGGACATAATCGGAAAATTTTAGGTTTAATGATCAAATAACATCCTAAAGCTAGCTTCAAATTTTATATTAGGTTATTTATAAATTATTTATTTACATTAGATAATAAATTAACTAAATTTATAATATTGCTATAATCATGTCATATTGAAATTTTATTAATATAAAAACCGTGTTTTTAGGCAAATTTTATGAATAATCACGCAGTAAAAACTGCGTAAATCACGGTATGTTTTAACCGTTATTCATACAACGCTTTTTTCTGCGGGTCCGCAAAAAAAGAAATTTACAGAGGGAAAGCTGCATGTCCATACCCCTGGTTCCCGTATATATAAAAGCACATTATAAAGCCCGGCAAATCACGGGGATTATAAGACCGTGATTTACGCAGTTGGTATCTGCGTACTTATACGTTTTAAACTCAGCGCATTCCCGGTTTTTTTCTCACAGATTATTCCTAAATATATGCTCATTACCGTTAGTACAGACACACCAAAATACCGGCTAACATGGGCTGGTAAACGGTTTGAGCCATACGCCCCTTTTCCCGTTATTTACCCGTACCCTTTCTCAAGATAACTTTTTTACGGTAGGTAAAGTTTCCGTTTAAAAAGGATTAACCCTTTTTTATTGAATTGATTTCGATAATTTGAACTTGCAATTGAAACACAAATGCAATCTTCAATATCCATTGTAAATATAGCCCCGGAAGTTTTTGTACTCTTGTGAAAACCCAATTGTATTGTCCCCCCCAAAGTACCATAATTGGCCTGTTGTTTAGCAGGCCTTTTCTTTTTTCCATCCCTGCCAGCACCGGGTCTTATTGCATGACCTGGTTTTCAATGATTTAAAGCAATGGTGAAATGCTTCAGCGCATCCAGGTCATGAAAAAAGCGGAATACTATCACGGCTGTTCCCTTTGCTTTCCGGGCCGGGCCCACGTAGCAGATCTCGGTTTCTCCCGCTGTCACCCAAAAATGATGGGTGTTTACCGTTTTGCCTTCCATACTGCCCAGGCCCACATTCGGCTCCCCGTAGAGCTGGCTCAAGCGGTCTGCCATGTGATGGTCTGCCCGCAGCGGATACAGGAATATGCTGTTGATGAAGCCCGCTTCATTGATGCTGGCCAGCAGGTAGCGGATGTCTATTGTACCCTGCTGGTGCGCCAGCCGGCCTTTGAGCGGCCCCTTGTAGATATAGAACAGCTTACTGTCCGGCAGCACCATGAAGTGGTGCTTGTCCGGAGAAGCGCCCAGCGGTACCAGGCCCGGAATATTCCGGGGCTGTTTTCCCAGCTGTATGGCTCCCAGGCCCAGCATGTGAAAGAGATGATCCTGCTCAGTGGGAGGTACCTGCATACCGTAAATGTAACTAACTTCTGCAGGCAACGCGCAGCACCCCGGGGTTTTAGAAAAACAAAGACCTGGCAGGTGGGGGAAACCTGCCAGGTCTTTATAACTATTTCTATTGATAGTTCTTTTTGGCCGGTTTTGGCCCCATGTAAAAAGTAAGCTCGCCGCCGTTCATGATGTCTGCATGGGAAATGAATGGATGTGCCAGCACCTTCCCGTTCAGCAGCACCTTCTGCACATATACATGCTTATCGCCCTGGTTCTTAACATCCACTGTAAAGGTGTGGCCGTTCTCCAGCTGCAGCCGGGCATGCTCAATGGCCGGGCTGCCCAGCGCATACTGGTCGGAGCCGGGGCATACCGGGTAAAATCCCAGCGTGGTAAAGATGTACCAGGCGCTCATCTGCCCGCAGTCGTCATTACCGCCCAGGCCGTCGGGCGCCGGTTTGTACATTTTCTTCAATATCATGCGCACCCGCTCCTGGGTTTTCCAGGGCGCTTTGGTCCAGTTGTAGAGGTAGGCCACATGGTGGGAAGGCTCGTTGCCGTGCACATAGTTGCCGATAATGCCATCGCGGGTAATGTCTTCCGTTTCCGCAAAGAATGCATCCGGCAGGTGCATGGTGAACAGGGAATCCAGGTGCTGCACAAACTGTTGCTGTCCGCCCATCATCTCGATCATGTCTGCAGGGTATTGCGGCACATACAGGCTGTAGTTCCAGGCATTGCCCTCAATGAATCCCTGCCCGTGGGTAGACAGCACGTCAAAGTCCTTGCGGAAGCTGCCATCGCTCATTTTCGGACGCATGAAGCCAGTAGAGGCATCGTACACATTCTTATAATAAAGGGAGCGTTTGATGAACTCCTCGTAAATATCGGGGCGGTTCAGCTTTTTGGCCATTTGCGCAATGCACCAGTCGTCATACGCATACTCCAGTGTTTTGGATACGGAAGAGGAGTTTTTATCCTCCGGCACATAGCCGTACTGCATGTAATAGGCCAGGCCATCATAAGGCTTGTAGCGGGCGGTCTGCACACATGCTTCCAGCGCGCGGTTGGCATCAAAGGGCGCATTGCCCTTTATCACCGCATCCGCTATCACGGATACGCTGTGGTAACCCGTCATGCACCAGTTCTCATTGGCATGGTGCGACCATACCGGCAGCATTTTATGCACGCTCTGGTCGTAGTGCGCCAGCATGGACTGCACCATATCCGCATTGCGCGCGGGTTGTATAATATTGAACAGGGGATGTAGCGCGCGGTAGGTATCCCACAGGGAGAAAGTGGTGTAGTTGGTAAAGCCTTTTGCCACATGGTTGTTCTGGTCCAGCCCGCGGTAAGCGCCGTCCACATCCATATATGTGGTAGGACCGAGGAAAGCATGGTACATGGCTGTGTAGAAATTTACACGCTCGTCTGCATCCGGGGTGGTGATAGCGATCTTTTGCAGTTCCCTGTTCCACAGCTGCTGTCCCTGCCGCCTCACCGCATCAAAATCCCAGTGCGGTATTTCCGCGTGCAGGTTGCGCAGCGCGCCCTCTGTGCTTACGGATGACAGCGCGAATTTGATCTTGATCTTTTCTCCCGCTGTTGTCTTGAAATCAAACCAGGCCCTGATCTGCCGGCCGGCCATTTCCGGGAAGTTGTGCTGCTGGTCAAACTTGCGCCAGAAGCCTTTGTACACATCATTGGCATAATTCATATGCCCGTACTGCGTAAAGGGTTTGGAAAAGGCCATGGCAAAATATACCGTGCGGGTGCGCGCCCAGCCGTTGGTTTGCCGGTAGCCGGTGATCAGCGTATCGTTCTCCACCCGCACATAGGTCCACACGTTCTTGTTCGCGTAATTATAGATGCCCGCCATCAGGTCCAGGATGATGTGCGCCTGGTCTGCCTGCGGAAAGGTGTACTGGTGAAAGCCCACGCGATTGCTGGCTGTCAGCTCCGCCAGTATATCGTACTCATCCAGCTTTACCTTGTAGTAAGCCGGCTCCGCTACTTCGTTCTCGTGGGAGAAGGTGGAGCGGTAGCCGCTTTCCGGGTGCATGGCCGTACCGGGGTTGAGCTGCAGCGGTCCCGTGGTGGGCATCACCAGAAAGTCGCCCAGGTCCGAGTGGCCCGTGCCGCTGAAGTGCGTATGACTGAAACCGGTGATGGTCTTGTCGTCATACTGGTAGCCGGCGCAATATTTATATACATCCCGGTTATACCGGCCGTTCATTTCATAGGGGATGGTATCTGTTTCCGGGCTTAGCTGCACCATGCCAAAGGGAACGGTGGCGCCGGGATAGGTATGCCCCATTTTCTGCGTACCGATAATGGGCTTTACGTATTGCGTAAGATCTGCAGCCGGCCCTGTTTGCCCGAACACCGGCAGGCATGCGCCGCAGAGAACATAAAGGAATAATTGCTTCATTTGCCGAAATGCGATTAGTTCGTTGATCAAGTAGAAATAAAGATAAAACGTTTTAGCTATCCCTGGGGAATAATTTTGACAGCCTCTTTTCTATCCCTGCCGCCGGGTAAAGGAGTATAGTGTAGTATAGTTAAGATATTTATTATCTTGCCGGGAAGTAAATGATTTCCACTTATGAACCGTTTGTTTTGCGCACTATGCTCCTTTTGTTTTTTCCTTGTTTTACCTGTGTTGTTAAAGTCCCAGGATAAAGGGCTGGTCAATACCGCGCACAGCGCTTTTGCGTCCCTGACCGGCGTGGACATGGGCGCTGTGCGCTGGACCGAAGGCTTCTGGGCAGAGCGCTTTGCCCTGTGCCGGAATGCCATGGTGCCGCATTTGTGGCAAACCTACATGGACCCGCAGCTAAGCCATGCCTTTAAGAATTTTGAGATCGCTGCCGGGCGGGATACCGGCTCCCATGCAGGCCCGCCATTTCATGACGGCGATTTTTACAAGCTGCTGGAAGCAGTGGCCACCCTGTATGCTGTTACCAAAGACCGCAAATGGGACGCACTCATGGACAGCGTGATCCCGGTAATTGCCGCTTCGCAGCGGGCAGACGGTTATATCCATACACCGGTGATGATAGCACAGCGGCACAATAAACCCGGGGTAAAGGAATTTGAGGACCGGCTGAACTTTGAGACCTATAATATGGGCCACCTCATGACAGCTGCCTGCGTGCATTACCGCGCTACCGGCAAAACCACCTTGCTGCGGCTGGCGGAAAAGGCGGCGGACTACCTGGCCCGTTTCTATGAAACAGCCTCGCCGGAGCTGGCCCGCAATGCCATCTGTCCCTCGCATTACATGGGCGTGGTGGAACTGTACCGCACCACCCGGCACCCCGCCTACCTGCAGCTGGCACAGAACCTGATCGATATCCGCGGTTTTGTGCAGGATGGCACGGATCATAACCAGGACCGTATTCCCTTCCGCCGGCAAACCACGGCGGTGGGCCATGCGGTGCGCGCCAACTACCTGTATGCAGGGGCCGCGGATGTGTATGCGGAAACCGGCGACGACTCTTTGCTGACAGCGCTGAACAAAATATGGGAGGATGTTGCCTACCGGAAAATGTATATCACCGGCGCCTGTGGTGCTTTGTACGACGGCGTGTCCCCTGACGGCACTTCCTACAGCCCGCCGGAGATACAGCAGGTGCACCAGGCTTATGGGCGGGCTTACCAGCTGCCCAATATGACGGCGCACAACGAGACCTGCGCCAACATTGGCAATGTGCTGTGGAACTGGCGCATGCTGCAGGTGACCGGCAACGCCCGGTATGCGGACGTGCTGGAGCTGGCCCTGTATAACAGCGTGCTGTCCGGCATCAGCCTGGATGGCGACCGCTTTAGCTACACCAATCCTCTCAGCGCATCACGCAAATTTCCGTACCAGCTGCGCTGGTCCGGCGGGCGGGTACGGTACATTGCACTGTCCAACTGCTGCCCGCCCAATACCGTGCGTACCATTGCCGAAGCAGGCAGCTATGCCTACAGCATTTCCGGTAAAGGGCTGTGGGTGCATTTATATGGCGGCAATCACCTGTCTACCCGCCTGAAAGACGGATCAGCACTGCAGCTGTCGCAGGTTACCAATTATCCGTGGGACGGAAAGGTTACGCTGACCATGGAGGAGACGGCCGGTAAAGCGTTCACCGTTTTTTTGCGCATTCCCGGCTGGAGCAGGCACGCCACTATACTGGTGAACGGGAAGCCGGCCGGAGCTGCCGCCACGCCGGGACAGTATGCAGCTGTGCACCGCCGCTGGTCAAAGGGAGATAAGATCACATTGCAGCTGCCCATGCCGGTTACCTTTATGGAAAGCAACCCGCTGGTAGAGGCCAACCGCAACCAGGTAGCCGTAAAGCGCGGGCCCATTGTATACTGCCTGGAAGCTGCGGACCTGCCCAAAGGCGTTGATCTTTTTGACGTGGCAATGCCGGATAATGCCGGCCTGCGGCCCGTGCCCATGGAGATAGACAACAGCCATTTCATGGCGCTTACCGGTACGGCGCTGCTCCGGAAGGATACGGGCTGGAAAAACACCCTGTACCGCGAAGCAGCCGTGCATGATACCCGCCCGTTGCAGGTAACGCTAATACCCTACTATGCCTGGGGAAACAGGGGACAATCCGACATGGCCGTATGGGTTCCAAAATATTTTCAATATTTTGGAGCGCAAATTCAACAAGAGTGAGCAGGCCCATTTTAGTGATCAAGTTTGGATCGGCATCCATTACCCGTGAGAATGGAGAGCTGGATGAATCGATCATGGCGGCCATTGCCGCGCAGGTAGCAGCCTTGCATACAAAGTATAACATGGTGCTGGTATCTTCCGGCGCTGTAGCAGCCGGCAAAAAGTACCTGCTGCAGTACAATGGCGCCATCAGCGAGCGCAAGGCCGCCGCAGCTATCGGCAATCCCTTGCTGCTGAATAAGTACGCGCAATATTTTGCTCCATACGGCATTGCCATTGCGCAGAGCCTGTGCGAGCGCCGGCATTTCAGCAACCGCCGCCAGTTCCTGCAGCTGAAGAAAACATATGAGGAATTGTGGGCCAGCAACATTATACCGGTGGCCAATGAAAATGATGTGGTCAGCGACCTGGAGCTGAAGTTTTCCGATAACGACGAACTGGCCACGCTCATTGCCGTGGGCTTTGGCGCGTCCGCCCTGTTGTTCAGCACCTCCGTAGGCGGCGTGCTGGACCGGGAAGGAAAGATAGTACCGGAGATCCCGGAGATCAATGAAGCCGTGTTTGCGCTGGCAGATACCAGGAAGTCCAGCACAGGCCTGGGCGGTATGGTGTCCAAGCTCACCTTTGCCCGCCTGGCTACCCGCATGGGCATTAAAGTGGTGATCTTCGGGATACATACTGACAACGGCATCCCGGATGCGCTGGAGGGCAAAACAGGCACCCTGTGCCTGCCGCAGCCCTGCAGCATGCCTGCCCGCAAAAAATGGCTGGCCAGCGGCAGCCTGGTTACCGGCCGCCTGCAGGTGGATGCCGGCGCGCAAAAGGCGCTGGAAAAAAGGCGCAGCCTGCTGGCAGTAGGGGTAAAAGCGGTGCTGGAAGCATTTTCCAGCGGTGAAGTGGTGGAAATTGTAAATGAAAAGGGCGAGGCCATTGCCGTAGCGCGCGCAAAGATATCCTCCGACACCCTGGCCGTTCATAAAAAAGCGCAAAATGTGGAAATTGCGCACGCAGATGATATCGTGCTGTTATAATAATATGGAAACTATACAACCTTTGCTGGAACAGGCACAGCTGACCTCCAGCGCTATACGTGCACTGGCCGACCGGCAAAAGCAGCAGTTGCTGCAGCGGCTGGCCGCTGTTTTACAGGAACAGGCGCCGGCCATTATCGCCGCCAATCATAAAGACCTGGAGCGCATGCCGGACAGCGATCCCAAAAAGGACCGCCTGCTGCTGAATGCCGTGCGCATACAGCAGCTGGCAGACAGCCTGCAGGATATTGCCCGGCTGCCGGACCCTTCCAACCAGCTGCTGCTGGAAAGAACGCTGGACAATGGCCTGCTGGTACAGAAGCGTACCGCACCGCTGGGCGTAGTAGGCGTGATCTATGAATCCCGTCCCAATGTTACCGTAGATGTGGCGGCCCTCTGCATACGCTCCGGAAATGCCTGCGTATTGCGCGGCGGCTCGGACGCTTATTATACCAATACCTGCCTGGTAGAGCTGGTACAACAGGTGCTGCAGGAATACAAACTGCCCGCAGCGGTGGTGCAGCTGTTGCCAACAGACCGCAACCTGGTAATGGAGCTGCTGACGGCGGTAAAGTATGTGGACATTATCATACCCCGCGGCTCTCAGCAGCTGATAGATTTTGTGCGTGACAATGCCCGCGTGCCGGTGATCGAGACCGGCGCCGGCGTATGCCATACCTACGTGGAGCGCAGCGCCGATCTGCAGCAGGCCGGTGCTATTGTTACCAACGCCAAGGTATCACGCCCCTCGGTATGCAACGCGCTGGACACGGTGCTGGTAGACAGCGCCGTGGCAAAGGATTTCCTGGCCCTGCTGGCGCCTTCCCTGCAGGCTTACCAGGTGGAGATATTTGCAGACGAACAGGCGCACAGCATACTGGCGGCGGCCGGTTACCCTTACCTGCAGCATGCAGCGCCCGAAGATTTTGGCCGGGAGTTCCTGGACTTTAAATGTTCCATAAAGGTGGTGAACAATACAGAGGAGGCGCTGGCGCATATACGCCGTTATTCCTCCAGGCACTCCGAAGCCATTGTGACCGCAGATACAGCCATCAGCGAACGTTTCCTGAATGAAGTGGATGCAGCCGCGGTGTACGTGAACGCCTCCACCCGGTTTACAGACGGCGGCGTGTTCGGGTTGGGAGCGGAGATCGGCATATCCACCCAAAAGCTGCATGCCCGCGGGCCTTTTGCGCTCGAAAAGCTTGTAACGGAAAAATGGTTTGTATACGGGCAGGGGCAGGTGCGGGAGTAGCCCCGGCAGCTACAGCATCATTACCTTGATATACGTATTGCCATACCGGCCCCAGTCTTTCATGCTCTGGCTAAGAGTTTCCAGCAGCTCCCTGTTATTTACCGGGGTGCCTTTTTTCGGCGCCTGCAGGGCGGTTTCCCCGGTGGCCTCTGTAAGCACTCTGGTGGCAAACCAGGTTACATGCTCGTGGGGCAGGGCTACGCCCAGTATCATGCCGGGCAGGCCGCTAAATGATTCCGGGCCGCCCGGTGTTACAATAGCGTCTGTATAAAAGGCCACCACGTAAATGGAGTCCATAATAATGGCATTGGCGCGCCGGCAGTCAAAGCCGGCTATGTTGCGTTTTTCATCCGTTATCTTCCAGCGGATGGCGCGGGTGCTGTCCTTTACCAGGAAAATCTCTTCAAATACTTTCTTCTGCGCCACGCTTTCGTGTTTATTCAGCTCGCTGTAGATCACGTTGTCTTCTGCCGGCTCGGGCCGCAGGCGGATATTTTCCGGGTTTTCCCGCCCGGGCCTGTACAGGGTTTTGTTGTGGTGGAACAGCAGTTCAAAATAAGTGACCTTGAAATGGGGCGTGCGCTTTTTCTCCAGCTCTTTCCAGCTGCTGGACTGGTCGTTGTAGATGGCGTCCAGCCGGGCATACATGTTCAGCCTTTTTTCAAACTCAATGCGGCCCTGGGTCAGGTAAACCGGGTTTTGCGCGGCCGCGTTTGCGGCAAAGCATAGCAGGAGGTATGTGAATAGCCGTTGCATGGCAATGATTTTTTACGGTTAAGGTTTGCCGGCTGCGCCGGTCTTGTTGAAGTTCCAGGTAACGGACAGGAACAGGTAACGGCTGATGGTGCCGTATGTATTTTCTGAAATGAAGTTGCTGTTTACCTGCCGGTTGAACCCGATGTTCTCGTTCAGCAGGTCGTTTACAGATGCCTTCACCAGCAATGCGTCATTCTTCAGGAACTTTTTACCGATCCAGGCATTCCACAGGATCACGTTGTTGTTGTTATCAAACGCCGCGGTCTTTTGCCGGAGGTTGAAGTTGCAGTCGGTATGCAGCTGTAGCTTCCAGGGCAGGTAAAGGTCCAGGTTCGGGTTGATGTTGAAGGTCCAGTAGTTCGTTTTAATGTCCTGCTGTACGGATGAGCGGCTGTTGGTGTAGGTAGCGGAAGCATCAAACCGGATGTCGTATTTCTTTTCCCTGGACTGGCTCAGGTAAAAGCCGGCCGTGTAGTTGCCGCTGTTAGTCTCGTTCAGCAGGTCGTTCACATAGTTGATGAAGCGGTTATAACGGAGGCTGCCGTTAAAACCCAGCCGCGTGCCTGTTTTTTTCAGCTTGAAGAAGTAGTCGAGGTACAGGGAGCCGTTGCGGTTGCCGTTCACGTTCACGGCCTGGTTGGTCCTTTTACCTGTGGAGTCCACGGTGCTGCGGCTGCTGATGGCATTGCCCGTAAAATTGTAATAGATGCTGGCCCAGATACCGCGCTCGGAAAGCATCCGGTAATCGTTGAACGAGAGGCGCAGCGTGTTGGAGAACTGCGGCTTCAGGCCAGGGTTGCCAATGGTCACGTTCAGCGGGTCTTCGTTGGTACGTAAGGGTTGTATCTGCTCAATGCCCGGCTGCCGGGTGTAACCATTATAATAAAAGCTTAGCCTCCTTTGCGTGGTGAACATATAGCTCATGTTTGCCTGGGGGTACCAGTTCACAAAATCCCGCTGCAGGGTAGCGCCCTGGTGCATATCCTGCTGGTCAAAGCTGGTAAGTCCTACATTGCCGCCAAAGTTTACACGCAGCTTCTTTCCAATAAAGCTGTAGCTGATACCGCCGCGGTGCGTGAATATATTGAATGTATAGTCGCTGCTGTACAGGGTATCCAGCTCGCTGTACTTGCCATTGCCGTCCAGGTTGAAGGAGTTCCGGTCAGAGTAGCTGTTATTCAGCACAATGCCGTAGTTGAAGATCAGGAAGGAAACGGCAGACAGCGGCTCTGTATAGGTTAGCTTTGTATCAAAGGCAATGTTCTCGCCGCTGTTGGTCTTATACTGGTCTATCCGCTGAATGTCCTCCACGCCGCCGTCCTTGTAAAATTCGGTAATGGCGTTCAGGTAGCCGTCGGAGCTGTTGTTGCTGTAGCGTTCCATGATGTTCAGGGAAAGGGTCCTGCCTTTTTTGCGCAGTTTTTTGCGCCACAGGATATTGCTGTTCAGGGTCCGTACATCGCCGGTGGTGGTAATGTGCCGGTTGTTCTGGTTCACCAGGGAGCTGTCTTCCGCAATGGACTGGGTATTGTAGGTGCTGTTGGTGAGCTTGTGGTCCAGGCCGCCATCCACTGTTATCTTGATGGAGGAGGAAGAGTCCAGCTGCAGCTCATAAATGCCGTTGGCGCGGTTGCGCAGTATGCTGTTGGAGAACTGCTCGCTGGAGTTGGTATAATAGATGGTGTCCGGCAGCAGGTACTGGGAGCGGGTGGCGCTATGCCCGTTCATGTACAGCTGCATGATCTTGTAGTTGCCGTTAATGGACTGTTTGTCCTCATTCCACTTGTTGTTGTAATGTAATCCGCCGGTCTGTACCAGCGGGTATCCCTGCCCGTTATACCGGCCATCCCAGTCCTCCAGTTCGTCGGACTGGCCGAAGTAGGAATAGCTGTCGGTAGTCTCGTCGTAGGAAAGATTGTCGGCGTTACTCTGGCCAAAGTTGTTCCTTTCCTGCCAGTTCAGTCCTGTTTTGCCGGTATTGGAGACAATGGCGTAGCCGGATATTTTCTGCTTCTGCTTGAATATGTTCAGCATGGCCTGGCTATCGTGGTAGCCGTCGTTGCCTGCGCCGGTGCCGAGCTTCCCGAAGTAGCCGTTCTTTTTACTGTCCTTCAGCTTCAGGTTCAGGGTTTTGGTTTTCTCACCATCGTCTATGCCGGTAAAGGTGGCCTGGTCGCTTTTTTTATCAAACACCTGCACTTTGTCCACCATGTCCGCCCGGAGGTTTTGCGTAGCCAGGGTGGGGTCGTCTCCGAAAAACTCTTCCCCGTCTACCAGCACTTTCTGCACTTTCTCGCCCTGGGCCGTTATCTGCCCGTTTTTGTCCACCTGTATGCCTGGCAGCTTTTTCAGGAGGTCTTCCACGGTAGCATTGGGCGGCACTTTGAAGCTGTCTGCATTATACTCGGTGGTATCGCCCTTCATTTTAATGGCAGCAATGGTCTGGTTGATCACTACCTCCTGCAGCAGGCGGCTTTTCAGCGACAGGATAATATTGGCATGGGACAGTGTGGTGGTATCCGTTAGTGTTACCGGCTCCACGTAGTCTGCAAAGCCCGGTGCGGTTACCAGCAACAGGTAATTGCCGCCTTTCAGGGGCGCCAGGGAAAAATTACCGGCAGCATCACTACGGGTAAACCGGTACAGCATGGAGTCTTTGGCCTGTAAAAGAGTGACCACTACCCTGGCCAGCTTTTGATGATTCAGGGTATCTACTACGGTGCCTTTGATGGAAGCTTGCTGGCTGTAGCACAGGCAGGGAATAACAGTACAGAGAATAAGTGCTGATAGTGTCTTCATTTGCCGGGATGTAAAGGGTTAGCTCTAAGGTGCGAACGGCGCTAAATTCCATAATTTATACCAGATTATCCTAAAAACATAGTGAAAGAACTGTTAATTTAATAAAGAGTGGCCTGCACTACCGGTTGATTACGACGATATGTACAACGTTAGCCCCTGCCTGTTCCCCGGGCAACTGCTGAAAGCTTTATAACGTATTCCTTTTCACTGATTTATTTAATATCTTTAGTAGGAATAATGTTACACTTCCCTTTCATGTTGAGAGTGTTGCCAATAGCCTGCCTCGCGCTGTTCGCCTGCCTGCCGTCCCCTGCCCAAACGCCTTCCAGCCTGTTACCGGGGGAGTTGCGGTCACTATTGCAGAAAAGTACCTCCGATGCCGAGCGCGTGCAGTTGCTCTGGCAGCTTGGCGAGCATTATCTTACCAGGCCGGATGAGCATAAACATGACCTGGACAGCGCTTTTTTCTTTGTGCAGCGTGCCAGGCAGCTCAGCGAATCCTTACAGGATATGCCTGCCCGTTATTACAGCATTGGCCTGCTGGGCAGGATATTTTTCGAGAGCGGGCAGCAGGAGCAGGGCAGGGCCTGTTTCCGGGAGGTAGCCGGCTACTATCACCGGTTGGGCAACAGCCAGGAAGAAATGAAATGGCTGCGGTACCTGGCCATTTTCCTGCCGGAGAAGGATGGCAATTACCCGGAAAAGATACGCATCCACGGGGAGGTGCTGGCCATTAGCAGGCTGGTAAAGGATACAGTAAGGGAGGAAGAGGCGCTGAAAGAAATTGCAGATGCATACCTGCGCTGGGGCAGGCTGGATACGGCGGAAAGTAAATTGCTGGAGCTGTTGCGTATGCAGCAGGCGGCCGGCTCCCGGCAGCTGCTGTATACCTATGATCTGCTGGCCGCCGTCAGTATGTACCAGGGTAACTATAACAAAGCGCTCCCGTATGCAATGAAAACCATCCGGCAGATGCAGCTGGTAAAGGACACGGCACGGGCCAGCATCTTTTATACCCGTATAGGCAACATTTACGTTGAGCTGGGGCAGTATGAAAAAAGCATTTCCTGGTACAGCAGGGCATCTGCGATCTTGCAGGCAAACCGGGCCTCTACCCGCTATGTTGTTTACGGCCACCTGGTGCGCTCCATGATCAGCCTCGGGAAACAGGAGGAAGCGCTGCTGATGCTGAGGAAGACCGTGCAGGAAGCTCCCCCGGAAAGCATGGTGGACAAGCAGGAAGTGGCCCGGGCCCTGGGTGATTGTTACAATGCCCTGCACCGGCACGACCTGGCAGAAAGGTATTACCTGGAAATGATGGACTGGGAGGAACAGATGGCAAAGGCGCACATCTCCTACAGCCAGTCCGTATACTACACGGTGGGGAAGTTCTATACAGACCGCCACCGGTATGACAGGGCCGGCTACTACCTCCGGAAAGGACTGGCCCTCACGCCCGGGAAAACAAGCTCTGCATCCCGGAAAAAAGATACCTACCTGGCGCTTTTTAAAGTGGATTCGGCACTGGGCAACTACCTGTCTGCCATCCGGCACCTGCAGCTGTATAACCTGCTGCGGGATTCCATTTTCAACGAAACCAAAAGCCGGCAGATCGCCGAGCTGCAGATACGCTACGAAACGGAAAAGAAAGAACAGGACATACAGCTGCTGCGCAACAGGAGCCAGCTGGCACGCAACCGGCTGCAGCAGGCCCGGTTGGCCAGGAACGTTACCCTGGCCGGTATTATCATGCTGCTGGCCATCGTGGGATTATTGTATAACCGTTACCGTTTGAAGCAGCGCAGCCACCAGCAGCTGCAGGCGCAGCAAAAGGAGATCCACCGCAAGAACCGCTCGCTGGAAGCACTGGTGAAAGAAAAGGACCGGCTGCTGGAAGAAAAGGAATGGCTGCTCAAGGAAGTGCACCACCGCGTAAAGAATAACCTGCAGATCGTTATGAGCCTGCTGAACACCCAGTCCGCTCACACGGAAAATGATGCAGCGCTGCTGGTGATCCGGGAAAACCAGCACCGGGTGTACGCCATGTCCCTGATCCACCAGAAGCTGTACCAGTCCGAGAACGTGGCGCTGATAGACATGCCGGTGTATATCAGTGAGCTGGTGGACTACCTGCGCAACAGCTTTGACACCAGCCATATCCGCTTTGAGCTGCAGGTGGCAGTGGTGAAGCTGGACGTATCGCAAACAGTGCCACTGGGGCTGATACTGAATGAAGCGGTAACCAATGCTATCAAGTACGCCTTTCCCGGGGGCCGCAAGGGCTGTATTACCATTACCCTGCGGCATACGGCAGACGGGCAGCTGCTGCTGACCATCGCGGATAACGGTACCGGGCTGCCGGCAGACTTTGACCCGGGCAAAAGCAGCTCCCTGGGCATGAGCCTGATGCAGGGATTGAGCAGGCAGCTGGGCGGCAGCTTTAACATGCAGCAGGGCGAAGGGCTGACCATTACCGTGCGATTCATGACCGCCCCTGCTATCATCACTGAAATTATTCCCTATGAGTGAAAAAGTACTGATCGTAGAAGATGAATTCATCGTGGCCAACGACCTACGCCTGATATTGCAGCAGGCAGGCTACCAGGTATGCGGCATTGCCGCCTCCGTGCAGGAAGCGCTGGATATTGTTGCGCAGCACCATCCCGGACTGGTATTGCTGGATATTTACCTGAAAGGCAGACAAACCGGTATTGACCTGGCCTGGCAGCTGCGGGAGCAGCATATTGCGTTCGTGTACCTTTCCGCCAACTCCAGCCAGGGCGTGCTGGAGGCAGCCAGGGCTACGCAGCCCTATGGCTTCCTGGTAAAGCCCTTCCGGGAAAAGGATGTGCTGGTAACGCTGGACATCGCCCGCTACCGCCACGAGCACAGCCTGGAAGCTGCGCTGCGCCGGGAAACCCTGCTGCAGGAAGCGCTCCGTAGCATAATGGCGGAAGATACCCGCTGTGAAGAAAAGCTGCTGAAAATGGCCAGGGCCCTGCAGCCCCACGTACCGTTCGATTACCTGGCCGCAGGCCCGCTGGGGTTTTTAAGGATCGGTTTTGATGAATACCAGGTAATAGGCAACCGGGAGCTATCCGTGATATCCGGGCAGCGGGAGACAGCGCTGGCAGCCCTGCAGGCCGCTGCGCCGCCAGACCACGTAGTGGCCTGGTACAACAGGGAGGATTTCCGGCGGCTGTGCGGGCAGCATCCTTTCAGGCAGCTGCTGGCCCGGACCTTCGGGCTGGAGTCCCACCTGGTGATGCCCCTGCTGCTGGCCAGCGGGGCGGTAACGGCCTTTTCCTTTTACAGCCGGCGGCCGGATGCTTACCAGGGAGCGCACCAGGCCTTGCTGGGCCGCCTGCAGCCACTGCTGCAGGCCGCTGTGACCCCGGCGGTGGAGCAGGCAACAGGCCCTGTCCTGCAGCCGGGTATGCCCGGTGCAGCTGCTCATGAGAGCTTTACCGGCATTATTGGCAACAGCCACCGCCTGCTGCACGTGCTGGACCACGTGGCGCAGGTAGCGCCCTTTGATACCGCTGTGCTGATACTGGGAGAAAGCGGTACCGGCAAGGAAAAGATCGCGCAAAGCATTCACCGCCTGTCGCCCCGCAGCCACAAGCCCCTGGTAAAGGTGAACTGTGCAGCGCTGCCATCCAGCCTGATCGAGTCCGAGCTGTTCGGCTATGAGAAAGGCGCATTCACCGGTGCCGCAGATAAAAGGGTCGGCAAGTTCGAGCAGGCGCATGAAGGCACTATTTTCCTGGACGAGATAGGGGAGATGCCGGTGGAGCTGCAGGTAAAACTGTTGCGGGTATTGCAGGAAAAAGAAATAGAGCGCATAGGGGGCCGAAGCCCGGTAAAGATCAATGTGCGTATCATTGCCGCCACCAACCGCCACCTGGAAAAAGAAGTGGCGGAAGGCCGCTTCCGGCTGGACCTGTATTACCGGCTGAACGTGTTCCCGGTGACGCTGCCGCCCTTACGCGAGCGCCCGGAAGATATACGGCCCCTGGCCCTGTCCTTTGCCGCGCAGTGCTGCAGCCGGATCAAAAAACACTTTGCAGGCATCTCCCCGCAAATGATGGCGGAGCTGGAAGCCTGGCACTGGCCCGGCAATATCCGCGAGCTGGAAAACGTGATAGAGCAGTCCGTTATCCTGAACGACGGCGTATCCCCGCTGGAGTTAAAACGCCCTTTAGGCAACGGCCTGTTTGCGCCACCCCGGCCCGCCCCGTTTGACCAGCCGCCGGTAAAAACATTCACGGACGTAAAGAAGCTGCTGCAGGATACAGAACGCGCCTACATCCTTTCCGTACTAAAGAAAACCAGGGGCCGTATAAGAGGGGAGAGCGGCGCCGCGCAGCTGCTGAACCTGAACCCCACCACCCTGGAGTCCAGGATCGCCCGGCTCGGCATCCGTAAGGAGGAGATCAAATAAAAAAAGAACCGGAATAAGAATATCCCGGCCTGTACCTAAACCTACAACTGTTACACTGTTAAAAACAAGCACATGGATTGTGCATATATTATCAGTCAGTTCTTGATCTGTCATCAAAGGTGCAACGAAAAAAAATGCGAAAGAATAGCGAAATAACGGATTCTGTTGTACTTATCCCGGTTTATGAGCAGCGCCTGGCTACGATTATTGGCCAGGTGGCAAAGAGACTCCGAAAAAATCGGAGGCGGCAGAACCGCTGTTGAAAATCTTTACTTGTTAATTTCAGCTGCTTAACCGGTTCTTTTTTAAGGTATTACACTCTGCTGAATAGTTGCATGCCTTTACCGGGCGCTTCCGGTACGCATATGGACGGGCCTGTAGGGTAACATATTATCCCAATAAACTGTTTGTCATGCGCACCCTTAACAGACCAGCTTCCGTGATCAAAAGCGGCGGCCCCCTGCAGCAACCGGCTGCCCGCAATGCGCTCCCCTTCGAGATCCGTACCCTTGAATGGACCCTGCAGCACCGCTGGGCACAGCAGGCCGCGCCACGCCGGCACAACTACTACATGATCATCTGGATACTGCAGGGCAGCGGCACCCTCCTGGCAGACCTGGAGCAATATGATATTACAGGCAACACCGTTTACTGCCTGGCGCCAGGGCAGATACTCCTGTTCAATGCCGGGGCGCAAACCAGCGGGTATGTGATCTCCTTTACCACGGAATTCCTGTGCCTGCAGGAGCACAATCTTGAGCTGCTGAACAATACCGGGCTGTTTCATGCCAGTTCGCCGCTGCCCGTCATTAAAGTGAGCCGGGCCATGACCGGTGAAATGGAGGAGATCATAGCAAAAATGACCCGGGAATATGATAATTGCTGCCTGCTGCGCGCCGAGATACTGAAAGGCTTTCTTAAAGTATTCCTGATCTACCTTACCCGGCAATGTGAAAAGCCCGGCCCATACAGCAGCCGCACCAAGCACGGGGAACTGGTCAACCGGTTCATGGCCCTGCTGGAAAAGCGCTACGCTTCCTGGAAAATGGTCAGCGACTATGCAGAAGAGCTGTTTGTAACCTCCAATTACCTGAACGAGATCGTGAAGAAAGTGTCCGGCTTCCCGGCCAGCTATCATATCCGCCAGCGGATTGTGCTGGAAGCCAAAAGGCAGGCCATATACGCCAGCGCCAGCATGAAAGAGATTGCCTATCACCTGGGATTTGACGATATCGCGCACTTCAGCAAGTTCTTCAAGAATGTGTCCGGCACCAGCTTTACCGCGTTCCGGAAAGCAATGATGCAGCCTTGCTGAAACGGCAGGAATTGATACCTTTAATATATGGAAAAACTGGTAACAGGCATTCATCACGTAACGGCCATTGCAGCAGATGCCCAGCAGAACATAGATTTTTATACCGGCATCCTCGGGCTGCGCATGGTAAAGAAAACCGTGAACTTCGACGCGCCGGAGGTCTACCATTTTTATTATGGCAACGAAGCGGGCCTGCCCGGCAGCATCCTTACCTTTTTTCCCTACCAGGGCCTTACCCGCGGGCGGCATGGCAAGGGCATGCTGAACACCACGGCCTTTTCCGTGCCGCTGGATGCCCTGCACTTCTGGCTGGAGCGCCTGCAGCGGTTTAACATAGCTTACAAGCAACCGCAGGAAAGATTTGACGGGGAAGTAGTGGTATACTTTGAGGACGGGGATGGCCTGGGCCTGGAGCTGGTGTTCAACAACAAAGACCAGCGGCCCGGTTTTACCTATGGCCGCATCCCGCTGGAGTACGCCATCCGCGGTTTTTACAATGTGGAGATCTGGGAGGAAGGCTATGAGCGCACCGCCGGGCTGCTTACGGAGCAGCTGGACCACCGGCTGATAGCGGAAAAAGGCAACCGCTTCCGCTTTGCAGCAACGGATTCTCCCGGTAATTATGTGGATATCCTTTGCTCACCGGACAGCCTAAAAGGGCTGGCCGGCGCCGGCACCGTGCATCATATTGCCTTCAGCACACCCAATGCCCCTGCCCAGGAGGAAGTGCGCATGCGGATCGTGCAACGCATGCTGAACCCTACGCCGGTGCTGGACCGGAATTATTTCACCTCCATCTATTTCCGGGAGCCGGGCGGCGTACTGTTCGAGATCGCCACTGCCGGGCCGGGGTTCACCGTGGATGAAAGCCCTGCGCACCTGGGCGAAGCATTGAAGCTGCCGCCGCAGTATGAGCCGAGAAGGGCGGAAATAGAGCAGACCATAGCGCCGGTAACCCTTGCCCCGGATAAATTTTAATTCTCCGGGCGTACCTTTCTGAAAAAAGCGCATTATTCTTGCAGGGGATAATGCGCTTTTTTAATGAAACGAAGAATGACCGCCCATGCAGATCGATAACCGTTTACGTGGAAACCTGCTGCTCCTCCTGGCCGGCCTGCTGTCCATTGCCATTGTGATAGCGGTGAACCTGGAGTGGTATAAGGACCTGTGGAGATACTGGAACGACCTTCGCAGGCAGGTATCCCGCCCGGGCCTGGAGCAGCGCAAAGCAGAGCGGCTGGGCAATATGTACACGCTTTCCAGGGCCATTGCCACGGCGCTGCGCAAGGAGCGCCAGCAGGAAAACGTAGTAGTGCTGCTGCCGCCTGCTGCTTACTTCCGGCAAAAAGGGCTCAGCTACCATGTGCCGGAGCCGGCGGTATTCTACTATTATACCGGCATGAAAACGGTATGGCACAATACAAAGGACACTGCTGCCATTACCCATGTAGTGGAGATGAGGCGCAAGGCGCTGGTGATCCGCCGGATCAGGAACAAGGAACAGCTGTCTGCTGTCCTGGCGGAATTCAGAAAATACAAGATTACTTTATGAGCATCGTATCATTGTTGCTGTTAACAATACTGCAATTCATAGCAGGCATCGGGATACTGAGCCTGTTCAATATCCAGCTGCGGAACGGGATCAGGTTTCCTGTTGCGCTGCTGCTGGGAGTGGCTGTATGCTCCCTGGTGCCCTTCCTGCTGCAGCTGCTGTACGTTCCGCTGAGCCTCCTGAACGTAATGAGCGCGCTGGTTTTGACAGCGCTGTTACTCAACATGCGGCTGGAGCGCAGCCTGCTCCAGTGGCAGGGATTTTTTACGGGTATCCGTATCCGGATGAAGCTGTACGAGCTGCCTTTTGTGCTGCTGCTGGTCTTTATCTTCGTGGTAAGCGCCTGGCGCTGCTATTACTATCCACCTTACCCCCGCGATCTGACCTCCGGTCCCGAAGTGATCGCTGAATATGCGGTAAGGGAGCATACCATGATCAACTCCGCTTTCAGCGTAGACCTGAGCAGCACCAACAACCCCTACAAGCCTGCTTTTATTACCAGCCTGCAGATCATTTACAAGTATGCCGGTTTTCCCCTCGGGCAGGTATGGCTCTCCGTGGTTTTCGGAAGCTTCCTGCTCCTGCTGTACCAGCTGCTGTGCGAAAATGTGCACCGCCTGCTGGCCGGGGTGCTGCTGCTGTGCTTCCTGGCCATACCGGTAATGTACGCCTACACATTCATTGTGCTGTTTGATTATACCAATGCTGTTTTCTTCTTTTTGTCCGTTTACTTTTTAATGCTGTATGACAGCACCAAAGCGTATCATTACCTGGCGTTTGCCGGTTTTATTATGGGCATTGCCACCTATGTTCGCAGCGAAACACTGGTGCTGGCCTGTTTTTTTCTGCCCCTGGTCCTGTATATGCAGGCAGGCAGCTGGCGGATCACCTGGCGGCAGGTGCTGAGCAGCGTGGTGTTTGTATTGCCTGCGCTGGTCCTGTACCTGCTTTCCATTGTGCTGTATAACGGGTATTACCTGCCGCAGACCTACGAGGTAGGCGAGCTGGTGAACCGCCACTTGCTGGACCTGCGTCCCTTCTTTGACCGCTTTACCGGTATGCATACCCGCCTTATCTTCAGCAGCTGGGGATTTTCGCTGTACGGTTATTTCATCATCCTCTTCCTGGTACTGCTGGCCGCGGAAGCCGTCCGCTACCGCCTGCGGTTTTCCCGCAGGGCGGGCATGTGGCTGTATGCCGTGCTGGTGGTGTATCTGGGGCTGCCTTTTCTCGGCTACCTGCTGCCATTGATGGACCTGGACAATTCCACCAAGCGGGCGCTGTTCAAGATATTCCCTCCCATGCTGCTGTACCTCTCCCATAACCGGCTGCTCACCGGCCTTTCCGGCCGGTTAGACAGGCTGGGATAGGGGCTTGTTCAGCGACCTATTGCTGTCTTTGCACGGTAAAGGGGCATTATTGCCTGCAGGGTCTTTTGCAGCAGGTATCCATAGATCGGATGGTCTGGTAAGCGAAGGAGCGCACAAATGTAGGGTTGGACAAAAAGTGCTGCAGCGTACTGTCAATATGGATAACTGCCTGCTGCTGGTTTCTGCTGCTGCAAAGCTGGCCGGTATATAAAAGGCGCGTAAAATGTAAAATCTTCATTCTAACGGCCCAAATAGGTCTCAAACCAGCGCAGGGTCCTGCTCCAGGCCAACCGGGCGGCTTCCTTGTTGTAGCGCGTAGGGGCGGTGTCATTATTGAAAGCGTGCTGCGCGCCTTCGTATACATACAGCTCATACTTTATGCCTGCGGCTTTCAGGGCGGCTTCATAAGCGGGTATGCCGGCATTGATGCGCTCGTCCAGCCCGCCGTAGTGCAGCTGCACGGCTGCCTTGATATGGGGCACGTCTGCAGCGTCCGGCTGCCGCCCGTAGTAGGCCACCGCTGCTTTCAGCTGGGGGGCGTGCACGGCCAGCTGGTTGGACAGCGCGCCGCCCCAGCAAAAGCCCACGCAGCCGGTGTTGCCGTTGCATTCCGGCAAGGCGGCCAGGTATGCCAGTCCTTTGAGGAAGTTGTTCCGGTTTTTCACGGCGTCCAGCTGCCCTATCCGGCTGCGGGCTTCATCCTCGTTTTGCGGGGTGCCGCCAAAAGGGGAGAGGGCATCCGGCGCCAGTGCAATATAACCGGCTTGCGCCACCCGCCGGGCCACATCGCGGATGTGCGGGTTCAGGCCGCGGTTCTCGTGTATCACCAGCACGCCGCCTCTCTTTGCATCGCCTGCCGCCTCCGGTTTTACCAGGTAGGCCTTCATGGTAGTGCCGTCGCCTTCATAGGTGATATCCTGCCCGTTGATGCCGGGTGTGTTCTCAGGAACAGTAGCAGCATGCGCATAATTCACCTCCAGCAGCGGCAGTACCGACATGGCAGCAGCCATGCTGCCGGTCAGCTGTATCAGGCGGCTGATGAACTCATCCCGCCGCAGCGGCTTGTGGGTATATTCGTCAAAGAGGTTGATGATACGCTGGTCCATAAGAACAAGTTTGTGTGAAGCGTGTTATAACATGGGAAAGTAGTCTTAAATTTAATGTTTTATAGGCCATAAAGCAAATATTGGGTATATGAAGCATATCATCATTATTGGTGGTGGCTTTGCCGGCATTAACCTGGCAAGGTCATTGGGGGGCAATAAGCACTACCGCGTAACGCTGGTTGACAAGAACAACTACAATTTTTTCCCGCCGCTCATCTACCAGGTGGCTACAGCTTTCCTGGAGCCTTCCAGCATCAGCTACCCGTTCAGGAAGCTGTTCCGGCGCAAGCACAATCTTTTTTTCCGGCTGGGAGAGCTGAAAAAGGTGGTGCCGGAAGAAAACAAGGTAGTGCTGTCCAATGGCGAGCTGCATTATGATTACCTGGTATTTGCCACCGGTGCTGAAACCAATTACTTCGGCCTGCAGAATGTAAAAAAGCATGCCATTCCCATGAAAACCCTGCATGATGCCATAGACATGCGCAACCGCCTGCTGCAGCAGATGGAGCAGGCTATTATCACGCAGGACGAAGAGGAGCGCAAAAAGCTGCTCACCATCGTGATCGCCGGCGGCGGCCCTACCGGTGTGGAGGTGTCCGGCATGCTGGCGGAGATGGGCCGCTCCATCCTGCGGAAAGACTATCCCGAGCTGAAGGGCGCTTACGGGGAGATCTACCTGGTAGACGGCAGCGAGGCCCTGCTCTCGCCCATGAGCGAAAAGTCGCAGCGCAACACGCTGGAAGCCGTGCGCAAGCTGGGCGTGAAAACCCGGCTGAACACGCGCGTAAAGGACTATGTAGATGACGTGGCCATACTGGACAACGGGGAGTCCATTCCCACCAGATCCCTGATATGGGCCACCGGTGTTACTGCACGGGTATTTGATGGTATTCCGGCAGACAGCTACGGCCGTGGCAACAGAATGCTCACAGACGCTTTCAACAAGGTGCAGGGCACCGCCAATATCTATGCTATCGGTGATACCTGCCTGCAAACGGCTGATGCCAGATTCCCCAACGGCCACCCCCAGGTAGCGCAGGTAGCCATACAGCAGGGCAAGCACCTGGCCAGGAACTTCAAGGCCATGGCCGCCGGCCGCCCGCCTGCGCCCTTTGTTTACCATGACAGGGGCTCCATGGCCATTATCGGCCGCAACAAAGCGGTGGCCGATCTGCCGCCTTCGCTGCACTTCAAGGGTTTTATTGCGTTCTTCCTCTGGCTGTTTGTGCACCTGATGTCGCTGATCAACTACCGCAACCGGCTAAAGACCCTGTACAACTGGACCGTGGCTTACTTCAGCAGGGACCAGTCCCTGCGCATGATCATCCGCCCGGATGAGGGAAACCCCACTTAAAGCAGCGCCTGCCGGGAAGATTTTATGGAAAAACCGGGATAATGGCTTAATTTTTAGTCAGCTATCAACCGGGCCTTTTCCATAAAACAGACTGCATGAGGTATCTGCTGTATTTTTTTTACATCACTTGGTACTGGGGATGGGACGTAGCTGTTTTCATCATCCGGCATGAAATAAAGGGAGAAAAGAAGTACGGCATCCGCACCATTGGGCTGGACAGCCTGCCGGATCATTTGCTGCCTGCGGAGCGCAGGCATTACAGCATCTATGAGCCGGTGAACTACTACAGCGCTACCTGGCTGTTTGATCAGCTACAGGCAACGGATACGGACACTACGCTGCTGGATGTGGGCTGCGGCAGGGGGCGTGTGCTGGCCATTGGCGCTGCATACGGGTTTCGCAACATGGCCGGCATTGATTTCTCCGAAAGGCTGTGCGCCACTGCCAGGCAGGTATGCGAAGGCGTGGCGCGGCAATACCCCGGTACATCCTTTACGATTACGTGTGCAGATGCCCGTTATTATGAGATACCGGACAGCGTGGGCGTGATCTTCCTGTTTAACCCGTTTGACGATGTGGTGATGGAGGCGTTCATAGACCGGGTATTTGAAAGCCTGGTGCGCAGGGAGCGCCCGCTGAAGATACTGTACGCCAACCCGCAGTTCAAACACCTGTGGCTGGACGCGGGGTTTACGGAAACCGCCTCGTTCGTGAAAAAACAGATCCTGAAAGGCGCGGTGCTGGAATACAAGGGGCCGGCATCCGCATAAAAATATTATTTTAGTGCGGCTGCCTCAAAAGCCGTAATCTCATGCATGATTTTTTTGGTCTTTATATCCTCCTGCTGCTGGTCATCCTGTTCCTGGTAATGCTGTCGCAGCGGCTCAGGGTTTCCTATCCCATTGTGCTGGTGCTGGGTGGGCTGGCCCTCAGCTTTGTGCCCGGCCTGCCGGAGATACGGATAGACCCGGAGCTGATCTTCCTGATATTCCTGCCCCCGCTGCTATACGAGGCTGCCTGGTATACATCCTGGAAAGAGTTCTGGAAATGGCGCCGGGTAATTGCCAGCTTTGCCTTTTTGATCGTGCTGCTCACTTCCAGCGTGATCGCGCTGGTATCCGGCAGCCTGGTGCCCGGCTTCACGCTGGCGCTGGGCTTCCTGCTGGGCGGCATTATCTCCCCGCCTGATGCGGTGTCTGCTACTTCCATTTTACGGCATATCCGCGTGCCCAAAAGGCTGGTGGCCATTATTGAAGGGGAGAGCCTGCTGAACGACGCTTCCAGCCTGATCGTTTTCCGGTTTGCCCTGGCAGCCGTGGAATCCGGCAATTTCGTGTTCGGAGAGGCGGTCTCCAGCTTTTTCGTCGTGATCATTATGGGCATTCTCACCGGGCTGGCGGTAGCGCTGGTATTCTTTGCCATTTACCGCTGGCTGCCTACTACGCCCAATATTGATATCATGCTGTCGTTCATCGCCCCTTACGTAATGTACCTGGTGGCGGAGCGCCTGCACTTTTCGGGCGTGCTGGCCGTGGTAAGCGGCGGGTTGTTCCTCTCTATACGGAGCAATATCATACTGGATTACCGCAGCCGTTTCCGCGGGGAAACCGTGTGGGCAACCGTGGGCTTTGCCCTGAACGGGCTGGTGTTTATGCTGATAGGGCTGGAGCTGCCTTTCATAGTAAGACAGCTGGGGGATGTGAGCCTGAAGCAGGCCATCTGGTACGGGGTACTGATCTCCGTAGTGCTGATGGTGGTACGGTTGCTGTGCACATTAGGCGCATCCGTGTTTACCCGGGTGATCAGCCGTGTGATCACCACAGCAGACAGCAATCCCGGCTGGAAGGGGCCGCTGGTATTCGGCTGGGCGGGCATGCGGGGCGTGGTGTCCCTGGCCGCCGCATTGTCCATTCCTTTATACCTGGGCAATGGCGAGCCTTTTCCCCAGCGCAACCTCATCCTGTTCATCACGTTTATGGTTATACTGATCACGCTGGTGTTCCAGGGGCTTACGCTGCCCCTGGTGGTACGCTGGGTGAACATGAAGGAGCCGGACTACCAGCTGTCGGACGAGGAGCAGGACGCCATTGTGCGAAAGAAATTATCCATGACAGCGCTGCGGATGCTGCAGGAACAATATGCAGAGCAGGTAAAGAGCAACGGGCAGCTGCAGGGATTACAGCTGAAGCTGGAGCATGATGTAAAACGCCTGGCCGGGCAGCCGGCACTGCCGGACGGCGCTGCTGCAGCCCGCGAGGACTGGGCGGCGTTCCGGGAGGTGTATTCCGGTATTATCCTGGAGCAGCGCCAGCTGCTGCAAGAGCTTAATAAAAAAGAAGAGCTGGGCGAAGATATTATCCGCAAGTACATTGGCCTGCTGGACCTGGAGGAGGAGCGGATGCGCCTGCAGGCAGACGGGCAGGAACACTGACCCGCGCCTGGCTACAGGTTCTGCGGCAGGAATTGCCCAGGCAGGGCAAGGTGCTTGCCGGAAACCATAAACACACCATCCCCCCGGTAATGCACCGTACGGGGATACTTGGGGTACACAGCTACCTGTGCTTTCAGCACCTCCAGGATGAAGAAGTTGTATCGTGGCAGCAGGTGATCGTCCACCACCCGGCATTCAAAATTGGCATAGCACTCTTTGATAAGCGGCACATCTACCGTGGATGCCTGCACGGGCGTAAGCTTGAACTTCCTGAACTTGTCGGTATCCGCCCCGGAACAGTTGCCAATGCCCACCACCTGATCTATCATATCCACGGTAGGAAGGTTGATCACACAGGCCCTGCTTTTCCGGATCAGCTCATAGCTGTGGTTGGCGCTAGTGATCATGCAGCCGATCAGCGAGGGGGAAAACTCCATGACCGTATGCCAGCCCATGGTCATGATATTACGCTGTCCTTTCCAGCAGGAGCTGACCAGCACAATAGGGCCCGGCTCCAGGAAACGGCGTACGTTCCATACCGGGAAATCCTCTTTTTTATAAGTTCTCTTCATAACACGGTATTTACTGCAAAAACGAGGCGGCGCTTGCGCTATTCAAAGCGGCGGCTGCATCATCCAAATAAAACCGTCTTTTTGTATCTTGGGGCTTTTACCTGACCAAAAGTATTACCTGGATGAAAAAGTTGCAGCTTGTTATCACCGTTTCTTTAGCCATGTACGCCGGCGTCATGCCGGTGGCCGCCCAGCATAAACAGCACAAAGGCCGTGCCGGCAACCCGGTTATTTCCGGGTGGTATGCCGACCCGGAAGCGGCCATCTTCGGTAAAAAGTACTGGATCTTCCCCACCTACTCAGATAAATATGAAAAGCAGGTGTTCTTTGACGCCTTTTCCTCTACCGATATGGTCAGCTGGAAAAAACACCCCCGCATACTGGATACAGCAGCTGTAAAATGGGCCAAAAGGGCCATGTGGGCGCCTGCTATCCTTGAAAAGGACGGGCAGTACTTTTTCTTCTTTGCCGCCAACGATATACAGAGCGATGCGGAAAAAGGCGGTATAGGCGTAGCAGTGGCGGACAAGCCCGGCGGCCCTTACCGGGATTACCTGGGCAAGCCGCTGATCGACAAATTTCACAATGGCGCGCAACCCATAGACCAGTTTGTGTTCCATGACAAGGACGGGCAGTATTATATGATCTATGGTGGCTGGCGGCATTGCAACATTGCACGGCTGAAGCCCGACTTTACCGGTTTTGAGCCGTTTGCCGATGGCACCGTTTTTAAGGAGATCACGCCGGAAGGCTATGTGGAAGGCCCGTTCATGTTCATCCGCAATGGAAAATATTACTTCATGTGGTCCGAAGGGGGCTGGGGCGGGCCCGATTATTCCGTGGCCTATGCTGTTGCCGATTCACCTGCCGGGCCGTTTAAACGGATCGGCAAGATATTGCAGCAGGATACGGCGGTAGCCACCGGCGCCGGCCACCATTCCGTTATCCAGCTGCCGGGCACGGACAAATGGTATATTGTATACCACCGCCGGCCATTGACAGAGACTGCCGCCAACCACCGCGTGGTATGTATTGATGAAATGCATTTTGACAAAGACGGTTTTATTGAGCCGGTGAAAATAACGAATGAAGGGGTGCGGCCGGTAAAGATCAAATAACGACTTTGGCACTATCTTAAACAGGGACAATTTGTACGGCAGCCTGGATGATAAAGCGCTATGGAGCAGGGTAATTGAAGGCGATCAGGACGCTCTGGCTTTCATTTACAGTACTTATTTCCGCTCCCTGTACCGGTATGGCATGAAGCTGTGCGCGGATAGCCACCTGGTAAAAGATGCTATCCACGACCTTTTTACCGGTATCTGGCTGGGCAGGGAGCGGCTTGCTGTTACTGATTCCATCCGTTTTTACCTGCTGGCGTCCCTGAAGCGGAGAATAGGCCGGCAGCAGGGCCTGCTGAGCCGCCTGCAGGACCCCGGCCTCCCGGGCCTCTCCGTTACGCCCTCGCACGAGGCTGCGCTGATCGGTGAGCAGGCGGACCGGGAGCGGAGGGAAAAGCTGCAAAAGATCATCAGCAGCCTGCCCAGGCGCCAGCAGGAGATCCTTTACCTGCGCTACTACGAAGGCCTGGACCCCCAGGAAACAGCGGCCATGATGTCGCTGAGTGTGAACTCAACGTATGTGCTGCTGTCCAAAGCATTGAAATACCTGAAGGAACATAGCGATAAGCTGATAGGGGTGGGCGGGCTGTGCTGGCTGCTGGGATAGTAATTTAAATGACTATCAATCACTTACAACTTTCTCAAAAATAATCAAAAAATAACGCTAAGATTTACCCCGTTCCATGCTTTATATAATTAAGCTACCGATAGATGACATTCAGGGACTTTACATTGGAAGAGTTTTTACAACATCCGGCTTTCCGGAAGTGGGTGCTGGAGCAGGATGCCGAAGCAGCCCGGTTTTGGGAAGAGTGGCAGCAGCAGTATCCCCACAGGCTGGAGGAACTGGCCCAGGCCAGGGAAATGCTGCTCCTGGTAGGCGGAGGACCCTCGCATGCCCCTTCCCCGCAGGATGAAAAGGAAACCTGGGACAAAGTGCTTCACAGCATTGCCATCGCAACACAACATACGCCGGCTGATAACCGGTTGACACAAATACCGGTATCGCCCCGCAGCAAGATCCGCAGTATCCGCCGCTGGATTCCCTATGCAGCCATACTGTCCGGGATCTTGATAGCCACCTTTGTTTTGTTCTTCTTTTACAGGGGCGGTACTGTGCATTACGCTACCCGCATGGGTGAGATGAGAACCGTTGAGCTGCCGGATCATTCGGTAGTACGCCTGAATGTAAATTCCACGTTACGTTATGCCAGAAACTGGGACGGCAACGGTCCCCGCGAAGTATGGCTGGGAGGAGAAGCGTTTTTTACCGTGCGCCATCAGCAGAACAACCGCCGGTTCATTGTACATACCAACGATGTGAACATACAGGTGGTAGGCACGGAATTCAATGTGAACACCCGCCGGGTAAAAACACAGGTGGTGCTGCGCAACGGCGTGGTAAAGCTTACGCTGAAAAAGGCCGAAGGCCGCACCGGGCCTATCACCATGCAGCCAGGCGATATGGTCACCTATTCCGCAGCCACCGCAGAGCTGACCAACAAAAAAGTAAACCCGGAAGTATATGCTTCCTGGCGCCACCGCGTACTGTTGTTCAATGATACGCCGATCGCGGAAGTGGTCAGGTCATTGCAGGACAACCTGGGCATCACCGTTCAGCTGGAGGAGAAAGCCCTCGGCGCCCAGACATTTACAGGCAGTATACCAATGAATGATATATCAGTGTTCTTTAAGACGCTTAGCAGGTCGTTCAATGTCCATATCGAAAAGACAGGCGTAAGCACTTATGTGATCAGTAAAACAAAAGGGGAATAACAATACAGTTTGAGAGAGTTTCGTAAATACCAATAACCAACCTTAATCTAATGCTATGGTGAAATTTTACGCCGGACGTGTCGGCAGTGGCCTTGCTTTGGCCCTGCTGATGCAATGGGGTATCCCTTTGACTGCTGTTGGGGCAGCCAGTATCCAGGGACCGGGCCTGGCCTATTCAGCCAGCTACGCGCAAAAAGACAACAGGGGCCGCCTGCCGCTCAGCACCCGGCTGGCAGAGGTGGAGCGCAGGTACAACATCCGCATTAACTATGTAGGCAACACCGTAAAAGGCATCTTCGCAGATGCCCCGCCAGCCAAAGATCCCGGTACCAGCTTTACCGGCTATCTTAACAGCTTCCTGTCGCCGCTGGGCCTGGAAGCGGAACAGGCTGCGCAGGACCAGTACATCATTTATAAAAAGCAAAACCGGCAGCCGGCATCACCATCCGCTCCGGCAGCACAGCATGCGCCGGCTATCACGCCGGTAAGCGCGCCGGCTGCCGGAGGACAGGCGCCTGCCACGGTTGCCGGTACACTGCAGCAGGCGGTCATTACCGGCCAGGTCACCGACGAAACCGGCCTGCCGCTGCCAGGTGTGACCATTGTGGTGAAAGGCACGCTCAACGGCACCAAGACCAACGAGAACGGCCGGTACAGGCTGGGCAACGTACCACCGCAGGGCATCCTGGTGTTCAGCTTTATCGGCTACAGATCCCAGGAGGTAAAGGTAGAAAAACGTACGGCCATTGACGTGAAGCTGCTCACAGAAGTGCAGTCTATGAAGGACTTTGTAGTAAACGGCTACCAGCGGCTGCAGAAAGATAACTATACCGGCTCCGCCATTGTGATCACCGGCGAGGAGCTGAAGCATTTCAACCCGCAGAATATCCTGCAAAGCATACAGGCCCACGATCCCTCTTTCCGGCTGGTGGAGAACAACCTCGCCGGTTCCAATCCCAACCAGCTGCCCAATGTGAATGTTAGGGGCACCACAGCCCTGCCTACCGGCGATGCCAGCCAGCTAAGCCGCAACCAGCTGGCCAGCGTTACCAACCTGCCCCTGTTCATGCTGGATGGCTACCAGGTAAGCATACAGAACATCTTTGACCTGGACTTTAACCGCATAGAAACGGTGACCCTGCTGAAAGACGCCGCTGCTACAGCCATTTACGGCTCGCGCGCTTCCAACGGCGTAGTGGTGATCCAGACAAAAGCGCCTAAGGAAGGACAACTGGAGCTGTACTACAATTACGAGTTGAACGTAACGGCCCCCGACCTCAGTGCCTACAGTGTGCTGGACGCCGGCCAGAAGCTGGAATACGAGCGGCTGGCGGGGCTGTATACTGAAAATGGAGTGGATAGCCAGGATGAGCTGGAGCGGCAGTACTATGCTAAAAAACGCAATGTATTGAGCGGCGTCAATACCTACTGGCTGGCGCAGCCGGTCACTACGGATTTCGGGCATAAACATTCCGTATCGCTGCAGGGCGGTTCCCCTACCGTGCGGTACGGCGTGGATGTGCGCTACCAGACCAATAACGGGGTGATGAAAGGCTCCGGCCGCGACCGTTACAGCCTGAGCAACACCCTGTCCTATAATCCTAAGAGCAGGAAGCTGCTGTTCCGCAACCAGTTCACCATATCGCAGGTGAACGGAACAGCATCCCCTTACGGCTCTTTTGCAGATTATGTACGAATGAATCCTTACTATCCCATCTATGATGCTGCCGGGCGCTTGCTGCGGGAAATAGACAAATGGAATTACCGGGATGCAGGCAATAACAACGCCGATGCGTTGGAAACGGTGCTGAACCCCATGTATGAGGCTACGCTCGGCAGCTTTGATAAATCGGAGTACCTCGAGTTCATGGATGCTTTTTCCATAGAATACAACCCGTCTCCCGCATGGCGTATCAATGGCAATATCAGCCTGATCAAGCGCAAGGCATCCGCGGATAGGTTCACGTCGCCCCTGAGCAATGAGTTCTTCAATGATACAGGCGACAAGCTGAAAGACCGCGGCCGTTATATCTACCAATCCGAGGACTACAACCAGGTGGACGGCAGTTTTACCATCAACCACAACCGGACCATCCGCCGGGATCACTTTCTCAACTTTGCGCTGGGCATGAACATGCAAGCCGTCAAGACCACGCAGAAGGGCTTTACGGCGCGCGGCTTTACCAACGACCGCTTTACCGATGTTTCCTTTGCCCGCAAGTACGAGGATAACAGCTCTCCGCTGGGCGGCGTAACGGAGCAAAGGCTGGCCGGCGCTTTTCTGTCCTTTAACTATTCCTTCCAGAACCGCTTCCTGATGGATGGTACCCTGCGCGTGGACGGCTCCTCCAAGTTCGGGTCAGACTCCCGGATGGCGCCTTTCTGGTCCTACGGCATTGGCTGGAACCTGCACAAGGAGAAATTCCTGCAGGGCACCTTTGTGAGCCAGCTCCGGCTGAAAGCCACTACCGGCCTGACCGGCGACGTGGCCTTCCCTGCCTATCTATCCAATACCACCTATAACTATTACAATGGCGACTGGTACTCTACCGGCGTGGGCGCGGTGTTTGCCGCCTACGGCAATTCCGGCCTGAAATGGCAGCGCACCCACAACTATGACCTGAGCGTGGAGCTGGGCCTTTTTAATGACCGGGTATATTTTTCCCCCCGGTACTACCACAAGCAGACCACCGACTTGCTGGCAGACATCAACGTGCCGCCTTCCGCCGGTTTTGAAAGGTACAAGGAGAACCTGGGCGAGATGGTGAACAGGGGCTTCGAGGTGTACATGCGCGCCAATGTGCTGCGTGGCCGCCACTGGGCAGTGAACCTGAATTTCAACATGGTGCGCAATACCAACGAGATCACCAGGATATCCGACGCGCTCAAGAGCTATAACGATGAAGTGGACAAACAGCAGCAGGAGAACCCTGACCTGAGATCCGTACCCCTCCTGCGCTACCGCGAAGGACAGTCCCTGAACACGATCTATGCCGTGCGCTCCCTGGGCATAGACCCCGAAAACGGGAGGGAAATATTTCTGAACAAGGATGGTACCCGCACCTATGACTACGACGTGCGCAACACTGTACCCGTAGGGGACCAGACCCCTGCGCTGGACGGGTATTTCGGCGGCAACTTCGTGTACCGCAACTTCATGATAGAAGTGTCTTTCTATACAAGACTGGGCGGTGACATCTACAACCAGACGCTGGTAGACCGCGTGGAGAACGCCAATCCCTGGTACAATGCGGACAGCCGCGTGCTGGAAGGCCGCTGGAAACAGCCGGGCGATCACGTGTTCTTCAAGGACATTGCAGACAAAAGCACTACGCTTACTTCATCCCGCTTTGTACAGCAGGAGAACCGGGTGGAGCTGAAATCCGTTTTTCTCTCCTACGAAGCGCCCGCCTCTATCTACAAGCGGCTGAAGATGAAAAACCTGCGCTGCGCGCTCACCATGAACGACCTTGCCTACTGGTCGTCCGTTAAATTGGAAAGGGGCATCGACTATCCTTTTGCAAGGAGCTTCACCTTCTCATTATCAACCAGGTTCTAAAAGTTTTTGGACATGCAAAAGTATCTGATACTGATCATCACAATAGCCCTGCTGTCTTCCTGCTCAAAATGGCTGGATGTGAGACCACAATCGGAAGTGGCAGAGGAAACGCTCTTCAGCACGGAAGAGGGCTTTATGGAAGCCCTCAACGGGTTATACAGCCGCTGCGCCCGGGAAGACCTGTACGGGAAGGAACTGCTGGCCGGCTTCCCGGATGTGCTGGCGCAGGATTTTACCGTGTCGGCCCTGGACCCCTTACATTACCGGCAAACGCTCCTGTTGAACTATAAGGACGGAGATTTTATAGCCCGTAAGGACAGCGCCTGGAAAGGGCTGTATAACGTGATCGCCAACAGCAACATCATACTGAAGCACGTAGATGCGCAGCAGAACATCCTGTCATCCGTTACCTATGCGCTGGTAAAAGGAGAAGCGCTGGCCATGCGCGCCTACTGCCACTTTGATGCGCTGCGCCTGTTCGCGCCTTCCTACCTGTCAGAGCCCAATGGGAAAGGCATTCCCTATGTAACGGCCTTCAGCAAGGAGGTGCCGGAAATGTACAGCACAGGAGAGGCGATAGACCTGATGCTGAAAGACCTGAATGAAGCCAAGGCGCTGCTGCAAACGGTAGATCCCATCCTGTCGCCCGGCTATAAAGTGGGCTATTCGGCTGCGCTGGACTCCGCCACAGAGCGGGATGGCGCCCTGTTCCTGCAGGAACGCCGCCATCGGCTGAACTACTATGCCGTGTGCGGAGAGCTGGCGCGCATCTACCTTTATAAAAGCGATCATGCCAATGCATTGAGCAATGCGCTGGAAGTGATCAATGCCAACAAGTTCCCCTGGACCAAACAGGCCGATTTCCTGAACCCGGATGCGCAAAAGAAAGACCGGATACTGTACAAGGAGCTGATCTTTTCCTTCTACGTGCCGAATGCCAGCGAAGGGCTGCGCCTGCTGCTGCGCAATGGCGTTTTATCGCTGTACGTGTCCCTGCAGGAAGCGCAGAACATCTACGAGACCGGGGGCGTGGGCGCGGAAGATTTTCGTTACAAGCAATGGTTCCTGGAGCAGTCTGCCTCCGGTGGCAACTACCTGCGGGTGGAGAAATATACCCGCGATCCGGATGCCAACCTGCACGAGCAGATGGCCCCGGCCATACGCCTCAGTGAAATGTACTATATCGCGGCGGAATGCACCTTTGATACGGACCCCGCCAAAGCCTGGGAATATTTTAATACCGTGCGCCTCAACAGGGGAATCGGCACGGCCCTCAGCGACCCCTCCAAAGCCGTTTTTATGCAGGAGCTGGTAAAGGAGGCCCGTAAGGAATTCTTCGCAGAAGGGCAGGTATTCTATATGTACAAGCGCCTGAACCTGCCAATGGCAGGACCTTTTGGCAGCACCATACCGGCCGGCAATACTGTTTTCGTACTGCCTTTACCGGACGATGAAATTGCATTTGGTAACAGATAAAGTATTGACAGATGAGATCGCGCATTATAACAGGCCTGGTATATATGCTGGTCATGTGCTCCTGTAAAAAGGCGGAGGAGCTGCAGTATGCCGCTGAGGACAATGTATATTTTGACCTCATAGAGCCGCAGACCAGCATAAGGGTAGACAGTATCGTATACTCCTTTGCGTTGTTCCCCGAAAAGGCTGCAGACACGGTGTACCTGCCCGTTAAGCTGTCCGGCAACCGCGCAGCGGTGGACCGCACATTCCGCATCAGCGTGGTGGACAGCGCTACCACTGCCACAGAAGGGCTGCATTACCAGCCCATGAAAGACAGCTACAGCCTGCCGGCCGGCGCCGGCAGCGTACAGGTACCGGTAGTGTTGTATAATACAGATACGGCGCTGATGAACAAGACCGTGCGCATCAAGTTCCTGCTGGAAGGCACGGCAGATCTGCAGGCGGACTATAAACACTGGGACACGGTCAGGGTCATTTTTTCCAACCGCCTGGAAAAACCGGTATGGTGGGATACCTGGATCGGTGAGCTGGGGCCTTATTCCCGGGTAAAGCACGAGCTGTTCATCCGCACTTCGGGCACTACAGAGCTGCCGCCTACTACTTCCGACGCTACAACTACGCCTCGCGTATTGTACTATACCCGCCGCTTCCGGTCGTTCCTGAATGATCCTCTGCTATGGGTGCAGGATTACCCCGGTGAGGGATATACCGTGGAGCCGGCCGGCAGCAACGCCTATTATTTTTACAGCATTACCAACCCGCAGAAGAAGTACCGGATGGAGCTGAACCCGGCGGACAACAAATATTATTTCACGGACGAGAACGGCAACCGGATCGTATAATATCAACACCTGGCATATGCAAAAAAACCTGTTATATATACTGGGCATACTGGGGCTGTGCATAGCCGCCTGCTCCCGCGATAAAGGCAACTACGATTACGTGGAGCTGCCCGATCCTGTGATCAGCCGGCTGGATACGGCCTACAGCGTGATCACCGGCGATAGCCTGGTCATTACACCGCACATACAGCTGGCCTCCGGCAGGGATGATTATAGCTGCCACTGGAAAATAGACGTACCGCTGAAAGCGATGTCGCTGGACTACGAAGGCCGGGAGCTGCGGATCATTTTCGGGGAAGCCTCCGGCCGCTACAAGGCCCAGCTGGCAGTGGAGGATAACTCCAATGGCATGAAGTATTTCTATGAATTTTTCATCAACTGCCAGACGGAGTTCACCAAAGGCACGCTGGTGCTGAGCAACAGCGGTGGACATGCCGTGCTCACCTTCGTAAAGCCCGACGGTACAGTGCAGCCCGGCCTCTATGAAGCCATTAACCAGGAGGCGCTGCCCGGTGAGGCCATGCAGCTGGTGCCTGTACAGAACCAGTTCTACCTGAACCGCCTCACTTCCTACTGGATCACCTATACGAATGGCGGCGTACTCCTGGATGCAGACAACCTGCAGCGTATACGCTACCTGGAGGAAAATTTTTACGAGCCGCCGGCCAGCCTGCAGCCGCAGTATTTCATGAACATGAACTCCGGGGTAACTCATGCCGTGATGAATGGGAAGCTGTACTTCGGTGCCACGGAAACCGCGCCGTTCTGGCCCTACTACGGGTATTTCGGCGTGCCCATATCCGGCAGCTACACCCTGTACCCGCTGGTGCTGCATAATGCCATGGAACAGCCTAACAACCCGTACTACCTCGGATTTGAGGCCAGCCGCAAACAGTTCCTGCGCTTTTATGGCGGCGCATATTACGGCGCCACCTACGATGTGCTGGGCGATGCCTTTAACCCGAAGGACCTGAAAATGGACCTGCTGTACATGGACCGCTTCAGCGATAATGACCTGTACGCTTTTTGCGACAGCGCCGGTAAGAAGATGGAGCTGAAGTTCCGGCTGGAGTTTACAGACACGACCCAACGGTTTTATCCTGCCTATAAAAAGGAATTCCCCGGGGCCAGCCTGCTGACTGCCGGCACCATCTGGCGCTCCTCGCCCATAGGCGTGTTCTTCTTCAGCGCCCATGACAGGATCTACCGCTACAACCCGCTGAATGCGGAAATAAGGCCGCTGGACGCCAGCTTTGGAGGCAAGGAGGTCACCATGCTGAAAGTGCTGCAGGGCGGCAACCTGCTGCTGGCCGGCGTGGAAGGCGCTATTTATCACCTGGATATCAGCACCGGCAAGCTGGGCCAGATCATCAAAAAGACAGACGGCATACCCGGCACGCCAAAGGATATCATACTACGTGATTAAAACAATACCTAAATAAAAATAGCTATGAAGAAAAAATGGATATTATTTGCCAGTATAGCCTTCCCTGTGATGGCCCATGCGCAGGGCGGCGCCTTTGTGCTGAAGGGTAAGCTGGGCAACCTGGATGCCCCGGCCAAAGCCTACCTGGACCGCCGGGAGGACGGGAAGATCATCCTGGACTCCGCCGTGCTGCACAACGGCGTATTCACTTTCAAAGGCGAGGTGGGCGGCCCCGTGCTGTGCATGCTGATGGTAGATCATGAAGGCAAAGGAATGCCCAATCCCTCCACGGCAGCAGACAAGCGCCTGATATACCTGGAAAAAGGCACCATTCACCTGGCTGCCCGTGAAACGCTGGAGGACGGGGAGATCACCGGTTCCCCCGTTAATAAAGAGCACGACCGCTATAAAAAATTCCTGTCGCCTTTTGACGAGCAGATGAACAGCCTGAACCGCGACTTTGCCGCCTCCACAGCGGAGCAGCGGAAAGACACGGTGTTTATGCATGCGCTGAACGCCCGTTATGATAAAGCCATGCAGGAAAAGCGGGCGCTGATGAAACAGTTCATTGCCGAAAATCCCAATTCTTTCTTCAGCGTTGTAGCGCTGAAAGAGCTGGGCGTTCACCTGGATATGGACCTGGCGGTGCTGGAACCGTTGTACAAAAGCCTGGCCCCGGAGCTGCGCAACAGCCCGGCGGGTAAGGAGTTTGCCGCCTCCATGGACAAGGAGCGCCGCCTGGTGGTAGGCGCTGTCGCGCCTGACTTTACCCAGAACGATGTGAACGACAGGCCCGTGAAGCTGTCCGACTTCCGGGGCAAATACGTGCTGCTGGATTTCTGGGCCTCCTGGTGCGGGCCCTGCCGTGCGGAAAATCCCGTGGTAGTAGCCGCCTTTAACCAGTACAAGGATAAGAATTTTACGGTGCTGAGCGTATCGCTGGACAGGCCGGGTAAAAAAGCTGACTGGCTGGCCGCTATTAAAAAGGATGGGCTGGAAGGCTGGACCCACGTGTCCGACCTTAAATTCTGGAGCAATGCAGTAGCCGTGCAATACGGCATCCGCGGGGTGCCTACCAACTTCCTGATAGATCCTTCCGGCAAGATCGTGGCCCGGAACCTGCGGGGAGAAAAGCTGCAGGAAAAACTGGCGCAGCTGCTTAACTAGTTAATAATTAGCAGGAATAAAGGAGAAATGATCGCAGCGCCGGTGTTGTATAGCAGCACCGGCGCTGCGATTATTAATTTTTCATTATTAATTATTAATTATTTTGCGGACGGTAACGTCATTAAATGTATAAACAATATGGATAGTATGCCATCCGGGGAGGAGGTGTTGTTAAGGATGATCGGGGGGGACGAGTCTGCATTTACCAGCATTTACCGGCACTACCATCCCGCGCTATATATTTATCTGCTGCGCTTCTGTAAAATTCCTTCCCTGGCGGAAGATCTTGTGCACGACGTTTTCCTGAAGGTATGGGAGATCAGGCACCGTATTAACCCCCGGCTACCCTTTACCGCTTACCTGTACCGGATCGCCAGGAACCACGCTTTTAAGACCTTACAGCAGATAGCCCATGACCAGCACCTGCGCGCACAGCTGCTGCAGCACCTGCCGGCAGCAGGCGGCGGACAGCCGGAGCTGCTGGTCAGGGAGAAGGAGTACGACCGCCTGTTCCGCGAAGCCCTGGCCCGGCTTACCCCTCAACGCCTCAATGTGTTCCGCCTGTGCCGGCAGGAAGGCAAAAGCTATGACGAGGCGGCCGCCATACTGGGCATTTCCCGCAATGCCGTTAAGAAGCACATGGTGCTGAGCATGCGCTTTATCCATAATTATATATACCGCCACGGGGATGTGCTGATGGCCCTGCTGCTGGCAGGAAAAATTTTCTGAGATTTTTTTGGAGGGAGGGGTACCCTCCCGGCCGGTTTCCGGATATTATATGCAGGTACTCTGCCTGAAAGGGTGCCGGCATAACTTATGTCTCAAACTAATGGCCACTACGAAAAACTGGTACAGCGCTACCTGGATGGGCAATGCACCGCCGAAGAGGTAGCGGAGCTGTATGACTGGCTCCGGTCGTCCGGCGCCCACCGTACCCTGCTGGCTGCCATGCAGCGGGAGTTTGAGCAGGTTATGCAGGAGCAGCACGAGGTGCCTGCTGCGCTCAGCGATCGTATGGAGGCCCGGCTGCTGCAGGATATCAGCAGGGGCGCCCGGGAAGTGCAGTTGCGCAGCCGGCCTTACCGCCTCCTGGCAGCCGCTTCCGTACTGCTGCTGGTGCTGGCTGGCGGCGCCTGGTGGCTCAGCTCCCGTCCCCAACCCGCACAGATCGCTCAGACAATTGCTATAGACAGCCTTACAAAGGATCATGATATCGCTCCCGGTAGCAGCAAGGCCGTGCTTACCCTGGCAGACGGCTCCACCGTTACGCTGGATAGCGCCGGCAACCAGGTGATACAGCAGGGGAAAACCCTGGTGCAGCAGCACAAGGGCCAGTTGCAGTACGCTGCCGGCAATGGCAAAGCTATAGGTTACAACAAGCTCACCGTGCCGCGGGGCGGCCAGTTCCACGTAGTACTGCCCGACGGCAGTGGCGTATGGTTGAATGCCGCTTCCAGCCTGAGATATCCCACTGCCTTTACCGGTAAGGAAAGGATAGTGGAAATGGAGGGGCAGGGCTATTTTGAAATAGCCCCGGACCCCCGCCGGCCTTTCATCGTAAAAGTAAATACCACCGAAGTGCAGGTGCTGGGCACCCGCTTTGACATCATGGCCTACCCGGATGAAAACAGCCTGAATACTACGCTGCTGGAGGGCGCCGTCAATATGAAGCAGGGCAGCCTGCAGCGGCAGCTGAAACCGGGGCAGCAGGCTGTGCTGGACTACAGCACCGGCCGCATGTCCGTACACCCGGTGGATGTGAATGGCGTCATTGCCTGGAAAACCGGTTTTTTTGAATTTGACAATGCGGATATCACCGTTATCATGCGACAGCTGGCCCGCTGGTACGACATCGAGATCAGCTACCCGAACGGTCCCGGCAGCCGGCTCTTCGGCGGCCGTATCAGCCGGGACCTGCCTTTATCCGGGATACTGCGCATGCTGGAGGCCAACGGCGCAAAGTTTAACCTGGAAGGACGCCGGCTGACCGTTATTGCAGAATAGGAAAAAGACAATAAACAAAACCTAGGACCCGGATGCTGTGCCGTTACCACGTATGGCCGGCGCCAAGTAACAACTATCTATGACAAAACTGACAAACCAGAGAAACGTTATGAAGAATAAACCACCAGGCTAGAGAGAAGGGCAGTCCCAAAAAAACCGGAAGTGCTCGCAACACCTCCGGCCATATGTCTGGGCTTCCCGGAAATTCAGTCCCGTAAAGAACTATTTATCTCGTCATTCCCAAACACTACAAAAGTATGCAATTTAACTTTAGTGGTAGGGCTTGCCGTATCGGTAAGCGATCTACGGTTCCGGTTACACGTGCAGTACGAACCCGTATAGCCGGCAAAATGTTCCGCGTCATGAAACTGACAACCTTTTTGTTGCTTGCAGCTTGCCTGCAAATAAGCGCCAAAGCGGTGTCGCAGCAGATCACGCTTTCGGCAAAGAATGCGCCGCTGAAAAAGGTGCTGAAGGAGGTGTCCAGGCAAACAGGTGTTTCCATTGTTTATGATGAAACGATGATCGCCCGTACCAATCCCGTCACGCTTTCCGTAAAGAACGCATCCGTAAAGGAAGTGCTGGACCAGTGCCTGAAAGGGCAGCCGGTATCCTACAGCATGGACGGCTTGCGTATTGTTATCCGGGACCTGCCCGAGGCCCCGCGCCAGCCCGCTGATACCACCATCCGCGTGAGCGGCCGTATCACGGATGATAAAGGCGAGCCGGTGCCCGGCGCTACCATCCGCGTAAAGGGTACCAATACCGGCACTGCCGCCGGTGCAGACGGTAATTACAGCATCACCGTGCCGCAGGGCAGCCAGCTGGTGATCAGCTTCCTGGGCTACACGCCGCAGACGCTACCGGTTACCGGCAGCACGCTGAACGTGCAGCTGGCGGTATCCCAGACCTCCCTCACGGAAACGGTGGTGGTAGGTTACGGCGTGCAGAAAAAGAGCGTGGTAACCGGCTCCATATCCAGCGTAAGGGCCGCCGACCTGGAGAACCAGCCGGTAACCCGTACGGAGCAGGCCCTGCAGGGCCGTACCTCCGGCGTTACCATTGCCGCCAACTCCGGCCAGCCGGGTTCCGCCGCTACTGTAAGGGTAAGGGGCCTCACCACCTTCGGCAACAACAACCCGCTGTGGGTAGTAGACGGCGTGGTAGTGGACAACGGCGGTATCGGCTACCTGAACCAGTACGACATTGAATCCATAGAAGTGCTGAAAGATGCCGCTTCCCAGGCCATCTACGGTGCACGTGCAGCCGCCGGCGTTATACTCATTACCACTAAAAAGGGGAAGGCCGGTACGCTGAAGGTGAACTACAACGGCTACTACGGCATCTCCGAGCCGGCTAAAAAGCTGGACCTGCTGAATGCCACGGAATATGCCACCCTACGCAATGAGGCCGCCATCAATGCCGGCAAAGATGCGCCCTTTGCCAATCCTGCGGCGCTGGGTGCCGGTACAGACTGGCAGTCTGTGATCTTCAACAACAGCGCACAGCGCCAGAACCACGAGATCAGCGTAAGCGGCGGTAACGACAGGTCCACCTTCTACGGCTCTTTCGGTTACCTGAACCAGGAGGGCATTGTAGCTACCGATATATCCAAATACCAGCGGGTGAATGTGCGCCTGAACTCCACGCACAAGCTGTCCAAATACGTTACTTTCGGTGAGAATGTAGGCTACGCCTATGACAAGGCTATAGGGCTGGGCAATACCAACAGCGAATTTGGCGGTCCTTTAAGCTCCGCTATCAACCTGGACCCTATTACGCCTCTGGTGGTGACCGACCCGGCGGTAGCATCCCAGCAGCCTTACCTGAACAAAGGCGTGGTAAGGGATGCGCAGGGCCGTCCTTACGGTATTTCCGGTTCGGTAGGGCAGGAGATCACCAACCCGCTGGCCTACATCCAGACCCGCCTGGGCAACTATTCCTGGTCGCACAACGTGGTAGGTAATATGTTCCTCGAAATACAGCCCATTGAAGGGCTGCGGGTCCGGTCCAGCATAGGCACCAAAATCTCCTTCTGGGGCAATGAGACCTTTACGCCGATCTTCTGGCTCAACTCCTCCACTACTTCGCCCCGTACTTCTTTCCAGCGTACCAATAACCAGCGCTTTGACTGGAACCTGGAGAATACCATCTCCTATACAAAGGCATTCGGGTTGCATGATGTGACCCTGCTGGTAGGACAGGGCGCATACCTGGACAACCGCACTAAAGCCACGGACGTTACCTATTTTGATCTGCCCGCAAGCAGCTTCAAGGAGGCATCCATGAACTTCAACGTGGCTACCGCCAACAGGGTAGCTACCGGTAGCGAAGGAATAGACCACAAGGTGGCTTCTCTCTTTGCCCGTGTGAACTATGCCTACAATGAAAAATATCTCTTTACCGGTATTATCCGCCGTGACGGCTCCAGCCGCTTCGGCGCCAATAACAAGTACGGTGTGTTCCCCTCCTTTTCACTGGGCTGGGTAACCTCCCGCGAAAACTTCTGGCCCGCCAATAACGTAGTGGACTTCCTGAAGATCCGCGGCGGCTATGGCGTAGTGGGCAATGATAATATAGCCGACCTGGGATATGCTTCCATCGTAGGCGGCGGCAGGAACTATACCATTGGCAGCGAAGGTTCCTACCTGGTGGGCTACAGCCCCAATGCCCCGGCTAACCCTGATCTGCGCTGGGAAGAGACCAAGCAGACCAACATCGGTTTTGAAGCTACCCTGTTCAGGGACATCCACCTGTCCTTTGACTGGTATAAGAAAGTAACTACCGGCATTCTGCAGGAGCTGCGCATTCCGTTTTACGTAGGCGCCTTCAGCAACCCGGTAGCCAACGTGGCCGATATGGAAAATACCGGTATAGAGCTGGAGCTGGGCTACCGGAAAGTGCTGGGTGATGTAACGCTCTCCCTGAACGGTAATGTATCCTACATCAAGAATAAAGTAACAGACCTGGGTCCTGGCATTTCCTACCTGTCCGGCGGGGAAACCTTCATTGCCAGCAGCTACCCGCTTACCCGCACAGCCGTGGATCAGCCGTTCAGCTCCTTCTATGGCTTCCAGACACTGGGCATTTTCCAGACACAGGAAGAAGTGGACAACTACGTGAGCAGGGACGGCAAAAAGATACAGCCCAATGCCGTACCCGGCGATTTCCGCTGGGCGGATTTGAACGGCGACGGCGAGATCAATGATCAGGACCGTACCTTCATTGGCAACCCGCTGCCTACCTGGACTTACGGCCTTACCGTGAATGCCGCCTACAAGGGCTTTGACCTGATCGTGTTCGGGCAGGGCGCTGGCGGCAACAAGATATTCCAGGGCCTGCGCCGCCTGGATATTGGTAACGCCAACTGGCAAACGAAGGCATTGGGCCGCTGGACAGGCCCCGGCACTTCCAATGATTTTCCCAGGCTGGTGGAAGGCGATCCCAACAACAACCGCAACTTCACCAATCCCTCCGATTTCTACCTGGAAAGCGGCAGCTACTTCCGCATCAAGAACCTGCAGCTGGGCTATACCCTGCCGGCTTCCCTCAGCAAGCGTGCCGGCATTGAAAGAGTGCGCGTGTACATCATGAGCGAGAACCTGGTGACCTTTACCGGCTATACCGGCTTTGACCCGGAGATCGGCGGCAACGTAATGAGCATTGACCGCGGCATCTACCCGCAGGCCCGTTCTTACATGATGGGATTGAATATTACTTTTTAACAAGCAAAAGCTGATTAAACATGAACAAACGTAAAATTTCATATATAGCTATGCTGGCGGCAGGTATGCTGGTAGCAGGCTCCTGCAGCAAAAGCTGGCTGGATGTGGAGCCCAAGGGGTCCATTCCCGAAGAGGACTATTACAAGAATGCGGATGAAGCCATGAACGGGCTGGTAGCCGTTTATGACGTGGTAGGCTGGCAGGGCAATGGTTTTGTGACCAAAGTGGGCGCGCTGAACGCGGCCTCCGACGATCATTATGCCGGCGGCGGCGGTCCCAACGACGTGAGCGCCCTGCAGGTATGGTCCAACTATACCCTCACACCGGCCACCGGCCCGCAGGAAGAGCTATGGAGAAAAGGCTTTTCCGGCGTGGCACGCGCCAATACCCTGCTGGCCAAGCTGCCGGATGTGCCGATGGATGAGAACCTGAAAAAACGTTTTGCAGCAGAAGCAAGATTCCTGCGCGCCTATTTTTATTTTGACCTGGTGCGCCTGTTCAAATCAGTGCCTTTAATGACAGACCCGATCAGTACGCTCAACGAGATGTATGACGTGCCGCAGGCTACGCCGCAGGAAGTGTATGCGCAGATAGAGCAGGATCTGAAGGATGCAATTGCCGAGCCTAACCTGCCGGACCAGGTGCCCGCTGCAACGGAAGGCGGCCGTATTACCAAAGGCGCCGCGCATGCCCTGCTGGGAAGGGTATACCTGTTTCAGGAGAAGTGGGCCGATGCCGTGGCCGAGCTGGAGGAAGTGAACGGCGCCATGCCCGGCCAAACCAGCGCCAAATACGGCTACAAGCTGCTGGACAATTTCGGCGACCTGTGGAACCCCGCGCACAAGTTCAACAGCGAATCCATTTTCGAGATAGACTTTAACGCCAACTCAGCCGGCAACTGGGACTGCGTATCCTGCACAGAAGGCAATGTGCTGGGCGTAATGGTAGGCCCCAGGGGCTACCGGGCTTTGACAGACGACGCCCCGGACTATGTATCCGGCTGGAGCTTCCTGGTGATCACACCAGACCTGTTCAACGCCATCCACTATGATCCCCGCTACAGGTACACCGTAGCCAACCTGGACAGCCTGGAAGACAACGGTATCGTGGAGTACGAAAAGGGCTTTATGAACACCGGCTACTTCCTGGAAAAATTTGCAGGCCGCACCTCCACCCGCAGTACCGGCGGCGGTAACTGGGAACTGAACTTTGGCCTGGATATGTACGAGATCCGCCTGGCAGACACCTACCTGATGGAAGCAGAAGCCCGCGTGCGTTCCGGCGAGAGCGGCCTGGCAGGCACCCGCTCCTACGACCTGCTGAATGCCGTGCGCGCCCGTGTGGGCCTGGCCCCTGTTAGCGCCACCATTGACAATATCATGCAGGAGCGCCGCCTGGAGCTGGCCGGCGAAGGTTTCCGCTGGTTTGACCTGGTACGCACCGGCAGGGCATCTGCCGTGCTGGGCAGCCGCGGCTTTGTGGCCGGCAAGCATGAATACCTGCCCATCCCGCTGCTGGAGCTGGACAACACCCAGATAGAGCAGACCACGGAATGGGGCGGCACCAAGTAAAGAATGATAAATGTAAAATGATAAATGTGAAATGTAAAAGCTGGCAGCAGTGCGCAATCCTGCATTAAAACATTGCCACGCACCTTTACATTTCACATTTATCATTTTACATTTTACATTTAAAACAAAAAGCAGAAGGATGAGAGCATGGAAACATATACCCTTTGCCCTGCTGGCGCTTTGCCCGGGCTATGGAAGCGCTGCCGCGCAGGAGGCGCCCGCAGACAAGCACTGGCAATTTGAGACCACACGATACCATTTTCCCCGCCACGATGGAAGTGGATTATGTAAGCGTATACAACATGATAGACCAATAACAACGAACCGGACATGATACAAAACGGCAACAAGACCAGCGGCCTGGCAGCAGCCCTGTTACTGGGCGCAGCATGCCTGGCAGGCTGTAAGAACAGCACCGGTGAACAAGGTATAAGCTACTGGCTGACAACCCCCGGCAGAACGGCTTTATTCGCCCCGCAGCCGGCCACCCTGCCGTTCAGGGATACCGTTAATGACTATCCCACGATTACGGTAGACACCACGCAAACCTACCAGGAGATAGACGGTTTTGGCTTCGCCCTTACCGGCGGCAGCGCCATGCTGATCAATTCCCTGCCTCCCGCAGCACGGGACACGCTGCTGAAGGAGCTGTTCCTCCCCGAAGGCAACGGCATTGGGGTGAGCTACCTGCGGGTCACCATTGGCGCATCTGATCTGAGCGATACTACGTTTACCTACGATGAAATGCCCGCCGGGCAAACGGATGAGAACCTGGAGCATTTCACCATGGAAAGAGAGCAAAAAGACCTGTTGCCCGTATTGAAAAAGATCGTGGCGCTGAACCCCTCCATGAAAATACTGGGCTCTCCCTGGACAGCGCCTACCTGGATGAAGACCAACCGCGCGTTCAAGGGCGGCAGCCTGCAACCCCGGTATTACAGCGCCTATGCACAGTACTTTGTGAAGTACATACAGGCCATGCAGCAGGAAGGCATTACCATAGACGCCATTACGCCGCAGAATGAACCCCTGCATGGCGGCAATGTGCCCAGCATGGTGATGCAGCCGGAAGAGCAGGCGGATTTTATTGCCCGCCACCTCGGCCCTGCTTTCAAAGCGGCCGGCCTCAAAACAAAGATCATTATTTATGATCACAATGCAGACCGCCCCGATTATCCCGTTACCGTGCTGAATGATGCCAGGGCAAGGCCCTACATTGACGGTTCCGCCTTTCACCTGTACGGCGGCGATATTACGGCGCTCACACAGGTGCATGATGCCTACCCCGACAAGCATATCTATTTTACAGAACAATGGGTAGGCGCGCCCGGCGTATTCAGCACTAACCTGCAATGGCATGTAAGTACCCTGATCATTGGCGCTACGCGCAACTGGAGCCGCAATGTAGTGGAGTGGAACCTGGCTGCAGACCCCTCCTACAATCCGCACACCGTGGGCGGCTGTACCGCCTGCGTAGGCGCACTGACCCTAGGCGACAGCGTGACCCGCAATGTGGCCTATTACATTATTGCGCATGCCGCAAAGTTTGTACGGCCCGGCTCCGTGCGCATTGCTTCCAATGTGCCCGGCAAGCTGAATAACGTGGCCTTCAGGGCGCCGGATGGCAGGAAAGTGCTGATCGTGATCAATGACGGGAAAGCACCGCAAACGTTCAACATCCGCTTTAACGGGAAGCTGGCCACTACCGCCCTGGATACCGGCGCCGTGGCTACCTACGTGTGGCGGTAACGCGGTGCGGGCAACAATGCCCCTTTGAAGCAAAGGAGGCGCATCATTATCCCGGTGACCCGGTGGCAGAGCAGGGGACCGGTTTAAACGGCGCTGCTTTTCCCGGAATAAGTTTATATTGCAAACCATTCTGTACAATTCTTTGCTTATGAGATTATTCCTGCTTTTGGTATTCCATTGCGCCTGCCTGTGCCTTGCTGCTTCCGGACAATCTGCCAGCCCCGCCATTCCTTTCCAGCTGCTGGGATCAGGCCACATCCTGGTAAAGGCAACGGTAGACGGGGTGGAAGGTAACTTCCTGTTTGATACCGGCGCCGGGCTGACCGTGCTCACCAAAACTTTTTTTGACAAGCTGCCGCATGCGGAAAAAAAGGACGGGGGCTTCACTGCCTTCCGCGCCACCGGCGAGCGCCTGGACGCCGACCTGTACACGGTGAAGGATTTTGAGCTGGGCAGCATGAAACACGCCGCTGAAGAGGTTAGCTACCTGGATGTAAAGCTGGGCGGACTGGATGGGATCATTTCACTGAAGTTCATGGAAAAGCAGCCCTTTACCATTGACCTGGAAAAGAAGGAGATCCGGCTGGAAACACCGGCCACGCTGGCCGCTATCCGGAAAACCGGCACGCTGATACCCATCCAGCCGGAAGACTACCGCGGGCATGCGCTGGATATGTTCGCTTATTTCAGGGTGAACGATACGCTGACCCTGCAGCTGTCGCTGGACAGCGGCGCAGGAAAGGATGTGTTCAAGCTGAACGCAAAATACCTGCAGGCCCTGGGCGTTAATGTAGATGACACCACCCGGGTTAAAAAGACCGCCCGGCGCAGCGAGATCAATAAGGACTTTGTATCGCATACCTACCTTACCTCCCTGGACAAGCTGGCGGCTGCTGCCGCGCCCTCCGTATATACAACCGGTTTTAGGGCACAGTTTGTGGAAGGACTGATCTACGACGGTATTATGTGGATCAATTGGCTGGGCAACCGGATCACGATAGATGTGCCGGGCAGGGCCATGCTGGTGCAAAACTGATAATTTATTGCATATGAACGTATTGTGGACCGCGCAGTACGACATGGTACAAATGGCCAGGGCCGTTTTGCTGGATTACTGCGATACCATATCGCCGGCGGATTTTGTGGCCGAAAATGCCGGTTTTGGCCGGGGCGGCAGCATGCGCAACCTGCTGGTGCATATTGGCCATACCTACCAGTACTGGGCCGGTTTTCATGCGCTGGGCCGGGAAATGGAATACCCGTCCTATGAAAAGGTCCCGGATGTGCCTGCGTGCCGGGACTTTTTCCGGTCCATTGACCAGCTGATGCAGGCCTTCATCAGCCACTACAGGGATGCCGGCGCCGTACAGCTGGCTTCCCGGCAGGGCGATAAGGTAACCGTTACCACACCCCTGCAGGTATTTACGCATGTGATCACCCACGAATTCCACCACAAGGGGCAGGTACTTTCCATAAGCCGGCAGCTTGGCTATACGCCCCTGGATACGGATATTATCCGCTAACCCCCTTTTTTTTCCGTTTTGCGTAAATGATTTTCCCGTTTCGCATAGGGAATGATGCCGCCTTGCCCGATTTTTATAGTCAAAGCAAGCAGGGAGGTATAACGTATGGGAAATAATCACCAAACCACCGGGAAGAAAAAAGGCAGGTCCTGGCTCAGAAAGCTGAATGCCTGGCTGCACCTCTGGCTGGGGCTTGGCTCCGGCCTCATCGTGCTGATCGTGAGCATTACCGGCTGCCTGTTCGTGTTCCACAAGGAGATATCGGGCTGGATACACCACGATATCCTGTACGTGGAAGCGCAGCCAACGCCGCCACTGCCGCTGAGCGTGCTGCAGGAAAAAGCCCAGGCCGCCCTGGGAAAGGATTTTCCTATCCGCAGCATGATCACCTACCGGCAGCCGGACCGGTCCTGGGAGTTCATTACCTTCAAGAACGGCGACCCTGATGCGCTTACCATTTTTGGCGCTACCGAATACTACAAAACCGCTTACGTCAATCCCTATACCGGTGGAGTGACTGCGGTGCGCAACCTGAAATACGACTTTTTTGTGCTGATGAAGTACGCCCACTGGAGCCTGCTGCTCAACACCAGATACGGGCAGCCCATTGTAGGCTGGGGCACCTTCATCTTCGTTGTGCTGCTGATCACCGGGCTGATACTGTGGTGGCCCAAAAAGTGGACCAGGAAGGCCCGTGAAAAAAGCTTCCGTATCAAATGGTCCGCCAATTTCAAGCGGGTGAACTACGACCTGCATAACGTGCTGGGCTTTTATGCCCTGCTGATAGCCCTGGTGCTGGCCCTTACCGGCATGGTATGGTCCTTCAAGTGGTTCAGACAGGCCGTATATGTAGTGGCTTCCGGCAGCACTGTGCCGCCGCAGCCCAAAGTGGTAAAGTCCGATACCCTGGCGCTGCCGCCGGCCAACAGCAACCCGCTGGACATTGCTTATGCCGCGGCTGTAAAGGCCGCCCCTGCCGCAAAACGTATAGGCGTAAGCGCAGTACCGCCTGCCAGTGACGCCACCATCCGCATAGCAGCCTACTGGGGCAGGGAAACCTATTATGACCGCGACGATCTGCAGTTTGACAAGCATACCGGCAAGCTCCTGCTGCGTGAAGCCGCCAAAGACCGCAATGCAGGAGAGCGCCTGATCGGTATGAACTACGATATTCACGTAGGCGCCATTGCCGGCCTGCCGGGCAAGATACTGGCCTTCTTTGCCAGCCTGATCTGCGCCAGCCTGCCCGTTACCGGCCTGATGGTATGGCTGAATAAAGGCAGGAAGAAAGCGGTAAAACCGGCTGAGCAGGAGGAAGGATACCGGCGTGCGCCCCGGCAGCAACCCCGTGTGGCGCTGGCCGGCCGCGAGTAAGCCCCGCCCCCCTCCGGATGGTTTCGTATCTTTGCCGGATGCATGACCATAGTTATGACGACATCCTCACATTTGAAAAGTGTATTGCATTCCTGGATCACCTCGGCATCCGGACCGAATTCCGGGACATTGGAACAAACAGCTTCCTGCCCGGTTTCTTAATTGAGAACGGCATTATTGTTATTGACTACCAGCAGCTGCGGCACCCCGGCGATATCCTGCACGAAGCCGGCCATATTGCCGTAGTGCCTTCCGCAGACCGGCGTTGCCTTACAGAAGAGGCCATCATGCACCGGGTGAACAGGGAGGCAGAGGAGATCATGGCCATTGCCTGGTCCTATGCCGCCTGCAGCTATTTACTGATAGACCCCGCTTTTGTTTTCCATGAAGAAGGATACCGGGGCGGCAGCAGCTACATTACCGACAGCTGTGATGACAAAAGCTACCTGGGCCTCTCCATGCTGGAGGGGATCGGCCTTACAGATGTGCCATCCTATCCTGACATGATCCGCTGGCTGCGGGAATAATTTACACGCCTTTGCGCAGGCTTTCGGCATACGCGTTCGGCAGGGGGCTGTCTTCTACTGCTTTCGCGGCTTTCTCCACATCATAGGTAAAACGGACAAACTCCACCTGTACGGTATCCTTGTCCAGCACACTGCTGTTCTCCCGGATGTGCAGCAGCACGTAGCCGCCCCGGGGATCGCCATCCTTGGGCTTGCCCACGGATCCTGTATTGATGGCATGCCGGTAATGCTGCCCTGCCTCCGGCACAGCCGGCAGTATGCGGTGGTAAGGTTGGTGGGTATGGCCAAAGCACATAATGTCCGCATCCGCGTCCTGCATGATCCGCAGCAGGCTTTTTTCGTCCCGGTCCTCGAACAGGTATTCGTTGATCTTCCGCGGGCTGCCATGCACCAGCAGCAGGTGCAGCGTATCCTGGTGCAGCTGGAAAGTTACTTTTATATGGGCAGGCAGGGTGCGCAGGTAGCGGCGTTCGTCGTCCTGCATTATTTCATTGGTAAAGGAGATGGACACCGCGCCATTCGCCTTTTCGGTATCCGTTTTATAAGCGCAGCCGCAGTCATTGCTGCTGCGCCCGATACCAAGATCATAGTTGCCCGCGATGGTGGGAATGCCCCGCCGGCGTATTTCCCGGACCACTTCATTGGGCCAGATATTGTAGCCCACCAGGTCGCCCAGGCAGTAAATGGCGTCTGGCTGCCGGGCATCCAGGTCTTTAAAGAAGGCTTCCAGTGCTGGCAGGTTGGCGTGAATGTCGCTGAAGAGTGCAATTTTCATGCTCGGTGCTTTGTAGTGTACAGGATCAGCTATTGCAGCAACCGGGCTCACAGCAGGCGGATGCGGCCGGTTTTTCGGCATACACGGTAATGCTGTAAATACCGGTATTGCCGGCCCTGAATTGTGCAATTTCATCTGCCGTTAAATAGTTGGCAAGAATATCATCCGGAATGTGAATGGCTTTTTCCTTTTGCAGGGTAAGGTTGGTGAAGCCGTTGTTGCGGATCAGCTCCAGGTAAGTTTCCTTTTGTATGGCACCGGATACGCAGCCGGCGTACATTTCAGCTGCTTCCTGTATTTTGGGCGGCAGCATGCCGGAAAGCACGATATCGGAAATGCTGAAATGCCCGCCGGGCTTCAGCACCCGGAATATTTCCCTGAATACGCCATTCTTGTTGGGCACCAGGTTCAGCACGCAGTTGCTCACGATCACGTCCGCTATGTTGGCGGTAACGGGCATCTGCTCAATATCCCCCTGCCGGAACTCTACATTATTGAACCCGATCTTTTCCGCATTGGCCCGGGCCTTTTCGATCATGGCCGGGGTAAAGTCAATGCCTATTACCTTGCCGGTCTCGCCGGTTTCCCGTCGGGCAATGAAGCAGTCGTTGCCCGCGCCGGAGCCCAGGTCTATTACCGTATCTCCTTTTTTGATCTGTGCAAACTGCGTAGGCAGGCCGCATCCCAGGCCCAGGTCTGCATCGGGATTGTATCCTTCCAGTCTGGAATAGTCATCGCTCATGATGTTGTATACTTCCGTAGAGCAGCCGCCGGCCCCGCAACAGGATGACTGGTTTACATCCTTGTCCTGTAAAGCAATTTCGCTGTATTTCTGCTTTACCATTTCTTTTAGCTGGATATCTGTAGGCATGACGAATAGATTTATCTTATTATTGCAATATTGCGATTGGTTGGTGCAAAAAATTTTAGCAGCAGGTGCTGTCCGGCGCCACGTCTTTAAAGAACCCGGCAAACAACAGCTGGTACTGCTTCCATACTTTGGGATTGATGCAGTAGCATACATTCACGCCCTCAATGGTCCCCTGGATCAGCCCTGCGGTTTTCAGCTCTTTCAGGTGTTGGGAGGTGGTGGCCTGCGCCAGGCCCAGCTCATCCACCAGGTCGCCGCACACGCAGGCATTCTTTTTTACAAGGTACTGCAGGATGGCAATGCGGGCCGGGTGGGCCAGCGCTTTGGCCATCAGGGCCATCTCATTCTGTTGCTTCGTAAATAGATCCGCTTTGGTAGCTCCCATGTTGTTGACTTTTGTATCGTAATATTACGATTGATAATTGAATTTCCAAAAAGTTTTTTGATTTGATACGCTAATTTACAGGCCCATGAACGAGGCGCCCACTTTTCGCAAAACCCGGATAGCTCCTACGCCCAGCGGCTTTCTGCACCTGGGCAATGTGCTGTCCTTTGCCCTTACTGCGGCCCTGGCCCGGGAAACGCAAGCCCGCATATTACTCCGGATCGACGACCTGGACAGGGAGCGGGTACAGCAGGAATATGTACAGGATATTTTCAATACGCTACGCTTCCTGGAAATACCCTGGGATGAAGGACCTGCGGATTACACGGCGTATGAAACCGTTTATTCGCAGCTGCTCCGCATGGATATGTACCGGGCAGCGCTGCAGCAGCTGAAGGAGGCGGGCCACGTGTTTGCCTGCACGTGCTCCCGTGCGCAGATAGCTGCCATTAGCCCGGATGGCGCTTACCCCGGCACCTGCCGCCATAAAAATATCCCGCTGGATGCTCCCAACGCGAGCTGGCGACTGCGCACTTCCCCTGCAAAGGAGTTGCGCGTTAGAACATTATCCGGTGAACTGATCCGGGCCACGCTGCCACCTGTCATGCAGGAATTTGTAGTAAGAAAAAAAGACGGTTACCCTGCCTACCAGTTGACTTCCGTGCTGGATGATCAGCATTTTGGCGTGGACCTGGTAGTGCGCGGCGCAGACCTTTGGGGTTCCACGCTGGCCCAGCTGTATATATCCACGCTGTTGCCGGGCAGTACCTTTCAGCAATGCACATTCTTCCATCACCCGTTGCTGCTGGAAGCTGCGGACAGGAAGCTGTCCAAGTCGGCAGGCGCTACTTCCATACAATTCCTGCGCCGGGAAGGCAAACGGCCGGCGGATATGTATGCCATGATTACCGGCATGCTGGGCGTTTCCGCGGAGGTGCGTGATTTTCATTCCCTCGCTGCAGTGCTGGCTACACTGCCCGGATGGCACGCCCTTTGAAACCTTTGTTCCAAAAGGAGCAGCCATGTATACTATTATAAAAGCCCTTTCCGCCCCTTTCCTGTTATTATTGTCGGTGCATACATCCTCCGCGCAGCAGGGCGATACCACCAGCCGCTATATTAAAGTGCCTGCCGGTTACCTGATGGTGCTGCGCCAGGGAGATGATGTGTTTGCGCACCTGCAGCAGCTTGCGGAAAAGGAGCAGATACCTTCGGCCAGTTTCACCGGGATGGGGTTTGTAAATGCGAAGTTTGGTTTTTTCAACCAGCAGACCAGGCAGTATGAGCCGCGGGAGTTCAATGATGTAGAGCTGGCCAGTATGACCGGGTCCATTGCCTGGAAGCAGCAACAGCCTTCCCTGCATATCCACGGTGTAGTAAGCGGGCGGGATTTTGCCGCGCATGGCGGGCATATGCTGTCGGCCACAGTAGGCACCGGCTCACTGGAAATAATGATCGTAGTGCATGATAAACGGCTGGAAAGGGTAGTAGTACAGCCCCTGGGGGCCAATGTGCTAAGCCTGGAGTAGCCCTTTCTCCCGCATAACACCTGTTTTGGAACGAGCGCCGCAAAAACCGGCCGCCTCACAGACAGCCGGGTATGCCGCCGCTCTTGCCGTCTCAGGAAAATACCGGCGCATAGTCCGCTGCAAACTGCCTGAAATTTCGTGCGGCTCTGCCCGTTATATCCGGTATGGCGGTGCTGATGCCGGCGGCTTCGCCGCGCGCATAGTGTGCATAGTCCTCTATCAGCCCCTCGGCCTGCCAGGCAGGAAAGCCGGCCCGGTCCAGTGCCTGCCGCATGTCGGCCGGCGATACATCCATGAAGGTAATGGTACGGCCCAGCGCTTCAGAGAGTTTTTCGGCAAGCTGTCGGTGTGTTAATGCCTCCGGGCCGGTCAGGGTATAGGTTTTGTTTTCATGGCCGGCTTCTGTCAGCGCTTTGGCTGCTACGGCCGCAATATCCCTTATGTCTACCAGGCTGACGGCTGCATTGCCGGCTGCGGCAAAGAATTTCCCCATTTTTATGATCGGCTCCCGGAAACCCAGCAGGCCTTGCATGAACAGGTTGGGCCGCAGGAAAGTATAGGGAATGCCGGACTGTTTTATTGTTTCTTCCACAGCCGCATGGTAGCGCAGGAAGCGCACCGGCGAATGCAGGTCCGCCGCCAGCTGCGAAAGCTTTACAATATGCCGTAGCCCGGTCCGGGCAGCTACTTCCACGAAATTGTTCTGCAGTGTTTCCGCCTGCCTGGAGGAGCTGGTCAGCAGGAAGGCTTTTTCCATGCCATCCAGCGCGCGGGCAATGCTGTCTTGATCGCCAAGGTCGCCGGTAACAACAGCAGCTCCGGGCAGTGCGCCCAGCCCTTTGCTGTTTTCCTTGTTGCGCACCAGGGCGCGGAAAGGCACGCCCAGTGCAGAAAGCTGTTGGGCCAGCTCATACCCGGTAGTGCCGGTAGCGCCGGTAATGAGGATGGAAGGAGTGGTTTGTTTTGACATAGCTGTAATATTTTATACAGCAAATGTCCGGTACAGCGCCTGCCCGGCATTGTAAGAAAACGAAAGGCATTATCCCTCCGCTTTTCAGGTACAGATTATTTCCGGAATTTTAGAAAAGGACTATATCAGCAGAATACAGGCTGGTAAGATTTTTAATAAATTCAGATCCAATTATGAAGAAAAGCATCTTATCTGTTTTGCTGGCCGGCCTGTGGCCATTGCTGGTGCGGGCGCAGCAGGAGGCGGTGCCCACCCCGCAGTGGCGACCGGTATACCATTTTACGCCTGCAAGGAACTGGACCAATGACCCCAATGGCCTGATCTATGTGGACGGCATCTACCACCTCTATTACCAGCACAATCCCTATGAGAACAAGTGGGGGCATATGAGCTGGGGGCATGCCGTCAGCAAGGACCTGCTGCACTGGCAGCACCTGCCCGTAGCGATCCCGGAAATGGTAACGGAAGATACCACCACCTGGATATTTTCAGGCTCCGCAGTGCTGGACCGGCAGAATACCAGCGGTTTCGGAAAGAACGGGAAAGCCCCGCTGGTGGCTATTTATACGGCAGACCAGCCCAGGCAGAAAAAGGAATCGCAGTTCATTGCCTACAGCAATGACGGCGGGCTTACCTATACCAACTATCCCGGGAACCCGGTACTGGACCTTAACGAGAAGGACTTTCGCGATCCCGGCGTAATATGGCTGGAAGACCAGCAAAAATGGCTGATGACCGTAGCCCTGCCTGTAGCGCATAAAGTACAGTTCTATCGCTCCGCTGATCTTAAAAAGTGGGAGCTGCTGAGCGAATTTGGCAACCAGGGCGATACCCGCAAGATATGGGAATGCCCATCCCTGACGCCCATTTTCGTGGATGGGGATACCTCCCGCAAAAAATGGCTGCTCATGATCTCCTCCGGCAACCCGGATGCCGCTACGGGCATGCAGTACTTTACCGGCGATTTTGACGGTAAAACATTTACCAACGACAATCCGCCGGAGCATAAAATGTTCGTGGACTATGGCCGCACGTTCTATGCTGCCATTCCCTACAATAACCTGCCGGGCAACCGGCAGACCATGCTGGGCTGGCTCATGCCCTTTGAAACGCCCACCTGGCCCTGGCGGGGACAGATGTCCATAGCGCGGGACCTGCACCTGAAAAGCACACCGGAAGGTGTCCGCCTGTTCCAGCAACCGTCAGAGGTATTATATGCCTCCCTGGAAAAGCTGCCGGCTGCCAGGAAAATGCGGAAGGAAAATATTGCGGTCAGGGGCGAGCTGCCGCTTGGCGGAGCAAAACATTTCCGCAGCAATGCCTGGTGGATAGAGGCAGTGCTAACCCCCGGCACGGCAGAAGCAGCAGGCTTTAAGATTGCCCGCCAGATGTCCGGCAGCAAAGTAGTAGCCGAAACGGTAGTAGGCTATAGCGTCCAACGCGGAGAGCTGTACATTGCACAGGTGAAGGACGGAAAGGTGACTGGAGAGCCGGAGCGCGTGCCTGTAAAACCGGCGAACGGTAAAATAAGGCTGCAGGTGCTGCTGGACAAGTCCTCGCTGGAGGTGTTTGTGAACGGCGGTGAAAAGGTGATCACCACGCTTATATTCCCCGGAAAAGATACCACCGGCCTGGCCGCTTTTGCGGAGAACGGTGAGGCCAGGCTGGATATGCTCAAAGCCTGGGACCTGGGTAGGTAAAGGATGATGCGCACAGAACGCCGAATGCAACAAGCAGCATGCAGGTTGCGTTCGGCGTTCTGCAATCAGCATTATCTATTCAGCAGCTTCATGGAAGCTTCACTGTAGCGCGCACCCTGCACAGGATAACGGTCCACTATGGCCTGTATGGCAGACAGGTCGGAGGCGGACAGCTGCACATCCACCGCACCAGCATTTTCTTCCAGGTACTTCCTCTTTTTGGTGCCCGGTATGGGAATGATATCCGCTCCCTGTGCCAGCACCCATGCCAGGGCAAGCTGGGCCGGCGTGCAGCCTTTGTCCTGTGCAAATGCGGCAAAGGCCCGTGTAAGCGCCTGGTTATTGTCCAGGTTGCTGCCGGTGAAGCGCGGCATTGTTTTACGGAAATCATTATCAGGCAGGCTGTTTACATCCAGCGCATTGGTGATCAGTCCCCTGGCCAGCGGCGAGTAGGGAATGAGTGAAATGCCCAGTTCCCGGCAGGTATCCAGTATCTCGCCTTCCACGTCCCTGGTCAGCAGGGAATACTCTGATTGCAGGGCGGAAATGGGATGCACGGCATGTGCCCGGCGGATAGTATGCGCAGCAGCCTCACTTAATCCCAGGTAACGCACCTTGCCTGCCTTTACCAGTTCTGCCATGGCGCCTACCGTTTCTTCAATGGGAACGTTGGGGTCTACCCGGTGCATATAATAAAGATCAATGGTGTCGATCCCCAGGCGCTGCAGGCTGTGATCTGCCGCCTGCCTCACCCATTCCGGGGAGCCGTCTACATAGGCGCCCGGGCTGCCGCTGGAAGGTGTGCCGCTGCTGGCAGGCGCATCATCCCGGAACCGCATGGCGAATTTGGTAGCAATGAAAACCTTGTCCCGGTTAGGAACCAGCACCTTCGATACCAGCTTTTCATTTTCGCCCCGCCCGTACATATCCGCTGTATCCCAGAAATTAATGCCCAGGTCCAGCGCTTTATGCAAAGTAGCAATGCTTTCCGTATCATCCGCGCCGCTGTAAAAAGCGCTCATGCCCATGCAGCCCAGGCCCAGGGCGGATAGTTTTTCATTGGTTTTTCCCAGCGTTCTGTATTGCATAACCTAAATATTTTGTAGCAACAAATTTAGGAAGCAGCTACCGGCCGGTCGTTGTAGTATTCAAAGGGATTATTGTGAAAATCAAACATTGGCCCGCCCGGGTACAGCATTTCACTATAAATAAGTTTTTGTAAGTTTATTCCGGTAAATCAATGCGTATCGATTGTCGGTGAATTCACGATATCAGGAAAGGGACTTATTGAAGCTGGTAGCTGCCGGTAATGAACAAGCTTTCAGGGAGATATACGAACGTTACCAGGGTAAGATCTATGCCTATGCCTATCACCTTACCAAGCTGAGGGAAACGGCCCGGGAAGTAGTGCAAACGGTATTCATCAGGCTATGGGAAAAAAGAGCGGACATCGACCCCGACGACAATTTTGAAGGTTACGTGATCAGGATCACGCAAAATCACATCCTGAACCTGCTGAGAGATGCCGCCCGCGACAGGGAGCGGCGCGCACAGGTTTACCGGCAGCTGGAGCAGATACGTAACCAGCCGGAAGAGCGCCTCTGGGCCAGGGAGCTGACCCGGATCTACCGGGAGGCCATAGCGCAGCTGCCGCCCCGGCAGCAGCTCATTTACCACCTGCGGGAAAATGAAGCTTTGAGCCATGCTGCCATCGGCGCGCAATTGAACATTTCTCCCCTTACTGCCAAAAAGCATATGGTGGAAGCGGTAAGATTTATCCGCCATTATGTAAATGCCCGCATCACCCTGCCCTGCCTGCTGCTGGCCTGCTGTCTTCCCGGCAGGTTGGGATAAAAAAATTTTTTCCGCCACTACTCCCTTTGCGCTTCACCGGTGTATACACTATCAGGGGGGACATAACATCCGCATTATTGTTATCGCTGCATTTTATGAATGAACAACCGTCCACACAACAGGAAGAGCTGAAGCGCCTGTTTGATAAGTACCTGGCCAATACATGCACCCGGGAGGAATTTGACAGGTTATACGACCTGGTCCAACAGGAGGGCCAGGAAGCGTATTTCCTGCAGCTCATGACCGCTGCCTGGAACATCACGGACCCACTGCCTGCCCGTTTGCTGGAAGAGCTGCCAGCGCTGTCGCCCCCGGGGGTACGGCGTATGAAACGGCCGCTATGGAAATGGGCAGCGGCAGCAGCAGTGCTGGTGCTTGCCACAGTGGCGGGCGTATATTACTTCTCCGGCGCGCCGGCGCACAAGGCCGGGATGGCGGTATCCGGTACGGAGCGCAGCATTGTGCCCGGTGGCCACCACGCGGTGCTGACCCTGGCAGATGGCTCGGAAATAACGCTGGATAGCGCAGGGAACGGCACACTGGCCCGGCAGGGCGGCATGCGGGTGGTAAAGCTGGGCAGCGGGCAGCTGGCCTACCATTCCGCCAATGGAGCCACAATGCCGGCAGCGTCCCTGTACCATACACTGTCCACTCCCCTGGGCGGCACGTATGTAGTGGAGCTGCCGGACGGCACCAGGGCCTGGCTGAACGCAGCCAGCTCCCTCCGCTACCCGGCTGCTTTCAGCGGGCAGGAGCGGCGCGTGGAACTGACAGGGGAGGCTTACTTTGAAGTGGCCAGAAGGGCCGGCCAGCCTTTCCGCGTAGCGGTAAAGCTGTCGCCTTCAGCCGGTACGCGGATGATAGTAGAAGTGCTGGGCACCCGTTTCAACGTTAACGCCTACGCGGATGAGCCGGCAGTGCGCACCACCCTGCTGGAAGGCGCGGTGAGCGCGCAGGCCGGCAGCAAGCGGGTAACGATACAGCCGGGCCAGCAGGCCAGCCTGCCCGCGCAGGGGAATGATTTTGCCGTAGCGCAGGCCGATCTGTCGCAGGCCATTGCCTGGAAAGAAGGCTATTTCCGGTTCAGGGCAGACAATATTACCACCATTATGCAGCAGCTGGCGCGCTGGTATGATATAGAGCCGGTGTACGAAGGCAATATGAGCGGCAAGAATTTTTCCGGCACCATCTCCCGCCATGCAGGCATTGCGGAAGTGCTGCAAATACTGGAGTCTACAGAAGATATAAAATTCAGGATAAAAGGCAGGCAGGTGATCGTTTCCGCCCTGCCGTATCAATAAACTCAAAACGTTGTTGCATATGAAAAAATAACACCATCCCATGCATCGATCCGGTTACGCAAAAAAACCAGGAGCGGTTGCGACGCCCCTGGCAAATATTTGGTAACCATCAGCACCATTTGTAAACGTTCGCTAACGATTAAATCCAAACAGTACAAAAGTATGTATTTCCACCTTATGAAGTGTAAGGGGGCGGCCTTGTCAGGTTGGCTGTCCCCGGAAAAGTTCCTTGTTATGAAACCGATCCGCCGGCTGGCGGAGAGGTGCCATCCAACCTGTAAAAGATCGAAATATTTGCGGATGAAAATGGTCATTGCATTGTTAGTTGTCTGCCTGCAGGTAAATGCCCATGTATCGGCCCAGTCCGTCACCTTCTCCAGGAAGAATGTGGCGCTGGAAACCGTATTTGAGGCCATACATGCCCAAACCGGCTACTTTTTCTGGTATAACTCCGACCTGTTGAAAAAGGCCAGGCGGGTAGACCTGGAAGTATACCGGATGCCGGTCCGGGAGCTGATGGACCTTTGCCTGAAAGACCAGCCGCTGACCTACACCATTACCGGTAAGACCATTGTGATAAAGCGCCGGGAAAAAGACCCTGCGCCGGCAGCAGCCCTGGAACAGCCGCCTGCTGCTGTTATCAAAGGCCGGGTTACGGATGCTGCAGGCCTGCCGTTGCCCGGCGTAACGGTGCAGGTAAAAGGTACGGGCAACGGCACTGTTACCAACGAGCACGGCGCCTTTGAGCTGGCCGGCGTGGAAACCGGCGCTATACTGGTTTTCAGCTATGTGGGCTACCAGCGGAAAGAGGTGGTCATTAGCGGGCAGGAAGCGCTGCAGGTAACCCTGGCGCCTGCTGCGGCAGACCTGGAAAGCATTGTGGTAATAGGGTATGGCACTGCCAGAAAGAAAGACCTGACCGGCGCGGTAAGCCAGATCAAAACAGCAGATATTACCGCCCGGCCCACTACCAACGTTATGCAGGCGCTGCAGGGCAGGGCGCCCGGCGTGCAGGTGCAGCAGAACAATGGTGCGCCCGGCGGCAGTATCAGCGTGCGGATACGCGGCACCAATTCCATCCTGGGTAGCAATGAGCCCCTGTACGTGGTGGATGGCTACCCCTATTCCGGCAATCCTACCTTCCTGCAGAATGCGGACATTGCCTCCATAGAAATACTGAAAGACGCTTCCTCCACCGCCATTTACGGCTCCAGGGGCGCCAATGGCGTAGTGATGATCACCACCAGGTCCGGTAGCAGGAAGCGGAAAACAACGGTCGATTTTGAAGCCGGCTACACGCTGCAATCGCCCTCCAGAAAGCTGAAGATGATGAACGCCTTGCAGTATGCGGAGCTGTACAACGAGCAGGCAGCCAATGACAACCTGAGCCCGCGCTTTACGCAGCAGGAGCTGGACGAATTTGCCAAAAGCCCCGGTACAGACTGGCAGGAACTGGTAACGCGCACGGCGCCCATGTTTGTAAGCAACCTGAATGTGAGCGGCGGAAATGAAAAAACGCAGTTCTCCCTTTCTGCCGGCGCTTTTTTACAGGAAGGCATTATCCGCAATACCGATTATAACCGGTATACCATCCGCGCCAATATTAACCATGAGATCAGCAGGATATTCAGCGTGTCCTACAACGCAACGCTGGTAAAGCACAATTCTCTACAGCAGAACCAGGAAAAAGGGAACCGCGGGAATAACGTATTCTCCGGCATGATCATGGCGCCGCCCACCCTTACGCCTTATAATGAAGATGGCTCCTACCGGCGCCTGAACACCGCATATCCCTTTATTGCCAGCTCTTTAATAAACCCGCTGGTACGCGTAAACGAAGTTACCGACCGCATGAAGGCAGACCGTGTGATCAGCAATGCAGCTGTTACCATCAAGCCCCTGGAAGACCTGAGCATCCGCATTTCCGGCGGTATAGAGAATTCAAACAACCGTTCGGACTTTTATGCCAACATAGAGCCTACCACCAACTCCGTGGGGAATGCCGAAGTAAACACCGAGCAGCTGACCGGCCTCCTGAACGAGAACATTGCCAATTACACAAAGCGCATCGGCAGGCACCGCATCAACGCCATGGCCGGCTTTACTTACCAGCAGCATGTAGTGACAAACCTGGCCGGCAGCGGCCGTGGCTTCCTCAGCGACGTAACGAAAACAGGCGACCTGGCAGGGGCGGCATCGCCCGGCGTACCCGGCTCCGGCTATTCCAAATGGGCGCTCGTTTCTTACCTGGGCCGGCTGAACTATACCTATAACGATAAATATCTTTTTACGGTCAGCTACCGCCGCGACGGATCATCCCGCTACTCCCCGGAAAACAGGTGGAGCAGCTTCCCCTCTGCTGCGCTGGCCTGGCGTATTTCCAGCGAGCCGTTCCTGGCCGGCCTGGACTTTATCTCCGACCTTAAGCTGAGAACCAGCTATGGCGCTACGGGCAGCACCGCTATTGATCCCTACCAGACCCTGAACCAGCTGGAGTCCGGCTATACGGTCTTTGCCAATGACGTATACACGTTCTATGCGCCCGGCAATACGCTGCCCGGGAACCTCAAATGGGAAACCACCCGCCAGTTTGACGTAGGCCTGGATGCCGCCCTCCTGAACGACCGCATAAGGCTTACCCTGGACTACTACCACAAGCGCACAAAAGACCTTTTGAACAACGTGCAGCTGCCCGCTTCCATAGGCTATACCACTACGGTGCAGAACGTGGGCGAGATCGAGAACAAAGGCGTGGAGGCCAGCGTGGAGGCAGACATACTGGAAGGGCGGGCCCTCAGGTGGAACCTGGCCGCCAACATTTCCTTTAACAGGAACAAGGTGCTGAAGCTGTACGGCGGGCAGGACATTTTCGGCAGCACCATTTACACCGGCTCCCTGAATGATTATGTGAACCTGCTGCGCGAAGGCCAGCCAATGGGCATCTTTTACGGGTATGTGGAGAGCGGGTATACGGAGAACGGCGATCTGCAATATGAGGACCGGAACAAGGACGGCAGCATCAGCCCTGCAGACAAAACATACATCGGGAATCCCAACCCCGATTTCATTTACGGGCTTAACTCCACCCTGTCCTGGAAAGGGCTGGAGCTGACCGTGTTTATCCAGGGCTCACAGGGCAATGATATCTTCAACCTGAACAGGGCCATGACCATCGATTTTACGCCCGCCTTAAACCAGCTGGAGGAAGTATACCTCGATCACTGGACGCCGGATAACAGGGATGCCAAATATCCCCGCATATCCCGTTCGCTGAACGGCAATATGTCCACCCGGCTGGTAGAGGACGGTTCCTATATCCGTTTAAGGAACATCCAGCTGGCTTACAACCTGCCCGTGGGTAAAATATCGTGGCTCAGGAAAGCGCAGGTATACATCAGCGGGCAAAACCTGCTCACCATCACCCGGTACTCCTGGTACGACCCGGAGATCAATGCCTATGGAGGCAGCAATTCCATTAACCAGGGTATTGACTATTACACGTATCCTGCTTCCAAATCCGTGAGCTTTGGTATACGCTGTGGTTTCTGATATATCCCGTAAAAAAGATCAAATATCAACAGATGAAATGTTATCTCTTTATTATAGCGGCTTTCCTGCTGGGCGTTTCCTGTAACAAGGCGCTGGACGAAAAGCCTGAATCCATTGCAGCAGAAGTTTTTTATAATACCCCGGCAGAAGTGGAAGCCGGCGTAAATGCCATTTATGACCCTATACGCAGCGGCAGCTGCATGGGCGCGTTCTACCTGCTGCAGATGGAAATATACAGCGAGTATATGTATGGCCGGGGCAGCCATGCTTCCCTGAATGAGTACCAGGGACTGGACAATACCAACATGCCCCGCATACAGGAAATGTGGACGCTGTTCTATAAATCCATCCGCAACGCCAATATCGTGATCCGGGAGGCGCCGCTGGGTAATGCCATCAGCGAAGCAGACATTGAAAAATATGTAAGCGAGGCCCGCTTCCTGCGCGCGCTCTGTTATTTTCACCTGGTGCGCAACTGGGGCGGGGTGCCCCTGCGTACCACGGAGAACATGGATTCCATTAATGTGGCGCGCAGCCCGGAAGCCGCCGTATATAAGCTCATACAGGAAGACCTGGCCTATGCTGCCGAACACCTGCCCGGGGTGCCCCGCATGGTAGGCGCACCTTCCCGCTGGAGCGCCAGAACGCTGCAGGCAGATGTATACCTTACCCTGCGCCAGTACCAGCAGGCCCGTGATGCCGCCCGGGAAGTGATACAGTCCGGCAGGTTCTCCCTGGTGAACGTGACCGTTGCCGGGGATTTTGAGAAAATATATGGTGCAGATGTGGTTACCACGCCGGAAGAGATCTTTTACCTGCGCTACACCCGCGAGCCTGCCGGCCAGACATTTACCCTGCCTACGTATACGCATTATCCCAACGCAGGCTATTATCCCCTTGCCTGCTATTACACCGCCTACAGCGACAGCACCAATCCTTTCATTGCCGGCTGGGACCGGAACGATCTTCGCTATACCTATAACTGGTATCCCAAGGACTTTGATATCAGCCCTACTACCATCCTTAACAGGAAATACGTGGATGTGGATGCTGTGACCGGCGCGGGAAATGATTATCCCATGTACCGGTATGCAGATGTGCTGCTGATGTATGCGGAAGCAGAGAACCAGGTGAATAACGGCCCTACTGCGGAGGCTATGGAAATGCTGAACAGGGTGCACCGCAGGGCGTATGGGAAGAACCCGCTGGTACCAGATGCGGCTGTGGACTTTCAGCTGGCGGACTACAGCAGCGTCCAGGCATTCCAGGACCTGTTGGTGAAGGAGCGGGGATATGAGACCGTGTATGAAGGCAAGCGCTGGCTGGAACTGAAAAGACTGGGTATTGCAGCGGCCGTGATCAAAGCGGTAAAAGGCAGGACGATTGCCGTCAAACATATGCTGTGGCCCATCCCGGCATCGGAATACAATTACAACAAGGCCATCGATCCTGTTACGGATCAGAACCCGGGCTATTAAAATCCAGTGAATGAACATGATGCGATCTTTTCTGCTTTCCCTGTTCTTGTTATTATCCATGGCTGCCGTTGTGCAGGCGCAGCAGGCTGGAAAATACAATGTGCTTTTCCTGATGGTAGATGACCTGCGCCCGCAGCTGGGATGCTATGGAGATACCGTGGTGCAAACGCCGAACATAGACCGGCTGGCGGCCAGGGGCACGGTTTTTAACCGGGCCTACTGCCAGATGGCCGTTTGCAGCCCCTCCCGCACCTCCCTGCTCACCGGCCGCCGGCCGGATGCTACAAAGGTGTATGACCTCACCACGCATTTCCGGGACCATTTACCGGATGCCGTTACGCTGCCGCAGCTGTTCCGGCAGCAGGGCTGGCACAGCGCGGGCCTGTACAAGATCTTCCACCTGATACCCAGCGACCCCAGGGCCTTTGGCAATATGGATGATCCGCGCTCCTGGAGCGAACCTTTATGGCTGCCGGCAAGATCTGTTTACGGGCCAAAAGGGGAAGCCATCCGGCAGCGGAAGCTGCAGGAAATGGCCCGCGCAGGCAAGGGAATGGATTACAGCAATATTCCCAGGGGCTTTGCCGTGGAAGCGCCGCAGCTGGCAGACAGTATGCTGGCAGACGGTGAAACCGCGCAGCAGGCTATCCGCATGCTGCAAAAATTAAAGGATCAGCCATTCTTCCTGGCAGTGGGCTTTTACAAGCCTCACCTGCCATTTATTGCGCCGAAAAAATACTGGGACCTGTATGACAGGGCGGCCCTGCAATTGCCGGCCAACCGCTTCCCGCCGGAAAATGCGCCGCCCTATGCTGTAGTGAAGTACGCAGACCTGCGGCTGTATGAAGATTACAAGCATATCAAAGGAACGGATGCGCTGAGCGAAGCGCAGCAAAAAGAACTGTTGCACGGGTACCTGGCCTGTATTAGTTTTATAGACGCGCAGGTAGGGATGATACTGGATGAGCTGGACCGGCTGCACCTCAGGGAAAATACGATCGTGGTGCTGCTGGGCGACCACGGCTACCAGGTAGGGGAGCATGATATGTGGGCTACCAAGCACACGAACTATGAGACCTCTACCCGTGCGCCGCTGATCGTATCCATGCCGGGACAAAAGGCGGCGGGCTGTACTTCGCAGGCGCTGGTAGAGTTTGTGGATATTTACCCTACGCTGGCGGATATCTGCGGGTTACAGGTAGGAAAAGAGCTGAGCGGAAAAAGCTTTGCTGCGCTGCTCAACGATCCGGCCAGCGCCTCCTGGACAAAAAAGGCCGCCTTAAGCCAGTACACCCGCCGGAGGGATGGCGTGCCCGGCATGGGCCGTACCATTCGTACAGACCGTTACCGGCTGGTAGAATGGCGCTTTCCTGCTACAGGGCATGTAGCGTATGAATTATACGACCACCGGGCCGACCCGCAGGAAAACAGGAATATCGCCACGCTGCCTGGCAATAAAGCCATCGTGGAAACATTACGTAAACAATTGCACCAAGCCTGGAAGACAAAAAAACAATAATATCCATGAAGAAACACCACGTGCTGTATCTGGTCATATGTATACTTTATGGCTGCCGGCTGCCGGCGCAGCAACAGGAAACAACCAACGTAGACGTTTGTATCTATGGGGGCACTTCGGCCGGCGTGATCGCCGCCTATACCGCAAAGCAAACAGGGAAAACAGTATTACTGGTAGAGCCGGGCCGGCATCTGGGCGGCATGAGCAGCGGCGGACTGGGGTATACCGATATCGGGAACAAGTACGCCATTACCGGCCTTGCCCGCGATTTTTATCGCAGGATAGGCCGGCATTACGGGAAATTCGAGCAATGGACCTTTGAGCCGAAAGTAGCGGAAGCCACTTTCCGGGATTACATTAAAAGGGCGGATGTGCCGGTATGGTATGAGCAACGCCTGAAGAGCGTGAAGAAAGAAGGAAATGTGATCCGCAGCATTACCCTGGAAAATAACCGCACGGTGCAGGCAAAAATGTTCATAGACTGCACCTATGAAGGCGACCTGATGGCAAAGGCCGGCGTATCCTATACAGTAGGCCGCGAGGCCAACAGCCAGTACGGGGAAACCTTTAACGGCGTACAGCTGATGAACGGGCACCAGATGCTGGACAGCATTGACCCCTACAAGGAAAAAGGCAACCCCGCCAGCGGGCTGGTATGGGGCGTGAACGATCATGAGCTGCAGCCCGCCGGCAGCGGCGACAAAAAAGTGCAGGCCTATAATTTCCGCATCTGCCTCACAGATGATCCGGCCAACCGTATTCCCATTACCCGCCCGGAGAACTATCACCCGGAATGGTATGAGCTGCTTGTGCGGCTGATGGAGAAAAGGCCCTGGAAGTCCCTGCAGGACGGGTTCATCTGGAGCAGGATGCCCAACCATAAAACCGATATCAATAACCGGAACGGTTTTTCCACCGATATGATCGGCATGAACTGGGAGTACCCGGAAGCAGATTATGCTACCCGCGAAAAAATATGGCAGGCGCATGTGGATTATACGAAAGGGCTGTTATACTTCGTGGGTAACGACCCCCGCGTGCCCGCGCACATCCGTGAAGAGATGCAGCGATGGGGATATCCCAAAGACGAATACACGGACAATGGCCACTGGACGCACCAGCTCTATGTACGGGAGGCGCGCAGGATGGTGGGAGCGCTGGTCATGACCCAGCATCATTGCCAGGGCAGGGAGGTAGTAACGGACGGCATTGGCATGGCCGCTTATACCATGGACTCGCATAATTGCGACCGACTGATCGTGAATGGAATGGTGAAGAACGAAGGCAACGTGGAAGAGGGCGGCTTTGGTCCCTATCCCATATCTTACCGCGCTATTATACCAAAGCAGCCGGAAGCGGCCAATTTGTTTGTGCCGGTATGCCTGTCTGCCACTCACATTGCCTACGGCTCCATCCGGATGGAACCGGTGTTCATGGTGCTGGGACAGTCTGCAGCAGTAGCCGCCGGTATGGCCATTGACGCCGGTGTGCCGGTGCAGGAGGTAGACGTAAAAGCATTGCAGGCGAAGCTGAAAAATGATCCTTTGGTAGATGGTTCCATACCGGAAATACTGGTGGACAATAATGACCGGGAGCATGTGCAGGTAACCGGCAACTGGACAACCGCCAACAAGGGCGGTTACGGCCCGGACTATTTGAAAGCAGCAGGAGAGCAGGGCGCGGTGAGGTTCAAGCCTTCTATAGCCCGTAACAGCAGCTATGATATATATGCCTATTTCCCGAAAACAGCAGACCTCTCGCCACAAACGGCCATCACTGTTTTTGACGGGAAAAAAAGCAGGCAGCTAACCATCCGGAGCGCAGACATAGAGGTAGTAGGGCAAACTTCCGGGGAATGGGTGCACCTGGGTACTTACCAGCTGGATAAAGGAACAGCGCCTTACATAGAGGTGTCTACAGCAGGGGCAGCCGGTACAATCGTGGCAGATGCCATGCTGCTGGTGCCGAGGTAAGGAGAGGATAGGGCGCGGTTCAGGTTGCACTGCGCCCGCTTCCCCCTTCCTGCAAGCGGCGGTATTTCCTGCTGAAATACGCAATGGCAGCTATGGTGCCTGTCAGGCCCGTTATCCCTGTTACCATCACCAGCTGCAGGTAAAAACGCAGCCAGTTGGCTTCTACCTTCAGCACGGTTTTCATTAGCAGCACGCCTACGCTGCCCAGGTAACCGAAGGAATCTGCCAGGTAAATGAGAAAGCCCACGTTGCCGGCAAAACGAAAAGCCGCAATAAAACGGTCAAACAGGATGCTGTTAAAGGGAATGTACACCATGTACAGGCCCAGGCCTGTCAGCAGCATCCAAGTGTACAGCGGCACCTGCTGCTGCCGGTACAGTACGGTAATAAGCAGGGTGATGCTGAAGCCCAGCAGCATCAGTACCTGCGACAGCATAAAGGCGCGGAAATTGTTGCGCAGCAGGATCATGGCGGCTATCAGCACCAGGATGATGATGCTGATAGCCGTTTCCGTACTGGCGAAAACGCCGGCCTCAAATACCTCCCCGGATTCCCGCCACATATCCGCCATAAAGTTATCCCGCACTTCCCGCAGGATGGTAACCAGCACATAGATAAGCACCAGCGCCCCAATGCCGGGCAGGAAGGCGGCCAGCAGCGCTTTCCGCTGCTCCCGGGGCATAGGCAGCCGTTCCATCCTTTGCTGCTGATCCTGGGCATCCGGCGGGGGGATCTTTTCCAGCAGGTACACAAATAGCAATAAAGGAGGCATGAAAATACATCCCACTACAAAGGGCATCCAGTACTGGCTGACCTCCCATTGATCCATCACCCATTGGGCAGTGGACTTGGCCAGCCCGGAGGCAAAGATGAAGCTGACCGCCAGGGCCGCGCTGATCAGGTCCGTTGTGCGGCGGCCTTCCACGTATGAGAACACCACGCCCCATAATATGCCCAGGGGAAAACCGTTTATAAGCAGGCACCAGCAATTATACGGCGCAGGCAGCAGGGCAAACAGCAGCCAGGCCATCCAGGCAATGCCTGTAAGCAGCAGGATCAGCTGTCCCCGGCCTATCCGCTTCATTTCTGAAATGAACCGGATGCCATAGAACTTGCTGAGCATATACCCGCCTACCTGCGTGATCACCAGCACGATCTTGTAATCCATGCCCAATACGGTATGGCCCGCATAAGGCGCTACGTTAAAGGCTTTGCGGAAAGCAAAGATGCAGGTGTACGCAGCAAAGCTGACGATAGCCGCCAGCACCGCTACCATGAGCTGCCGGGAGCTGAAAGAAACGGGTGGTCTGGTTGAATGCTTCAAACGCTGATACAAGGGATTGGTAATTGTTCCAATTTAAGGTGTTATGAGGATAAATACAACGCTGTGCAGGAAAGCTGTATATTTAAAGGAGCCATCAGGATATTACACGTTTTATGCTGATCAACAACCTGGGCATTGGCCCCATACAGCTGGGAAAAAATATAGCCGCCATCCCTGAACGAGTGCCGTTTGATGCAGCAGACCGGAAATTATTCATACCCTTGCCGGGACCGGAATGCTGGTATAAGTACCAGGGAAATATTTTGAGCCTGGAAAACGGGCTGGGGGATAGCTTTCCGGCCAGGTATGTATTCTTTGCTGCCGGGCCGGATGACAAGATAAACGTGATCCAGGTATTTCCGGATACTGATCTTTGCCCGGAGATAGCAGCTGAAAATCATCTGGGCAAGCTTTTTGGCCTGGCCAGCATAGCCAGGGGCAACCTGCTGGGGAATGAGAGCCCTATCCACTATTTCTGGGTAACGGACAACGGGATGGTGCAGGTATATTACTCCCAAACCTTCAGCGAAATGAATGGATGGCCGTATATAAGCTTCTGGTTTTTGCATGATCAGGAGGCATTAGGGAAATACCGGCTGGTGCACAGGACCTGGGGGGATAAATAAGGGAACAGGCTGCTCACAATACCTCAGCATTCTGAATAGTCTGCAGAGAACGTCCCGTTAACAGCCAGCAGCTGATCGATCCGGATCTCGGTCTGGTCTGCCAGCTTTAGCCATTGCCGGTCCTCGCGCTCAAAGATGCTTTCAATAAGGCCGTTTGCGCGGGTCACTCCATTGTCATCATACAATATAGCCGCTTCTTCCCTGCGCAGGAAAAGTTCCATCACCAGGGGGTAAAAGCTGCCACCGGTGGGTATGGTCTTTCTTGTATCCATGGTGTTGGAGTTATATGCCCCAAAGGTACAGATTTCCGGATGATGCGGTCAACGGTCAAAATAATACCTGGCTACACCATCCGCTATGGCTTCCCGGGGATGTAGTGGACACTACACGGTTGCCCATCATTCTGCCGCGATGTCACTGATGCGCGTGCCGGCAAAGCGGAGGCAGTAGCCCTTTTTTATGAACGGCCTTGCACTCCCTGTATACAATAGCTATCTTGCGCCACTAATTTATTGATAGAACGTTATGGTACTTAGATCGAGAAAAAATTCAGGCCGGTCTTTGACGGGTTTCGTATGCCTGTGCAGCGCCGGCCTTGTCTTAAGCGGGACCGCTGCGGGCCAGTCCTCCGGCATCTCCCTGCAGGACCTCTCCGCTTTCCGCGACCCTGGTAAAAGCTGGCAGGTTGCAGCGGATGTTTCAGCAGACCTTAATAAACGCAACGTATTGTTTCCGGCCAGGGGAGCAGGCGTACTGGTGAACCTGCCTGACAGGAAGCACCCTGGCCAGGACCTGTACTCCCGGGCGGAGTATGGCGATATGGAGCTGGAGCTGGACTACATGATGGCGCCCGGCTCCAATTCCGGTATTTACCTGCAGGGCAGGTATGAAGTGCAGCTGCTGGACAGCTGGGGCGTTACCTCCGCTCCCCGCCCGGGCGACAATGGCGGTATTTACCAGCGCTGGGACGAACAGCGCCCCGAGGGACAGAAAGGATATGAAGGCTATGCGCCCCGCACGAACGTGAGCCGCGCGCCGGGCCTGTGGCAGCATATGAAGATCGCTTTCCGCGCGCCCCGCTTTGATGCGGCCGGCCGTAAGACTGCCAATGCCAGGATGCTGCGCGTGGAGCTGAACGGCGTGGTAATTCACGAGGATGTGGAACTGATGGGCCCTACCCGCGGCGCCATTGGCGGCGGCGATGAAAAGCCGGTTGGTCCCTTGCGCATCCAGGGCGATCACGGCGCGGTTGCTTTCCGCAATATCCGCATTAAAACCGGCGAGCCGGGCGAAGAGAAAAGAGGCTTTAGCCGTCGTGATGAAGTGGACCCCATCCTGGTGGACGCTACTTCCAACACCATCCTGCGCAGCTTTATGGACGTGCCGGGCGGTCCGCGCATTCCGCATGCCGTATCAGTAGGCAGCCCCCGGCAGGTGCATTATACCTACGATATGGACAAGGGCATGCTGCTGCAGGTATGGCGGGGCGGCTTCCTGGACGCCACCCCTATGTGGCACGACAGGGGCAACGGCTGTTCCCGTCCGCGCGGCGCAGTGCTGCACCTGGGCAAGCCGGCATTTACCCTGGCCAGGCTTTCCTCGCCCGATGCCGCCTGGATCACGGACAGCACCGGCACCGGCTACCGCCCCAGGGGATATGTGCTGGATGAGCAGGACAGGCCGGCTTTCCGCTACCTGATGTACGGCGCTGCCGTTACAGATGCTATAAAGGTACTGGAAGACGGGCATGGCCTGCGCAGGGAGCTGACAGTGGAAAACCCTGCCGAGGGTCTCTATGCAAAGCTGGCGGAAGGCAGCGTGATAGAAGCGCAGCCCGGTGGCCTGTACATTGTAGATGGCAGGTCCTATTACCTGCAGCTGGAAGACGCAAAAGGCGTGAAACCGGTGGTGCGGAAGACCGGCGAGCGCCAGGAGCTGATCGTGCCGGTAAAAGGGAAACTGGCTTATTCCATACTTTTTTAAATCCTGAGGACAGATAAGAATATGGAACCGGGCATAACAGGCATTCCACACAGGAATATGTTGATGCGGGGTTCCATCTGGCCATTGAGAAAACAGATCGATGAAGGAGATCCATTGAGGCAATAAAAAGATATAAGGCTACGAAATAAATATTAACAGATGAAACTGATCTATAAAACACTGCTCCTGGCTGCCTTGTCGGGCAGCGCATTTGGGCAGGAAACACCCAAGGAAGAAGATTTTTCAAAGATCATGAGAGTCTCCTCGCCGGAAGGTACCCTGCTGGAAGTAGGCGGGCTGGCAGTATTGCCCAATGGCGACCTGGGCGTAAGCACCCGTCGTGGAGATATTTACATAGTTGAAAATCCTACCAGTCGCAAGCCGTACTTCAGGAAGTTTGCCGCCGGGCTGCACGAGGTGCTGGGCCTGGCCTGGAAGGACGGTGCCCTGTACTGCGCGCAGCGTGGTGAGCTGACCAGACTGGTGGATACGAACATGGACGGAAAGGCGGATGTATATGAAACAGTATATGCATGGCCGTTGTCCGCCCATTACCACGAATACAGCTTCGGCCCCAAAATAGCGCCTGATGGCTCCTTTTTTGTATCCGGCAACGTGGCCTTCGGCGATGAGGAATGGTGGCGCGGCGAAAGCCGGGTGCCCTGGCGTGGCTGGATGATGCACATTACGGCCGACGGGCAGATGACGCCCTATGCCACCGGCTTCCGCTCTCCCTGTGGATTGGGAATGATAGACGGCGAGCTGTTCTATACAGATAACCAGGGCGACTGGGTAGGCTCAGGAGGTGTATGGCAGGTGAAGGAAGGCGACTTTATGGGACACCCGGCAGGCCTTCGCTGGACAGGTATGCCTAACTCCCCCGTGAAGCTGACCACCGAGGAGCTGTATGCGCTGGTGGACCCGCGCCGCAACAAGAATGCGGAAGGGCGTTATATCAAGCCGGAGAATGTAGTGAATGAGAAATTCATTACCCTGGCGGAAGTAAAAGAAAAGATACCTGCCCTGCGCCTGCCGGCTGTAGTGCTGCCGCATGGCATACAGGGCATATCCAATTCCGAGATCGTGCAGATACCGGAAGGCAGCTTCGGGCCTTTTGCCGGCCAGCTGCTGGTAGGGGACCAGGGGCAGAGCAAGATCATGCGCGTGGTCCTGGAGAAAGTAAACGGCGAATACCAGGGCGTGAGCTTTGATTTCCGCAGCGGTTTCCAGTCCGGCGTGTTGCGCATGGCCTGGGCAAAGGATGGCTCCCTGTTTGTTGGTGAGACCAACCGTGGCTGGGGCTCTGCCGGTGAAGCCAACGAAGGTTTGCAGCGGCTGGTATGGAACCACCAGAAAACGCCTTTTGAAATGCAGACGATAAAGGCCATGCCGGACGGCTTCGAGATCACCTTTACCCAGCCGGTAGACAGGAAGTCGGCAGAGGACCTGGCTTCCTATGCCATAGAAAGCTTTACCTACAAATATCACCCGGTATATGGCAGCCCCCCGGTAAACGCAGCGCCCTGCCCCGTCAAAGGCGTGAAGGTATCTGAGGATGGCAGGAAGGTAAGGCTGGTAGTGGACAACCTGCGCAGGCATTATGTGCATAACATTACCCTGGAAGGCGTGCGTGAAAAGGAGCATTTCTATTCACTGGTGCACCCTACGGGGTTCTATACGCTGCACAATATTCCCGCCGGTCCCCGCCTGGCCATGAGTGAGCTGAGCACGCGCAACTCTGAAAAAGAAGCCGCAGCAAAGGCCGCCGCCGAAGCTGCAGCCAAAGCTAAAAGCGCTACCGCAAAAGCAGCCGCTGCCAGAAAAGCAACCACCGCTGCTCCCAAAGCGGTGGTGGCGCCTACGTTTGAAGAGGTAAAGCCGCTGCTGGCCAAGTATACCTGCCTGGCCTGCCACAACGCCAATAAAAGGCAGGTAGGCCCTGCTTTCCTGGACGTAGCAAAGCGCGGCTATAGCAATGAAAAGATAGTAGATCTCATCTACAACCCGCAGCCGCAGAACTGGAGCGGGTACGCCACCGAGATGCCGCCCATGCCCAACGTGCCTAGGAAAGAGGCCTTGAAGATAGCGGCCTGGATCAACTCCCTGACAACAGGGAAAACGGCTGCGAAATAAAGCAACTGAATAATTAGCGGTGATGAATAACAGCCCCGGGCATTGCCCGGGGCTGTGCCGTTATTGTACGATCAGCATAACGTGCATTCAGGCACTATGACCATCCTTATGCGTTCTCAAGGGTTTTGATATCGAACTTCTTCATTTTCATAAAGGCCTCCATCACTCTTTGCGCTTTGTCAGGATGGCTTAGCAGTTTGGGTAAAATGACTGGCACAACCTGCCAGGACACGCCAAATTTGTCTTTCAGCCATCCGCAGTTGCCTTCGCTGCCGCCGTCGGCCGTCAGCTTTTCCCAGTAATAGTCAATCTCTTCCTGGGTTTCGCAGTCTATCACAAATGAGACTGCTTCATTGAATTTGAATTGTGGCCCGCCATTGAGGCCCATGAACTTTTTACCGTCAAGCTCAAATTCTACAACCATCTGGTTGTCTGCCCGGATCTTTGCATTCCTGAAGATCGAACAGTAGAATTTTGCTGCTGCCTGTGCCTGGCCGTCAAACCAGAGGCAGGGATAGATGTTGTTTGTCATGGTGATCTTTTTTTTGATTTATGGCTCAAAGTTATTCAGTGCAGAAAAGGTGGAATAGAACAAAACTGACAAAATTCATTTTTCAGCAGGCTGGCGATAGGCCAGGTATGCCCCGGGCGTCAGGGAGGTAAATTCCCTGAAAGCACGGATAAAGTGGCTCTGGTCGGCATAACCGTTGCTGAACGAAAGGTCCGTGAGGTTTTTGAACTGAAGCTGGTTAAGCTGCCGGAAGGCGGTATTGAACTGGCTGATCCGCCTGAACTGCGTGGGAATGATACCGATGCTTTTCTGGAACAGCCGCTGAAACGTGCGCCCGGTCATGTGCAGCTCCTGCTGCACCGCTGCCAGGTTCTTTTTGGACGGAGCGCCGGCGATCTTCTCAACAGCATATTTTATGATGCGCATATCGGTTTTGATCTTGGTGGTAAGGCGGAGGATGTAATTGTCCAGCAGGGCGATCATTTCGCGGCTTCCGGCAGCGTTCAGCAACTGCTCCTGCAGGCCCGCCCTTACGGATGCAGGCAGCAGGTTCAGGTCAATAGGGTTATCCGTCAGCTCCTGGGCCGAAACGCCAAATAACGCGTTCAGGGCGTATGGCTTGAAGAAATAGGCGATCAGGGTAAAATCCTCTTTTATGGTAAGGGTATCCGGGAATACGGTTTGCCCGAACAGGGTAAGGTTGTTCATGGAGGTCCCGATCTGTCCTTTGGCCGTCTGGAAAAGCAGGGTAGGTGTACCATTGGCAAACAGGGGCAGTAAAAAGGGAGTGGTTACCCGGCAATGCGCTATAACCAGTATTTCCTGGACATATTCGGCAATGCAGGAAGCCGGCGGAAGATATGTTGCTTGCATATGATAGTGCTTTTAGCTGAGGTAATGTCAAAGTTAAGGTGCTTATGCTGGTTTTATTGGGGGTAAAAGCGACAATGAAAGGGGGGAATTGAGGCGGCCGGCACCCCCTGCCCGTTTTAGCCTTGTTACTGCCCCGCAACTACTATGAAACTACTATCCATCCCACAAATAAGGGATTAGCTGTGCGCTACATCAATTGGTATGATGGCTGTCCGGGGTATCATCCCCGCGGAATGCCGGCAGGGATGCCCGCCACTTTAGCAACCGGCTTTTCAACTTCGCTACAATTGCCGGCTCACTATTCGCAACGTTTGTGGTTTCGTTCCTGTCTTTTATGATATTGAACAGCTGAACGTCTGTACCATCGCTGTTCATTAATAATTTCCATGCTCCGGAACGCACGGCAAGATGCGGGCTTTTATTTCTGCCGGCAGGATATTTGAATGCAATGTCATTGCGTCCGTATTCCCAGAATATATCCTGGTCCCTGGATGCCGGCTTCCCCAGTAATACGGCGCTTTTGTCTGTCCCGTCGCCGGGGTAATTCCCCGGTAAGGAAACGCTGCACAGCTGGGCCAGGGAGGGGACCATATCAACACCGGTAATTACGGACGAGGTGTCAACGGTTCCTGCCGGAATATGTCCCGGCCAGCTTATGATGAAAGGCATGCGCGTGCCGCCCTCGTATAAAGAAAGCTTAGTGCCCCTCAATCCTGCGGCCCTGCTCCCTTTGAAGCTGGGCAACGGCCCGTTGTCGCTGGTAAAAATAATGATGGTGTTCTTTTCAATACCTAACTTTTTTAATCCGTCCAACAGCCTGCCCATCTGAAGATCATACTCTTTTAATACCAGTTTAAAGGCTGCCTCCTCTTCGCGGTTCAGGGGATATTTGCCGGTATGCTCCGGGTCTTTTCCCGGCACCCATGGAGTGTGCATGTCGTCAGGCCATAAATTCACAAAGCAGGGTTGGTCTTTATGCCTGCTGAGAAAATCAAGCGTTTTATCTACGAAATATTTTGTACGGTCCCACCTTTTGATGCTGTCTTTATCAGACCATATCCAGTTGGTGGCGGTAATGAGCGGGTCGGGGTCCGGGCTTTCATAGGTGCTGGCGTGTTCATCAAAACCATATTGTTCAAACCCCGGCGCATTTTTCACATCCCTTCCGCCGCCAAGATGCCACTTGCCAAAATGCCCGGTAGCGTAACCTGCGTTCTTGAAAAAACGGGCAATGGACGGTGCAGACGGGTCCAGGAAATCCGCCTGTTCAGCCTCCCTGTTGTGTTTTTTGGTATGAAGAAAGGTGGTAAAGTTCCATCTGCCGGGATACATCCCGGTAATTAGTCCTGCCCTGGAAGGGGAACAGATAGGAGCTGCACTATAATATTGCATGAATTTCCGGCCGTTTCCTGCCAGCCTGTCTATATTGGGAGTGGGCACAAACTGTCCGCCAAAGCAGCCAATATCGCTAAAGCCCATATCGTCCGTAAGGATGAAAATTACATTGGGCCGGCTATCCTGCGGGGCAGGTGCTACGGAATAGGCAGGACGCCACCACGCCCATAGGGCGATTACTGCAGTTACTGCCGCAAAAAATGTGTGTAATTTCCATTGCTGTTGACGGGCCATTTGTGCTGTTTTAAGTGGAATAATGCGCTCGTGTGGTACGAGCTTTCCCAACATGGAACCCGGGCAATATAAAAAAATTATTCAGCTTTGCTGCCTGAATGGTCCTTATCCCTTAACGCTTTCCGGATCAGGGGCAGCAGTGCATCGGTGATACGGGTAAAGCCCAGGTCGGTCAAATGGGTGCCGTCGATCGTGGCCTCGTAGTCATTGCCTATCAGCGCTGCCGACCGGATATAATAGATATGCCGGTATCCTTCCTGCAATAAGCGTTCATAGGTTTTCCTGATCTCCTCGTTCTGTTTTCTCACCCTTTGCCCCAGTTGCCGGTCCCAGTAGCCGTGCTGCCGGAATACCGTTTCCACCAGGATGATGGGGACTGCAGGCTGATGTTCCCGCAGGTATTTTATAAAAGGATAGGCTCTTTCCCTGATAAGGTCCGGTGTAGGATTGGGAATGCAGTCCAGCACATAGCAGTCTGCCGGTACGGTGGCCAGGTAGGAGGCCATTGCTGCTTCCATTTTCGCGCTGCCGCTGAAGCCCAGGTTGATCACATCATAGCCGGTCCGGCGCTGAAGCAGGGCGGGGTAGGCCATGCCCGGCCGGCTGGCCGCTGCCCCCTGCACTATGCTGGAACCGTATATCACTATGCGTTTGTTTTTGCTGATACCGGGTTGCAAAGGTGCCCGTATCAGGGCCTGCTGCCGGACCCCGATCTGCAGTGCTTCAACACTGTTATATAAAGGCAGGTAAAGCATGAACTGCTTCATGCTGCTGTCCATATGCTGAATTATTAACTGATCCTGTTCAGTGCCCCTGGCGGGCCGGGCCACATTTACAAACTGCCATTTGCCTGCCTTCAGACAATACAGGTCCAGCCCGCTATGGCCAATGGGCGTCATGTTCGGCAGGTAAACTTCCCCTGCCAGCTTCCACCTGGCCCGAATGATGTTTGAATTTGTTTCAAACAATACGGCAATGCCTGCACTGCGTTTGGCAAGGGTTTGAATCACTGCCGGCATCCCGCCGGTTTCAGCGCTGTCTATCCGCTGGTATGCCAGCTTCGTGGTTTTGGCTTTGCCTGCCATCATAAGCGAGGCGGCATCTACATAGCGGACGCTGTCCTGTGAGAAGGCCGGTTTTACTGCAGGCAGAATAGCGTTGATACATAACAACAGCCACAGACAACCCGCTTTCATGGGTGGATATTTCATTTTTTTAGGTTCAGATCAAGCAATACAGGATAATGATCCGAGTAATGATCGGTGAAGTTGTCCATCAGCACGCGTGCAGCAGCAATACTTCGTACAAGGTCTTTGCTGACAAATATAAAATCTATCCTCGAGGAAACATCTGTGCCGGATCTGGGCTCAAAATGTTTGGGATGCACTGTTTTAACAAAGGCAGGCGCCTTCATTCCCACCGCATCTGTAAACCCGTTGTCCTGCACTTTATCGATCACGGTATAATCAAGCTTGCCGTCCGCCAGCTTTTTAATGGGGGCATATTTTTTTTCATATGCCTTGTAATTGGCTACCATCCGGCCATCGCGATAATGTGCCGAGTCGGCCGGAGATACTGTGTTGAAATCTCCCATGATGACCCACCGCTGCCTGGATGGCTGCGCCCTGATATAAGCCAGGAGCAGGTCCACCTCCTCCCGGCGTTTGCGGTAGTCAAAAGGCGTGAAATGCAGGCATACCACATTTATATCCCTGATACGGGCCATGATAAAGCCCCGGTCCATATTATCGCTTACCTTTTGCACATTTACAATAGGGTATCTGGAAGTGATGGCCACGGGGTATTTCTCATCTTCCAGTAACAATACGGCATACGGGTGTCCATATTGCCCCGCAAGCTTTTCAAGCGATGCCTGGGTAAAGCCTGTCACTTCCTGCAGCGCCAGTATATCGGGTTGCATTTTCTGCAGCCATGCCACAAAATTGGGTTTGCCGGCTGCGGTATCCAGGCGCATGCCCACATAAATATTATAGCTGATGATCCGCAATTTGTTATCCTGGCCAAAAGCAGCGCACAGGTTAAGCAATAACATGCAGCCAGGCAAAATGCTACGTATCCAGAGCATACAATTTTATTTGATGATGATCTTGAAGGTTTCGTCTACCTGCCCGGTTATTACGTGTATGAAATACAGGCCCGGCGCAAGCTGTGACAGATCAATGGCCTCGGAGCCCCCGTTGTATTTTTTGTCCAGTTGGGTCCTGCCGGCAGGGTCCAGCACCTGCAGCCGGAAAGAAGATACCTTGTTATTTTCAAACTGTATAAAGAGCTGCCCGTTGCTGGGATTGGGATATATTTTCAATGCGCTTTTTGTGCCGTCATTTTTTTCTGCCGCCTGAAGAACCTTCGCCAATGCAAGCTGCTCATTTTGGGCCTGCATGGCCTGCACCTGGCCGGGGAGCGTAGCGTCGGGATCTACCATCACATCATCAATAAAGATGAACCAGGTGGCAGACGTATCGGGCTGGGAGAATTCAATGGCGTTCAGCGTAGCAGTGGCGCTGTTGATGGCTCCGTTACCGCCATTGACGGATGCCCCGTTGTAGTCGGAGAGGCTCCATACGTATTTATGCCACTGTCCATCATTGATCACGGCAAGTTGTGGTGAAAGCTCCAGGCCATCGCTGTCATTGATCCAGATCCGCACTTTGGCGTTGGAATTGGCAGTGGAGGTTTTCATGTAGAAGCTGAAAGCGCCTGTGCCGCCAAAGGTCACGTTATTCGCCGGTACGCCGCTGCCGGATAATACCCGGGCTACCCAATCCTGGCTGGATGAAGCATTGTCGTACAGCTTTACGATCAGGCCCTGGAACCCGCTATGGCAGGTAAGCGCGTTCGTTACTACCGAGGAGGCGGATACGCCTCTTGTAGTACCGCTGTAGGTAGGGTTGCTATAAAAATGTCCCACCCCTGTTTCAAACAGGTCAAGGGTGATGGTGGACAGGTAGGCCAGCATGGCGCTGGCAATCGGCCTCGGGCCTGCGGCATCGGAGGGGGTATTTCGAAGTCCGTCATTTCCCATTATGGTAGAAGAACCGCCTCCATCAAGGTTCAGGGCCTGGTAACAGCCGATATACAGCATGAGATCGGCCAGTTCGGAAAGGGTCATGCCTTCGCTCACCCCGGGGGCCCTTCCATCCACTACTACAAAATATACCTTGTCCCCGGCCTGGTTGAATCCAATAGCTGTTCTCGGCTCCCGGTTGGCAGGCACCGGGCCGCCTTCATCCGCCACACTTGCATCGGCATAGTTAACGCCATCCAGCACCAGCCGGGTCCATCCGCCGGTCAGCTGCTTGATGTTGGTGATGCCCGGAGGGGAGGAGCACACCTGCAGGTTCAGGGATATTACGTCATTCACGTTGATATTGTCCAGGAATGTTTTGGCGGCGCCTGTTCCCCAAAGTACGGCCTGCCCCGGATTGAACGGCATATTGCCGGCGGTTGATTTGGCCAGCACCCGGCAGGATATGGCGGCATTGGCGCTCCAGTCGCCGGCGCCCCCTACAGGTACAATTTTGACCTCTGTGCACCCGGAAGAAGTGCCGGTAGAACCGCCGGTAAAACGGTTGTACAGCACCATTTGGCCGGTGCCTCCGGCCCTGTTGATATGCTCAATGGTATAATCCGACCCTCCTGCCGTTACGGTATAGCTTTCATTGAGCTTGGTGATAAAAGGAACATTGTCTTCCGTAATACCAAATACCGTCCTGTTAAGCATGGTATCCCACATTATTTCGCCATCGCCTATCATCATGTGCCTGGGGTTATACTCCGGGCCGGGACTGGTAAAGAAATCGGAATTGATGCCGGCAACCACATCGTGCTGGCGGTAATGATCATGATGGGCATACATAGCCGGCACTGTTTCCTTGTCTGCATTGATCACATTACCGGACCTTACTGCCTGCAGCCTCACGGTTGGGTCTGAAAAGCTGATCTCCATTACATAGATCCTCCGTGCGGGGGAGGAGGTTTTATAGTGATAGTACCAGACGCCGGGCGACATCCGCCGGCTTGAATCAAGCGTATATTGCGCCAGAGCGGTGGAGCAGGCAATGCAGCACAGGATGTTCAGTAAGATCAGTTTCTTCATTTTCATGAATATTAAATGAATAAATAGGGTTGTTCATTCTGTAACAGCAAAACGCATTGTTTACCAGTTCGGGTTTTGCGTCAGGTTTTTATTGAGTGTAAGGTCCTCCAGGGGAATCGGGTACAGGTAATCCTTGCTTTCATCAAATATCCTGGGAGTACTGTACAAAGGATTAAAATAGCCGTAAGTAGTATTGGTCAGGCGTTTCTGATTGACATTAATGATACTGGTGGTGCCCGGGGGCGCGCCGGAAGGATCGCCGTTATGCAGGTATACATCCGCCTGGCCGTCATTGTTGAAGTCAAAAGCTCCAAGGCTCGGGAAGTACATGCCTGTCATGGGTTTTTCCAGCTTCTTGCCTTCCTTCCAGCGCATCAGGTCGTCCCAGCGCAGCCCTTCATTGAACAGCTCTATGCGCCGTTCTCTCCTTATTTCCAGCAGTACGCCTTTGTTGGGCCCCTGGTCAATATTGGGGTACAAAGCTTCCTGGTAAGGGTCGGGATGGCTGTTCGCTGCGGCCAGGTCCAGACCGGGCATGCCTACACGTTGCCGGAGCTTGTTGATAGACCTGTCCAGGTCAGCCTGCGTAAGGGTGCCCAGCTCGGCCTTGGCTTCCGCCAGTACCAGCAAAGCTTCGGCATACCGGAAGATGATGAGGTCGTTATATGAACTAACAGGACCCCACTGGTCCCTGGTGGTCAGCCCCTTGATCACCCGGTAGCCGGTAGTGGTGATGGCAAGGTTAACCGGCTCACGGGTAGTTTCCTTGTATGCGGTGAAATCCGGCCCGGGAGTAGTTTGCGTCAGGCGTGGATCACGGTTCTGCATTTCCTGGTAATACTGCATGGTGTCGTATCCCGGTATATCGGTAAAACGGGTGTTATCCTTCATCAGGTAACTGTTGATCATATCCTTGGGAATACCATATACCCCGGCTGTGGGGGAGGTCATCAGGTAGCTGAGGCCGTGGCGTCCGTAAACAGGGTTGTAGTCTCTTACCAGGATCGATTCGGTAGCATCCTGGTCTGTTCTGGCAAAAAGATCGCGATAGCAGGCATCCACGCCGCCGGCAGTGTATAGCGTGTAAGCGCTGCTGGCGATCAGCGCATCCGCTGCAGATGCCGCTTCGGCCAGGAATTTTTCGTGGTCGCCCAGCTGGTGGTATTTCCGGAAGCTGCCTTCAAACAGGCATATGCGCGCTTTCAGCAGCAGGGCCGTATATTTTGTGATCCTGTTGAGCTGCACTTCTGCAGGTATGTTGTCTACGGCATAGTTAATGTCCGCCAGTACCGAATCCATCACCAGCTTGCGGGAGTCCCTGGCTTTGTAGAGATCGGGATCGTCCGCTGTCAGCACCTTGCTGTACCAGGGTACGTCGCCAAAGGTTTTTACCTTATTGTAATAAAAGTAGGCCCTGAAGAACCGGGCGATGCCGCCATATTTTAGCTTCGCTGCCTCGTCCGGGCATTTCTGGTAATGCTGGAGGAAATAATTGATGGAGCGCAGGCTCCCCCAGGTCCAGTCGGTACCTGCGTTAGAGGCTGGTACCACCCGGGCGCCCTTTACCCGGTCTGCCACGATCAGCGGAATAATATTATCGGAATAGGTATCGTCCAGGTATACATCCGTATTGGGCAGCATATCATAAAACCCATTCGTATACACCTCCAGGTCGGTCGCCGTATTGAAGAATTTTTCCGCATCGATCCGGTCTTTCGCAGTAGCATCCAGTATGTTCTTTTTATCGCAGCCCGTCGCCATGTATAGGCAGGCAATAGTCAGAACAGCATATATTTTTTTCATCTGTTAATATTTGTCTTTTTAGTTGCCGGATGGAACCTCGCATTAACACGATCCTGTATGAAAAATGTTTATTATGCCCGGTTTCATCAGCAATAGTTTTGAAGTCATGAATTACAGGGTCAGGTTGATACCGGCCGAAAACACTTTTCCAATGGGATAAGCCTGTGCAGTAGCACGGTCTACCGCTGCCCCGGGCTCTGAATAGCTGATACCCGAGCCGGCCATTTCCGGGTCGATATACTTTGTAAGGTTGCCAAAGCTCCAGGTGAATATATTCTCGCCGCTGAAATAGATGCGCAGGCTTTGTATCTGTGCCCGCCTGGTCAGCTTTTCCGGTAGCGTGTAGCCCAGGGTCAGGTTCTTGATCCTCAGATAGCCGACATTGGTGAGGTAGTAATCATTGACCTCGTACAGCGAGCGCTGGGTGCCCAGTGCCGCATATCCCCGGTAGATCTGGGGATAGATATTGCCGGGCTGCTCCGGGGTCCAGGCATTGCTCACCAGGTCCTTGCGGATAAATGACAGGTAGGGGCGCAGGTAGGGGCCCCAGTAAATATCTCCTGTGGGATACCAATCCTGCTTGGCAATGCCTGCACCTGCAATGGAAAGATCAAAATTCTTCCAGCTTGCACTGATGTTGAACCCGAAAGGACAGGTAGGCATGGCATTGCCGATCTCTGCCAGATCGCCGTGATCGGCCAGCGTGTTGTTGCCTTTGTTAATAGCGCCGTCGCCATTGATGTCCACGTATTTTATATCGCCGGCCCGCAACTTTTTCCATTCTGTATTCTGAACGATATTCAATATATAGTTATACACCTGTGCAAGGTCCTTGCTGGGGTTCCCGAAGCTGGCCTGGTAATCAGCGGCCTCTTTATCGGTCTGGAACTGCCCGTCAACACGGTAGCCGTAAATGGCCCCCAGCCGCTGCCCTTCCCAGAACGTGCTCATTAAGCCATTGGGATTGGGATACCTGGTAATAACGCCTTTAAAATTATAGACGCTTGCTGTAGCATGCAGCCGCAGGGCGCTTCCGCCCACCATGAAGCTGTTGTCGTAGCCAAGGCTCAGCTCAAATCCGCGGTTGCGCAGCCTGGCAATATTCTCTTTTGGCTCTGCCGCCCCGAATACCGATGGCAGGGGCTCACCCGGCAGGTACATGCCTTCAACATTCTTCTGATACCAGTCGAAAGAAACGTTTACCCGGTCATTAAAGAAACCCATGTCCACCCCGAAATCAATAGTACGTGAGTTCTCCCAGCTAACCACTTTAGGCAATGGCGCCGGCGCTCCTGCATAGTTGACCGGTCCGTTGTTGACCAGCCAGGTGGTCTGGCCGGTTGATAGCAGCTGCAGGAAAGTATTGCTGGAAATATTCTGGTTACCGAGCTTGCCATAGGATGTCCGGAGTTTCAAAGAGCTTATTACGTTCTTCAAAGGCTCATAGAACTTTTCCCGGCTGATATACCACCCGGCAGATACCGAGGGGAAAAAGCCCCAGCGGCTCACTTTGGGGAATCTGGAAGAACCGTCATAGCGGGCATTTACTTCCAGCAGGTACCGGTTCTTATAATCGTAGTTAAAGCGGCCAAAATAACCTTGTATGCCCCAGAGGGCGCCGGAACCGGTAGCGCGTAACAGGTCGGTTCCCAGGTTCAGGTTGGCCAGGTTGTTCGCCAGCAGTTCCCCCTGCTCTGCAAGGACATTATCGGAATCATAGTCCTCCTGGTTAAAGCCCAGCAGCAGTTTAAAATGGTGCTTTTCATGCAGGCTCGCAGTGTAAGTGCCATAGGCGTTCAGCACGTTGTAGTAGCTCCTGTTGCGGACTTCCGTGAGCCTGTTCTGCCCTCCGGTCAGCTGCAGGACCCTGTTGCCGCTTAAGTAGGTATAGCGGTTCAGCCGGGTGCTATTGGCAATCTGGTTGATCCTGCTGCTGTAATTGAAGTCCAGCTGAAGACCCTTCAGGGGAGATAGCCGGGCTGAAAGTGTATTGATATACTGTTCAGAGTGCGATTTTATGTAGTTTGATTTTTCTGCCAGCGCGCCCTGGGCGCCGTTGCCATAGAAATCAAAGGGAACGCCGTCAATTTCAGATGGATGAAAGGGGAAAAGAAAATACCAGGTAGTATTGCTCCATACCCCGCCGAAGCCATTTTTGGCGCCTCCAAATTCCATATCATCCTGGGTGCTGAGCTGGGAATTGTAAGAAAGCTCCAGCCATTTATTGACTTTCACCCGGAGGTTGGCCTTGAGGTTGTATTTCTTCAGCCGGGCATCATCTATGTTCTGTATGGTTTGGGTCCTGTATACTCTTCCGGAAAGGTAGCCCTGTATCTTCTCCGTTCCTCCTGAAATGGACAGGTTGTGGCTATAGGATGGCTGCCATTTCCTGAAAAGGAACCTGTACCAGTCTGTGTTGTGAAAGAACTTGTAGGTGCCGTCGCTTTGCTGTTCCATGAAAGGAGCTATTTCGCCGGATGCGACCTGCCTGATCTTTTCGTATTCCTCATCGGTATAGCCGGTATAGGTGGTGCCATTATACCCGTATAATGCCGCATCCACTGTTTTTCCATACTCATAGGGGTCGGAAATAAAATCCACGCGGGAGGTGGGCTTTGTTATGCCAAAGTTATTGGTATAGTTAACCTGCAGCTTTCCCTCCCTGCCGCTTTTGGTGGTAACCAGTATCACACCGAATGCGCCCCGGGCGCCGTATATAGCGGATGAAGCAGCATCTTTCAATACTGTAACGCTTTCTACATCAAGCGGGTTCAGGCGCTCTATGTCGCCTTCTATGCCGTCTATCAGCACCAGGGGGGCGCCGCCGTTGATGGAATTGAAGCCCCGTACATTGATCTCGGGAGTTACACCGGGGTCGCCATTATTCGACTGGATGTTCAGCCCCGGCAGCAGGCCCTGCAGGGAGCTGACAATATTTGCTGTGGGGCGCTGGCCTATTTCTTTTCCGCTCACCTGGGCAACAGCGCCGGTCAGGTTCACCTTCTTTTGCGTGCCATAACCTACTACTACGATCTCGCTGATGTTTTGGGAAGATTCCTTAAGCACTACGGTCGTGAATGAATTGCCTTTTACCGGGAGCTCCGTGGTGGTATAGCCTGTATAGGAAACAACCAGCACATCCTCGTCACCTGCGCCGGTAATGACAAATTCGCCACGTTCATCGGTGATAGCTGCGCGGTTGGCCTGCCGGGCTTTTACGGTTGCGCCGATCAGCAGCTCCCCCTTACTGTCCGTGACCCTGCCCCGCAGGGTAGCCGGAGGCGTTGTTTTGCCAGGCACGGACGTATCCGGTGCTTCTTTAATGATGATGCTTTTATTGCCGATTTTATAGGTCAGATCCGTACCCGACAGGCACTTGTCAAGCACAGACGACAGGTCTGCGTTGGCCATGCTGACGGAAACATTGTTCACCTTTTCAATTGCCCGTACATTGTAAATAAGATCATACCCGCTTTGCCTCCTAATCTCCTTGAAAATAGCGGACAGCGGCTTGTTGCGTTCATGAATGGTGATGCGCTGCGCATATCCTGTGATGCCGGGCAGCACCAGCGCCAGCATCAACAGGATCCGGGGAAGGGCGTTTTCCCGGTACCGGGTGCGGCTAAAGAGAGTCTTTTTTATACGTCGGTAAACAGTATAAAATAATTTCATACACTCAGTTGGTTTAAGGTTTTAAAAATGGAGAGTTGTACGGCGGTTGCGCCGCAGTTGTGCCGGATTCCGGTTAAAAATCCGTTCACGTATATATCAGGACAAAACAATTCCTGCAATATGAGCCCGCTGTACAGTTGCCCCGGCTACTCATACTTTAGCTGTTTTATACAGGAAGGCGTATTATCATTCCATAACCATAATCTTTTTCCCTTTCCCGGATGCATCGCCGGGTATTATCTGGAACCGGATGGTTCCGGTAGATTCAAACATATTCAGCACTTCCGAGGCATTCCGGAATTTTGAGATAACCCCGCCAAAGCGTTCATCCCCAATATTGCCCCTGTATTCCGGAGTAAAGTCATACCAGCGCGACAGTTTTTTCATAATACTCCTGATATCCTCATCTGCGAATAAAAAGTAACCGTTCTTCCAGGCGATGGCATCTTCAGCAACCACCTGTTTTACTTTCATCTGTTCCGCGCCCGCCAGTACCGCCTGCTGCCCTGGTTTGATCAGGACCGAATGATCGCCTTTGGCTACTTTGACCGATCCTTCCAGCAGCGTTACAGCATGTACCTTGTCGTCATCATAGGCATTTACATTAAAATGTGTGCCCAACACTTCTACGGTAGCTTTATTAAAATGAACCCTGAATGGCTTTTCCCGGTTTTCGGCAATTTCAAAATAGGCTTCGCCGCTCAGCTCCACATCTCTGGTCTTTCCCGTAAAGCTGACAGGGTATCTGAGCTGCGAGGCTGCATTCAGCCATACCTTGCTGCCATCGGACAGGGTCAGCGTATATTCGCCGCCGTTGGGTATCCTCAGTATGTTGTATACCGTCCCGGCTGGTGGCTTCAGCGCGTCTCCCTGTTCGTAAACGATCTCCCCGTTCCTGCCTTTTCTGATGCGGGCATTGCCCTGCAGGCCCAGAACGCCCGCCCCGGCAGCATCCAGGGCGATCTCCGTATTATCTGCCAGTATGAGGACGGCTTTATTCTTTTTCCCGGGCGGCAGGTCTGCCGGTTGGGCCTGTCCCTGCGCCACGGTATGAGCCTCTTGCCGGGCAGGCTTCAACATCCGGTACCCTGCCATGAACAGCAGGCACGCAGCCGCTGCCGCACCGGCCCATTTCCATGCCGGGAGCCGGCCTATAATAGTCTGCCGTTGCCTGTTCCCGGTTTTTGTCTGAATGGCATCCCACAGGGCCTGGCTGCCATCAGCGCTGAAATATTGCGTATCCCCGGTTTGACGGTCCAGTATCTCTTTAAGGAATTTCCGGGCTGTACGGCTATGCTCCTTTTGCGAGAGCAGGCCTAATAATTCAGCATGTTCATCATCAGTGATCGTTTTATCGTGAAAACGCGCTATGAGAATGTCTATTCTTGAAACCGGCATACGTCAATATTCAGGTGTTCACCTAATGCTTCCTTTCCCGGGACAGGTGGCTTTATCGGTCCTTCATCAATAAAGACACAAAAGATCGCAAAAGGGATATATTGCAGGAAAAAAAATTAAAAAAACAGGCCAATAAGGAGGATGATTTCAGAAAAGCTGCCCGACCTGACGAATTTTGAAATAGCCTGTATTGCAAGCTGCTGGTACTTTTTAACGGAGTTGACCGATAAGTTCAACCTTATGGCGACATCCGAATTTTTAAGCCCCTGCTGCCTTAAGCGAAATACTCTTTTTTGCTGGAGGGGCAATTGCTCAACAGCGCTGTCCAGTAAAGCATAATTGTTTTCTATAATAGATGCCTGTTCCCTGCCGGTTGAAAGGGCATAGTGAAGAACGGCCTCCTGCTGTTTTTGCTTGACCCTGGCCAGTTTCCTGATGGCGTTAAGCGTCTGGTTGCGGGTAATTATAAATATATAGGCGCTGAAATTCCTTACCGCCGGCAAGGCCTTTCTGTCTTCCCATATCTTCAAAAATACATCCTGGATAATTTCCTGGGTCAGCTCATGGGATTTGGTAACGGAAAAAACAAAGCTGCCCAGTTGCTGGTGGTACTGATAAAAAAGGTCATTGAAAGCACGCTCATTACCTTCGGCAATGGCCTCAAGAATGCTATGATCTTTTAAGGAAGGTAACACGAAAAAAAATTGTCAATACTAATTTAGAGAAACTATTTGCCAAATTTCCGTTTTTTTTCCGTGGCGGTATGTTATGCTTATGTTACTACGGGATGCTTTTTTACCAGGTGCATAACCCGGCATATCCCTGTGATGCGGCGCAGTTGATCCCTCAGGCAACCAGTTGTTTTTTTCTTTTTTGGGCAAGGTAACGGCGAATCGGTTCATCGTACCATACCATGGAATTATTAAAAGGTAGCATTGCCCCTCCATTATCCCAATCACCTTCTCGACATTTAGACGCTTTAAAAAAAGTGAAAATAAATTTGTGAAACCAAGTAATTGCATTTATATTTGCAACCATATATTTGCGTAATGGAAACAAGACGTGATATTTTTCAGGCAATTGCAGATCCCACAAGGCGGGCCATCATTGCTTTAATTGCATTACATGCAATGACTCCGAACGCCATTGCCGAGCACTTTGACACAACCCGGCAGGCTGTATCCAAACATCTACGGATTTTGGCAGAGTGCGAACTGGTAAAACAGGAGCAAAAAGGCAGGGAAATTTACTACCAGCTTGAAATTGACAAAATGAAAGAAATCGACAAATGGCTTGAACAGTTCCGTAAGATATGGGAAACGAGATTTAATCAACTGGACAACTTATTGGCAACAGTTAAAGAACAGAAAAAATAAACAATAGTCTCTTGTTTGATTTTTCCGTAGACAAAGAAGGCAGGACCATTCACATGAAACGTGAATTTGATGCTAACCTTGAACTGGTTTGGCAGGCGTGGACAACAGCTGAACTGCTTGACCGGTGGTGCGCTCCAAATCCTTACAGAACAGCAACAAAAGCGCTGGATTTTCGTGAGGGCGGTTTCTGGCATTACGCAATAGTGAGCCCCGAAGGGAACAGACATTGGAGCCGGTATGAGTATAAAAAAATTGAACGTCAAAAAAGCATTATTGAATTACGGGCATTCAGTAATGAAAACGGAACTGTTAGCCCGGATTTCCCGCGTACCGAATGCACCATTACTTTCAGCCAAACCAGGGGTAAAACACTGGTAACAATTACTGAACGATACGGGAGCCCTGAAGTTTTTGAGAAGATGGCAACAACCAGCCATAAAAAAGGCTTTTCCTCGCATCTTAAAAACCTGGATGAGTTATTACTAACACTAAAAAATAAATAAATGAATCCGGCATTATTCTTCGACTTTACAGTTAATAAGGAAAACAACACTATTCACATTACACGTGAATTTGCCGCAAGCCTTGAACTGGTTTGGCGGGCGTGGACAACCTCCGAATTGCTCGACAAATGGTGGGGGCCACAACCCTGGAGAGCCGAAACAAAGACAATGGATTTTCGCGAAGGCGGCTTTTGGCTCTACGCAATGGTAAGCCCTGAAGGCGAAAAGCATTACGCCAAAGTCAATTTCATTTCTATCGTGACAGAAAAATCATTTGCCTCCAAAGGCGGATTTAGTGATGAGAACGGCACCTTAAATCCTGCGTTCCCTCAAAACTTATGGGAGAACACTTTTATTCCGAAAGATAACAAAGTGCAGGTAGATATGCTTTTGACTTACGATACGCTTGCCGACCTCGAAAAGGAGTTGGAAATGGGCTTTAAAGAAGGTATGACGATAGATTTTCAGCAATTGGACGAATTGTTATTGACTCTTAAAAAGTAAAAATCGATCAACATAGGAACCACGTGAGGTAAAGCACGGTAACTGGCCTATACCCCAAAGCGGCCAGTTACTTCCTTACCTGGCCCGGGGGCGGCAGACAGCAAATTCTTGACGGTGCCTGCGGGTATTTTAAGAAGGGCGGCTATTTCTGCGGGTTTCATGCCCGGCTACCGGTTAAGGCGGAATACGTCTTGCCGGCGTTGGTGTTCCTGAAGCTTTCACTGTCCTTGTCGTGTATTCCATAGTGGTTATTCATATTGATAACATTTGATGCGGATAAATTAAGAAATGCCACTGCGACGCCACAACATGGTGCTTGTCCCTTAATAGTTCTGCAAACCCGGGGTAGTCTTTCGGACGGACCTTTTTCTACCCCTGCAGGTGTCCCGGCAGATTCCATCTGCCCTTGTTGTGTCTCCTGACCAACAAGCAAAGTCTTGGATAAACTAACGGAAGTTGCCTATATTTAAGTCACCGTGATCGGGGGCTGCTTTGATATTGAATTTAAGGTGCATAGCCTGGCGCTGTTCGAGGAATTTAAAACCGGCATCAAGCGCTTGCTGCTATCGGACCTGGTGCTGCTGGAGCTGCAGCGGGGAGGGAAAGCGGCAATGCAAAAGCTGGCGGAAGTGCCGGCACGCTACAAGACAGAAGTAAAGAGTACGGTGAAGGCGGTAAAGGAATGCTGAATAAAAATGCGTGGATGGCAGCGATTGATGGCTTGATGATGCTGGTGCAGGATATGCGGGGGATGAATAGCACTGCTGCTTTTTATGCCGAACCTTTTGGCGAGCCTGTGCGGGAGGCACGCCGCAATATCTTTGCGAGGCTGTTTTTTTGCAGGGTGGGCGAATGATCAACGGGCATGGTCAGCAGGCTGCTGATAGTGGCTATAATCGTCCGCTTAATAGCATTCCTGCCGCCACCACCGCCACGCTGCCCCGGCCACAGGACCGGGAGTGCGCAGCGAAGCGGAGCACGGGGGACTGTAGGCCGCGCCTTCGGCGTTGTTAATTGCCCGGAGCGGACGGGAGGGAATACTGCTAAATAATAGCAGTAGGAATGAGGAGAATACGATACTGAGGTGTCAATAGGAATACCGATATAAAAAAATCGATTTGTTTTTCCAATATGCAATCACTCTTTTGAGAAATTTTACTATACTTGTGTACTTGTTTGTCGAAAATTTGAAAAACCCGGAAGACACAAATTATTGTACCCTGTTAATCCAAACATTTACGCATACCTGAACATATCAAGTTGTTAATCACTTTTATATTTCTAAAACTTCTAAAGTTACCCACTATGAAAAGACTATTTTCATCCTGCTTGTAGTTACGGCATTAGTAACCTTTATCTCATGCTCAAAAGACCAGGATGCTCCAGTTCAAGTTCATCAGGACCTTGAATCCCTGAAAGCGGAGTACAAACAATTAAGCGAGACGCCTGCAACGGAAAGCCGTGTTATTTCGGACATGACTAAGCCCTTCATTTCCGGTATTGATACAAAAAAGCTCAACCTCCTGAACCAGATACACCAGTTGTCACCTGTGAGTGTTATGGGCTGGGTAGGCCCCAACTATGTGACGGGGACACTGTCATTGATATTGACCAATCAGCAGGTGTTTATTACCAATGAGGAATCTCCAACCCTGGCAACTGGAAACTATATCTGCGATGTATACGCGGTTAGGGCCCAGGTAACCTTGCCTAGCGGTACAGTGGCAAGAGTAGACTTTGATCAAATGGCGAAGTACGGTTATTCTAACTGGCAGCAAAAGGTGCAAGGTGTGGCATTTCAACAATCTTCTGGGCCAAGCGGCAATGTATTTGACATGGTAACCTATTCTGTTTTACCCAGATATAATATTATTGGACAACCTGTAAATGTACCGGCACTACCTGCGGGTGATCTTACAGGTTTGCAGTTTGTTTACTCTTATTTCGAATAAGCGCTATTGTTATACAGTTCCAGGACCAGGTGCCGGAAAAAGGGAAAGTGCCGGTACCTGGTCTGTTATTCTCTTCTTATTCCTTCTTGGTGATTATTTCAGGCGATAGCCGAGACTTAGTTAAATTGCCAATGATCTGGCATCCAGGAGATTGTATTGGCTTTTTGCCAGTGCTGAAGCGGCCAGTAAATAGGTGCAATTCACGCCAACCCTGACCCTGTTTATGGTTTCATTTATTCCGACCTCCATTTTTCCTCCCCAGTTAGTGTTTTGTGCTGCGTAACCTTCGTAAAGCGGTTTGTCAAAAGTACCTGAACCAAGCAATATGTTGAGGTATGGTCCGGCTCCCAGATAAAACTCCGCTTTGCTGTATACAACCCGCGCTCTAAAAGAAGTATTGAAATGGGCAAAGCCCCATGTTTGTTTTTCCCGGGGGGCCTGGTCCGCTGATGCTGTGCTTTCTTTTCCGCCCAGTTTGAGGTAGCCCGCTTCACTTGACAGGTAGAACCATTTTCTTTGAAGATACTCGACTCCTAACAATCCACTGTAGAAAACAGTCTGCTTACCGAAAAGGTCCACAGTTTCCCCTTTCATTTTGTTTATGGCAATTCCGTTCTTAATTTTTAGTACTTGTGAATAGCAGTTTCCAAGGAAAATAAAGCAGGCAAAAGTTAAGATCAGTTCTTTCATGCAATAGGTTTTACAAACACTGTAAATATAGTTAAAAAATGATGTGTCAGAGCTGCGGACAGTGGCTATAATCTCTCGCTTAATAGCATTCCTACCGCCACCACCGCCACGCTGCCCCGGCCACAGGACCGGGAGTGCGTAGCGAAGCGGAGCACAGGGGACTGTAGGCCGCGCCTTCGGCTTTTTTTTCTACCAGGCCGGGGTCTGTTTTCCGGCTGCGGGCGATATGGCTGATCCAGCCCGCTGTAAGAGATTCAGCAATGATCATAAACGTTGGAAAATATGGTTGGTTATAGCTGGGAGAGCCAGTGAGTAATAGCAGGCTGCTGTTTGCGCCGGCCGGCGTAGCGTAAAAGCTTATCCTCCTGCAAGGTGTATTGATGCCGGGCGTTCTGCCAGATATGTTGCAGCTCCAGGCCCTGGAAGGCATAGAAAATATCCGTATCGCAATAAAGGTCTACCAGGATCTTTTCAAGCGTGGGAATGTAGATCTTGTCTGTTTCCATGACCGGGGCCTGGGATATGAGGGGTTTGATGATGACAGGACGCGGCTCATTGGTAACATACTGCTCCATTACCTGGGAGGAAGGCTTGAGAAAAACGCTTTTGCGGATGGCTTGTAACTGGTGGAAAGCCGGTTCGCAGGCATCCCTTTCCAGTTCCAATACTATGAAGCTGTGGCTAAACTGGTGCTGGGTAAACTCATTGAGCCAGGCGGTGTCCCAGATGCAGCAACTGGCATAGGGGAAGGCGCTTTGCACCTTGTGGTACAGCGTTTTCAGGGAGCGGGACAGCGCAGGGCGGTAGGGCTTTGCCACTCCTAACCGGAACAGGCCCCGGCTGATACGTTCTATAACGCCCTGCTGCACCAGTGCGTACACCCGCCAGTTGACAGTGGTGTCTTTTACCCCGGTGGTTCCTTTATTGTAAAATATTTTAATATCATCGGTAGTAAATACCGGATGATCTTTAAAATACTGCTGAAATCCTGATATGTTAAGGGTTTCTGGCATTTTTTGGGTGATGGAACTGGAACTATAAATCGTCACTGAATTACGAAAAGTGACGGAATATAGAAAATGGGACTGCCCGGAAATCCGAGGCACTGTCTCGGATTTTGCCGGTGATAATGTTTGGATCATTTTGATATTACATCGTATCATAAGAGCCCTTTTTTGGATTGATTGATCAGTTGAATGAGGATGTTGCGCAAGCCATCGGACACGGCGGCATCTTCTGCATAAAAGTTCTTTCGCAGGCTGCCGGGGGAGATATGGTCCTGGTTGATCGTAGCGTAAAAGAAGGAGTAGAACTCCAGCAGCTCGGTTTTGTTCTTGTTCAGGAACAGCTCACTGTCGGTCAGCAGCTTTATCATGTTGGCCATCTGGGCGACAGAGAATCTGGTGAGCACTTTGAAATTCTTCCAGCGGAGTATCTCTTCCTGGGTAGGGCCGGGGCTGTTGTGGGAAAGCTGGTACACTTCCTTCAGGCAGGCGATCTCCTCCGCGAACCAGTGCTGCAATTGCTGCTGCAGGCCGGTGTCCAGCGGGCGGTAAATGCGCCCCGGCTGCACGTAGCGCTGGTTGACCTGCTTTTGCATCCATATAAGCTGCTCCAGTCTGTCCTTTAAAGGCAATGCGGCTATTTCCCTTTTGATGGCGGCAGTGCAATAGGCATAATACTCCGGGTTGTTAAAATTCAGCTCCAGCAAAAGGTTTTGCACGGCTTGGTTGATATCAACCGTAGCTGCCTGTACCAGTTTTGAAAGCCCTTCGCTAAGCCCTTTGAGGTAGAACATCCCGTGATAGGTGATACGGATGGAGCGCCCGCCGTCCATAAAATCCTGAAAGGGCTGCCGGATAATGGAAAGCAGCGCCGGGTCCATGCTGGCGGCGGCCAGTCTTTTGAGTAAGGACGGTAAGGTGTGCCGCAGCGCCTGCCGTGCGGACAACAGGTAGGCAACGGGTACTTTGGCGTGAATGTCCAGGTATTCAACATGCGTGGTCTCAATGAAGGTAAGCAGCTCTATCAGGGTGCTGTATACTATCTTGTAAAGATTGGTCCAACTGGGCGTATCATCTACGGCGGTAATGTTCAGTATATCCTTATCCGTTAGCTGCTCGCATACCTTGTCTGCCAGCAGGATCAGTTTACGCTGGTGGGTCTGTATGCCCCTGGTAATGCCCTGGTTGCTTTTCAGGTGGAATGGGAGATTGTTGAAACTGCGTAGTATCCGCGCTTTTTCCTGGTGCACCTCCGCAATGGTGGCCACATAGAAAATCAAAGCGGGCGGCTGCGCCGGTTTCGGGAAAAGATCCTGCAGGATCAGTTTTTCACACAGATACAGTTCATACTGCATAGCAAAGCATTTTATTACCCGTCAGGAGATAAGGACATTGGTTATCTGAAGAGGGAATAGTGCTGACAGGCGCATTCGGAGCTCCTCGGTATCCAGGATATGACGATCGGGATCTATCTAGGGGCATTCAAAATCTGCCAGCGGGTTGGAAATAAGCCATTTCCGGCGTACGGCGATCTTCAGGAGCTGCTTGGTATGTTTGACATACTTCATGGCAGTATTGTTACCGATGCGCTGGATGGCGGTAAGGAAATGCAGGAAATCTTCCCCGAAGGCAAAATCGATCCTGGACAGCGGGTAGTCGTCAGCGTTAAAACTGGCTTTGAGGAAGTCCAGTATTTTGGTGCGGGTGGTTTCCCATTTGGTGAGGGAGGCCGGCGCGCGCAGTCCGGCCCTTACTTTTTCTTCGAACTGGGTGTTGTGGAAGTCCACTACCTGCAGCAGGGTTTTCTTTTCCTGCTGAATGCCCAGGTAGGCGTTTTTTAAAAGGGTAGGGGTGATGTCGGCGCCCTGGTCTTTGAGTAAATTGTAATGGCGGATCAATTCTCCTTTTACGTGGAAAATGTGTTTGTTGATTTCGATGGCTTCTAAAGATTTGCCGGTGATCTGCGCGGCTTTACGGTCGAACTTGTTGGGGTCTACCTGGTAGCCCAGGGAAAAACCGTCTCTTACTCCTTGGATAGTTAAACGAACTGCTATGCTGGCTTTTCCGTTTGGGTTGCAGTTGTCCTTCCGTAAATGGAACAGGATTGATAAGTCTTGGCTTACTTTCATGGCTTACGTGAATTAGGTTACCGAATGTTTGGTTTAGTTTGGTGTAATTTGATCTGGTATTCAGTTCCTAAAACCCAGTGCAGATAAGCGTTTCGGGTAAAAAAGGATACAGTAAATTAGTTTTTATTACTGTATCCTTTTTTGTTCCCTTTCAGATTGGTATAACATGGTCTACCTTAACACCCCCCAAAAGCAAAAACCGCACAAATCTTGCGATCTATGCG